>WNFI01192497.1_pt1 | contig 19109 bp, 20 predicted proteins | sample 5400471 | NCBI WGS metagenome assembly WNFI01 (sample SAMN13153348, study PRJNA577476) | soil metagenome | isolation source: 100 cm saprolite on Douglas fir-dominated hillslope | place: USA:California | collected 2013-09-17 | reverse complement strand
GCACCGTTGCGCGCGACAGTGCGTCGGAGCTTGAGTGTCGAAACACTGAAGTGAGATTAGTTGAATGACGACGATCTACGTTGGCAATCTGCCATTCACTGCTACGGAAGACGAAGTACGAGCGCTGTTCGAGCGCCATGGCAAAGTCGAATCGGTCAAGCTGATCAACGATCGTGAAACCGGGCGTCCCCGGGGATTCGCGTTCGTGGACATGGCGGCCGGCGAAGCACAAAACGCGATTCAACAGACGAACGGTTTCCAGATGGGTGGACGTCCGCTGCGCGTTAATGAAGCCCAGGAAAGGGCACCTCGATCCAAGCCCGCAAGCGGCGGCGGTGGCGGCGGCGGCGGCGGTCCACGCCGCTGGTAGTCGACCCCCTCGCGGGTTGGGATGGATTCGGTTAGAGGCGGGCCCTTGAGGGGGTACAGCCGACTGCACTCACCACATTTCCTTGAGTTGCGCGACCACGTCGACGGTTGCCGCTTCTCCCTCGCGCAAGCTCTCCACACCGCGCATGTTGCGCAGCGAAATTCGCTCGCAGCAGTCCAGTACCTTGTCGGTCATGAATCGGCTCTTGGCGCCGTAGACGTGCGCATCGCCGTCCTTGGGCTGCTGGGTGACCGCGTACTTGAGCGGCGCGCAGAGATGCAATTCGTTCCGCGCGCGCGTCATCGCCACGTACAACAGCCGCCGCTCTTCTTCGATCATTTCCGGTTTGCCCGTGGAAAATTCCGACGGAAAATTGCCGTCGGAAACATTCAGCACATAGACGATGTCCCACTCCTGGCCCTTGGCCGAGTGAATCGTCGATAGAATCACGTAGTCCTCGTCCTTCGAGGCGCCGCCGGATTGGTCGCCGCTCTTGGCCGGCGGATCCAGGGTGAGTTCGGTCAGGAACCGCTCGCGGCCCGCGTGCTGCGTCGACAGCTGTTCCAACTGTTCCAGATCGCCCATGCGCGTCCAGGCGGCGTCGTAAATGCGTTCGAGCTGGGGCTTGTACCACTCGCGCACCAGACCCACCTGGCCGGGCCAGGGAGTCGAGGGGTCGGCGAGCTTCTCGAGCAGCGCGCAAAATCTCTTCCAGTCCATTTTCACCGGTTGCGGTGCATCGAACCCGGCCAGACTCTTGACGCTGAAATTCTGCGCCTCGAAATGATCGAGCGCCTGCTTGGCGATCGCCGGGCCGAAGCCGGGCAGCAGCTTCAACACGCGAAAGCCCGCCACCGAATTGCGCGGATTATCCACCCAGCGCAGCACCGACATCATGTCCTTGACGTGCGCGGCCTCCAGGAACTTGAGGCCGCCGTATTTCACGAACGGAATGTTGCGCCTGGTGAGCTCCACTTCGAGCACGTCGCTGTGATGCGAGCTGCGGAACAAGACGGCATGGCGTTTCAGCGAACCGCCGATTTCACGCGTCGCCAACATCTTGCCGGTGATGTACTCGGCCTGTGCGGCCGCATCATCCATCGAGACGTAGAACGGCTTTTGGGTGGATTGGCGCGTTCCCAGCAGGGTCTTGCGATGCTGGCGGGCGCCGTCCGCCATCAGTGCATTGGCCGAATCCAGAATTTGCTGCGTTGACCGGTAGTTCTGCGCCAGAACCACCATCTCGGCCTTCGGCTTGAAGCGATCGGCAAATCCCAGGATGTTCTCGACCGCTGCGGCGCGGAACGAGTAGATGGCCTGGGCATCGTCGCCGACCACCGTGACCCCCTTGCCGTCGGGTTTGAGCGCTTGGATGACCTCGCCCTGCAAGGTGCTGGTGTCCTGGTACTCATCGACCAGCAGATGATCGAAATTCTTCGACAAACTTTGCGCCAACGCCGGGTTCTGCATCATCACATGCCAGTAGAGCAGCAAGTCGTCGAAATCCAGGACGCGATTCTTTTGCTTGCGGCCGACATATTCTCGATACAGACGCGTGAGATCGGCTTCCCACTCGCTAACCCAAGGAAACTGTTCTTCGATGGTTTGTTTCAGCGACAGCCGGGTATTGACCCGGTACGAATAGATGGCGAGACATGCGTCCTTGCGCGGGAAGCGCTTGTCCTTGGCGGAGAATCCCAATTCGTGACGCACCACATCCATCAAGTCGGCCGCATCCGCGCGGTCCAGCACCGTGAAATTGGGATCCAACCCCAGGTGCTTGGCATACAGGCGCAATATCCGGTTGCCCACCGAATGAAAGGTCCCCGACCACAGCAGCCGCGATATCACGCTGCGATCGCCCGCCCTGCCGCGGTCCGACAGCACTTCGGCGACGATGGTCTGAGTACGCTTGATCATTTCCTGAGCGGCGCGGCGCGTGAAGGTCAGCATGAGGATGCGCGCGGGATCTACACCATTCAGCACCAAATGAGCGGTGCGATGCGCCAAGGTGTTGGTCTTGCCCGTGCCCGCACCGGCCAATATCAGCAGAGGACCCGCATCGACGCCCTGGTCCGCAACCGGCGTGCCGAAGGTGGCCGCGCGGCGCTGCGACGGATTGAGCGAATCGAATGCAGTTGTCTTGGCTTTCATCATGGCGTGTGCCGGTACTGTACGTATATCCAGATCGCGATGCAATACGCTAAAACAACCTTCAGGATCTCGCATTGCGGACCTCGCGCGCGAGGAGACAGATCACAGGCGCCAGGTTTTCCTTCCGGGGTTGGGCTTCCAGGGTTCTGCGCCGGTAGACTTCCCCGATGCGTAAACCAACCCCCATTGACAGCCAACACATTCACAGCGGTCGTATCATCGACGTCTCCACCGAGCGCCTCCGCTATTCGAACGGCCGGGAATACGATCTCGACTTCGTTCGTCATCCCGGTGCTGCGGCAGTGGTCGCCGTGGACGCCGCCGCCCGCGTCTGCCTGGTGCGCCAGTACCGGCACGGCGTCACGGATTTTCTGTGGGAGATCCCCGCCGGCAAACTGGATCCGGGCGAGGCGCCGCAAGTTTGTGCGGTACGCGAATTGGCCGAAGAAACCGGGGTGGCCGCCAGGCGATGGACGTCCCTGGGCCAATTCCTCCCGGCTCCCGGCATATTCACGGAAGTGATTCACCTTTACCTGGCGCGCGATCTTGAAGTCGGGCCGCCCGCGCCGGACGCCGATGAGGAATTGGAAATTCAATGGCTGCCGCTGCGGGATGCGGCGGACAAGGTGCTTCGCGGCGAGTGGAACGACGGCAAGACGGCGTTGGCCCTTTGGCGCGCCCAATACCACCTGCAATTGTGACGGTCCGCCGAATTTTGACGTGTTCGGGTTGACTTAACCCGTGCGTTGCCTAAAAAGGTAGCGTGAGCGGAGATAACTCAAAGCCTACCCCCAAACCCGGCGCCGACGCCCCGGGCAAGGCGTCTGCGCAAGAAGCCGACGCCGATGCCAGGAGCAACGGGCGTACCGGGCGGGTCAAATTCGACGACCGCGGCAACGCGATCTGGGAATGGTCCATCGCCACCGGCGCCTTCGGCCGCGAAGCCTCGACCGAACGGCTGCGAAGGCTCGAACACCCCGCCCTCTCGCTCGCCGACGATGCGCCATCGCCCGTCGAAGCGGTTCGCGCCAATCCGCTCGGCACCAAAAAGGGCTACGACCCGTATGACAGCGGCAAGCTCGGCAAATCAGCGGCGGCGCCGCGCAAGAAGGACCTGCGGCGCCTGAGTGAGTTCTTCAAGTTGAAGAAGCAAGCGGCCGGCAACAAGGACGACGAGTAGTCACCAGCCTATCTCGTGCACGGAGTCGGTACCGGGAAGGCATTTTCCGGACCGCCGTAAATCCGTCCATGGAGGCTGCGGGAAAAACGTCCTGTTTTTCACGCTCCGGAAAATGCCTTCCCGATCCCGCCTCCGTCTACGCTTCCCCCACCGCGACAGTCACGCCAGCGCGTGACGCAATTTTGCCGTGCTTCCCAGACGATAGAATCTCCGCAGCTCACGCACCAGCGCCTCGATTCGCGCCACACCGCGGGTCACGAACCGATGTTCCAATCTCCGGCAATAGTGCGCCGCGCAGCGGTGCGCCGTTCGGTAGCGATGATACTGGTCGGGCTCCAGGCGCGCGTCGAAGCTCACCCGGTCGAACAGCCGCGCATGCACCTGCGCGGGATAGCCGCCGCCTTGCTGGTCCGCCAGCAAGAACACGGTGACCGCATATTTGTCGACTTCCGCCTGAGTCTCGAGCTCCAGCAGCGACACCGGCAAGTCCCGGTCCAGCCGCCAGGTCGAATAGACGAAATGGCTGACGCCCTCGAGCGCCGTGCAATAATCGGCCAGATTATTCTCAGTCAATTCGCCGACGGGATCAGCGCCCTCCAGTCGCCGCAATAAGCCCGGGTCCAAGTACAGCGCGACACCGGCGCCGTCCGGCGTTTCGGCCAACAGCAATTCCTCTTCTGACGCCCTCGCATCATTGATGGGCGCGACTCCCCGTAGGGCGCCGCGATCCGTGACCAGGAAATCATAGATGTCGTAGTTGAGCTCGACATCGTACAGACGTCCGAGGAGCGACTGCAGACCGTGCAGAACCATCGCTGTCAATGCTCGCGGCGCGCGCCGCCCGCCGCGACCGGCTGCACGCCCAGCTGCTTCAATAGACCGTGCGCCCGCGGGCTGCCGGTCTTCATCCAGATTTCGTACAGCCGCAGGATGTCCGCAGCGAACTGTATGCGTTTCCGCCCATCGCGATGTGGTAGTCGATGTCGATCAATTTGCGCGCGAAGCTGCGCGCGAAAAATCCCGCGATGAACAAGGAGACGTCGCCGAGGCGCTGCAGGCCCCGCTGCCGCGCAGCGGCGGTCGGCGCCTCGAGCGCATCCGCCAGCATTTGCGCCAACGGCCTGATGCGCAACCCCTCCGGCGTGCGCTCGTACAGCGCGTCGGCGCGGGAGAATATGGTGAGGAGGTTGACCACGTACTGCTCGGCTTGCTCGTCGATATCGAGGTGCTGATGCTCGCTCGCAGCGTGAAACGCGTCACGAAAGAATTCGCGTAAGGAACTGACCGCCACAAGAGATCCAGATACTGCTTGCATGCTTGGGATCCTTTTTTGCCCGATACCATCCTATCCACAATGCAGAACCCAAGTGAAGGGATAAAACGCGAACCAGTGTCAGAAAATGCCTATTTTTATAGGTATTTACGATCAGCAGTCGACATCGTCGGCTGCTAAGCGTGTCGTGCATCTCATTGGTGCTAAATAATTTCCGCGAGCGTCGAAATGGTGCGCGGCGGCGCGGCCAATTCCTTGGGCCACTCTCGCGCATCGCGGTTGAGCCACACGGCTTGCATTCCGGCTTGCGTCGCGCCTGCGACGTCGGCCCAAGGATCATCGCCGATGTGCATCACCTGGTGAGCTTCGACGCCGGCCAGAGCCGCGAGCCTTGCGAAAATTCGTGCATCAGGTTTGGCGGCGCCCGCCGCGCTCGCGGTGACGTGGCCTGCGAACAGATCGGCGATGCCGCAGCGCTGCAGGTCCGCGTTGCCGTTGCTGAGAGCGAACAGGCGGTAGCGCGAGCGCAGACGAATCAGCGACGGCAGCACGTCGTCATAGAACTCGACGCGATTGCGCGCGGTGAAGAACACCTCGAACGCTTCGTCGGCGAGCGACTCCGCATGACCCGCGGCGGCGAAAAGATCCTTGAGCGCGCGGCGGCGCAGAAAAGTCAGATCGTGGGCGCGATCCGGAAACCGTTCCGCCACTCCGGCGCGCAGCGCGCGCATCGATTCGATGTCATGACCGCTCACGGCGCTGACATAGTGCGTGCGCAGCCACGACAACAACTCGCTCTCGGCGGCGGCGATGACGGGGCCCACCGGCCACAGGGTGTCGTCCAAATCGAAACTCAGGACGAGCGGCGCCGTCACGGCGGCATTCCTGCGCAAATTGAGCGCGTATTCAAGTTGAATTTCACCATCAGATATATGTTATCATTAACCAAAGGAGTGATAACATGATTCGGACCCAGATATCGTTTGACGAGGCGCTGTATGAGCGAGCCAAGCGCGCCGCCAAGCGGCGGGGCGTTTCGTTGGCCGAATTATGCCGCAGCAGCGTCGCCGAAGTGGTGGCACGCGACGACACCGGACGTCCATGGATGAATTACATGGGTGTCGTGGACGGCGATGCCGATGACAGTTCGAGCGTCGACGATGTGGTCTACGGACGCGAGGCTCCGTGAGCGAGGCCGCCTTCCTCGATTCCGGGATATTCATCGCCGCGCTCAGCCGGCGCGATCGCCTGCACGTTCAGGCGGTCGAACTGTTCGGACGCGTGGGGATTCGCTGGGTCACTTCCCTGTTGGTGGTATCGGAATGCTACTCCTGGTTCCTGCACCGTCACGGAGAGGAAGCGGCCAGGAGTTTGCGGAACTTCATCGCGGCGTTGACGGGGCTTACCATTCTCCCCGTGACCCTCGAGGATCACGCGAGGACTCTGCGCGTGCTCGATCGGTTTCGAGGTACCAAGCTCACGTACGTTGATGCAGCTTCGCTTGGTTGGATCGAGCTGCGAAAAATCAAAACAGTTTGGAGCACGGACCATCACCTCGGGCTGACGGGCGCCGAGATTTTGCCGCGCTCGTAAGGGGAGATTTCGCAATGCTGGCCCATCGTTTTTCAGCCGCCCTGGCCGTGTCCGTCCTGGGTAGTACCGCCGCACTCGCCGCCTCCGGCGGCGTGCCCGTGGACCAGTGGCAACCGTTCACTGTACAAGACCTGGTGCGTCTCGAGCGCGTGTCGGAGTTGGCCGCATCGCCCGACGGCAAGCGCGTCGCGTATACGCTGCGGACCACCGAGATGGAGGCCAACAAGGCGCGCACCGGCATTTGGTTGGTGGATACCGGCAAACGCGCCGCCGTCCCGATGCGCCTCACCGATATCGCGGCGAACTCCAGTGCCGCGGAGTGGAGCGCGGACGGACGCTTCATTTATTTTCTGTCGAATCGCAGCGGTTCCACTCAGGTGTGGCGGGTCGCGGCGGGCGGCACGGAACCGCGCCGCGCGGCGCGCAATGTCGATGCCCCGGGCGTCAACGCGCCGGGCGCCGACGCCCTGCAGGTCACGAATCTGCCGCTCGACGTCGGCAGCTTTCGCGTCTCACCCAAGGGAGACCGGATAGTCGTGAGCGTGGAGGTCTTTGCCGACTGCGCGGATCTCGCATGCACCAAGCAGCGCCTGGACGCGGCCGCGCATTCCAATGCCACGGGAGTGCTGCACAGCCGACTCTTCGTGCGGCACTGGGATGTCTGGAGCGACGGTCGCCGCTCGCAGCTGTTTGCCATGCCGCTCGACGACGTGGCGCGCGGCACGCCGGTGAACTTTACGAATGGCATCGGCGATGTACCGGGCAAGCCCTTCGGCGGTCGCGAGGATTATGTCTTCAGCCCGGACGGCACCCAGGTGGCGTTTTCCGTGCGCGCCATTGAAGGAGAGGCGTGGTCGACGAATTTCGACATTTACGAGGTCGCGGCCGAGGGCGGAACGCCGCGCAACCTGACTGCGGACAATCCGGCCTGGGATGGGCTGCCGGCCTTCTCGCCCGACGGCACGCAGCTCGCCTACGTGGCCATGGAGCGGCCGGGCTTCGAATCCGATCGTTTTCATCTGGTGTTGTTGAATCTGAAATCGGGCGTGAAGCGCCCGCTCACCCAGAACTGGGATCGATCGATCGCGAGTTTTGCCTGGTCGCGCGATGGCAAGACTTTGTTTGCCACCACCGACCACTTGGGTCAGCGGCCGTTGTGGGCCGTGGACGCGGCTAGCGGCAGAGCATCCGCGATTACTGGATCCGGTGAGGTGGAAGGGTTCGCCGTGGGAACACGAAAAGTCTTTTACGCCTTCAGCAGCCTGGGGAACCCCGCCGATCTCTATGCGGTGGGATTCGCCGGCGGCATCCCTGCGCAATTGACGCACGTGAACCAGGCGGCGCTCGCGCAGCGAAAGTTCGGCGAGTTCGAACAATTCAGCTTCGCCGGTTGGAACGGCGAAAACGTCTTCGGCTACGTCGTCAAGCCTCCCGATTTCAAGCGCGATCAGAAATATCCCGTGGCGTTCCTGGTGCACGGCGGGCCGCAGGGCAGCTTTGCGAACTCCTGGAATTGGCGCTGGAACGCGCAGACCTTTGCCGGCGCCGGCTACGGCGTCGTCATGATCGATTACCACGGTTCCACCGGCTACGGTCAGGCGTTCACGGATTCCATCAGCGGCGACTGGGGCGGCAAGCCGCTCGAGGATCTGAAGCTCGGCCTTGCGGCGGCGCTCAAGCAGTATCCCTGGCTGGACGGCGATCACACCTGTGCGCTCGGCGGTTCCTACGGCGGCTACATGATGAACTGGATCGCGGGCCAGTGGCCGGAGCGCTTCAAGTGTCTCGTGAGCCACGACGGTATTTTCGACAATCGCACCATGTACTACTCCACCGAGGAACTCTGGTTTCCGGAGCGGGAGTACGGTGGCCCCGAATACCGCAATCCAGCCGCCTACGCCAAGCACAATCCCGTCGACTACGTCAGTCAATGGAAGACACCGACACTGGTGATCCACGGAGCGCTGGATTATCGCGTCCCCGACTCCCAAGGGCTGGCGGTGTTCACGGCATTGCAACGCCAAGGCATTCCCAGCGAGCTCTTGTACTTCCCGAACGAGAACCACTGGGTGCTGAAGCCCGCCGACAGCATCCAATGGTATGACACCGTGTTCGCCTGGCTGAACCGCTGGATCCACTAGGCGTTAGCGGTAGTACTCGTCCGATAGGGTAAGACTCCTTGAGGCAACGGGGGAAGCAGTTGCCTCAAGGAGTCTTACCCCACCGGACGAGTGCTCGAACCGCTATACACCCCAGTGCCGACGTCGGCGAAGCTCGTCCGCACCGGGTGATGTTGAGCGGTACAGAGCGAAGGGCCTGGCGGGGTGGGAGGGGAGCGGGCAACTGCGTTCTTCGTTGCCCGCTCCCCTCCCACCCCGCCAGGCCCTTACCGTGTCCTATTCGACAGCACGCCAGGCGGCCGGATAGTTCTCGCCGAGCTGCATGATCCGCTGTAGAAGATCGTCATAGCTCATTCCAGCACGAACAGCTCGCCGTCGGCCCGCAGCCGAAAATCCATGCGCGCGTAGCCCGTCAAATGCAGCGCGCGGAAAATGCGCTTCGACAGTTGCTCGAGCCGCGCCATGGTGCCGTCCGGCAGAGCCTCGGCCGCCGCCGTGGTGATGCCGTAGCGTTGTTGATAGCCCCGGTCCCATTTCACTTTGCGCGTGGCGATCGCGGGCAGGTTCTCCGGCAGCGACCCGAAAGTCATTTCCCACACGGGCAGTACCTTGAGCCGGTCGTTGCCGAGCACGCCCACGTAGAGCTCGCGGCCCTCGATGTACTCTTCGACCAGCGCGTCGGAATGCGTCTGCTCGTGAATGAAGACGATTCGCTCCGTCAATTGCTTTTGGTCCGCGACCACCGACGCATGCGCGATCCCGAGCGATGCATCTTCGGTCGACGATTTCACGAACAGCGGAAAGCGCAGCTTCTTCGGAATACGCGGCTTCTTGCCGCGGGCGAACACCATGAATTGCGGGGTTACGATGTCCGGCTTCCAGTCGATGATGGCGCGCCGCAATTCGGACAGGCTGTCGCTCAGCCCCAGGGGCCTGACCTCATGACCCTCCGCTTTCAAATGCGAAATGACGTCGTATTCGGTGCGCCATTCGTCGATCTCTTTCTCGGTCGAGCCCTTCAGAGAATCCGGAGGCACGAGCGTCGAATGCACGAGAACCAGGGCGCGCACCTTCCTCACAGCGAAACCCGCGGCAACTGCCGCTCTTCGTAAGACTCGGCCAGCCGCGCGATCACCCACAGCAATTGGGCCCTAAGTTCGCGCCGCGAGCCGCGCAAGTACAGATTCAGCGACTCGCACCGTTCGATCATGAGCCGCAGCACTTGATGCACCAGGTATTCGCTGAACGCGCCGGAGCGCAGGATTCGTTGGCGCAAGGGATTGCGCAATTCGCGCAGCACTCTCGACGCCTTCGGGCGGTTGCGCGTGCGCGGCGCCGCGGTGAACACCTTGAGCAGCAATTCATCGGCGCCGGAGCGGCGGCGCAGCGGCGTGCTCGCCAATCTTTGCTCGTAGTGATCGCGCAGGGTGCGCGTTTCGTGCGTCACATCTTCGATGGTGCCGCGGTCCGACACGGCCGGTTCGCTGCGGCCGATGTCCTTCGCGAGCCTGTCGATGAATTCCAGTTTTGCAAATGCCGGCCAGCCCAGATATTCGCGGCGCCAAGCGGAACGAGGCTTGAGCCAGACCGCAAACGTCTCGGCGAAGTCCTCGGTGGGATGGGCTTGGGCGTACCACGCGCCCAGGTGCTGCACGAAGCGGCGGCTGCCCGGCCGCGGGCGGTAGGTGTCCGGATACGGCAGCGAGGCCGGTCCGAATACGGCCCGCCAGTGACTCCGGCGCCTCAGTCGATAGGCCGAATCGATGGCGTGCCCCGCCTCGTGGCGCAGTATTCGCATCAGCCAATTTCGGTTGCCGCCCTCCACTTCCCGCATGAAGCGCCTCTCGATCCTCATCAATCGCGGGTGCGCGAGATAGAACGGAATGGCGATGCCGGGTATCCCATCGGGCGAGAACCATTCTTGCGCCAGCCAGCAATGAGGTCGAAACCTGATTCCCCTCATCTCGAGCTCGCGGTACAGACGGTGTATGGCATCCTCCAGCTCCGTGCCTCGGACCTTGAGCTTCAAATCGCAGAAGCGGAGACTGAGCAATTGGTCGTCGGACAGTGTTTCCCATGCATACCGCGGCAGCCGGCGGGAACCGGCCGCTTTTTTTCGTGATTGCACCATATTATGTGAAACTGATACTGTCCTTTCGGAGCCTTACTCTCAAGCGGATCTTCCGGGACGAGGAGCGTTCATGCAACCCGGCGGATTACCTCCCAGAGCCACGGTCACTCTGGAAACGGTCACTACGGTGGACGGAATCGCGGCGCTCGGGCCCTGCTACGAGCGCCTGCACCGCGCTACCGGCAACACATCGCCGTTTGCCCTGCACGAGTGGCACTTGATTTGGTGCCGTCATTTCCTGAACTGCAACCCGCGCATCCACGACGAGCCGCTTTTCTATGTACTGCGCAATTCAGCGGGCGCTTGCGTAGCCATAGTTCCCTTCGTCATCAGCCGGCGCAAAGTCGGACCGCTCAAATTCGCGTCCGTCAATTTGCTGGGCGCAGACCCCGCCATCACCGAGCTTCGCGCTCCGATAGTCGCTCCTGACTATGAATACCTGACCGCGAGCGCGGTGCAGCATCACCTGGCGGCAGTCGGCGATTGGGATTGGGTTCATTGGACCGGGATCAGCAAGATATTCGGCGAGGCGCTGGCCGCCCAAGGGAATCTGCAATGGCAGCCCGCGCTATCCGACTACGTGCTCGATATGGCCCCGACTTGGGAGGAGTTTCGACGCGGCCTCAAACGCAATATTCGAGAATCACTGCGTCATTGTTACAATTCGTTGAAACGCGATAACCATCGTTTCGAGCTGCACGTGATCGAAGATCCGGCCGAACTGCGCCGGGGCTTGGACCGGTTTCTCGAGCTGCACATCATGCGTGCCAATTTCAAATCCACGGTGATGCATCCGAACCGGTTTGCAAGCCAGGTTTGCCGGAATTTTCTGTACGAGGTCTGCGAGCGTTTAGCCGAGCGCGGCGCCGCCCGCCTTTTTCAGCTCAAGGTGGACTCGCAAGTCGTCGCCATGCGGATCGGCTTCGTGGTGGGCGGCAGCCTCTATTTGTACTACTCGGGTTTCGATCCCGCATGGTCGCGTTACAGCGTCATGACCACGACCATGGCAGAGGCGATCAAGTATGCGATTGCGCAGGGCATCAAGACCGTCAATCTATCGCCCGCCAAGGATATCTCGAAGACACGCTGGGGCCCGCGCCAAGTCGACTATGGATCCGCGTACGCACAGAACCGGCGGCTGCGCTCGCGCTTGGCGCGGCGCGCCTACATGGCGGCGAGATCGGGCGAAGGGCTGCAATCCTGGGTTCTGCAGCACTTGATTCCGGCTCGCCACAACTGGCATTGACGGAGTGCCGGCTCAAGTATCTAGCTCAAATACGCCGTTAAGCTACGCAGCTCAACTACGCAGCTCGAGTTCCGTAGGCGTAGCATCCTCGTCGGTCTCCGTCATCGGAAGTATGGTGCGCTGGCCGTCGAGTCCCGCAAAATCGAACAGCGCCGGGTCCGCGAGTTGGGACCCCGCGACATTGCAAATGCTGGAGAAGATCGACTCGATGCGGCCGGGAAATTTCTGTTCCCAGTCGCGCAGCATGTTCTTCACCACCAGCCGCTGCATATTGGTCTGCGAACCGCACAGCGTGCAGGGAATGATCGGAAACTTAGCATGGGCCGCATAGCGGGCGATCGACGCCTCGCTCACATAGGCCAGCGGCCTAATCACGATATGGCGGCGATTTTCACTGAGAAGTTTCGGCGGCATCGCCTTCAGGCGTCCGCCGAAGAACATGTTCAAGAACAGCGTCTCGACGATGTCGTCACGATGATGGCCCAGCGCGATCTTGGTGATGCCGTTCTCGGCCGCAAAACGATATAGGGCGCCGCGGCGCAGACGCGAGCACAAGCCGCACATGGTCTTGCCGTCGGGGATGACGCGTTTGACCACGGCATAGGTGTTCTGCTCGATGATGCGGAATCGAACGCCCAAGTCTTCGAGGTATCGCGGCAATATAGGAATCCTTGCCGCCGGACAGGCACACCATGACATGATCACCGTCGGCGATCATGTGAAAGTCGGCGATGGCCTTGCCCACGGAGCCGCGCAGCTGCGCCTGCAGCTTCTTGAAATTATTCGAAGGGCGTCGTGCGGCGGGGGTCATGCTCAAGGAACCTCGAGATATTTCGCTTCCAAGTATCGCAGGTATGCGGCCGCCGTCAGCGGTTTGCCCGTGGCCTGCTTGATGAGTTCCTGCACCGGCAAGCGCGCGCCGACGCCGTGCACATTGTCGCGCAGCCAATCCATCACGCCGCCGAATTGACCGGCGGCGATCTCCTCATCGAGCGACGGATGCGCCGCGCGCATGGCTTCGTTGAGCTGACCGGCGATGACGGCACCCAGGACGTATGACGGGAAATATCCGAAATGGCCGACCGCCCAGTGAATGTCCTGCAAACATCCATCGACGTCGTTCGTCGGGCGGATGTTCAGGCGCTGTTCTAGATTCGCGTTCCACGCCTCGGGCAAATCCGCCACCGGCAACGAGCCCTCGAGGATTTTTTTCTCGAGCTCGTAGCGCAGCATGATGTGCACGGGATAGGTCAGCTCGTCGGCGTCCATGCGGATCGTGCTGCGCCGCACGCGGATCAGATGACGGTACAGATTGGCCTCGTCCCACTCCGGACCGCTCACCTGCAAATACTTCTCCATCAGCGGCCGCACATACTTCACGAAGGCGCGGCTGCGGCAGAGGTTCATTTCGAACAACAGGGACTGACTCTCTTCGAGCGCGAGGCCGCGATCGCGTCCCACCGGCTGGTCGCGCCACTCGGCCGGCAACCCGAGGTCGTACATGGCATGGCCGGTCTCGTGCACCGCGCCCAGGAGACCCGAGAACGGATCGTTCAAATCGAAGCGCGTGGTCACCCGAATGTCGCCCGGTACGCCCTCGGTGAAGGGATGTTCGCTTTCGTCGAGCCGGCCCCGATCGAAGGGAAAGCCCAAGGCCTTGAGCACGTCGACGGACAGGGCGCGTTGGCGCGCCACCGTGAACTTGCCCGTCAGCGGCGTGGGTGCGTGGGCGGCCTGGACTTCGATGGCCTCGTTGATCAGACTGGGTAGCTTGCGCGACAGCGCTTTGAATATGGTGTCGATGTCGGCCGTCGAAATGCCCGGCGTGAATCCGTCCACCAGCGCGTCGTAGGGCGCCAACCCCCGCGCCTGCCCCAGCAGCGCTGCCTTGTCGCGCACCAGGTGCACGACCTCTTCCAGATGGGGCGCGAACAATTTGAAGTTATTGGCCTTCTTGGCCTCGACCCAAAACACCTCGGCCCGCGCCGTGGCCTTGGCAAGGCGCGCGATGAGCGACGGCAAGGCGTGATGCTCGGTCTCGAGCGCTGCGAGCTGCTCGCCGCGCACATCGGCGCTGCCGCGCGGCATCATCACCGCGGCGTCCCAGCGCAACAGCGACAGTGCACCGCGAAACGCGTGCAGACGACGAAACTCTTGTTCCAATTGCTCGTAGGGCGAAGCGGCCATGGTTACCTTGTGGGCGGCGCGTAAGACAGCGGCGTCATCATTTGGCGCGGAAGTTTACCAGACAGCGGCGGCAATCCGGACGCCTCTCTTAAAAAAATACAATCACTTCAATGAGTTATTGATTCCCTTGAGTGAGACTGACCCCGTTTGATGAAACGGCAGGTCGCGCAGGAAGGGCAAGTCGATGCTCGCGGCACCGCTCACCTCATACTCGATCGAATCGGCATGTTGATTCATCTTATCGGCCAGCTTGAGCAGGGCTACGCCTAAGTTGGCGGTGATCATCATGTCGAAGTCGGCGTCGCCCCTGGCCGGCACCACGAAGGCGCGATCGTTCTGCCCCTGCGCGATATGCTCGCCCCCCAAGCTCAAGGAGGCATGCAGTCCGCTGACCGGAAGGGCGCGGTCATTGGGATTTTGTATGTTGAATTTGACGCGAAAGTTTTGCTGAAGCAGGTTGCCGTTCAGCAGCTCGATACCTGCCACCGATAGGGTCGGCCGTTCGAATTTGGGGGTCACCAGCGAGCACGCGACCAGGCATAGCGACCAGCCTATGAACAGCAACGGTGTGCGTGGCAACATGAGCGCAAATGATACCGACTATCCCGAGCATGGTCTTGATACTGTCCGGTGCCGCGACCGCCCTCGCGGGCTCGCAGCAGGGCGCGCCGACACGCGCGGCAGCCGCAGCACCCACGGCACTCGCGGCGCCCGCGTCAGCCGTGGCGCCCGCGTCACCCGCGTCAGCCGTGGCGCCCGCGTCACCCGCGTCAGCCGTGGCGCCCGCGTCACCCGCGTCGGCTGTAGCGCCCGCGTCACCCTCGTCGGCCGTAGCGCCCGCGTCGCCCTCGTCAGCTGTAGCGCCAGCGGCGCCCGAAGCGACCGCACCAGCCAAAGCGCCGGCGGCGACGGAGACGGCGGCGGCGACGGCCTGTTTACGGTCCGGCGACGGCTATTTCCGCGCGCGCGTGGCGGGTGCCATCGAAGCGACCGTCGATTGGCCGAACAGCGGCACCCGTTGTGAGGGTGAATCTCGAGACAAGCCGCCCGGCGTGCGCCTCAGCTTTCAGCGGGCATCCGGCGGTGCGACCGATTTGCTGTTCGTGTTCGGCATCACCGGTGTGCGCGAGGGCCGGCCGTTGCGTGAAGCGGGGGCGAATCTCACCGTGATCGTCCAGGGCACTGACCGAATTTTCGGCACCCTCGGCGACTCGCGGTGCACCGTGGACTCGCTCACGCAGCGGGCGCTCGAGGCTCCGGGCTCCTACCGCCTCGAAGCGCGTGGCTTCTGCACGCAACCCGCGCACGCGGTGCGCGGCGACGGCGCAGTGCTGGTGAGCACCTTCGAGTTTGCCGGGCTCGTCACCTATGACACTCAGAAGGACTGAATGCGGCCCTCGCAAATATCGAATCGGTGAATCATCACGCGCATGACAATACTGAAATTCGCATTTGTCCTCGGGACATTGGCCTGCGGAATGGCGTCCCAAGCGGCCATACCGCAAGCGACCATACCGCAAGCGGCGATACCGCAGTATGGCTACGACATAGTGCATACCTATCCCCACGACCCATCGGCGTTCACCGAGGGGCTGTTTTATCTGAACGGTTTCTTGTATGAGAGCACGGGCCTCGAGCAGCACTCATCCATTCGGAAGGTGCGAATCGAAACGGGGGAAGTCGTCCAGAGGCTCGATATCCCGGCTCAATATTTTGGCGAGGGGATCGTCAATTGGCACCGGCATCTCATCAGCCTTACCTGGAAATCGCATGTTGGATTTGTCTTCGATCTCGCCACCTTCAAGTTGCAGAGGCAATTCCAATATGATGGCGAGGGATGGGCACTGACCCGGGATGACAAACAGCTCATCATGACCAACTGGATCGTCCGCATCGACCCGGGCAGCGGCCGAGTCGTCGGCCTCGTCAATCTTTCCGGGCTTCTCAAGCCTTCGGATATCGTCAAGGGACAGACCGACGTCCTGAACGGTATCGCCTACGACGCCAAGCGCGACCGGTTGTTCGTGACCGGAAAGAACTGGCCGAAGCTGTTTGAAATCCGGCTGCGGAGAGACGGCGCGGCAGCGCCGGCGGATCACTGATCAGTAAATCTTGAGCTCGCGCCATTCTCGCGGCGCAGCCTTTCCCCCTTCGACGCCACTCCTGAACTCCTACAAGACACGGCTGTCTCCACCTACAGACAGTTGTCGTGTATGTGGTACAAATGCAACACGAAATGTCTCAGCTGTTCTTCAGCCGTTAAAGCATTGTTTATGCGGATATTTCAGTAACGACGACCGGCAATCTATTGTTGTTTTTTTGCAAAGATATATGGAGAGAAGGATTCTATGAAGAGAGTGATCTTGGGCGGATTATTGGCCGCGACCGGTGCGGCGAGCAGCGCCGTCATGGCGGCAGACGATACCGGGGCGACCTATTTTCAGTGCGCTGGGCACGTATACATTGCTCGACGACCATCGAGAATCGAAAGATGACTTCGGTTATCAGGTCGGGTTGGGTCATAACTTTGCGCCGAATTGGTCCGGCGAAATCAACTTCAACAAGGGAAGTTTCGAAATCCCGGGCACTGGCGCCAAGCAAGCGCTCGCAGGTTATTCAGCCGACGTGCTGTACAAGTTCTTGCCCGACAGCGTATTTCGCCCCTATGTGCTCGCCGGTGGCGGCCTGCTCAACGACAAGATAAGCGGCGGAAACATGTTTCACACCTATCTCGCGGAAGCGGGTGCCGGTGGCGTCACGAACACTATGACGGCCAAGGGCTACGGCAAGGATCACCCCATTGCCGACAACAAAACCGCCGACGGGCGCCTGCAGAATCGGCGCGTCAGCCTGAGGATCGTCGGCGGTCAGTGACGCGGGGTCAATGACAGCGACGCGGGGTCAACGACAACAGCGTTGAATTCGATTCTCGATGCTATCCGGCGCCCTCGAGCAGGTGAAGGCTCGGGGGTGCTTTTTGGCCGGTAGTCGTGCTACACCAGGGTCCACGCGGAGCGCTGTTTCTGTCAGGCTGCCTGAACTTCGCGCAACTGCTCGGCGCATCCCATGGCACAACCCCAACACAGCGCCCCTCGACGACCTCGAGCGTCAAGATCCAGATAACAGGGGATCTGTCCGATCACTTGATGGCGATGGTCACCGAGACCGCGAGAGACTTCTCAGCGTTGGCATTGCAGGCCGAATACGTGAGTCAGGCGGGAGTCCGGCGGGACCGTTCGAAAAGATTGAGCGCACGCCGCAGACCGTCGCCCGAATCGGTCGGATCGCGACGTTATCCGCAGCGACCTCCAGGCATGCCAGAACGGCGCGTCGCGCGATCTCGGCGTGGCAAGGCAGTGTTCGAACGTATTTGGGGCGAGCCTGGTCAGCGTCGAGGAGATCAACTAGTTAGCCGGACGCACACGGCGAACTGGATAGTCGAGATCGCTACCTCTTTTGAGCCGACTCCGCCATCATCCCGCGCATCATCGAGAACGCTTCACTCCTTGCCCGGACGCTGCCGACATAGACATCCTGGTTCTTGAAATCGATGGAGAGCGAGGCGACCGTACCGAGCACATCCATGCCGATGATCATGGCGGGCTCGTCCTGCATTCCCCAGACCTTGAATATATGAAACTCGCCGAACACCATTGCAACATCGGTGATCCGTAACGAGTCGATGACGATCGGCGGCACGATTTGGATCTCGCCGGCCTCGACATCCTTGGTCGCCCCATAAACCGATGTCAACATGGCCAGGGCCCCGTGAGTCCGACGCGCTCGCAGCGCATTGCGCAGCGCCAGATTACCCAGCGTCCGCTCGGCCCCGGTATCGATGACCGCACGCACCGGGACTCCGCCGATCCGGGTGTCCAGGGTCATCAAGCCGCCGGCCAGACGCACCGCGTGGAGCTTCATCGAGTTGGCGCGCGTGGCGGCCTCGACTCCGCGGGAAATGGTCACGCGATTGCGTTGGAAATCGATGAGCAGGCTTTTCTCCGTGATGCCCGCCACGCCCAAGATTCCGTCCGCGCCGGCCATCACCGACGCCCACACGACGGGCAGCGCGGTGCTCTCCATCGTCAGGTCGCCAGCTTGCAGCCGGTCGATCGTCACGAAGGACACCTGGGCCGTACCGGTGATGCCGTCAAGGATGATCGAAGGAACCTCGGCGGGTTTGAGGCCGAGTTCCCGTGCCAGTCCGGGTGAAATGGTCGAGTGATTGGCGCCGGTATCGACGATGAATCGGAAGGGACCTTGACCATTGACCATCACCGGGACGACGACCCGGCCGATATGGTCGCGCGTTGTCGGCGATGCGAAGAGCAGCGCGTCCCTCCCGAGCGGCGCAATCGATCCCGGTTCGACGGCTTCCGGCAGCACGGTGTCCAGCGGTGCTGCTGCCGGCGAGGCTCCCGCCGGTGAGCCTCCCCCGAACAGCACCCCCAGCAAGCACACGTTGCACCATAGGTGGTGGGGTGAAGGTGCCATATTATATGCGGTATTATACGCCCGATAACCTACCACGATCCGCGGTACCGAGAAGCCCACACACCGTGAATGCAACATCCATCACAGAGCCCGAGGCACGTGCCTTGGCGGACGCCATTAACCAGGTCTCGAACAGCCAGGGGCCGGCGGCGGCACTGAAGCTCGTGGAAATGGCCTTGGCCCGTGCCCCCCAGCAGCCGATCGTGCTCAATGCGGCGGGCGGCCACTTGTTTCGAACAGGCAACGCCGCACGTGCCCGCGAACTGTACGAACGCGCGCTTGTGAGCGACGGGAAGTCCAAAGTGCTCTGGGCCAACCTTGCTGCGGCGTGTCGTGCTCTCCGGGACTTCAACGCGGAGAG
>WNFI01687138.1_pt1 | contig 19111 bp, 17 predicted proteins | sample 5400471 | NCBI WGS metagenome assembly WNFI01 (sample SAMN13153348, study PRJNA577476) | soil metagenome | isolation source: 100 cm saprolite on Douglas fir-dominated hillslope | place: USA:California | collected 2013-09-17 | reverse complement strand
CGATTGCGCGGGTCGATCGATGGAGGCATTCAGTCGAAACTGAATCCCGGCGTGCGCGTGTAATGATGCAGGCCTTCATCCTGGATGACAAAGGAGCGCATGCGCTGGGGGCCGCGGCTGTGATGCGAGTGCACCAGCGTGGCCGGCGTGATCTGCGCCGCGCCGGTGGACCAGTCCACGCGCCTGCCGTCGATCATCGAATGAATGCCCTCACCCTGGATCGCCAGCGTCACGGCCACGCCGTTGTGGCGATGCGGGCGTTGATCGCAGCCCGCCGCCAGCGTATTGATGGCGGTGTTGATGGAGGGAATGGTGTTGGAACTCGGCGCGAGTGCAGTCGTCGAAAACTGCACCGAGTTCCCCGTGGTATCGACGCTCGCAGGACGGCGCCAGACTTCCTCGAGGTGGCGGTCGATTTCCGCGGCGGGCCAGTGCGTGGTCTCGACCACGGCCTGTCCCGGCAACGGTGCACGCAGCCGCTCGAAGGCCAGCAACGGTTCGTTGGTGACGGCGAAGAGCAGGCAGTTCCCGCCGCCCGCGAGATGCAAAGTTTCGCCCCCTCCCGGAAAGCAGAATACGTCGCCGCCCACCCAGCCGATGACGTCTTTGCCGTTGCGGCTCTCGCCGCTACCCGACAAGACATAGTAGATTTCACCCGACGCGCAAAATGAGGTGCGCAACGCCTCCGCGGCGCGGATCTTCACATAGCGGCAGAGCAGCGTCGGCGTGGTGGCTGGATATTTCGTGCAAAGGTCGGCGGAAATATCGAGCGCGATCAATCCCGTCGGCGATCCGGCATCGAAAGCGCGATCGCGCTCGGCAAGAAACTGGTGAATCGGTACCGCTGGCCAGGAGAATGCGAAGCCGTTTTCGTTGGTCAGGTAGCGGGCGCGGCGGGCGTAGGGTGCTTCCCGTTCGGCTTCGGCGCGGACGGCACTGGCGGTCATGGCGGCTCTCCTCGTGTTTTGCCGCCTAATATACCGCTATCGACACGACTGCGTTGGTGGCCGGCCCCTGACCGCGCGGCGCGCTACGGCAGAACCGGCGGATGATAGGTCAATGTCGACGCGAGGATCCATAGCAAAAATAGCACGAGCGGCACATGCACGATGAATTGCGTGAACGTATAGCCCACGAGATCGCGCGCCCTGAGCCCCAAAACCCCGAGCAGCGGCAGCATCCAGAAAGGGTTGATCAGGTTCGGCAACGCCTCGGCGGCGTTGTAGACCTGGACCGCCCATCCGAGATGGACCTTCAAGTCGATGGCCGCCTGCATCACGTAGGGCACCTCGATGACCCACTTGCCGCCGCCCGAGGGCACGAAGAAACCGAGAATCGCCGAATAGATCCCGATGACCACCGGGAAAGTTTCCGTCGAGGCGATGCCGACGAACAGCGACGCGAGGTAGTGAGACAGCGAGAAGCCGTCGATATTCTTCGCTTCGGTAAGCAGGCTCGCGATGCCGCCGTAGAGGGGGAATTGCACCAGGATGCCTGCGGTGGCGGGTACCGCCTTCATCACGGCATTGAGGAATCGCCGCGGGCGCCAGTGCAGCAGCAGGCCCAGCATGAAGAACAGGAAGTTGTAGCTGTTCAGGTTCGAAATGCCGACGATGAAACTCTTGCTGCTGAATTCGTTCCAGAGCCAGCCGATGCCCAGCGCCGCTATCAGCAAGGAAAGGATCGGGCTGTACTCCAGCCATTCGCCAGGGCGCTTGCGCTCGGGCAACGCATCACTTTCCGCACTGGTGTCAATGCCGAGATCGGCTGCCGTAAGTGAGCGAGCTTGCGACGGCGCGGAGTAGTAGGCCATTGCAAGCGACACCAGCAGCAGGATGAGCGCCATGAGCATGGACTGCCACGTGAAGATGGTCTCGCTGAAAGGAATCACGCCGGTGATGGCGAGGATCGGCTTCGGCAGGCTCGTGGCATTGGCCTGCAGCTGTGCGGCCGACGAGCTGATGCCCAGGGCCCAGACCGACCCGAGTCCCAGATACCCGGCGGCGCCCGCCGCGCGGTAGTCCATTTTGAGGTCGCGCCGGCGCGAGAGAGAGCGGACCAATAGCCCCGCGAATACCAGGCTCAGTGCCCAGTTGAGCAGGGAGGTAACCATACTCACCAAGGCCACGTAGGCGATGGCGCCGCGTCCTGTTTTCGGCCCAGCGGCCAGCCCGTCGATGAGCTTCTTTACAGGCGGGGAAGTCGCCACCACGTAACCGATGATCACGATGATGGCCATCTGCATCGTGAAGTTCACCAGGCTCCAGAAGCCGGTGCCGAACGACACCACCACGTTCTTCGGTCCGGCGCCTATCGACAACGCTCCGGCGGCCACGACCAGCACGGCGAGGGCGGTGAACACGAAGGCATCCGGGAACCAGCGTTCGCTCCACTCGGTGACCCCGAACGCGACGCGCTGGAGCAGTCCCTCGTGCGTTTCGCCATCCGGCGACGCATCGCCCCCTCGCGGGACGTGTGCACGCGAGGTCGATTCGTCAGACTGTTTCATCGCTTCTCCTGTTCAAAACTTGTTAGAATCGTTGTGCCGGCTTCAGGTGCGCAAGTATTCTCCGGCCGCGTCGGTAAGTTCAGATGCCTCCCTGCCGCGAAACCTGGACTCTGCACAACGCAGTAGCGGCAAGTCGACAATACCCAATTCGGACCCGAAGCTACTTTGCAGTCCACCCTGCTGCCATTTGTCTTGGCAGATCGGCGGCATCGGCCCTGGGCATGAGGAACGGTTGCGCTTTTTCGTAGGTTCGCGCGGCGCGAAAAACCAGGGCATCGGCGAATTTATTGCCGACCAGTTGCAGTGCGACCGGCAGTCCGTCGCGGGTAAATCCGCACGGCACCGTCGCTGCCGGTTGCTGCGAAAGGTTGAACGGATAAGTAAAAGGCGACCATTCCCACCAGCGGTTGCGGCCGGAACCCGGCGGCACTTCATGCCCGGCCTCGAACGCGGTCACCGCAAGCTGTGGCGTGAGCAGCAAGTCGTAGGCCTGATGCAGCAGGCACATTCGCCTGGCGAATGCCTCGCGGGCAAGCTCGAGTTTGCGATAGGCAAGCGCGCCGAGGCCAAATCCGGACTCGGCCAGCGCCAGCAGCGGCGGATCGAGCAGCGCACGCTGGTCGGCATTCATCGGCGCGATCGCCAGCGCCAGCGCCACCGCCCACAACGGTTGCATGATCTCGATGGGGTCGTCCAGTCTGAGGTCAATGTCCTCAACCGTTGCGCCCAGTGATTCGAACAGTCGCGCGCCCTGTTCCACCGTCCCGGCGACATCCGGATCCACCCGGGCGTAACCGAGCGTGCGGCTGTACGCGATGCGCAAACCTTTGACGCCGCCATCGAGTCCCTGCCGGTAATCGATGTTCGGAGGCGGCGCCTGATACCAGTCGCGCGGGTCCGGCCGCGCGATCACGCTCAACATCAGCGCCGCGTCCTCCACCGTGCGCGCGATCGGTCCCTGGTGCCAGAGCGTGCCGGCGGGCGAATGCGGATGGATCGGAACGATGCCGAAAGTCGGTTTGAATCCGAACAACCCGCAAAAACCGGCGGGGATGCGAATGGAACCACCGCCGTCGGTGGCAACGTGCAGAATACCCATCCCCAGCGCAGCAGCGACTGCCGCGCCACCGCTGCTGCCGCCGGGAGTGAGGTTTATGTTCCACGGATTAACGGTGACGCCCGTGAGCGGGCTGTCGGTCACGCCCTTCCAGCCAAATTCCGGCGTGGTGGTCTTGCCGAGAAACACTGCGCCCTGTTCTTTCATGCGTGCCACCGGCGGCCCGTCTTCGATCCACGGCTGCCCGGGATCGATGGTGCGCGAGCCGCGCAGGGTAGGCCAGCCCTCGGTCACGATGAGGTCCTTCACCGTGGCGGGAACGCCATCCACGCTGCCGGCCGGTGCGCCGCGCTGCCAGCGCGCTTCGGAAGCACGCGCGTCTTTCATCGCGCGCGTCTCGTCCACCATGACGAACGCGTTGTAGATCGGATTGAGCCTGGCGATGCGGTCGAGTGCCGCCCGTGTCGCCTCGACCGGCGAGAATTTTTTGCTGCGGTAATGCTCCGTCAGTTCGACGGCGGTCAAAGAAAGAATGTCGTCGGACATCTCGCTGCTGCTCCAGCTGTCCTGCAGAGCGGCCGGTTGCGGCCGGAGAGATCACGGGTTCCGCGGCCAACCGCACCGCGGAACCCGGACACCGTCAACGCATCAGGCCTTGCTCTTCATCGCCGCAAGAATTGCCTCGGGCGAGATCGGCATATGCCGCACGCGCGCGCCGACCGCATTGGCGATTGCGTTTGCCACCGCCGGCGCCACGACCGTGGAGGCCGGCTCGCCCACGCCTGCCGGATGATGGTTCGACCGGATGATCGTGACATCGATCTCCGGTACCTGCGCCAGCCGGATCGGCGTGTACTCGTGAAAATTGCTCTGCTCGAAGCTGCCGTTCTTCAGCGTCAACTTTTCCGACATGATCTGGCTCGCTCCCCACAACGCCGAGCCGCGGATTTGCGCCTCGATGTTTCCGGGATTGACTGCGATGCCGCAATCCATGGCGATGGTGATCCTGTTGATGCTGAACTTGCCGGTCTGCGGATCGACGGCGACTTCCGCCACGCCCGCCACCCAGGTCGGGCTCTGGCGTTCTTCCGCCGCGGTAACCGCGATGCCCATGCCGGTGTTGGGTGCAAGCTTCTTGGTGCCGTAGCCCGCCTTGCCGGCCGCAACGCGCAGGCAATTGGCGAGCCGCAGCGCGCCGCCGACCGTGCCCGATTCATAGACCGGCCATGTCCCTTCCTTCGGCCACGGCAGCGAAATCCACAGCTGGTCCATGTAGTAATCTGACCCGGTGCCCGCCGGATAGCCGGAGTTGGGAATGCCGCGATTGCCGCCTTTGCCGTTCAACATCGCGAGCCGGAACTCGAGCGGATCCCGCCCGGCCGCCATCGCCACCTCGTCCATGAAGGACTCGACCACGAATATGTTGTAGGAATTGGATACCGTGCGCAGTGCGCTGGCCTGCACTGCCCAGGTGGTGGTCTCGTGGTTCCAGGCACGCACGCGGTGATTCTTCACGTAATACCAGTGATCGCTGCCGCCGATGGACCATTGGTCGATGTCCTGCTTCTTCTCATCCCAGGAATCGAGTTGCAGCCAGTCGGTGCCGCCCTTCTTGCCGACGCCGAAACGCGCTCCCATCCAGCCGCAGACGATGTCCTGGTTCATCGCCACCAGTTCGCCGTTCTTGATGCCCGCCTTGACCTTGTGATACGTCGGCGTGCGCGCGAAGCTGGTTGCAAAATTGGATTCGCGCGTATGGATGAGCTTGACCGGACGGCCGGTTTCCTTGACGCAATAGGCCGCCGCGAGGATGTCGTCGTAGTCCTGCTTGCCGCCGAATCCGCCGCCCACCAGGTACTGGTGCACGAAAACCTTGATGTCCTCGGGTTTCTTCTTCAGCACACTGGAGAGGTAGCCGGTCAGGGTCATGCGCGCGAAGGACGTGCTCTGCGTGCCGACATGGACGTGCCATTCGCCGTTGGTGAGCTGCACCGTTGCATTCAGCGGCTCCATGGTGGCGTGACAGACCATGTCGGTGGTGTATTCCACCTCCAGCATTTTCTCGGCATCGCCGAAGCCCTTGTCGACGTCGCCTTCGAGCACCCAGTTCGCACTCTGCTTCTCGTCTTTCGCAAGCTGCTTGTACTGCTCGAGCATTTCCGCCGAGCCGAGGCTGGCGTAAGGACCCGCGTCCCATTTCACCTTCAGCGCCTTCGCCGCCTTCATCGCGGTCGGAAACTTGTCGGCAACGGCAACCACCCAGCCGGTACATTTGCCCATCGAGTTGTCGATCCTGACCGCCTTGATGAAGCCGGGAATCTTCTTCGCTTCCGAATCGTCGATGCTCAGCACTTTCGACGCATAACGGCTGCGCGGCACGACCAGCGCGCCATAAGCCATGTTCGGCAGGAACACGTCTATGCCGTATCTGGCTTTGCCGCTGGTCTTGGCCGGAATGTCGAGCGCGGCAAGCGACTTGCCGATGATCTTGTACTGGCTCGGATCCTTCAGCGTGATGCCCTTGAGATCGTCCGGATAGGCGAACTTGCGATCGATCTTCACCTTCTGCAGGATCTCGCCGTAACCGACGGATCTGCCGGAGGCCTTGTCGACCACCCGGCCCGCTTCCGCGTAGCAGTCGACGAGCTTGGCATTCAGCACGCCCGCGCCCGCTTCCACCAGCGCGATGCGGCCTGCGGCGCCTGCGCGCGCAATGCGATCGAACTCGGTGGTCACGCTGCCGCTGTTGACGGTATAGGCGAGGCCATAGATCGAGAAATTTTCCACGCTCTCGAGCGGCGCATCGAGGCGAACATCCTCCCACTTCACTTCCAGTTCTTCGGCGATCACCTGGGCCAGGCCGGTGCCGATATGCTGGCCCATTTCAGCCTTGACGATGTGCATCGTGGTCTTGCCATCCGGCGTGATGGTGAACCAGATTGCCGGCGTATACGCCGGTGTCGCCATCGCCGCTTCGGCATTTTTGCCACCCAGCAGTCCCGGCATGCCGATGCTGAAAAAGCCGCTGCCGGCGATCACGGTGGAGCGGACCAGAAATTCGCGCCGCGTCATTGCCTGCTGTCTGGTCTCGGCAGTCGTTGGTTCGGTCGTTATTTTCTCAGCCATGATTGCCACCCTCCTTCATCAGATCGGCGGCGCGATGCACGGCGCCGACGATGCGCGAATATGTGGCGCAGCGGCACAGGTTGCCGTTCATGTGCGACACGATTTCTTCGCTGGTGGGGTTGGGATTGACGGCGAGCAGCGCGGCCGCCTGCATGATCTGGCCGGACTGGCAGTAGCCGCATTGCGGAACCTGCGCTTCGATCCAGGCCTTCTGCACCGGATGCGCGTCCGCCGGGTCGAGCCCCTCGATGGTCGTGACGACCGCATTGCTGTCCACGTCGCCGAGCTTGACCATGCACGAGCGCACGGGTTGGCCGTTTATATGCACGGTACAGGAACCGCAGATGCCGAGACCGCATCCGTACTTGGTCCCCGTGAGCCGCAGATCCTCGCGGATCGCCCAGAGCAGCGGCGTATCGGGCGGCGAGTCGGTAAAGTAACTTTGACCGTTAACGCTGAGTTGTGTCATGGCTGCGAAACCTCCCTTGCAAGTTACGATGACAAAATGGCCGCTTTGACGACTGGCCGATCCAGAGCGGAACGGTTGCGATCCGCAACGCCGGGCCTGCCCCGGAGCGTCACGGCGTCGCGCCGTTCACCCTTACCATAGGGCGGAGCCCCCAACCGTTTCAACTCCGCCGCATTGCCCGGGCGCAAACTCGCGCGTGCCCGGACATGAAACCATTCTCGAAAGCTTCGCGATGGGGTTGCGGAAATTTTTCCCTGTTCGCCTCCTCCATTGCGCGGATAGTGCCGGAACTCAGGTTCAGCAACTTGCGCTTAATGCAAAAAGTCGCGAGGGTTGAGATAGCATCTTCCATACCATTGCACGGACCCGCAAACTCCCGCGGCAAAACAGCGCGCTAGAGGGAACGCCGCGAATACGCGCGCGATCGGGCACGCGTTGCAGTGGTGCCCCCAATCGCAGCAATGCACCCCTGCTGTGCGCGACAATGCGTTGCCGATTCGAAAGCAGATCCAGCGCACGACCGATTGTGAATTTCTTCGCATTGCGAATATATCCAGCCGAGGGAGGAAACGTCCGCGTTCGTTGGTGGCAGAAGGGATTCCCCCTTTCGGGTGAGACGGGACTTGCTTCTGATCGCGGCGCGCAGCCGTTCAGAACTTGACCAGGCCGCGGCGTGCCGCCAGCGCGATCGCTTCGGCGCGGCTGGTGGCATCCAGTTTGACGAACAGGCTCTTGAGATGGCTCTTCACGGTGCTTTCGGTTATGTGCAGAGACTGGCCGATCGCGCGATTGCTCTTTCCTTCCGCCAGCAGCTTCAGGATCTGTTCTTCACGCTCCGTCAACTGTTGCTCCTGCACGCGTTGCACCAGCTTTGCGGCGAGCTTCGGTTGCAGATAGGCCTCGCCGGCGTGCACGGCGCGGATGCAGCCGAACAGTTCCTCAGGCTGCACGTCCTTGAGCAGGTAAGCTTGCGCGCCAGCACGCAAGCCCGCGTAAATGTCTTCGTCGTGATCGAATGTGGTCAGCACGATGATGCCGGCCTTCGGATCTTCGGCTCGTATGCGCTTGATGGCCTCCACGCCTTCGAGCCGGGGCATGCGCAGATCCATGAGCACCACATCGGGACGAAGGCGCCGCCACAGTACGATCGCCTCCTCGCCGTCGCCGGCTTCGCCGACGACGGTGACGCCTTCTTCCATATTGATGATCGCCGCAAGCCCGCGCCGCACCAGAGATTGGTCCTCCGCAATGAGCACGCGAATGCATCCGGTTTGTGCTCCGTTCGTTGCGCCGGGTTCGTGGAAATCGGAAATCATTGCGATCAACCCAGCCTGCTGCGCGGTATCACGGTTTCGACGCGGGTACCCTGCGCCGGCCGACTGCTGACGAGCAGCCGCGCGCCGATGTTCTGCGCCCGCTCGCGCATGCCGAGCAATCCGAATCCATCGTGGTGCCCACGTGGTTCGAAACCGACGCCGTCGTCGGCTATGGACAAGGTCACCGCGTCGGCCTCGAAAATCAGTTTCACTTCCACGCGCTTCGCCTTTGCGTGCTTGAGGATATTGGTCATGCATTCCTGTGCGATTCGCAGCAATTCGCTCTCTACTTCGTCCGCAAGGACTATCTTCTCGCCCCGCGTCGAGAAATGCGCGTGCAGCGTGCCGCTCGCCTCGATTCGGCGCAGCAGAGCTCCAAGTGCATTGGTCAGATCGGCGCGTTGCAATACCTCAGGCCGCAGGGCGCGCACCGACAGTCGCGCTTCGGCCAGCCCGCCCTGTGCCAGTTGGCGCGCGTGCTCGATGTGCTCGAGGGCAGGCTCGATGTTGTCTTTCTTCAGCGTTCGCGTGGCCACTTCCAGGTTGACCAGAACACCGGTAAACCCCTGCGCAAGGGTATCGTGGATATCGCGGGCGATGCGGTTGCGCTCTTCGAGAATGGCAGCCTGGCGCGCCTGCTCTCCGAGCCTCGCCATCTGCACGGCGAGCGTGGCCTGGCCGGCGAGCGCCTCCGCGATATACAGCTTGCTTTCCAGTTCCTCCGCGTCGCTCTTGCTGCTGCGCACGCAGATCCACCCGACTGTTTCCTTGCCGAGCATCATCGGTACGGTAAGCAGCGTGTGCACGCCGAGGGAATTGATGTAGGCGCGATTCTCTTCCGGCATGCCGCCGACTTCGCCGGACAGCACGTAGGTTTCGGCGCGCGCCATGGGAAAGGTGGACACCGGCCGGCCGCCCGCGGGCAACGGATGCAATACCGCGGGGTGGTGCGACTGCGCTGCGGGAATGATCCGGGAATCGAGATATTCCAGATGCAGGCGGATGGAACTGGTTGTTGCATCGGGAAACCACAGCGTTCCGCCGACGCCCTGCAATTGTTGCACCGTGACCTTGAGCACATGCCCGAGGAATTTGTCGAGATTGGATTCCGCCGCGAGAAAATTCAGCGACTGGATCAGCATTTCCGACTGCCCGCGCGCGAGCTCCGCGGCCATCCGGTGTTGCTCGACTTCCTGTTCAAGGAGCTGGTTGGCTGCTTCGAGATCGCGCAATCGGCGCGCGGACGCCTCCGCAGATTCGCCGCGTGCACCGCTTCTTTCGGCTGTCGAACGCTGCGTTTCCATTTCCGTTCAGGCTTTCTTCATTCTCTGCGCAAACTTGGCCCGGAATTTGGCCACCTTGGGTGCCACGACGAACTGGCAGTAAGGCTGGTTCGGATTGTTCTCGAAATATTCCTGATGATACTTTTCCGCGACGTGAAACCGCACCGCCGGCGCGATTTCGGTGACGATCGGCGCGGGGAAAGCCTTGTCCGTGGTCAGCTCTGCGATGATTTTCTCGGCTTCGGCTTTCTGTTCGGGCGAATGATAGAAGATCGACGAGCGGTATTGCGTGCCGACGTCGTTGCCCTGGCGGTTGAGCGTAGTCGGGTCATGGATGACGAAGAAGACTTCCAGCAGGTCGCGGAAGCTCAGCACCTTCGGATCGAAAGTGATCTGCACGACCTCGGCATGTCCGGTATCGCCGTCGCACACGTGGCGGTAGGTCGGCTGCGAAGTATGCCCGCCCATGTAGCCCGATTCAACACTTTCGACCCCGTCGAGTCGGTCATATACCGCCTCCAGGCACCAGAAGCAGCCGCCCGCCAGCGTTGCAACTTCATTGGTGGCCACCGGCCTGCCGGATTGATTCTGAGTCTGTCCCATCGCACCCTCCTTGGTTTGCGCCCCCACAGTGTAGCGGCACCGCACTGCCGTCGGGCAGACAGGTGCAAACTTACCGGATCACCACTTTGGCGGGAAACTCGCTTGCCGCGCCACTCTTCTGCGCGTGTTTTTATCCGCGCCTGCAGGGTGAAACACCCAAGGGAACAGTCTCATGGGCCCGCAGGCGGTGTGGCGCTGAAGCTGCTGCGGTGAAAATAAATTTTAGAAAAGATACTGTCCGAGCCACCAGAACACGGCAGCGATGAACGCGGAACTGGGGATGGTGAGCACCCAGGCCCAGACGATGCGTCCGGCCACGCCCCAGCGCACCGCGGAGAGCTTCTGCGCCGAGCCGACGCCGACAATCGAACCGGTAATGGTGTGCGTAGTCGAGACCGGCACACCCAATGCGGTCGCAAGGAATAACGTGATGGCGCCGCTGGTTTCGGCACAGAATCCGCCAACCGGCTTGAGCCGGGTAATTCTCTGGCCCATGGTCTTGACGATGCGCCAGCCCCCGAACAGGGTTCCCATCGCGATCGCGCCGTAACAGGCAAAAGGCACCCACAGCGGCAGCGGATCCCTGGCGCCGGTAATTTGCGCGGCGATCAGCAGCATCCAGATCACGCCCATGGTCTTCTGCGCATCGTTGCCGCCGTGACCGAGGCTGTAAAAAGCCGCCGATATGAACTGCAGCCGGCGAAACCACCGGTCGATGCGTCGCGGCGTCTGCCCCTGGCCAATCCACGACACCGCGATCGTCAAGGAGATTCCGAGTACGAAACCTAGCAGCGGCGAGAGCACGATGGCAGCAGCGGTCTTCAGGAAACCGCTGGCAATCAGCGTATCCACGCCACCCTTCGCCACCGCGGCCCCGGATAACCCGCCGATCAGCGCGTGCGACGAGCTCGACGGGATGCCGTAGTACCAGGTAATGATGTTCCACGCGATGGCGCCGACGAGTCCACCGAATATAACGTGGTGATCGACGACGCCGGGATCGACTATGCCTTTGCCAACAGTGGCGGCGACTGCGACGCCAAAGACCGCGAATGCCAGGAAATTGAAGAAGGCCGCCCAGACCACCGCCCATTGCGGTCGCAGCACACGGGTGGAAACGATAGTGGCGATGGAGTTTGCGGCATCGTGAAAACCGTTCATGAAATCGAACGCCAGCGCCAGCAGCACCAGGAACACGACGACTTGGAAGCTCATGAATCGCCTTTTTTGTTTTGCGAGATGGCGAAAGCGGGAAAGATGGTCAGGAGTTGTCGAGAACGATACCCTCGATGATGTTGGCGACGTCTTCGCAGCGGTCGGTTACGCCTTCGAGTGTTTCGTAGATGGCGCGCAGCTTGATCACCTGGCGCACATCGGGTTCGTCGCGAAACAGTTTTGCCATGGCCGAGCGCATGACGTGATCCGCCTCCGATTCGAGTTTGTCGATCTCGGCGCAGACCGCCCGTATCTTCGTGGCATTCTCCATGTTGGAAAGCAGCGAAACCGCGTCCTTGACCTTTTCGGCGCAACCCACGCAGATGTCGGCGAGGCGTTTGGCGTCGAGGGTGACCGAGCGGATATCGTAAAGGTAGATCGATTGGGCGGCGTCCTCCATCATGTCGAGGATGTCGTCCATGCGCGTGATGAGCTGGTGGATGTCTTCGCGGTCAATCGGCGTGATAAAAGTCTTGTGGAGCAACTCGATGGCCGAGTGCGTAATGCGGTCGCCACGCTTTTCGATGGTCTCTATGTTGTAGCAGCGGCGCTGAACATCGTCGAAAGCCGCCATCAGGCTGGCGAGTTCGTGACTGGCCTCGAGAATCTGTTCGGCATGTTCGACGAACAGGTCGAAAAAGCGGCCCTCGGTGGGCATCAGGCGGGCAAACACGGCGGCTCCCCTTTCGGTAACGTCGCTTTGAGCGGCGTGCAGACGAGTCATTCGGCGCGGTGGGCACGCCTTTGTCATTAGAATCGGTCCCTGCACGCTATTGTAGGGTCTGCGCAATCGGGTGTCACAAAGCTGTCATAATTAGCCGTCAGAACAAGAAGATGACAGATGATTGGATTGCTGCAGCGAGTCTCCGAGGCGCAGGTGGAAGTCGAAGGACGTCGCATCTGCGCCATTGGGCCGGGATTGCTGGTGCTGGCTTGCGCCGAACGCGGCGATAGCAAACGCGAGGCAGAACGCCTCGTCGAACGCATACTCGACTATCGGGTGTTTTCCGACGGCAACGGCAAAATGAATTTGAGTTTGCGCGATGTGGCCGGGGCCTTGTTGCTGGTACCGCAGTTCACGCTCGCCGCGGATACGACAAAGGGCAAGCGACCGAGTTTCACGCCAGCCGCCCCGCCCCAAGAGGGCCAACGCCTGTTCGAATATTTTCTGGCTTGCGCCCGCGCGAGCCACGCTCCGGTGGCCAGCGGCGAATTCGGCGCACACATGCGGGTCTCGCTCGTGAATGACGGTCCGGTGACCATCTGGCTGCAGGTCGTCGCGCAGAACGGCAATCGCACAGCGGCCGGATTTTCCGAACAACCGGCATGAAGCAAAAGTCCCGCAATCCGGGCACCCCGGGGAGAATTTCCGCCGGTGCGCATGAGACAATTGGATCCTTGGTGAGCCGGCGCCCAGGCGCATAAAATCAAGATGTCAATGCACTCGAATCCCCAGGGTCCCGTGCCGCGCGTGCTGCTGGTGGACGACGCACCGGACAATCGCCTGCTGATGTCGCTCTATCTGAGGCGCTCAGGCGTGGAAATCCTCACTGCGCGAAACGGCGAGGAAGCCCTTCAGATCGCCGCATCGATGTTGCCCGATCTGGTCGTGCTCGACCTGACCATTACAGGCATGTCGGGTTACGAAGTCTGCAAACGCATCAAATCCAATTCCGCAACGTCGCTCACGCCCGTCGTATTCCTGGTTTCGAACGACGAACGCGAGGAGCGCATCAAGGGCCTGCAGGTCGGCGCTGATGACTTCTTCAACAAACCCATCCAGCGCGACGAATTCCTGGTGCGGGTCAAATCGCTGGTAAGCGGCTATCAAACCCGCAAACGCCAGGCGGCTGTGCCCGTGCCGGCGGAGCGGGGCGCCGACGGGGTGCCCGACGATTACGGCCACCTGGTGTCGCGCAAGCTGATGGACAAGATACTGACCACGCCGGGCGTACCCGGCAATCCCCAGGCAGGCTATCAGAAGCGTTTCGATGCGGTCATCCTGTTCGCCGACCTGCGCGGATTCACGCGCATGGCGGAGAAACTGCCCCCCGCACAGGTGGTGCTACTGCTCAATGAATATTTTTCGCTGCTCACGAATGTGGCGTATCGATATAACGGCATCATCTTCAACATGGCCGGGGACAGTCTGCTGGTAGGGTTCGGCGTGCCATTCGAACAACCGGACGCCGCCGAGCGCGCGGTTCATTGCGGAAATCAGATGCTGGCCGAGTTCGATGCCCTGTCCATCGAGTGGCGCACCCGGCATGGGCTGGAAACCGGCCTGGGGATCGGCGTGAACAAAGGCGAAGTCGTGGCCGGCAACGTCGGATCTGCGGCCTACTCCAATTTCACGATCATCGGCGACGCCGTGAACATTGCCTCCCGCCTCATGCAAAGAGCGCGTGCCGGGGAACTGCTGTTGTCGGATCGCGTCATGGAAGTGCTGAAGACGACGCAGATCTACATGGAGGCGCTGCCGCTGCCGCCGCTGACCCTGCGCGGGCGAACGGAACCGATCGGCCTGTACTGCATCCCCTATAAGGGCCGGATCGACACCCGAGCGTAAGCGATGACGCTCACCGAGTTGCGCTATGTCGTCGCGGTGGCGCGAGAAAAGCATTTCGGCCGCGCCGCCGAAGTCTGCTTCGTAAGCCAGCCAACGCTGTCGGTGGCCGTGCGCAAGCTCGAAGCAGAGCTCGGGGTGGTCCTGTTCGAACGCGGCCCCGGCGACGTAAGTATTACGCCGATCGGATTGCGTATCGTCGAGCAGGCACGGCGAGTCGTCGAAGAGGCGGCCGCCATCAAGGAAATCGCCAGCCAGGGAAAGGATCCACTCAACGAGCCGTTGCGCATGGGTGCGATCTATACCATCGCGCCTTACCTGCTGCCGCATCTGGTCAAACAGCTGCACAAGCGCGCGCCGATGATGCCGCTGCTGATCGAGGAAAACTACACGGCCCGCCTCCTGGAAATGCTGAGGGCAGGCGAGGTCGACTCCGTCGTCGTTGCGTTGCCGATCGAGTCGGCCGGGTTGATGGTCCAGCCGCTTTACGATGAGACATTTCAGGTAGCGGTACCGGCCGAGCATGCCTGGGCGGATCGCAAACGCATTTCCGCGACTGATCTGGCGAAGCAGCCGTTGCTGCTGCTCGGCAGCGGACATTGCTTTCGCGACCACGTACTCAACGCCTGTCCTGCGCTGAAACGCGGCACCGCCGCTCCCGGCACGCTGCAACAGACGGTCGAGGGCAGCTCGCTCGAAACCATCCGGCACATGGTCGCCTCGGGCGTCGGCGTTACCGTCCTGCCGAGCACTTCGATCAACGCGTCGGAAAAGACAGGCCTGTTGCGCTACATTCCCTTCATGCGCCCGATTCCGGACCGCCGCGTGGTAATGGCCTGGCGCAAAAGCTACCCGCGCGTGCGCGCGATCGATCTCCTGCGCCAGAGCATCCTCGCGTCGCCGCTGGCCGGCGTGACCTTTCTCGACCTTCCGGCCCGCGAGGGCTAGCGCCGTCCGATAGCCATTGGCTATCGAATCAATAAAAACAATCCATTGGATTGATCGGTCCGAAAACTGGAACATGGCCGCTCCACGCCAATTGTAGCTATCCGGAGGCCATCACATGCAACAGCGCGTACGACAAACAGTCGAGGAACTGACGAAGCTTCTCGCAGCGTTGCCAATAATCTGGTGACCACTAATCGACCATGAGGGAAAATTCCATGAGTGACCGACAATTACAGACCACTTTCTGCGGCATGCCGGTACGCGCCAACCAGAACTCCCTTGCCGCTGGTCCGCGCAGCCTGGTATCGATGCAGGAGTGGCTCATGATGGAATAGCTGGCGCATCGCTGAGCGCCGCCAGCAAGAACAAGGTTAGTTATCGGTACTCGGTCCCCAATCCGGACCGAATCGTTAAGTGCAATCAACCAAAGGTAGAGAAACCATGTCAAACAAAGCCAAATGCCCGTTCAATCACACCGCCGGCGGCGGCACGTCGAATCGCGACTGGTGGCCGAACCAGCTGCAGCTCGATCTCCTGCACCAGCATTCCTCGAAGTCCGATCCGACGGGCGGGAACTTCGACTACGCGAAGGAGTTCAAGAGCCTCGATCTGGCGGCCGTGAAGAAGGATCTCGCGGCGCTGATGACCGAGTCGCAGGACTGGTGGCCCGCGGATTTCGGTCACTACGGTCCACTGTTCATCCGCATGGCCTGGCATAGCGCCGGCACCTACCGCACCGGCGACGGCCGCGGCGGCGCCGGCCGGGGCCAGCAACGCTTTGCCCCGCTCAACAGTTGGCCGGACAATGTCAGCCTGGACAAGGCGCGCCGCCTGCTCTGGCCGATCAAGCAGAAGTACGGCCGGAAGATCTCCTGGGCCGACCTGATGATCCTCGCCGGCAACGTCGCGCTGGAAACTATGGGCTTCAAGACTTACGGCTTCGCCGGCGGCCGTGCGGACGTGTGGGAGCCGGATCAGGACGTCTACTGGGGTGCTGAAAAGACCTGGCTGGGGGGCGACAAGCGCTACTCCGGAGAGCGTGATCTGGAGAATCCGCTCGCGGCCGTGCAAATGGGCCTGATCTATGTGAATCCGGAAGGCCCGAATGGCAATCCGGATCCGATCGCGGCGGCCCGAGACATACGCGAGACCTTCGCCCGCATGGCGATGAACGACGAAGAGACCGTCGCGCTGATCGCAGGCGGCCACACCTTCGGCAAGACCCACGGCGCCGCCCCCGCGACCCATGTGGGCATCGATCCGGAAGCGGGCGATATCGAGGCACAGGGCTTGGGCTGGAAGAACAGCTTCGGCACCGGCAAGGGCGGTGACGCGATCACCAGCGGCCTGGAGGTCACCTGGACCACCACGCCGGCGAAGTGGAGCAACGACTTCTTCAAGCACCTGTTTGGCTACGAATGGGAGCTGACCAAGAGCCCGGCCGGCGCGCACCAGTGGCGGCCGAAGAACGGCGCGGGTGCCGACACGGTTCCGCACCCCCACGACAAGTCGAAGCGCATCGCGCCGTCGATGTTGACCACCGACCTCTCGCTGCGCTTCGACCCGGCGTACGAAAAGATCTCGCGGCGTTTCATGGAAAATCCGGACCAGCTCGCGGACGCATTCGCCCGGGCCTGGTACAAGCTGACCCACCGTGACATGGGCCCGCGCGCACGCTATCTCGGGCCGGAGGTGCCGAAGGAAGAACTCCTCTGGCAGGATCCGATCCCTGCGGTCAATCACAAGTTGGTCGATGACAAGGACATTGCCTCGCTGAAGGCCAAGGTCCTGGCTTCGGGCCTGTCCGTCCCGGAACTGGTCTCGACCGCCTGGGCATCGGCCTCTTCTTTCCGCGGCTCCGACAAGCGCGGCGGCGCGAACGGCGCGCGCATTCGCCTCGCGCCGCAGAAGGACTGGGAAGTCAACCAGCCCGCGCAATTGGCGATAGTGCTCAAGGCGCTGGCGGGCATCCAGGGCGAGTTCAACAAGGCGACGTCCGCCGGCAAGAAGGTTTCGCTCGCCGACCTGATCGTGCTGGCCGGCTGCGCCGGCGTCGAACAGGCCGCGAAGAACGCTGGCGTCAACGTGACGGTGCCCTTCACGCCGGGCCGCATGGACGCCTCTCAGGAGCAAACCGACGTCGAGTCCTTCGCCGTGCTCGAACCGGTCGCCGACGGTTTCCGCAATTACCTCAAGGGCAAGTACGCCATCCCGGCCGAGGCGTTGCTGATCGACAAGGCACAGCTGCTGACGCTGACCGCTCCCGAGATGACAGTGCTCGTCGGCGGCATGCGTGTGCTGAACGCCAACGTCGGGCAGTCCAGGCACGGCGTCTTCACTCAACGGCCGGGAGCGCTGACCAACGACTTCTTCGTGAACCTGCTCGACATGGGCACGCAGTGGAAGGCGGTGTCGGACGCCCGGGACGTGTTCGAAGGGCGCGACCGCAAGACGGGCGCGGTGAAGTGGACCGGCACGCGCGTCGATCTGGTCTTTGGCTCCAACTCCGTGCTTCGCGCCCTGGCCGAGGTCTATGGCAGCTCGGACGCGCAGGTGAAGTTCGTCCAGGACTTCGTCGCGGCCTGGACCAAGGTGATGAACCTCGACCGCTTCGACCTCGCGTGATCCCTGCCGCTTGAACGCTGAGTGAACGACGCCCCGCCGTTCTCCGCCATCCGAGGCGGCGAAGAGCAGCGGGCGCTCAGACCTGTATGGTCTTCTTGAGCTCGGGCGGATTGACGAAGGTCTTCAGGAAGGCGTCCCCGGATCCACTGGCGAACTTGAGCCCTGCATCCTTGATCGCGGAGTCGGAAACCTTTTCCAGGGGCGTGTAGAACGGGTGGTGGTGTTTCACGTACGGATTGTTGCGCGCAGCGTTGTAGCAGAACAGGACTGTCCAGCGCCGGTTCGGCGAACGGTTCTGGTCGGAGCGGTGCAGCGTGTTGCAATGGAAAAACAAACCGTCGCCCGGCTCCATTTCCGCGTAGACGACTTCCATCTGCTTGAGCGCCTGTTCGACGCGCGTCGGTTCCGCGCCGACCTGGCTGCCCTGGATCACGCCATGGTCGATGCGGCCGAGCTGGTGCGAACCCTTCACCACCTGCAGGCAGCCGTTTTCCTTCGTGCACTTGTCCAGCGCGACCATGACGCTCGCCATCAGCGGAAACAGGCAGCCGTTGTTGTACCAGTAGCCATAATCCTGATGCCATTCCCAGGCGCCGCCTTCAAAGGGCTCCTTGGCGGTGAGCTTGGAATGATAGTGATACACCTCTCCGCCGAGCAGCGACTCCATCGTGTCGACGACGCGATAGCTGCGCGCGGCGAGCCCGTAAACGCTGTCGCCCGGATGATTCCACAGCGCCATCTTGGTCGCGAGACCTTCCGCATCATTGCGGTTGTAGAAATGCTCGCGGACCTGCGGGTCCGTCTCCATGGCCTGTTGCAGCAGTTTCGCTTCTTCGGGATCGAAGAGCCCGCGCACCATGATGTATCCATCGCGGTCGTAAGCGGCCCGTTGTTCGGGCGTCAGTATCGATCGGTTCAAGTTATCTCCTGATCTGTTCATGTCGCGCCGGCGCGGTAGCGGCCGTTTGCGATGCTGCACGATTCTAGCCAACGCTACCGGACTTCACCAGAGAACGGCCGTGCGGCGATTCCATTCCGCGTTATTCGCTATGATTCGGCATTCGATCGTGTCCCGTGCCGCAGCGGTATGGCAAAATGTAATCAAACAAGAACGATTGGAGGAATACATGAAGCGCTTCGATCCCGTCACCCAGGCCCGCATCGATCTGACCGCTGCTTTACGTTCCGCAGCGCGCATGGGCCTCAATGAAGGTGTGTGCAATCATTTCAGCCTGGAGATGCCGGGCGACCCCACGAAGTTCCTGATCAACCCGCAAGGCTTCCACTGGTCGGAGCTCACGCCCGCCGATCTGATGGTCGTGGACGAGAACGGCACGGTGGTCGAAGGCAAGCATACGGTCGAGCCCACGGCGTTTTTCATCCATGGCCGCATA
>WNFI01135042.1_pt1 | contig 19111 bp, 17 predicted proteins | sample 5400471 | NCBI WGS metagenome assembly WNFI01 (sample SAMN13153348, study PRJNA577476) | soil metagenome | isolation source: 100 cm saprolite on Douglas fir-dominated hillslope | place: USA:California | collected 2013-09-17 | reverse complement strand
CCCCGCCACACCCAAGGGCACGCCTGTGATCGGCGCGACGCCGCACGCGAATCTCTGGCTGAATACCGGCCACGGGGCGCTCGGGTTCACTCTCGCGCTCGCAACCGGCAAGATCGTGGCGGATCTCGCCGCGGGCCGCGCTCCCGCCGTGCCCCTCGACGGTTTCACCCTGCACTGAAACGAAAGACAAGGAAAAACCATGGCACTCGATTTCTATCACGGACACGGCTCCCCCTTCTCGTGGCGCGTCTGGCTGGCGCTCGAGCACAAGGCGGTTGCCTACAACCTGAAAGTCCTGTCGTTCCAGGCGAACGACACGACCAAGCCCGAGTTCGTCGCGATCAACCCGCGCCACACCGTGCCGACGATCGTCGACGACGGCCACGCGGTCTGGGAGTCGCTCGCGATCCTCGAGTACCTGGACGAGCGCTTCGCCGCGGGCGCCAAGCTCTATCCGGGCGACGCGAAGAACCGCGCGCGCATCCGGAGGCTCATCGACGAGATGCAGGGATACCTTGGCTCCGAGGGGATCGATCCGATCACCTCCGAGCTCTTCTTCAAGGGCGACGCGGCGCCTGATCAGGAGAAGATAGCGCAGGGCCGCAAGCGACTCGGCGAGGAGCTTGCGTACTTCTCGAAAGAGCTGCGCGGCAAGTTCCTCTCGGGCGAGGCGCCCACCGCCGCCGACTTCGTGCTCTATCCTACCTCGGCTACTGCGCGCGCGTTTCCTTCCGCAAGCCCGAGACAAGATTGACTGAGCTCCTGCCGCCGGCGCTGGCCGACTACAAGAAGCGCATCGAGGCGCTGCCGTACTTCGACAAGACATTTCCACCGCATTGGCGATAGGAATTGGGCCCCGGACCCTTGCTGCGATTGCAGCGTCCGCGGTGACGACATGAAATTCGTGGTCAAAGCGACGGACGGCCAGGCGCGGTGCGGCGAGCTCACGCTCGCGCACGGCACGGTGCAGACGCCGGCGTTCATGCCGGTGGGCACCTATGGGACCGTGAAGGCCATGAGCCCGCGCGAGCTCACGGAGGTCGGCGCACAGATCGTGCTGGGCAACACGTTTCACTTGTGGCTGCGCCCGGGGCTCGATGCGATCGCGGCGCACGGCGGCCTGCATCGCTTCATGGCGTGGGACGGGCCGATCCTCACCGACTCGGGCGGCTTCCAGGTCTTCAGCCTGGGCGAGCTGCGCAAAGTCTCGGAAGAAGGCGTGGCATTCCAGTCGCCCATCAACGGCGATGCGCTCTTCCTCACGCCCGAGGAGGCGATGCGCATCCAGCGCGTGCTCGACGCCGACATCGCCATGGTCTTCGACGAGTGCACGGGCTACCCCGCGGCGCGCGAGGCGGCAAGCCTCTCGATGCAGCTCTCGGTGCGCTGGGCGGAGCGCTCGAAGGCGGCGCATGCAGGCAGCTCCAATGCGCTCTTCGGTATCGTGCAGGGCGGAATGTTCGAGGACCTGCGCGACGCTTCCCTCGCCGCGCTCACCGCCATCGGCTTCGACGGCTACGCCATCGGCGGGGTCTCGGTCGGGGAGCCCAAGGAAGACATGAACCGCATCGTCGCGTACGCCGCACCACGGTTGCCGCAAGCGGCGCCGCGCTATCTCATGGGTGTGGGGACGCCGGAAGACATCGTCGAGGCGGTGAGCCGCGGCATCGACCTCTTCGACTGCGTGCTGCCCACCCGCAATGCCCGCAACGGCTGGCTCTTCACGCGCCGCGGGGACGTGAAGATCAAGAATGCGCGCCACCGCGAGGATACGAGGCCCCTCGACCCCGAATGCGGGTGCTACACCTGCCGCAACTTCAGCCGCGCCTACCTGCATCATCTCCATCGCGCCAACGAAATCCTCGGCGCGCACCTGAATACAGTGCACAACCTCTTCTACTACCTGGAGCTCATGCGCGAGCTGCGCGAAGCCATCGCGGCACGGCAATTGGACGCATTCCGGAAGCGTTTTGGCGGCGCTCGCATGTTAGAATCGCAGGCTTCGCAAGGTGGCTGAAAACGCCGCCGATTCGACCCTTCCGCCCGGAGTTTTCCCCCGATGATCAGCCCCGCATTCGCCCAGGCCGCCGGCGCGCCCGCCGGCGCCGATGGCACGATGAACATCATCTTCATCGTGCTGATGTTCGTGGTCATGTACTTCATGATCATCCGCCCGCAGATGAAGAAGGCCAAGGAGCACAAGGCCATCCTCGAGGGCCTGCAGAAGGGCGACGAGGTCGTCGCCGTGGGCATCCTCGGCAAGATCTCCAGGATCAGCGACAACTACGTGACCCTTGAAATCGCGCCCAACGTCTCCATACAGGTGCAGAAGGGAGCGGTGACCACGCTGCTTCCGAAGGGAACGATCAAGGACGCGCAGTAAGGCATGAACAAGTATCCCCTCTGGAAGTACATCGTCATCGCGGTCGCCGTGATCGTGAGCGTCGTCTATGCGGCGCCGAACCTCTTCGGCGAGATCCCCGCGGTGCAGATCTCGGGCGCGCGCGCCTCCGTCAAGGTGGATTCCGCGCTGCAGGCCGCGCTCGAAGAGGCGCTGAAGGCGGCGAAAGTCCCGCCGATCGACGCCGAGCTCACCGATACGGCGCTGCGCTTTCGGTTCCCCGACACCGATTCGCAGCTGAAGGCGCGGGACGTGATCCAGGCCAAGGCCGGGCCCGGCTATGTCGTCGCGTTGAATCTCGTTCCCAATTCCCCGCGCTGGCTGCAGGCGATCGGCGCCAAGCCCATGTACCTCGGCCTGGACTTGAGGGGCGGCGTGCACTTCCTGCTGCAGGTCGACATGAAGGCGGCCGCCAACAAGTCGGTCGAGCGCTACCTTTCGGATATGCGCAGCCTCATGCGCGACAGGAAGATCTACTACTCGGGGCTGGCGAAGGAAGGCGATCGCATCGTGATCCGCTTCAAGGAGGCCGACCAGAAGGCCGCGGCGCTGAAGGCGATCGCCGACCAGATGCCCGACCTCACCATTCGAGAGCAGGACTCCGGCGCGGAATCCTCGTTGACCGCGACCATCAAGCCCGAGGTCGTGAAGCGCGAGCAGGACCTGGCGCTGCAGCAGAACATCCAGACCTTGCGCAACCGCGTGAACGAGCTCGGCGTGGCCGAGCCGATCGTGCAGCAGCAGGGCCTCGATCGCATCGTGGTGCAGTTGGCCGGCGTGCAGGATCCCACTCGCGCCAAGGACATCCTCGGGCGCACCGCCACCCTCGAAACGCGGCTCGTGTCGGAAGAGCACGCCGCGGGTCCGGGGCTGAACGCGTTTTTCCAATACAAGGACCAGCCGGCGCCCTTCGGCACCGACAAGTTCTTCGACCAGGAGGGCAACCCGGTCCTGCTGAAGAAGCAGGTGATCCTCACCGGGGATCGCATTCGCGACTCGAAGCCCGGGTTCGACGCGCCGGAGCGCGGCGGCGGCGCGGTGGTGCACATGACGCTCGACGACCAGGGCGGGCGCATCTTCCGCCAGATCACGCGCGAAAACGTGAAGAAGCGCATGGCGATGCTGCTGGTCGAGAAGAGCGGGTCGGTCGTCCTCACCTGGCCCGTGATCCAGGAGGAGCTGGGCAACCGCTTCCAGATCACCGGCATGCCGAGCGCCCAGGAAGCCAACAACCTTTCGCTCCTGCTGCGCGCCGGTGCTCTCGCCGCGCCCATGGACATCATCGAGGAACGCACCATCGGTCCCAGCCTCGGCGCGGAGAACATCACCAAGGGCTATCACGCCGTCATCGGCGGCTTCATCGCCATCGCGGTCTTCATGATCGCCTACTACTCGCTCTTCGGCATGATCTCGGTGCTGGCGCTCGCCGCCAACCTGCTTTTCCTGGTCGCGCTCCTGTCGATGATGCAGGCGACCCTCACCTTGCCGGGCATCGCGGCCGTGGCCCTCACGCTCGGCATGGCGATCGACTCCAACGTGCTCATCAACGAACGCGTGCGCGAGGAGCTGAGATCCGGAATGACGCCGCAGATGGCGATCCAGGCCGGCTACGAGAGGGCGTTCGGCACGATCCTCGATTCCAACGTGACGACGTTCATCGTGGGGCTGATGCTGCTCGCCTTCGGCTCCGGGCCGGTGCGCGGCTTCGCCGTGGTCCACTGCCTGGGCATCCTCACCTCGATCTTCAGCGCGGTGGTGGTCTCGCGCGGCATCGTGAACCTCATCTACGGCGGCCGGAAGAAAGTGCTCAAGCTCCTGATCGGTAATACCGAATGGCACAGAAGGGCGGCTGCGTAGATGGAATTCTTCCGCATCCGCCGTTCGATCCCCTTCATGCGCCATGCGTTGGTGTTCAACATCATCTCGCTGGTGGTGTTCATCGCCTCGGTGGGCTTCCTCGCCGTGAGACACCTGCATTTTTCGATCGAGTTCACCGGCGGCACGGTGCTGGAGATCAGCTATCCGCAGAGCTTCGATCCGGATCAGATTCGCGCGACCCTCGAGAAGATCGGCCTGAAGGACGTTTCGGTCCAGGCCTTCGGGACCTCGCGGGACGTGCTGATTCGACTGCCGCTCAAGCCCACCCAGGGCGAGAGCCAGAACGAGGCGATGCAGAAACAGACCGAGTCGGTATTCGCGACTCTTACACAGGCGCCCGCGGCGGGCGAGGCTGCGGAGTGCGCCGCGCTGCACCAGGCGTACCGCCAGCTCGTCGCCGTCGATCCCAAGGCGCGCACCAAGGAGCAGATTGCCGATCTCGAGCGCCGCCGAGCGGAGCTGGCCGGCAAGTGCACGGAATTGAAACGCGTGGAGTTCGTCGGCAGCCAGGTCGGCAAGGAGCTCGCCACGGATGGCGCGCTCGCGCTTCTTTTCGTCTGTATCGGGATCGTGATCTACCTGGCGTTTCGTTTCGAGTGGCGTTTCGCGGTGGCCACGATCATCGCGAACCTGCACGACGTGGTCATCATTCTCGGGTTCTTCGCCGCGTTCCAGTGGGAGTTCTCGCTGCCCGTGCTGGCGGCGGTGCTGGCCGTCTTCGGCTACTCGGTGAACGAGTCCGTGGTGGTGTTCGACCGGGTGCGGGAGGCTCGCGCTCACCATCGGCATCTGCTTCGGCATCTACTCGTCGGTGCTGGTGGCGTGCCCGCTCGCGATGTACCTCGGGGCCTCGCGCGAGGACTTCGTGAAGCCGGAAAAGAAGACGGTCGAGCAGCAGATTCCGTGAACCTGCTCGACATCGTCCTGCATCTCGATGTGAAACTCCTCGAGATGGTCGCGCAGTACGGCGCATGGATCTACGCCATCCTCTTCGCGATCATCTTTTCCGAGACCGGGTTCGTCGTCACGCCCTTCCTGCCGGGCGACTCGCTGCTCTTCGTGTCGGGGGCGATCGCCGCCTCGGGCCAGCTGAACGCGCACCTCATTTTCCTGCTGCTTTCGATCGCCGCCATCCTCGGCAACACGGTCAACTTCGCCATCGGCCGCTGGCTCGGCAAGAGCTTCTTCACCGACCGAGGCTCGCGCTGGCTCAATCCCGGGCACCTCGACAAGGCGCACGCCTTCTACGAGCGCCACGGCGGCAAGGCGATCGTCATCTCGCGCTTCATCCCGATCGTTCGCACCTACGTTCCGTTCGTCGCCGGCATGGCGGCGATGGGATTCAAGCAATACACGATCTACAACGTGGCCGGAGGCGTCCTGTGGGTAGGGATCCTCACCTACGCCGGATTCTTCTTCGGCAACATCCCATGGGTTCGCGGCAACATCACCGCGATCACTCTCGGGGTTGTGGCCGTGAGCCTGCTGCCGCTCGTCTACGCCTTCGTCAAGTCGCGTATGCAGAAGCAACCCGCCTCTTGACCAAGCCTCGCGGCTGCGCCTAGAGTGCGGCGCATGCCGGTGCTCGAGTCCCATGTCTTCGATATCGCGCGCGTGATCCAGCTCGCGATCGCTCCCGTGTTCCTTCTCACCGCGATCGGCACGATCATCAACGCGCTCATCAGCCGCCTGGGCAGGGCCGTCGATCGCCGCCGCGCCGTCGAGGATCTGCTGGATGCCTCCGAGGGCGAGGCGCGCGAGGACATGCTCGCCGAGCTGCGGATCCTTGCGCGGCGCATCGTGCTGGCGCTATGGTCGATCGGGCTCGCGGTGCTCTCGGCCCTGTTCGTGTGCGTGCTCATCGGCACCGCGTTCCTGGGGGCGTTCATCTCGCTCGACCTCTCGCGCCCCGTGGCGCTGCTCTTCGTCGCGGCGGTCGCCGCGCTCACCGTGTGCCTGCTGCTTTTCATGCGCGAAGTGCTTCTCGCCGCGTTGAACATCCACCACGGGGTGAAGGTCAGGCCGGGCGCGTAGCGCGCAGGTAGGCGACCGCGCCGGCGAAGTAGCCGAGCGATAGGGCGATCTCGATCGCGGCGAGTTCCGCGGAGAGTCCCGAATCGGACACGGCGCGCACCGCGCCCTCGGCGAAGTAGACCCAGATGAAGAGGGTCGTCCACTGGAAGGTATAGCGCCGCGCGTGCAGGACGCCGAAGAGCGGCGCCAGCAGCGGCAGCACCTTCAGCACGAGCCACGAGCCTCCGGGCTTCAAGGGCGCGAGGACGAGCTCCCACGCGAGCGACAGGAAAATGAGCGCGATGAGGCATGCGCAGGCCGCAAGCCACGCGTAGTGCGAGATTGGATCCCGGCCCCCGGCTTGAGGATTGCCGGGGCAAGCTTCGCCGGGATGACGACGCCCGCCATTCTGGCTCACGTCGTCAGTTTCTTCGCCACCACCGCGAGGCGTTTACCGAGGGCGAAGGCGAGGCGCGACTCCTCGTCGGTCACCGGGCGGTCGTTCGCCGTTCCCGAGACATGCGTCGCGCCGTATGGCGTGCCGCCGGAACGCGTCGAGTTCAAATCCGGTTCGGTGTAGGGCAGGCCCACGAGGATCATGCCGTGGTGCAGGAGCGGCAGCATCATCGACAGGAGTGTCGCTTCCTGTCCGCCATGCATCGACGCGGTGGACGAGAACACCGCGGCGGGCTTTCCGGCGAGCGTGCCGCGCGTCCACTCGGGGCCGAGGCCGTCGATGAAGTGCTTGAGGGGGGCGGCCATGTTGCCGAAACGTGTCGGGGAGCCGAGGGCCACGCCCGCGCATTCGGCGAGGTCGCGCGCCTCCACGTAGGGCGGTCCTTCCGCCGGAACCGCGGGAGCGCTCGCCTCGACCACGCTCGCCACCTTCGGCACCGTTCGCACGCGCGCGCGCATGCCCTCCACGCTCTCGATGCCGCGCGCGATCGATTGCGCGAGCGAGCGTACCGAGCCGGTGGCGCTGTAGTAGAGAACGAGGACTTCGGCCATGGAGCGGGTGCTATCATACGCGCCCATTGCGCGCCCGGATTCTCTCCGACATCTTCGGCTTCCTGCGCTTCGTTTACCGGCGCTGGACCGAAGACCGCTGCCCGCAGATCGCCGGCAGCCTCACCTACACCACGGTGCTGGCGCTCGTTCCGACGTTCGTGATCGCGGTGGCGGTGCTGTCGACCTCTCCGATCTTCGAAGGCGTGATGTCGAAGATCAAGATCTTTCTGCTCCTCAATCTCGCCCCGGAGATCGCGGGGCGGATCATCACCGTGTACATGGGGCAGTTCGCCGCGAACGCCGCCCGGCTCACCTCGGCGGGCATCGCGATCGTGTTCGTGCTCGCGGTGTGGCTCCTGCTCATCATGGATCGCTCGCTCAACGCGATCTGGCGCGTGCGCCGCTCGCGGCCCTACTGGATCTCGGCGCTGGGCTACGTGGTCCTGATCCTCCTGGGCCCGGTCCTGATCGGGGTGAGCGTCTCGATCACGACCTACATCATGTCGCTGTCCGCCGGCGCGACGGGGCTGCCCGCCAAATTCCACGCGATCCTGCTGCGCGCCGTGCCGCTGTCGATGAGCGCGCTCGTCTTCTTCCTCATCTACCGCATCATCCCGCATCGCCATGTTCCGTGGCGCCATGCGCTGCTGGGTGGCGTGGTCGCCGCTTTTCTCTTCGAGAGCGCGAAGCAAGTCTTCTCGTTCTACGTGCACGCGGCCCCGACCTACAACATGGTCTACGGCGCCTTCGCCGCGGTCCCGCTATTTCTCATCTGGATCTATCTGTCGTGGCTCGTGATCCTGCTGGGCGCGGAGATCACGGCGGCCGCGGCCTATTGGAGCGGGGCGCGATGGAAGGAGCCGGAGGCGACCGCCACGCGCTTGCGCGAAACGGCGGCCGTGGTGCGCGCGCTCGTCGAGGCAGGCCCCGCGGCCGTGACGTTCGAGAAGCTGCGCGAGCGCACCCGCATTCCCGCGCACGAGCTCGAGGACACCCTCGCGCGAATGACTGCCGAAGGCGTGCTCATGCAGCGCGATGGGCGCCTCGGATATCGCCTGGCCGAGGCCGCGGACGCCGCGTCCGGCACGCCCGCCGTCAAGAAGGCGAAACGTGGAAGAGCTCGAAGCGGGAGGTCTTCTCGATGAGGCCGGCCGAGCGCACGCGGGAGACGAGGTCCTCGCCGCGAAGGTCGTATTCGCGCGTCTCGGCGTAGGTTCCGGGAGGCGTGAGGAGAGACTCGGAGGTGAGCGCGTCCTCGCCGTTGGCGAGCAGCACGCCCCCTTTTGCCTGCGGCGTTCCGGACCCGACCGGATTCACCCACACGGCGCACGCCGCGGGAGCGAGGAACTGCAGCCCGAATTCCATGCCGCCGTCTTCCAGGACCGTGATCCATCGCGCCACGCCGATCGCCCACTGCGTCTTGCCGATCGCCTTGATGCCGACGAGCTCGCCGACGGCAAGGGTCTGCTGCGTGGCGGAGTTGCGCCGGACCTTGAGCCCGCCCGCGCTCTGGTTCACCACGTCCCATTCGAATACGGGGTGCAGCTTGGTGGATTCGTCGTCGGGCATCGCGAGCAGCGGGATGGTGATGCCGGCGCGAATCGTCTCGGCCTGCGCCGCGGCATCGACCTGCGTCCCGACCGAGATGAAGTGTCCGATCGACTTCAGGCCGAAGCAGATCGCGACACTCGTCTCCATCGGATCGCGGCGATGCGCGCGCTTCGGCGGATCTCCCCACAGCGTGATGAGCTTGGCGAGCGTGGTGAGCCCGTCGGGTGTCATCGAGCGGCTGGTGGTCTGGGAGACGTTTCCGGTTTCGTGCGCGGCCTTGCGCGCCTTCAGCTTGTCGACGAGTGGATTGGTGTCGAGCAGCCGCCAGTTGGGACCGCCGGCGTGGTCGTTCGCGGAGAGCAACGGCTTGGGCGGCCGGTCGGTGTCGCACGGCACGAGGAAGTGCCCGCCCGGACGCGTGGCGGGGCGCGCCTGGCCGAGGGTGACCGATCCGCGCCCGGCGCGAATCTGCGCGATGATGCGCTCGGCCTCGCCGGGCACGAGACGGTACGGATCGGTGAGCGACAGCAGCAGCGCCTCGCAATACGCGTCCATCACGGTCGCCTTCGATTCGGGGTCGGCGACCTCGGTCGCGAAGCCTTCCGACTCCGCGTAGAGATAGAGCTGGTGCATCTCGTTCCAGATCGCGGGCGGAACCGGCGAATACGACTTGTAGCCCGCGCGCAGTTCGGCGCCGAGGTATTCCATCGTGCGCAGCACCAGGACCGGCACCTGCTTCTTCGCGCCGAACGCGATCAGCTTCGCGGTCTTGTCGCCGATGGAAATCTTGAAGCCGTCGGCGAGCGCGAAGGCGAGCTCGCGGGCGACTCCGAGCGCCTCGCGCGCGCGCGCCCCGAGCGGCAGCGACGCCTTCGAATAGATCGCGTCGAGCTCTTCCAGCAGCGTGTTGGCGAACGGGCGATAGATGTCGAGGATCTGGATGCGATCGTCGATGTCGACCTTGGCGCGATTCACCGCGACCAGGTGCGCCACCATCTTCCTCCCCGCCTCGACGCTCTGGGCGAGCGGCAGCGACTCGATCCAGGCCCGCACCTGCTTGGGACGGATCTCGAGGTCACGCGGCGGCGCGGAGCGCTCCGCGGGCAACCGGCGGGCTAGTGGGGCGGCCATTGGGGGGTACTTCCAGTATTCTTATGGCCCCAAGGATAGACGAGGGTCGGTCATTTTGGAAATTCGCCTCGCGCGGGCGCTTTGGGCCTTCGCTGTGATCGCCGCGCTCGCGAGCCCGCTCGAAGCGTTCGCCTTCAACCTCACGGACACCCACGGAAAGCAGCAGCGGCTCGCCGATTTCAAGGGCCGCTGGGTGATCCTGAACTTCTGGGCCACATGGTGCGTGCCATGCATCCAGGAGATCCCGGAGATCGCGGCGTTTCATCGCGAGCATGCCGCCGTCGTCGTGATCGGCGTGGCCGTCGACGCGGAGGACGTCGCGAAGACGAAGCGCTTCGCCGCGAAAGTGGGGCACGACTACCCGCTGGTGCTCGCCAACGGCGCCGTCGAGAAACAGCTTGGAAGCGTGAAGGCGCTTCCGACCACCCGCGTCTATGATCCGCAGGGCAAGCTCGTCTACGACCGGAGCGGTCGCGTCGACCGCAAGCTCCTCACGTCTTTAACTGCGCCGCCAACGCCCAGCGCTCGCGCCACGCCTTGAGCACGCGGTTGGAGTATTGCGGCTGGCCGAGCGTGCCGTTGTAGCGGGCGAGGGCATTGGTCATGTTGCCCTTCTCGCGGTCGAGGTAGTGGCGCAGGATCGTGCAGCCGTAGCGCAGGTTGGTGCGCTCCTGGAAGAGGTTGTGTGAAGCCTCGCCCAGCTCCTTCACCCAGAAGGGCATGACCTGCATGAGGCCTCGCGCGCCCGCCTTCGAGACGGCGTATTTGCGGAAGTGGCTCTCGACGTCGATCACCGCGAGCACGAGGTGGGGATCGAGCCCGGCGCGCATCGCCTCGTAGCGCACCAGCGCCAGGAACTGGCGCGCCGACTCTTCGTCGGGAAACCGCGCCGCGACGCTGCGCGTCATGCCGCGGACCCAGGCGCGCGTATCGAGGTCCTTGAAGTCCACGCTGGTGCGATCGTTGACGGCATTCGCCATCGCCGAGCGCACGCTCGCCGAGAGCGCTTCGTATTGCTGCGCGCCGGCGAGCAGCTGCGTGGGAGAAGCGAGCGCGGCGCTGACCGCGAGCGCCGCGAGCCTAGCTGCCGGGCGCCGCATCGGTGAGGCGCGAGCGCACGAAGGCCATCGCCTCGGCGAGCGGCACCTTGGTCGCGGCGGCGTCGCGGCGATGCTGGTACTCGGCCACGCCCTCCGTCAGCCCGCGTTCGCCGATCACGATACGGTGGGGAATACCGACGAGCTCCTGGTCGGCGAGCAGCACGCCGGCGCGCTCGTCGCGATCGTCTAGGAACGCCTCGACGCCGGCGGCGGAGAATTCCGCATAGAGCTTCTCGGCGGCCGACTTCACCGCCTCGCTCTTGCGATAGCCCAGCGGAATGAGCGCGACCGCGAAGGGCGCCATGGAATCGGGCCAGATGATGCCCTTGTCGTCGTGGTTCTGCTCGATCGCCGCCGCGACGATGCGCGTTACGCCGATGCCGTAGCAGCCCATCTCCATCGGCTTGGTCTCGCCGTGCTCGTCGATATAATTCACGCCCATCTTCTGCGTGTACGCGGTGCGCAGCTGGAACACCTGGCCGACCTCGATGCCGCGCGCGATCTCGAGCGTCCCCTTGCCGTCGGGCGAGGGATCTCCCGCGACGACGTTGCGAATGTCGGCCACGGCCGCGGCCTCGGGCAGGTCGCGTCCCCAGTTCACGCCGGTGAAGTGGAATCCCTCCCCGTTGGCGCCGGTGCAGAAATCGCTCATCGCGGCCACGGTGCGGTCGGCGACGATCTTCAGGCCCGGGTGCCCCACGGGGCCGAGCGAGCCGGGAGGCGCTTTCAGTCGCGCCTGGATCTCCGCGTCGGTGGCGAAGCGGAAGGGCTTGAGTCCCGGAACCTTCGTCGCCTTGATCTCGTTCAGCCAATGGTCGCCACGCACGAGCAGCATCACCATCTCGGGGGACTTGTCCTCCTCCTCGTGCATGACCACGATCGACTTCACCGTCTTCTCGATCGGCATTCCGAGAAGTTCCGAGACTTCCTCGCAGGTGTGCTTGCCGGGCGTGGGCGTCTTCTTCAGGTTTTCCTTCGGCGCACTGCGCCTCTCAGCGGGCGCGAGCGCTTCGGCGAGCTCGACGTTCGCCGCGTATTCCGACTGCGCGCAATAGGCGATCGCGTCCTCGCCGGAGCTCGCGAGCACTTGGAACTCGTGCGAGCCGGTGCCGCCGATCTCGCCGGTGTCGGCGGCGACCGCGCGAAACGCAAGGCCCAGCCGCGTGAAGATGCGCGTATACGCGTCGTACATCGCCTGGTAGCTCTTCTGCAGCCCCGCGAAGTCGGCGTCGAACGAATACGCGTCCTTCATCGTGAACTCGCGCGCGCGCATCACGCCGAAGCGCGGGCGGATCTCGTCGCGAAATTTGGTCTGGATCTGGTAGAAGTTCACCGGCAGCTGGCGGTAGCTGCGGATCTCCTTGCGCACGATGTCGCAGAGGACTTCCTCGGCGGTGGGCGCGTAACAGAACTCGCGCTCGGCGCGGTCCTTGATGCGCAGCATGAGCGGCCCGTAGAGGTCCCAGCGGCCGGTCTCCCGCCACAGCTCCGCGGGCTGCACAGGGGGCGCCAGCATCTCGAGCGCCCCCGCGCGGTTCATCTCCTCGCGCACGATCGCCTCGATGCGCCTTACGACGCGCAGCCCCAGCGGCATCCAGGTGTAGAGCCCGCTGGAGAGCTTGCGGATCAGCCCCGCCCGCAGCATCAGCTTGTGGCTGGCGAGCTCGGCTTCCTGGGGGGCTTCCTTCAGCGTGAACAGGTAGTACTGGCTGGCGCGCATGAACTTTTCAGTTAAATCATTGGCTTGCGAGGCCCCATTCTACACGCCCCCCGGCCCGTTCCGAGCGGTGGCGGGCGCTTGCAAACTATGGAAAAATGGACCCAACTCAACGGATTGGATGGTGGACGCCATGATCGATCGGGACGGTTATCGCCCGAACGTCGCCATCGTGCTCTGCAACGGCAGGAACCAGGTTTTCTGGGGCAAGCGCGTCAAGGAGCACGCCTGGCAATTCCCCCAAGGCGGCATCAAGCCGGGGGAGACTCCCGAGCAGGCGATGTACCGGGAGTTGCAGGAAGAAACGGGGCTCGAGCCCCAGCACGTCAAGATTCTCGGGCGCACGCGCGACTGGCTGCACTACAACGTGCCGCTGCATTGGGTGAAGCGCGAATGGCGCGGCACCTATAAAGGCCAGAAACAGATCTGGTTCCTGCTGCGCCTGACGGGCCGCGATTGCGACATCAGCCTGCGCGCGAGCGGCCATCCCGAGTTCGACGCGTGGCGCTGGCACGACTATTGGGTGCCGCTCGAGGCGGTGATCGACTTCAAGCGCGACGTGTATCGCATGGGCCTGGAGCAGCTTTCGGGATTCCTGGAGATCGCGCCGCGCCTGGTCGGCCTCTCGCCCTATGGCCGGCGCCGCAAGCATTCGCGCGGCCCACGCGTGGCGCCCATCCTCACCCCCAGCACGGCCGCGGGCTCCGACGCCTAGCGGCGGCGCCGCCTAGAAGCCGCGCACTTTGCTCGGCAGCGTGAGGCCCACGGCGATATAGATCACGACGCAGATGATGAGCAGGGCCATGAACACCACCGCCAGATAGGGGATGGCCTTCGATTCCGGGATCGACATGAATTTCGGCAGGGCCAGGAACAGCAGGTACAAGCTGTAGAGGCTCAGGAAAAAGCCGATGATCCACAGCGCGGGAATGATGTTGAAGACTCCCGCCAGCCACGCCGGCGTGGGAAAGTACGCGGCCACTTTGAGCGCCTGGCCGAAATCCCTTTTGCCGTCGAACTTGGGCGCCAGGCCTTCGAAGACGAGCGCCAGCAGGTACACGGCGCCAAGCGACAGCAGATAAACGGCCATCAGGTGTGCCACCCCGGCGCCGAGCGGCACGCGGTACGTCGAGCCGAACGGCCCGATGCCGACGATCGACAGGCCGATGAAGGACGCCACGGCCGGAATCGCCGCGAGGACCATCACATAGCCGGTGAAGAGCTCCTGCACGCCGTGGGACTCCGCATTGATCGCCTGCCATTCGTGCTGCGGTTCCAGGATCAGTTTTTTCGCGCGCTCGACGACATTCATCGCGGGGCTTTCTGTCCCGTGGAAGTGGGCGTGAGTATAGGGGGCGCGCCCGCGGGCGGCAACGCGGCGCCGCGCGCGGCGAGGACCTCTTCCAAGCGGCGGATGATTCGCCGGCGCTGCTCCTCTGGCGAATACGCCGCGTAGCGCCGCGCGAAGGCGCGCGCCGCCGCGGGAAAGCGCGGCTCGCGCAGCACGTGCTCGATCGCGCCGGCGACGTCACGCGCCGCGGCGGCAGGGCTCAGCCACACGCCGCTACCCACTTGCTCGAGGCGCCGCGCGGTGAGGTACTGCTCGTAGTGCGTGGGGAAGACGAGCTGCGGAACTCCCCGCAGCAGCGCTCCCGCGGCGATTTCGCCGCCGTGGCAGATGATGAGATCGCACTGGCGCATCAGGAGGTCGAGGCGAACGGGCCGCTCGGCGACCACGCGGCGGCGGGCCGCCAGGCGCGCGCGGCGCGGCTCCTCCAGGTCGGGAATGAAGGCGACGATGCGGTGCGGCGAGGCGGCCAGGTAATCGATGAGCCCATCGAGTTGCGGCAGCGTGCGCTTCACGTACACGAAGATGCGCTTGCCTTGCCCATCGGGCCACTCGATGTTGAGGCCGCGATCGAGGCGAAATCGCGGGCCCCAGTATCCCGACGCCGGACGATTCTGGTAATGGTCGAGCTCGGGAAAGGTGCACAGGAAATGCTCGTCGGCGTCGAACTGGTCGCACAAGCGCGCAAGCGGCGGCCTTCCCACCGCGGCCAGGGCCGCATTGGCGCTCGCGAGCGCGCTCGCATCGGCCGCCGCGATGCGCTCGGGGGCGATGGGCTCGTCGTAGCGGAAAGCCGGCAGCGGAGACAGGGGCGGGGGCACGAAGAAGCCGTTGCCGAAAGTAACGCGCGGCAGATCGAGCGAACGCGCGGCGAGCAGCGCCGTCGGAGCGAAATCGGCGACGATCAGGTCGGGCCGCCACCCCTCGAGGAGCGAGCGCCAGCCCACGAGAAGGGCCGTGAGCTCCTTTGCATCCGCGTAACCGCTGCCGAGGAGGATGTCCGCATAGCTCGCCGGCGACACGGCGGCCTCGCCTTCGCGCGCCGCGCGCGGCGCCTGGAAGATGTCGAACGCGGCGGTCTCGGGCAGCATCGTGAGCTGGCGCAGCTCGCGAAACAGGAAGGCGATCGCGTGGCCGCGCGATTGCAGGGCGCTCGCGAGCCACGCGCAAGCCATCGCGTGGCCATACTCGCCGCCCAGCTCCCAGACGAAGGCGATGCGCGCCATCAGGCCGGCAACGCCCGCGCGATGCGCTGCGCCGCGCGCGCGGCGGCGTGTTCGAAGTCGTATCCCTGGTGCGCGCGGGCCAATGCGCGCGCGCCTTCGCGCAGCTCGGCGCGTTGCGCGATCGCACCCAGCCACGCCGCGAAATCGGGTGGCGGGTCATCGGGTGCGATGAAGTCGGCGGCCCCGGCCGATCGCAGCCGGCGCGCCACCAGGAATTGCTCGAGCTGCATCGGCAGCAGCGCGAGGGGAACTCCCGCCAGGATGGCGCGCGAGGCGACCCCGGGGCCGGCATGCGAAATGCAGAGATCCGCGGAACCGAGGGCATCGAGGTTCAGTGCTTCCGCGAACACCCGCACGCGATCGGATGAGAGCTCGCGCGCCTGCGCGTCGGTCAACCCCGGCGCCGCGACGAGCGCTTCACCCGCCACTTGCCGCAGTGCCGCCACCAGAGCAACGAAGCGGGCATCGCGCGGCTTGAGATAGGCGACGATGCGTGGACGCGCATCGGTATTCCAGGCGACTTCGCGGCCCAAGGACGCGTCGGCGGCTGGGCCCAAATACTCGACGCCTTCGCGTGGCCCGAACGGATCGAGGTCCGGGAAATTGCACAGCAGGTTCACTTCTCCGGCGAAGAGCTCGCGCGCCGCGCTCGGTGGCGAGGCGGCGTGCACGTTCTGGAACGCCTTCGAGACGGTCGCGAGCAATCGCTCGTCCAGCCGCCGCAGCACCTCCGGCTCTACGCGATGCCAGTCGCGATACGCGGCCAGCGGAGCGCCGGGCGGCGGAAGCGAGAAGCCGCTGCCGATCGTTACCGTCGGCACTCCGCGCAGGCGTGCGGCGAGCAACGCCGCAGGCGCGTAATCGGCGACGACGAGGTCGGGCTGCCACAACGCGCAGAGCCCGCGCCACCCGAGCAGAGCCCCGGTAAGCGCGGCGGCATCCGCGTAACCGAGGTTCAGGAGGACGTCGGTGGGACTGAGCGGCGAAGCGTTCTGCAACGGCGGCAGCCGCACGAGGGGAGCCTGGAACCATTCGAAACCCTCGTCGGCGTGCGCGCCCAGCGGCGCGAGGTCGCGAAAGACAAACGCCGCCTCGTGACCGAGGCGGCGCAACTCGCGTGCGATCGGCAGGAGCCGCCGCACATGGCCCAGATCTCCGCCGAACTCCCAGGCGCAGAGAATCCGGGCCACGCGGGCTAAGACGCCCGCTTTACGGTGCGCAGGCGGAAGTCGCGCCGCGGCCGCTCACCGTGAACGGCCGGCAACCCGTTCCGAGCATGTCGACCGAGTGCGGGCTGTTGGCCGAATTGCTGGTGAACGTGAACTGCCCCGGACGCGGACCGAAGCCCAGCGGACGGAAAGCGACGTCGGCAAAGCAGGTGGCCTGGGAAGCGAGCGTCAACCCGCAAGTGTTGCCCACGATCAGATAATCCACGCTCACGGCGAACGGCGAGAGGGTCGCGAGCGCGCCGCCGTCGTTGACGACGGCGATGCGCTGCGAGTCGCTCTGCGTGCCGAACATGCGGTTGCCGTAACCGATGAAGGTCGGCGACACGTGGATCAAAGGCGTGGCTAACAGCTGCGCCACCGCGCCGAGCGGGACCGCGCGCGATCCTCCCGGTGCGTTGCTCACCACCGTAAGCGTGCCGTTGAACGTGCCCACCGTCGTGTTGCTGAAGCCGACGGTCACCGAGCACGAGCCTCCTGGCGGCAGGTTCACCGGGCAATTGTTGATGACCGTAAACGGCGCGGCCGTAGTAATGCTGGAGAAGGTGAGCACGGCGTTGCCGGTGTTGCTCAGCGTCACGACGATCGAGATCGGTGAGGTGCCCAGCGTGTAGGAGCCGACATTCACCGACGAGGGCATCGTGAGCTCGGCATTCTGTATTCCAGTGCCGTAGAGCGCCGCGCTGGCCGTCCCCGGCGGCGGGGCTGTGACAGCGATCGTCTTGGGAGTCGAGCCCGGCACGTTGATCGAGCCGCTGGCGAAGCCGGGCTGCGTGGGCAGGAACGAGACGCTCGCGCTGCACGAGGAGCTCGGGGCGACCTCGGTGGCGCACGTGGTCGATTCGAGCATGAATGCGCCGGTCGTGAAGACCGTGCCGATCGGCGTTGCCGTGGTGCCCGAATTGATGACCGTGAACGTCTTGAAGGGGCTCTTCGCGCCCACGAGCGTGTTGCCGAAATCCCATTGCGCGGGCGAGATCGTCACCGGCGGAGGAACCACGCCATTGCCGCTGAGCATGATCGAGCGCGGGCTGCCCGCGGCGTTGTCGCACATGTAGATCGTCGTCGACTGCAATCCCGTGAAGGTCGGATGGAACGAGGCGCTCACCTGGCAGGATGTGCCGGGCGCATACGGCGTGGAGGTGGAGCAGGTCGTCGAGCAGGTGAAGTCGCCGCCGTAGCAGAACGGACCGCCGTAGCACGCCGGCCCCGAGTCGAACGTATTGATCACGTAAGGCCCGGTGCCCACCGAGGAAGCCGTCACCGACTGCGTGGGGCTGGAAGTCCCGATGTCGACGCTGCCGAAATCGATCGACGTCGACGACAGGCTCACGCCGGGCGTGGGGACGAAGGCGCCCATGGGAGAAAGTTCCGAGGTATCGCCCACGACACCGGGCCCGGAAGTGGTGCTGACGGTCGCCGTGAGTGAAATGTAATTGTGCAATCCCGTGAGCGTGTAGCTGCCGGATACGGGCCCTGCGACCGCCGGGCTGGGCAGGAACGTGTCCGCGCGATACGTCCTTGCGGCGGGAGCGCCCATCGCCGGGTTTTCGAAGATCTCGATGTGATAGACGGACGAAGGCGCGCTTTCAAGAGTGAAAGAGACCGTCGTGTTGCCGCCGCTCGGGACGACCGAGTCGATCACCGGATAGTTCTGCTGATCGTTGGCACCTCCGGGATTGACGCTGCCCGGATGGATCGGCAGCGGTCCGCCGTAATTGTTGTTGATATCGATGTTCTTCACGCCGTTCGCGTAGATCTCGTTCTGGCTGAGAGTGGTGCCGATTCCGGCGCCGAATCCGCCCGCGAGCTCGACGCCCACGCCCAGGTTGTTGGCAATGAAGTTCTGGAGGAGGCCGTTGTAGTTGGCCGTCGTGAGACAGTCGCCGCCTTGAATCAGCAGCCCGTCGCCGCCGTTGGGTATCGCGACGCCACCGTTTCCGATGCCGATGCGGTTGTAGAGGATATTGGGCGATGCGGGGGTGGGCCGGCCGACACCCGAGAAACGCACGCCGTCCAGTGAATTCCCCGAAACGAGGTTATTCTGGAGGGTCACATTGGTGCCGCAGAAGGCGTCCACCCCGTAGAGGTTCGGCAGTGCCGCGTTGCCCGCTACGTTGGTGCCGATGTAGTTGTCCTTTATCAATACGTTGGTCGCGTTGCTGAGGCTGATTCCAGAGCTGGAACTGGCCGAAATGGTGTTGTTCTCGATAAGAGTGCCGGTCGGGCTGCCTGCGCTTATGCCCGTGCCGTTGGCGAGCGCTGCGCTTCCGGAGCTGTTCGTGCCGATCCTGTTGCCAGTGATCGACGATCCGGTGTCCGACGACAGATAGATACCGTGGCCCGAATTTCCCGAGATGAGGTTCGTGTCGACTGTGGTGCCCCGGGAGAAATTGAGCGAGATACCGAGGCCGTTCCCGAGGATCGACGTGCCCGAGGCGTCGGTTCCGATCCGGTTGCCCTGGATCCGGGTTCCGTTATCGTAGGAAAGGGAAATCCCGTTGCTGATTGA
>WNFI01075789.1_pt1 | contig 19111 bp, 17 predicted proteins | sample 5400471 | NCBI WGS metagenome assembly WNFI01 (sample SAMN13153348, study PRJNA577476) | soil metagenome | isolation source: 100 cm saprolite on Douglas fir-dominated hillslope | place: USA:California | collected 2013-09-17 | reverse complement strand
CTCCACTACCGGAGCTGGCGGTGGAGGAGGCTCTATCACACTGCTAGCACTATCCGCCTCATCGACATCGGATAAGGCGAAAGGTGGATTTACACTGTCCAGCCCATCCGGCTGCACAGTCTCCGGGCCAAGACCCTGCTCTTCCATGCGTTAGTAGGGCCGCTTCTGGAAGAAATTGATCAACGCCAGATTCTGGTTGCACACGCCAGGAAATGACACTTTCACTTTGGGTGACAACGGCACGCCCTTGTTTGAGCGCAGTTCAACAGTATACGCACCAGCGGATGGTCCACCGCCAATTGTGATCAGGAATCCAGCCGACCCATAACTCGGCGGCGCACTTCCAGTCGTAGCATTTCCAGTAAAGCCATTCGTTGCGGAAACAACTACTGTCAGCCCTTGCAACGGCTCATTGTTCATGCCGAATGCCTGCCCGCCGATACCCTGGAACGAGCACCCGACGGCGGTATCCAGATTCGCGGTTAGTGCAGGAGAGCCATCCCCAAGCGCGAATGGGAAACCTTTGGGTGTCTTGGTTGGCAGCGACGGATCGATGGTTGGCGAAGCCGTTCTGGTCCTTGTCGGAGTCTTCGTATTGGTCGGAACCTTACTCGGCGTAAAGGTCATACTCGGTATATCGGTTGGCAGCGGCGTGTCGGTTGGCAGCGGCGTATCCGTCTGCGTCTGTGTTGGCGTCGGCGTCTTGCTTGGGATCGGTGTACTGGATGGAATGTCGGTGGCAGACGGCAGCGGAGTCAACGATACCGTGGGGGTAGCAGTAGAGGATGGAATAAGGGCCACGGTTGGCGGCACCGGAGAAGCGGGTCTAAGTGACGTAAACGGGACCTGGACCGTATGAGTGATCATGAGGACAACCGCGACGCAGATTAGCATGGTCAGTCCCACGAACAAGATCGTGATGAGATCAAAGAATCCGTTGGAACGATTCATAACCACCCCCTATAACCCGGATCGCCAGCGACAGGTGCCAGCGTAGTATATAAAGAATTCCGCACGTCTGGCGAATTAACCGCTGTTTCCGTTTGGAAATTTTTCAATTTTGGCTTTTTTCTCAAGGGTTTGCTGCCAGTCTTCAAACGCTTTCTTCTGCAATTTATAGCGGGTGTCGGGATTAATTGGACGATCCTGACGTGTCCTGTGAATACTGCGCCGCCAACGTCGCAAAGTCCGTCCCGGATTTCAGCTTGGCAAGGACTTCATTGGCAGTTGCTTCCGTAGAAACGAGAATGTGCCGTGCGTGAACTTCCTCAGCCGTGTTTCCTACACCCGCCGTCACGATGTCGCGCATTTTGTTCGTGATCAGGGCGTCCTTCACCTGCTGCCGGTTGTCGGCCTCGGTGAGGTGGTTAGCGGCAAGCCATTGCTGCCACTTATCTTTTCCGCCCGCGAGGGCTATATCCTGCTGTACCTCGGTCTCGACATCGGCATCCGAAACTTTGACATTCTGGATGGCAGCCGCCTGTTCGATGAGCACCTCGGCGATCATCTGGTCAAGGATACTGGCACGATTTGCAGCCGGATCAGCGGGGACGGGTGCGCCAAGCGCTTTTCGTCCATCCAGGTCACGATTGACGCGACTCTCGAAGGCCGCCATTGTAATCGGCTGACCATTGACCATTGCCGCGATAGGTTCATGGGTTGGCGTACTGGCTGCTGGTGGGTTTGGTGTACTGGCAACAACGGCTGGCTGTGGCGTTTGTGTTGGTTGTGCATTCGCGCAGGCGCTCAGGGATAGCGCCAAGCCGATGAAAGGCAGCGTTAGGGCGCGGGCAAAAAGATTTTTCAAGCGGTTCGCTCCTGGCATTCCGGGGCTAGATGGTACCTTGCAACGGGCGGTAGTATAGCGGTAGGGCGCGGCACTCGCAAGACAATGCCAGGTTCCAGAGATTAGGATTTTAGTTCTATTCAGGTAGGCCGAGGAGAACGGCCTACAACAAATAGTTTCCAATGAAACGCAAAATCTCAATCCGTAATCGTGACCTCTTTAGCAGTGTAAGGTTAGACAATTCCTTACGTAAAAGCTCCCTTGTGGTAAGGGAGCTTCAACACTAATTGCAATGCCGATTGCGACAAACCCATCGTTTGAACGCATCCAAAAATCGAATTGCACAATTCATTGCTGACTTTGGCTCAGAGCACAGCTTCGAGTTCGCTCGCCAGCTTTGCAGCATTGATGGGTTTGGCAAAGTAAGCCTTGAATCCGGCTCCAATTGCATCGGCTCGCAGTTTCGATGTATGGAATGCGGTCACCGCAATGCAAGGCAAGTTCGCCGTTTCAGGATTATGCATGATTTCCGAAAGTAATTCCCAACCATCTTTGTCGGGTAATGCGAGATCGATGATTGCAGCAGTGTACATGGTGTCGGAATGGAACAAGAATTGTTCGGCTTCTCCGGAATCGCTGGCAATATCAATGGAGATATTCAGATGTCGCAAAATCGTTGCCATGACTTGCTGACCATCAGGATCGTCCTCAACTAGCAAGATACGGTTATCTACGTTAGACATATGGGCTGCCTTTCTCAAATGTTGAGTTCACTGCCGAAGACCGGAATATCCATCAGTAGTTTTACCAAATCCTGGATGAATGTTTTGGCAGTGAGCGGTTTGGTGAGATGATTGTAAAATCCCGCAGTGATGGCCCGTTCGCGATCACCAACCATCGCATGGGCCGTCAGAGCGATGACCGGAATATCCATCAGCGCGCGATCTCTTTTCATTGTATCAATGAGTCCCCATCCGTCCATACCGGGCATTGAGAGGTCCGAAATCACGAATCGGGGATGCACGTTGCGGATTTGAGCCAATCCCTCTTCGCCGTTGGTGGCGGTATAGAGATTTGCCCCATATTCTTGCAAGATAATGTTGGCAACCATCAAACTGTCTTCCTCGTCATCGATGACAACAATGTCCCATCCATGCAGAATGTCTTTCGGAATGTTCATTACCATTTTCTCACTTTCTGATCTGTTGCTAGGTTTATGCGGTTGTCTTCAATGGTAGGGTTACGGTAAACACGCTGCCTCTTCCCAATTCACTGGTGATGCTCACGGTTCCACCCATATTGCGCAAATATTTCTGCACGATGGCAAGTCCCAAGCCCGAACCGCCATATTTGCGTTTGGACGATTGATCTACCTGGCGAAATTCTTCAAAAATGAAGTCGCGGGCGTGAGGCGATATACCAATACCGGTATCTGAAACGGTAATGGTCCAGGTATCATCGACGGTTTGACTAGCCAATGTAACCTTACCTTCATCCGTGAACTTGATGGCGTTGCTCAACAGATTCAGGGCGACTTTGGAAATGGATTCCTCATCGCCATAGATTTTTTCCGGGAGGCCGGGGTCGCATATCATTTCAAATTGCAGCCCCTTGTTCTCTGCCAGAATACCAATTTCCTCATACCAGTGTTGGGTTGCTGCCTTTGGTGAAAACGGTTCGGTTACCAATTCAAGCCGACCCGCTTCAACACGTGATAGATCAAGGAAGTCGTTGATGAGCTGGAGCAAGCGTTTACTATTGACGTTGACACGACTGAGGTACACTTCAGTGCTGTCGTTGTACGCGACTCCGCCCATTTTGCTCAACATGATGCTCGTAAATCCCTCGATGGCGTTCATCGGCGTGCGCAACTCGTGCGACATTGTTGACAGAAACTCAGACTTCAACCGTACACTTTCTTGAGCGATCTTCGTAGCAGCCACCGCCTCATCGCGAGCCTCTCGCAGGTCTTCTGTCCGTTCCTCTACGCGCTGTTCCAGCGTTTTGTTGAAGTCTTTCAGTTGTGTATCGCGTTCCTGGACAGTAGCAGCCATATTGTTGAATGCCATTCCCAGATCAGCGAGTTCCGTCACCCCACTGGTACTGGCACGCACCTCATAGTTGCCTTCCGCAAATTGACGTGTTGCTAACGCCAGTGCCGCCAATGAATGAAGGGCTATGACGAGTGCAGTTAGTGCTCCTATCGCTGCAAGGGCTGAGACGGCGAGTATGACAACGAATACTAGTTGGCTAGATCGCTGGTTTTGTTCGGCGACAACTATGAAGGCTTTCGCAACGCGATCAGCACGGGCTGATACTGCGGCGGCCTGATCGCTGATCTTATCACTAAATGCCTCAAAGTCCTTTTCATCATTGAGGTCGGCGGTGAATAGCTGTGTGACCAGCTTACGATAGTCGCTCCACACGCTGTCTACAGCGTCCAAGGTTCCCACGATTTCCTTGTGGTGAAGTGGCGGCAAATCAAGAGAGGGATCGCCATTACGTAGGGCGGTCTGGTTCCGCTCGAATAGGGCCAAACCATCCTGAATCGCCTTTGTGCGATCTGATCGATCCGCGTCTGTTTTGGCGTCAATCAGTTGACGGCTGTAGAGCGCGATCTCATAGGCGAGACCCGGCTGACCAGAAGCTATTTCTACAGCGTCCGTATCCTGTATTTGTATCTCAGTAGCCCTCAGGTTGCTGAAAGCCAACAAACCAGTTAGGACTAGGAAACAGGCAACGATCCCGGGAAAGATCACACGAAATGATCGTAGAGTGCGACGCATATAACGTACCATCCTTGTTAAGAAATACGACACAGGACGCTCCCATCACAAATTGCCGCGATGAGAGCGTCGGGGTATTGGTCAGGCGGGCAATTGGTTGACAGCCGGAACGATTTCTGGGACAGATGCTTTACGGGTGCGCAGGACAATCCCACCGATTACGAGCAATAGCCCGAAAAACAGCATCAGTAGTGGAATGTAGGTTGTTACCCAGGTTAATAGTGTGCGTTGTCCCTGGATCTGGCCTACATGGCGCAGTACATCATCACCTGTACTGACGCCATGCCAACGGGCGAGGGGATCGAAGTATTTTTGAGTCGCTGTGTCATACGCATACAGCCCGCTCAGACATCCCCACTCCATTTTCGCGACTTCTCCAGTTACCGGTTCCACCCAAAAACGCTGAAGGAATTGGTCATCTTTACACTTTGTGACCTGTCCTGCAGGGAGGGGCGGATTTATCGAAGGTGCTTCGTACGCACCTGAATAGGAGAACACATACGTTTGAAGACCTTCAAGTAGGTCCTCTTTATCGAACGTTACTGCGATTCCGGCAATATTAGCCTGGCGAATTGTGTAGGTTGTCTTCTGAACATTGCGAGGAAATACGAAATTCTGGCCTTTGAATTCGCCCTGAACAAAAACGCCTGTCTCCGGGTCTACTGGAGCAGTGAAGTCAGTGCGGTACGATTCTTTGCCGGTGGATGGGTTCTTGGTGACGAGTGTGTCTTTAAGCATGACCGCTCCCGCAGGAGTGTTGTCTGCTGAGACAATCTCAATTTTTCGGTCATACAGGTTGGTTCTGTTTTGACCTGCATCAGGGAGTTTGTGTGTGACTGCATCGGGATAAGCCTGTTCTAAAAGTGAGTTGGCTGTCCAACTCCATCCGGGGGTGATACGTGGTGTCCAGTTTTTACTGAGACTGAATTTCCATACTCCGGCTGCGACCAGGAGTAATAAGCCAATAACCAGTAGAAATTTACGCATGTGTTATTCCTCGTATTGTAGGACGACAGTGAAGTGGTTGGATACACAGTTACGACGATGTGTGACTTTTCACACATCGTCAATCATATATTAGTGATGAGTTCAGTCGCATTTCAATCCTGTAACAGAACGTTTTGTTATCGCAAAGTAATTCATGTGGTAGTGAACAGCCCCTGGCCTATTCTATAAGTTATATCTGACTAACTATCTTCACATATAGCGCGTACTCGTTCCGCAGAAAAATTCCGGGGCACTGACTTCACCCAGCTATCGGCAAGTTACAATCCATTTCCATAGAGACTGGCATAACGACGAGCGGATGATGTTTTCCTACCGCTGTTATGGGCTTGGAATCGGCGTAACAGCTTATACGAGCGTCGAGCAAGCTACATTCTTCGAATTGAACAGTTGCCGTGCGATTCGCTGTCAAGACACCTCGGTAGTAATTGTGCGTTGCTCCTACCAATTACGCACTTACAAAATTTCTCACCCGTACAATTTACGACCTCACCATCACACGGTACCCAAAGCCCATATAGCCTGGTCGAGAGTATAATCCAATAGAAAATGAGAACTGACTTACATAACTCACCCTTCCTGTGCGATCCGTTGTAGGCAGTGATGGGAACAGATGTGATCCGATGTGATGTAGGATGCGATCCGAAATAGGATGCGATGGGTGCTGACTTCACACCGTAGCCCATATATACTGCTGGTTATAACTGAGCGGGATAAGAAGGAGGCACCCATGAGAGCAATTTTCGAATTGACCGAGCAAGAGCGTACCGTTCTCTCATTCATCGCCAAAGGTTGGCGGAATGCTGCTATCGCCCGCGAACTCGTCATCAGCACACGAACCGTTGAAACCCACTTATATCACATCTATGATAAGTTGAGCGTTTCATCGCGGACTGAGGCTGCCCTTGTCGCCTTACACTCCGGTTTAGTTTTGGACGGAGAAATAAGTAGAACTTCTGACGAAAGAGAACACGGCAACAGGTATTCTTTTGGCTATAAGGTAAGTAACATTAATTAAGGCACTGATGACCGAGTCTAAACATACCTTTGCTACCGTGAATGATCTGTCAAACCATAATCCCGATGTTGAACCAGCAGTTGGCGGACACCTTGGATTTGTATAGTCAGGCACACCTCCATACACAGTTCGTTGTAGTGCTGATTATTTGGCATTCGGTAGATGAGACGCACAACGGCATGGATGATACGGAAAACGCGCAACCCCTTGATTGGCGTGAGAGACGACGATTGCGTGCCTGGGAACTCCATAAGCAGGGTTGGTCGCAACGCAGAATTGCGGCTGAATTAGGCGTTACTCAGGGAGCAGTCTATGAATGTCTTAAACGCGTCCGCGAAAAAGGAAGCATCGATGCCCTGCGACACCATCCAGCCCCTGGTCGACATACAGCGCTGACAGACTCCCAGATCAAAGAAATTCCGGCGCTGCTTGCTCGTGGCCCACAAGCCTTTGGATTCTGAAGCAGGTTTTTGGAGTGTCGTACCACCGGCACACATCTACCGTTTGTTACAGAAGTATTATCCTGACTGGCGCGGCGTGAAGAAAGATCGATCCACAAATAAGTAATTTCTCTGACGATACAGCAGACAGCAAGAGTCATGATACGCTCAAGCCTTCACTTGACGTGCAAAATACGGTAGGTGAGTTGTTGCACACGCCAATGAAGCCAAATGTGCTGAAACAAGAGTCTAAAATGAAAGCAATTCGAATTTACGATCATGATGGCGCGAGGGAGCTGGTATACGAAGATGTGCCACAGGCTCAGCCAACCGACGGCGAGGTACTGGTCCGAGTCTACGCGTCAGGTATAACCCCAGCAGAACTTGACTGGGCGGCTACCTGGAAAACGAAAGATGGGACTGAACGCTATCGCCCTATTCCGGGCCACGAACTATCCGGCATTGTCATTCAGGTTGGGGCGAATGTTAGTGATTTGAAGGTTGGGCAGCACGTGTATGGACTTACCGCGTTTGATAGGGATGGCAGTGAGGCTGAGTATGCAATTGCATTACCCACGGAACTGGCACCAAAACCTGTATCCCTGAATCATGTGCAGGCTGCGGCAGTTCCTCTGGTTGCGTTGACAGCATGGCAGGCTTTCTTTGAACATGCTCATCTGTCGGCTGGACAGAGCGTGCTTATCCACGGTGCAGCCGGTGGGGTGGGGACTTTCGCCATCCAACTTGCTCGGTGGGCAAAACTGTACGTCATTGGCGTTGATGGCCCCTGGAATCGGGAATTGCTTCAGGAATTGGGTTGTGATGAGGTAATCGATTTTACGACAACGCGTTTCGAAGACGTTGTGCATGGCGTTGATGCAGTACTCGACGCTGTAGGAGTCGGGGATGCGCTGGACCGATCCTGGAAGGTTCTCAAAAAAGGCGGGACACTTATTTCCCTGGCTAAGCCGCTAGCGCCAGATCAGGCCAAGGCCTATGACGTACGCCCCGTATTTTTCATTGTTAAGCCTGATCGGGAGGAGCTTATTCGTATTGGCGAGCTAATTGATGAGGGGCAGTTACGACCTGTGCTAGGAAAAGTTCTTCCACTTTCGGAGGCCAGTCAGGCGTATGAACATAAGCGAGGAGGCCACATGCCCGGCAAGATTGTTTTGCAAATTGTCAACTAGCGACAATATATTCACGATAGGAGAATTGCTTCATCAGCCTGCTTCCCGTGTAAATCTCCGAATAGGTTGGTGAATTGCCTCAGTGCACAAAGAGCGGAATAGATACCGTAAGAGTTGTGCCCCGATTCGGCTCACTCTCCACACGGATCGTTCCATTATGCTTCTCAATTATTTTCTTTGTGATGGACAGCCCCAGCCCTAATTCCCCGGAAACCTCTGATGGGAAGCCAAAGTGGTAGAATTTTTCGAACAGGTGGGGCATAAGTTCAGGATCAATGCCAGGCCCGTTGTCCTGCACCACAATGCACCCACAAGCGTCGTCCGCCGAGGTTTCAAGTATAACGGTTCCGTCGGCGGGTGTGTGTTTAAGTGCGTTCTCGACCACTTCCTGAAGCGCACGGTACAAATAGGCTTGATCAGCTTTGACGAGCACAGTGCCCTGGCTGAGCCTGGGGGTCAGCGTAACCTTTCGCATTTCCGCGAGAGAACGTTCATTGATCTGCACATAACCCATCAGCCGATTCAAGTCCACAGGACCGAATGAGAATTGAGTTCGATCTGCATCGAGTTCGGCCATTGTCAAGATACGGTCAGTAGTCACAGTCAGATGTTGAACAAGTTGTTCAATCGCTTCAAGCGAGCTAAGCGAGGCAAGGTCAGTAGTCTGCCTGGATAGTGCGTTCGTAAGCAGGCCAACGCTTTCCAGCGAGGGTCGTACTTTAGCTGTGGAGGCCAAAATCAGGTCGGTGAGCACCTGAACGTGCTGCTTTTCCTGAGTAAGCGCCACCCGCTGATTTTGCATCTGCTCGTCTTTTGTCAAATCTTTGATGAGTACCCATATGTTGCTAACTTTGCCGTTCTCAATTTGTGGCTGCGAAGAGACTTCAACGGATACATAATCGCCTGAGCTTTGTAACAGACGCATCTTCATCGGGGGTTGCAACTCCCCATTACGATCCCGTTGAAAGCGATCTAAAACTTTGGGCAGATCTGCTGGATGAATCACGGAACGGAGATGAGTTCCAGCGATCTGTTCGGATGACCAACCAAGCAGCGTTTCGAGCGCCGGGCTAAGACTGGTGATGATACCCTCCAGCGTTAGGACTGAAATCCCTTCGCTGATGCTTTCCACAAGTCGCTGGTAGTTTCTCTCCAGAATTTCTACATTTCGCGTCTGGTCTGCTTCGTCAGGGGATTGGAGATACTCAGGCGAAACCAATTCAGTAAGCCATGCTTCATCCAACCGCACCTTTTGATGAGACGCTTTCCAGAAGGCGTGAATCTCGTCGGATACGTGACCGGCGGTAAAAGCCCCGCACTGCACAGCAAGCGCGAGCAATTTTTTGAGGTGCTCGAATTTGGGGTAACTACGTCCGGCTTCCCAATCTCCTACCGCCTGACGTGAAACACCCAGATACTCAGCCAGACCCGATTGTGTTAGCCCAATTGCGGTACGCAACGCTAACATCGCTTGTCCAAATGAATAATCATGTTCTCGATAATAAACTTGTTTCACTTTTTGGTTCCTCAGTCTCTATCAATAGGATACAGGACAGCACTGGCGTGAACCGCAGCGAAAATCTACTGATTCTGCCTCAACGCGTTAACGTTCTCGAATGGTTTTGCAACAAAGTCAGCCCTCTGTATGCAGTGCAATTTTACAGCACAAAATAATGCAAAGTAATGCAAAGAGAATTGCAAACCTTCGTGTAGTGACTCTACTAAGTGCTGCTTTATATACTACCTTGATTCTCGGTGAACTCAGGTAACCGTTTCAAAACTGAAGATAAGTGGAATTACTCACGACATAGATGCTAACAAAGGTTACTCTAAAGTCATAAATCCCCCAGTTCTATCGAATAACTGTGGCGAATGAAGAAAGGAGTATCTATAGATAAAAGCCGATTGCCGGAGACGCAGCAAGCCGTCTATCGACCATGGTCCTTGTCTAGGGACATGGCTCAGCCAGCAGTAACTAATCTGCTTATCTGAATGGGATGAATCAGAAGTTTCAATGAGAGGAAGGAGCTTTCCGTGAATACCGATTTGTTTGTTCTGACATTTGATAGCCCGACGGGAGCCGACAGCATGTTGCAGACCCTCAAGGATCTGCAGGACGACTACTTCATCGAACTGCTGGATGCTGTCATCGTGACCAAAGATTCAACTGGCAATGTCCAGATACGTCAGCCCCTGACTGTTGATCCGGGCAAAGGCGCAGCATTCGGTGCCTTGACAGGCGCGATTGTTGGAATGCTTGGTGGGCCGGGCGGTGCTATCGTTGGTCTGGTGTCGGGCGCAATAACTGGCGGTGCCACAGCGGCAACCGTCCGCGCAGGCTTGCCACAAGACGATATCCGGTCAATGGCGATTGACGAACTCTCGTCCAATGGGTCCGCGCTGATGGTGTACCTTGATGAAGTCTGGGTTGACCAGCTTGAGGAAACCGCGCAAGAGCTGAAGGCAAACATTGCCCGCCACGCCATTAACGAGCAGCGGAAGATCGCCCGTGAAAAGGCCGCAGAAGCCCGCAAAGAGCGAATCGATGGCGCTTACCAGTCCTGGCAGACAAAGGTCGATAACCTGAAAGCGTCAGTCAAAACTCTGCGTCAGCAGGTCGCCAGCAACGCAAAGACAGATCGCGCGGCGGCCCAGAAGCAGCTTGACAGTACTAATGCGGCGCTGCAGACATACTACAAGAATATGCTTCAGACACTTGACGCCTGGCAGCGTGAGATCGACGACAGCATTGACGAGTTGGAAGCTGACGCGAAAAGTGCGAATGCCGAAGCGAAAGCAGACATTAATCGGCGTTTGGCTTCAGCTAAGGCTGCTCGCGTCGCTTTGCGTGCTCACGTAAAGGACACGCTGACTGCTCGGCTCAACGCCGGGAAGGCGGACATTGACAATCTGAAGGCGCAAGCCTCCAAGGCGCAGGGTCAGGCGAAAGACAAACTCAACCAGCGCATCGCCAAGCTTCAGGCGGATTGGGCTGAGGAAGACCGGCGGCTCGACGAGTTGGACAAGACCGAAGGCGAGGCGTGGACGAAGTTGGTCAAGAGCCTGGACGATTCTTTCAACGCCTACGACACCTCGATCTACGAAGCCGAAAACGAATACGCGAAGAACGCATAGATAAGTCACAAGGAAGGGAGAAATACTATGTTGCAAATAATGAAGAGCTATTGGTGGTTGGTCCTACTGCGCGGCATCGTCGCCGTCCTATTTGGGGTCTTTACCCTCTTTAACCCCGGCATCACAGCGGTTACACTCGTGCTATACTTTGGTATCTATGCCATCGTCAGTGGCGTGATCAATTTGGGTATGGCGATCTTTGGCGGGGGCGAATCCAGTGACCGCGCTATGCTCGCCATCGGCGGAATTTTGGGTGCAGTGCTTGGTGCCCTCGTCTTGACCTGGCCGGGCATCACGATGATCACGCTGCTGGCGGCGATCATCGCCTTCGCCTTTGTGAGCGGAATCGTTGAGATCGTTGCGGCGTTCCAGGTGCGCGACGTTTGGCTGGGTCTGTCGGGGATCATCTCGGTGCTGTTCGGGCTGTATGCCTTCCGCTTCCCCGGCGACGGTGCCCTGGCGGTGCTGACAATCATCGGTATCTACGCCATTGCTGGTGGCGTGATGCTCATCATCGCCAGCTTCCAGGTTCGCAAGTTGGGCAATGTGCTTTCGCCAAGCACGGCATAAGCTTTATCGCCGGCACATAACATTAGACATACGAGCGCCCCAACGTTAAACGTGCGGGGCGCTTGACCAAATGTACATGAAGTGCTCAGATGATGGGAACAGGTATGAACACCGATCTCGTTCATAAACTCAAGGCGTTTAATGCAGACCGTAATCCGGAGTTAGTTCAGATCAAGTATCAGGCAATGCGAGTCAACTCGTTCGCCTTTCTGCGCGGGACCTGCCATTTGTTTTACGATGATGAGTCGGGCATTACGTCGCTGAACGCAGCACCACTAGCCTGGATCTGCGGCGATCTGCATCCGAACAATTTTGGCAGCTACAAAGCTGAAAACCGCCTGGCGTATTTCGACGTGAACGATTTCGATGAAGCAGTGTTGGCTCCATGCACTTGGGACCCGGCTCGCTTCTTAACCGCCATCCTGGTCGGCGCACCGCTTGTCCAAGCCAAGCAGACTCAGGCTGATGCACTTGCCGAACTGTTCCTAAGAACTTATGCCGAGCGTTTGACCCAAGGGTATATTCGCGCCATCGAACGTGAAACCGCGACGGGTCTGGTGAAGGACTTGCTCCAAAGTGTGAGTGGACGCAGGCGACCGGAATTCCTGGATGCCCATGCGCCGTGGAAGGGCAAACGCCGTCGTCTGAAAGTGGACGGCACACATTACCTGCCAGTCACTGATGTGGAGCGCGCTACCGTCACGAGTGCCATTCAAGAACTTGGGCCGTATGAGGAGCTGAAAGAGTTCTTTCGGGTGCTTGACGTTGCTCATCGTCTGGCTGGGACAGGCAGCATCGGCGTGGACCGTTACGTCATCCTGGTAGAAGGGCGCGGCTCACCGAACGGCAATTTCTTGCTCGATCTGAAGGAGGCGCGGGATTCCTCGCTCCTGCCTTACCTGAAAACGAAGCAGCCGAAATGGTCGAACCAGGCCGAGCGAGTCGTTGAGGTGCAGCGCCGTTTCCAGAGCAGACCACCCGCGCTCCTGTCCGCGTTAAGAATAGGGCGGATCAGCTATATACTGCGCGAACTTCAACCCCTGGCGGATCGTGTCGATCTAACTGCCTGGGGCGGCAAAGTACAACTCCTGGAAAAGTTCGTGTATACGGCAGCCGATGTACTGGCGTGGGGCCAGTTGCGCACCAGCGGACGGCAAGGATCAGCCACTGCGGATGAATTGATTATCTTTGCTTCTGTGCCAGGCTGGCAGAGCCAATTGATAGAGTATGCCAAAAGGAGTGCTGCCCGCGTTGAAGCCGATTTCGAGGTCTTTTCTCAAGCCTACGATCTAGGGCAGATGCAGGATGCCTGACTGGGGCGTGCGAAGGCAAGGCGACTTTGGCTGGACCTGTCTGGGGATCATCTCAGTGCTATTCGCGCTGTAGGCCCTCGGCTTTCCCGGCGATGTGCCCTGGCAGGGCTAACGATCATCGCCAAGCGCGGCCTGACGCTGTCTTACGATAGATTTACTGTTTGAATCGGGAGCACCTCACATAAGATGGGGCGCTTTCCTCAATATGCACCGGGATTTCGTGCAGCCGTCTTCATATCCGCGCTGCGACTATTGGAAGACGACCGCCAAGCGTTGCTGAAGTTTCCCGACGAACTGTACCGCCACTAAGGCCAGGAGGAAAGATATGACTACAACAACCGCAGCACAAGACGGATTAACCGCGCAACAGGCACAGTCTCAGCGCGCCAAATATGGCGCGAATGAAATCTACAAACCGGAACCGATCAGCGTGTGGGCCATCGCCCGCGAGGAACTCAGAGATCCATTTATACTGCTGTTGATCTTCACGGGCGTAATCTATAGCTTGTTCGGCGAATTGCGCGACGGGGTGACCATCTTTGTCATCATCGCCTTGTTGATCGGGTCAGAGGTCTTAACCGAGTCCCGGGCCACGAAGGCTATCGCTGCCCTGTCAAAGATCACCGCCGTGAAAACTCGCGTGAAACGAGATCACCAGATCGTCGAGATCGATACGCTGGATGTCGTACCCGACGACGTACTGATCCTCTCATCGGGAACAAAAATCGCCGCCGATGCCCGGATTCAGGCATCGATTGGTTTGCAAATCGATGAATCCGCCCTCACCGGAGAATCGTTCCCAGTCGAGAAGCACATTGGCGACGAAATTTATGCGGGCACCTTTGTCAGTTCAGGCGAGGGGCAAGCCGTCGTGACCGTCACGGGAGCGCAAACCCGCCTCGGTCAGATCGCCGCGAAAACCGAAGAGATCGAACCACCGCGCACGGCACTGCAACTGGCGATGAAGTCGCTGGCTGGAAAGCTGCTCTATGTGGCGCTATTTTTTGCCATTAGCATCCCGATCCTCGGACTCCTTCGCGGACAGGATTGGAAGCTGATGCTCCTCACCGGGCTGGCGCTGGCGTTCGCCATTGTCCCGGAGGAACTGCCTATCGTGATCACGATGGTACTTGGCCTGGGATCGTATAGGCTGTCGAAACAGCACTTCCTGATCAAGCATCTTCGGACGGCGGAAGTGTTGGGCAACGTGACCACGATTGTCACTGACAAGACCGGCACGATTACCGAAGGCCGCTTGAAAATCGCCTCGACTTACCCTGACCAGTCAAAGCAGGTGCTCGAAGCGGCATTCCTGGTAACTTCGGAATATGCTATTACGCCGATAGATAAGATTATCCGGGAGCAAGCGAAGGTCCTCAACCTGTCCGAGCCGAATTTGGTGCGCGAGCGCGACCTCGGCGCGAAGAAGACCCGAGCAACCATCCGCACGGATGGGAGTACGCTCACGCTTTACGTCAGCGGCGCACCCGAATCCGTCTTTGCAATCTGTTCCACGATCCTGGACGACGCAAGAGCTGAACTAGAACAGCAGACAAAATCGGGTCGTCGGGTGATCGCTATTGCCAGCAGGCAGTTGGCACAGGCGGAATCTCAGCAAAGCTTCGATGAACTTGAGCATGGCATGAATTTAAGCGGTTTGATCGCCTTCGAGGATTCGCCGCGTTCTAGTGTCAAGGAAACCATCGCCACCGCCGCCAAAGCGGGCATTCGGACGATCATGGTGACTGGGGACCATCCGCTGACAGCGGCGTTTATCGCCGATCAGGTGGGGATCAACACGAGCCGCGTCATCACGGGTGATGAACTCGATCAACTTTCTGATGAGGCGCTCCGGCAAACTGTCCAGAAGGTGTCGATCTTCGCGCGCAGTAGGCCAGAGCATAAATATCGTATCGTCAAAGCGCTCCAGGCCAATAGCGAAGTGGTCGCGGTGACTGGCGACGGCATCAACGACGTATTGGCACTCAAAGCAGCGGATGTTGGCATCGCGATGGGTATCAAAGGCACGGATGTCGCCAAAGAAGCGGCCTCGGCCGTGTTGGCTGACGACAACTTCAACACAATCGCGACGGCTATCTTTGAAGGCCGTGGCTTGTTCGACAATTTGCAAAAGGGAATGAAGTATTACCTGTGTATAAAGCTGGCGCTGATCCTGATCTTCCTGATCCCGGTCATCCTGAATTTTCCATTGCCCTTTGCGCCAATACAACTGATTTTGCTAGAGATGTTCATGGACCTAGCTGCGTCGGCAGGCTTCGTCGCCGAGCCGAAAGAACAGAATATCTACAGCCGTCCACCGCGTGATCCAAAGGAAAATGTCTTCAATAAACGGGCGATCCTGGACGTTCTCGTCAAGGCAGTCGTCTTGTTCGCCGCCGTCGCCGGGGTTTACATATATGCCTATCAACACACCTCCAGTCTGGTGGAAGCACAAACCTATGCCTTCGCGGCCTGGTTGGTCGGACATATTATGCTTGCGTTCATCTCTCGCTCGGACACGGCGTCCGTAGTTGCGGTGGGCCTATTCAAGAACCGGGTCATGACTTTGTGGGCTATCGCTGTAATGGTCTTCCTCTTGCTGGGCGTCTATGTACCGTATTTGAACGGTCTGCTCAAGCTCACGGCGGTCCCAGTGCCCAACTTGCTGCTGACGATACTCGTCGTCGTCGTGATCCTATCGGTCTTAGAGCTTAGGAAGGCAATCGTGCCGCATGAAACCACGGCTAAAATCGAGCAGTTGCCCAACGCAGTTTAAGCGCTCATGGTAACATGGGGCACTTCACTGAATATTTGTCAGGACTTTATACGGTGGGGCTATACATGAAAGATAAGGCCGAGATGACATCAACGACATGGCAGGTACAGTCGAAATCCTTCACACAAACGATCTGGCAGTCCTTCACGGCATCGCTTGGCGCTATCGTATTTGGCATGGAAGACGGCACGGTCTCGATTTTTGGACTGGTCTTCGGGGTCGCCGCAAGCGCCACCAGCAGCCACTTGGTATTGTTGGCCGGCGCAACCGGCGCGATCTCGGCGGCAGTGTCCATGATGGCGGGCACTTATCTGGATGTTTCAACCGAGCGTGATCGGGCGCAATCCGCTATCGCAACCAAGCAGCTTGAGATAGACCAGATGCCGCAGCAAGTCGCACAGGAGGTGCGCGATCAACTGCTAACGGCAGGCTTAACCCAGCAAGATGCCGAGACGGTCCTGACAATACTTCAGCGCACGCCAGACGCGCTACTCAAGGACGAAACCGCTTTCAATCTGCAAATTGGCACATCTGCCAACCAGAATCCCTGGGTCCAGTCAATCTGGATGTTCATTGCTGACCTGTTTGCTGCGTTTGTACCCGTGCTGCCGTTTGCGTTTTTGCCGCTTGGATCGGCCCGCACAGTCTCGCTCATAGTCACAGCGTTATTGCTGCTTCTTCTTGGCATTGGTCGCGGCATCATCGGCCATAAGAATGTACTCGTTACTGCTTTACAGACACTCGCGATTGCAGCCGCAGCGGCAGCGGCGGGGCTGATTGTCGGTTCGCTGGTCGGCGGTCAAATCACAATCGCAAATGACCACAGAACCTCAGAATGGAGAGCTATACCAACCCCAATTGACCGCATGGGCGCGCCAGGTCATCATTGTCGTCTTGCTGATTGCGACTGTCTACGCCTTGACATTGCTCGCGCCAGTGATGCAGTTACTTTCCATGACCTTCCTGCTGTCGCTGGTAATGTTCTCTCCCAGCCATTTCATTGCGCACCGCTTGAAGCTTCCTTACAGTATCGCAGTCGTCCTGTGTTATGTAGTGATTCTTGTGATTCTGGGTTTGATCGTGGCCCGCTTCATTCCGGCGGCAGTCGATGGAGCCAACACCCTGCGAAACGATGCTGAGCAGGGCTACACCCAACTGCAAGATACCTTGCAACACTACACCCCAGACCAGGGCGTCGTGACGATCCTCGGCGTCAAACTCGACCTCAACTTCCTGGTAGACCCGATCCGTAACCAGTTACTTGGCTCCGGCCAGAACACAGCACAAAACACGACTGTGATAAGCAGCAGTGATTTGCGTCAAGTGGTGTCTACTATGACAGGGATACTGACCTCAGCCGTTTCGGGAATTACTGGCTTTGTTTCTTTAAGCCTAATGGCGCTGTTCATTTCCTTTCTGGTTCTGCTCGATCTTCCGAATCTTTCCCGTGCGCTACCGGGCTGGATTCCGCCCACCTATCATCGAGAAAGTTCCCTGTTGATCCAACATATAGGTGCTGTATGGAATGGGTTTTTCCGGGGCCAGGTGTTAATTTCGATTATCCTTACGATCCTGACCTGGCTTCAACTAACGCTGATGGGTGTGCAAAATTCAGTCGTCGTATCGGTTTTTGTGGGCGTCATTTCGCTGATACCAACCCTGGGTGGATTTATCGCGCTTGTCCCTATTGCTGCGATAGCGTTCTTTCAAGGTTCGACCGTGTTCACGACACTCCCTAATGGGACGTTTGCTATCCTGGTGGTCGGCGTCAATCTGATAATCTCGCAGATAATCTGGAACGTGGTAGCTCCTAAAATCATGGGTGACGCGGTTAATTTGCCGCTACCGGTCATTATCGTTGGCATCTTTATCGGAACGGCACTGGGAGGGATTCTGGGAGCCTTTCTAATTACACCCATCATCGGCACGATTCGGGTCATCATCGTTTATTTGCTTAAAAAGATCGGACGGCTAGACCCATTTCCTGATCAGGAACCGACCTGGACGTTTGGAACAGTATTTAACAATCAAGTCAAGGCTGGAAGGCGAGCTAGCCTACAAGTTGCCCCACTTCTGGATGCTGATAGTCAAGGTTGAGGCAAAGCTGTTGCTGCCTAAGACTAAGATACTCTCACTCTGACTGGTACACATCCAGGGTTCACGTCAAAGTTATCATTTCAGGTAGCGTCTGCGATTGAGATTTTCGAGGTCGATACAGTAATATCTAAAGAGAATTGCCTGGTTCAAATCCTCGTGAGGCCCCGATGAGGATTCGAACCACTCTATTCGCCGCTCCAAATGCTACCACAAACTATTGCAGCATTCTTTTTGCAATGGTGAATTAGGTGCGAGCCAAAATGTTAATATGCGATGTGCTGATAACCCGGAGGAACGTCTGTCGAACACAAATTTGGCTTTACGTAGCCATTTAATGGGTTGATGAACCCGGAGGGAGGTCTGACGAACCACTTAGGGTAATTTACCCCACCACTCACAGTCTTCTCAACTTCTTAGAGTCAATTGAATACCCTCAGCGCAATGGCCTGGAGCGCTTCTTGACCGCGAGTTGACCTTCGCGGCGAAACAGGAGAGGCAACTTGCCCCTCCCGTCGCCGGTGAAGTCCCGCTGAGTCGGCAGCAAGACTTCCGTGCGTAGTGTATCACGGCATTGCGAAGTCGTAGCCAAGCGGGCGGATCGGCAAATCGGTCAGTTCAATTGGAGGGTATCGCAATGACTCGAGTGTTCGTAATGACCAACCACAAAGGGGGTGTAGGCAAATCTACATCCGCAATCAACATTGCCTTCGGGCTTGTCAGAATACTTCGACAAGCCAAGGCAGCCAACAACCGTGTCCTGCTTATCGATACGGATAGTCAGGGACACGCCTCGCTCGTCACGACAGGTCGCCGCGACTTCGGGCGCGACGACAGCCTCTATACGCTGCTTATCGCGGAACGTCGCGAAGCAGCCTCGGTACTTACCCGCTGTATCACGCCCAGTACCTGGGACGAAGACCTCCATGTTCTCCCTGCTTCGCCACTACTCGAAGGTGCAGAACGCGAACTGATGGGCGTTGCTGGCGCTCCTTATC
>WNFI01070239.1_pt1 | contig 19119 bp, 8 predicted proteins | sample 5400471 | NCBI WGS metagenome assembly WNFI01 (sample SAMN13153348, study PRJNA577476) | soil metagenome | isolation source: 100 cm saprolite on Douglas fir-dominated hillslope | place: USA:California | collected 2013-09-17 | reverse complement strand
CAGTCTTCTCACCGACCTGCTGTACCAGGTAAACGCGCGCGACTGGCTCACGTTTGCAACCTGCGGCGTGGCCGTGGCGTTCATGGCTCTGGCCGCCACCTATCTGCCCGCCCGGCGGGCGATGCGCGTCGATCCTACCGAGGCGCTGCGGAATTGATTAAGAAGCACCCCGTAGAGACGTAGCTTGCTGCGGCCACTGAAGTTTCTGCATTTTCGCGTGGCGTGAATGCCAGAAAGAGCCCGTCCCGTTTTTTGGGACGGGCGAAATTATTCAGCCCAGCGCGTGCAGCTTCGTCCCGCGTATTCGCGGGACGAAGCTGCTAAGCGCTGGGTAGCGAACGAGATAGGTCCCTTCCTTGCCGTCCGCAGGACTGGCGCGCATGCCGCACCGCGGCAGGAGCGCCCTTGAAAAATGCTCTTTGCTTGCGCCGGAAGAATCTCTCCATCCCACAAGCATGTTGAGGCAAGCGCAATAGACCAGAACGCAATCTTCAGGTATTTGCGCATGATTCTTCCCCTGCAAGTAGTTGCGAGGTCACCGGCAGAACCCGATCCGGGTCGAACGCCGTGCGGCGTGCTTCCATGTTCGGGTTGCTGGACTACCGGGGCCGGCCCCGTCGCAAGCCCCACAGTCCTTGCACCGAGAGGATGAAGGTGAAGCCCCCGAGCGCGCCGAGCGCCCAGAGTGTCCAGACGAAGAAGAAGCCGCCGGGGGACCTGGCAATCTCGGGGTAATGCACCCCCCTCATGTGGATGACGGGCATGCCCGCCGCGAAGAGCCCCACGAGCAGCATGATGACGTGCCCTAATCGCCCTTCCGAAAGCACCAGCGTCCCATACAGCAGCACGACTAACACGGCCAGCGCAATGTTTGAGGGCTCAGCCTTCGAAATCCCGCGGACGATGTCGTCCGTTACGTGAAGCGTCAGCAAGAGGATCGAGAGCAGAGACGCGATGGTCAACTTGTCGTTGTTCTTCATTTGGATGTTCTCCTGGCTGCTTTGCGCCGTGTTGCCTTTTCCAGTGCTTCGATGAATTCCGGCGTGCCGAGCGGCCTGCCGGTGTGAGTGCTGCGCCGAATTTGCAGCGTGCTCATCCGCGGAGCACTGCGTGGCGAGATACGTCCGCCAGGTGGCATGGGTCCAATGCTCTTGCCCGATACTCATCTCTGACATGGCATCCGGTATCGGGATAGGCGAGCCGTTCAGCGCCGGAGGTCAGAATGAATAGCCGGGCGATTCCGCTTTGTGTAACGTGGTGCGGGATGTCGCCGACAATGACTCGAGCCAGACGTGCCACGCGGAATAAAGTAACAGAAAACGTCGCGTCTGTCGCTGGATTTGCTGTGCGGCGATCTACCGGGTACAGCTACTCTGAAACCGACCCCCGCCGCGAATGAACGCGAATACAGGTTGGCATCGTTTTTGCGGAGTTATGACTCTGCGAATGAAAAAGGGGCCTTGATCCGCTCATCCGGAAAATTCTATCTCCGACAGGCTGCTGAGAGCCTGTCGGAGATAGATTTCAGAAATAAAGGCTTTACTGGAAACGGGAACTTCGTATTATGGGTCTGTGAACAAACGATTCCGAGTTTGCGATCTCAATCAGCCGTTTTTGCTTCCTCCATCCCTGCAGGAATGGCTGCCCGAGGGGCACCTGGCGAGATTTATCGCCGACGTGATGGACGAGTTGGACCTGTCGGACATTTGCGCTGAGTATGAGCGTCGCGATGGGCGAGGGCTTTCGGCCTACCATCCCGTTATGCTGGCGCGGCTGTTGCTCTATGGCTACTGTATCGGAGTAACCAGCTCTCGCCGAATCGAGTCAGGCACCTGCGACAACGTGGCTTTTCGCTATCTGGCTGCCGATCAGCATCCCGACCACGACACGATTGCTACCTTCCGCCAGGAAAATCTGAAGGCGCTGGCCGGTCTGTTTGTACAAGCGCTGCGGTTGTGTCAGAAGGCCGGGATGGGTCAAGCTGGGCAATGTGGCTATCGATGGCACCAAGATTCTGGCCAATGCCAGCACTCGTCGGTCGGTGGGGCACAAAAAGTTGAGCGAACGAGAGCAGTATTGGCAAGCGACGGTGGAGCGTTTACTGGCTGAGGCCCAGCAGACGGATCAGCAAGAGGATCAACGTTTTGGCAAGGGTAAATCAGCCGACTCACTGCCGGAAGAACTGGCCCACGCAAAAAGCCGGCTCGAGCGTATTCGACAGGCCAAGGCCGCACTGGAACAAGAAGCACAGGAACAACTCAAAGCGGTTTCCGACGGCCATACGCCACGCAAACGAGGCCGTCCGAGAAAGGAAGATCAGACCGGCCAACCGCGACAGAGCGCGCAACAACGAGACCAGCAAAAGAAGCGCGTCCGCCGCGCGAAAAAGAACGCAGAGCAACCCACTCGCCAGTACAACTTCGTGGATCCTGATTCACGTGTGATGAAGGACAACGCGCGGAAATGTTTTGTGCAGGCGTACAACGCTCAGATCGGCGTCGACGGAGAGGCACAAGTGATTGTGGCGGCGGAATTGACGCAGCAGACCAACGACCGCGAACAGCTATTGCCCATGGTGCAGAGCGTGCGCACGACCACACAGAGTACACCAGCCGTTCGTCACGGCGGATGCGGGCTATTGGGACACCACCAGTCTGAGCAATCCTTCTCTGGACGGCATTCAGGTTCTGGTGTCCCCGGACTCCAAACCGCAACCACCTGGCGCGCCCCTCAAAATGAAGATGCCTTGCGCATGAGAGAGTTACTGGCCACTGAAACCGGCAAGGCACTCTATGCTACGCGAAAAGCCACCGTTGAACCGGTGTTCGGCCAGATCAAGGAAGGGCGTGGCATTCGCAGATTCCGGCTCCGTGGTCTAACGCGTGCGGGGTGCGAGTGGAAACTCATCTGTGCCACTCACAATCTGTTGAAGCTCTTCCGCCATCGGGCCGCCTTGGCCTCTGCCTGAGCCTTTCCGAAGCGCCGTAATGCCCTTTTTCTAGTTCTACAAGAATGTTCACTCGCTGAAAACCCTTGCGGAGCGATTTGCTTCGGGGCCAGTCGCTACTTCGGCCTCGTCCCGACAGGCTCTCAGGCTGTCCCCCTTTTTTCATGAGTCAAACATATTATCCCCTTCTGTTGAGTAGTGGCTTGATGGGTGGAGTTAAACGTGTTTTGCTCCGATGGTGCGGTGCCCATCGACAACAATGTGAGCGAACGCGAAATGAAGCGTGTGGTGCTGAACCGCAAGAACTCCTTGTTCGTCGGCAACCCCCGTGGCGGCCGGACGGCTGCCATCCTGGCCAGCACCTGTCGCCGCCATGACATCGATCCACAGATGTACTTCACCCAGTTGCTGCTCAACCTGCCGCAAGTTCGGATGAACCAATTACCATCATGGCTGCCGGATCAGTGGAAGCTCCGTCAAACGGTGCGAGCCGCCAGTTTGGGAACCCCAGCCTCTCCGACTCCGTAGGACCTGTGGTTGGCGTATCGCTCACCAAAGAATTAACCACTAAGGCGACGCCGCCGCTTTTTTTGTGTAATCGTTTGCGTAATGCCATCCACAGACAATTCTCATAACTAACCAAGTCAAGGCCAAGTAAAACAAGGACGCACTAATATTCATAACTGAAGTGGGCGTCGAGTATATGGTAACCAAGACAACAATACTCAGAACACTTATCCACCAGTCTGCCCGACGATAGATCAAGCCCGCCACTAATCCCACGATTAGCGCAATCGCTGGCCCGAAAACCCACAAGTCCAACATGAGCCCTCTGTGGAGCAGCACCGCAGGGTCGCCATATTTCATCGCAAGGTCTTTGGACGAAAGGCTCGAAAGATCAACAGCCCATCGGCCCCAAGGGGCGTAGCGAACGGTGAGAAAGCTTTCAACAATTATTAATGCAGTAGCCACGAGGTTGCAAATCGCTATAGTGGCGATGGCTCTCATAGTCGCTCTCAGTTTCATCGGCACGTTACTTTCCATTCATTTCGTTCATTTTGAAACGATCTCGTGGATATCAAGTTGCAACCTTTGAGTCCGTCTCGTTATTGAGAATCGGCTCGAACGAGTCATACATTTCAGTTTGCCAGTCTCTGTTCTTTCAGCACGTCCAGCAATCTCGATGCAAGCTGATTCCTTGACCCTGCACTCTCTTGGAGTCATGGAACCGTCCATCTTGGCTCTGTGGCTGCTTCTTGGATTGGCCGGTTATTTTTAGACATCTTTGTTATATCATCCCTTATCATCCCTGACTTGCCGAATTCGAAGACAGGTTGATTTTCATTTTCAATCTTCATCTTCATTCGCATATGATGTCTTTCGATGCTATATCTTTCTGTTTGATCAAATAACGGCTTTAAGGCACTCCTTTGACTTTATCGAGCAACCCTTTCATTATGGGCTTAAGAGCCGGCATAAATGAACCTGCGGAATCAATTGCCCACCCGCCACACTTCACCGCATATTCCGCCATCTTTATGCAAGCGGGCTCTTTGGCCATGCACTCGCTCAGATTCATGCAACTCTCAAAGCCAGTGCCCTGCCCATTCCGGGCATTTGCGAGTTGTCCAGCAAGGTCGCCCTCGCCGACTTGCCAAGCGTTGGGATTTATCGCTGGAGCCGACGCCAACCTCTCCTTACAAGGAAGCGCGCTGGCAGCGCATCGGCCGTAATAATAGCGGAACATCAAACATTTAAATCCCCAAGTTAACGGCCCGTCGCCAAACGGGTCGACAAGGTTGACAGGATTGTTATTGACATAGCGATAGAAATTAATCCCACCTTTAAATCTTACCCGATCCTCGTTGATGAACCTTCCGTTGACCGAGTCATAATATCTGGCCTGATAATATTGGATTCCCGTTTCGGAATCAAAATCCCGGCCCGTGTACTGAAACGGATTCAGCAGTGTTCCGGTCGAGGCTGTCGAAGCTCCAAAGGAGTTATACGTATAAGTGTCTACCAACGCACCCGCGAAACTGCTAAGCGAAGTCACCGACCCCAGCCCATCCTGCTCATAAAACCCGGAAGCCGCGCCACGCGACTCGCCAATCGGCTCATCTATTCCTGTCCCCTGAGCATAGCGCGCCAGCAGCGTCCCAGTCTGATCGATCTCCTCCACACTGTTGCTGCCATCGTACAAGTAATTCTTGATGCCGACGGAGGAACCTTTCTGCAGCCGCCGCCCAAACGGGTCATACTTGAAGGTCACGGTCCCAGCAGAAGCTGGCAGCACCACCGAACTCAGTCGATTCTCAAAATCCCAGGTGTACATCGTCGTTCCGCTGGAATCAACTTTGGTGAGCGTATTCCCATTGCCATCGTAAGTGAATGTGGCGGCAGGCGTTGCGGTGAGTTGATTCGACGAGTTGTAAGCGTACGGAGACATACCCAACGAACTCAGTCTATTGCCCACCGCGTCATAAGAATAGCTCTCCGTGGTCGTAGCCCCCTGGACAACCTGCGTCAATTGATAAATCGCGTCATATGTGTACTGCTCGGTGGTGCTGTTCAGATAATTCGTCTTGGCCGTTCGGTTACCGGCGTTGTCATAGGTGTAGCCGGCTCCGTCGAGCGTGGTCGCGCCGTTCTGGTGCAAAACGCTGAGCAGCCGAGACAGCGAGTTGTAGCCATAGCTGGTATTCACACCGTTGGGACGATTCAGCGCCGTCCGTCGCCCGAGCGCATCATATCCAAAGGTGAATTGCCCGGTGGCCGAATCGGTAATGCTCGTAAGTTGACTCACCGTGTCATAAGCATAGGTGTCGGTACCGCCATGGGGCGAAGTGAATGAAGTGCGCTTCGATCCGGCATCATACGCGTACGTATTGCTGAAGGTCTGCCCCGGAATAAACGCATACTGCGTGCTGGTTCCCACCAGCCGCCCCATGTTGTCATACGCAGAGCCGTAAACGCCGGTCGGATCGGTCACCTGTTTGATCTTCCCGGCCAGGTCGTACACGTAATCCACACCGGTCGCATCAGGGTATCCCTTGTGTGTCAGCCGGCTGAGCGCGTCGTAGACGTAGTTGATGGTCTGGGCCTTGCGATCGGTCTTGCTGGTGAGGTTGCCGATGGCGTCATAGACGTAACTCTCGACCAGGGTCGAGGGGAACGAGGTCTGCGTCACCCGGCCGAAGGCATCGTAATTGAGCGAGGTGGTGTGTCACCCCCTACTCCACGCGCTGCAAGCGCGTCGCTCCTCCACTACGCTCTCGCGGACAGAAAACACCCCCAACCATGGAACCATGGCGGCACTGCCACACTGACGTTTCAAGGATAGGCGGGCTACTCACAAGTCAGGCCGAACGAGAGGCAGCGGAATCAGAGAAAGAATATGGGGGCGAAGGGCTCCGTTACCCGGAGAGTTAATTAATCTACCAATCCGCCCAAAGATACCAGTTCCCTTCGATATGCCGAAAGACGGGATCTCGCGGCTTTGGGGTTTTGTAGTAATTGTCCAAACTGGCTACCTGGTTGGCAGGCTCGTGCTCCAACCAACAAATTTCAATATGCCGAGTATCGCCTCCAAAGCCCGACCCCCAGACATCGATCTTGAAATCGGGGGAGCTTAACCTCGCTGGATGAAAAATGCTTCTGGCGTTGACCTTTTTGAGCAACACGAGATATTCGTTATAGCGAGCCACCGGGAAATCTCCATCCGGGGGAATGCTGCCAGTAACGCTCGATGTGGTCGTGTCAACTCCCCACTCCGCCACGCTTATCGTCTGTTTATCTGCCTGGAACATCTCACGGAGATGCTCGTAGTCGGTCCGATGTTGGTAGAACTGCGCAATCAATTTGCGTTCCTTCGGCGGTGTGCCGGACAGATAGAGGTAAACCAGCCCGCACACTACAAGCAGCATCACAAAACCAAAACTCAGCGCCAGCAGTCGCATCAATTGGCGCGTCGATTTTTTCGAATCGGAGTCTGTACTCACTTTTGGCTCCTTTCATCGCCCGAAAACAGTCACCCCATTGAATCAAAACAGACGATCCCACCAGTGGGGATTCTTCACTTTGCTACATCCACAATCTGAGCCCAGATCATGAAAACTCCAGCCGTCAATCGTGCCGTTGAAAATATCCGGTCGTCCTGTGTTATCCCATTTGTCCCATTTCGACTTTGTTCGACCCGACAAGTGGTAATAGAGGCCAAACCAATACACAGCGGATTCAGCACTTCCCCCGGACCCTGTGGTCCAGCGATACTGATAATCGTAAGCCGCGCCTTCAAAGCCAGCCAAATAGTTGCCGAACTGAGACGCGTTCATCTTCCTTCCGCATCGTGTCCATGTGTCATTAGCATGTTCGTTATTACCAACATCAAATTTTCCTGATGCGCTGCTATAGTTTGCAATATTCTGAAGCCCATTAATACGCCCGGCAGTAGCGCGGTTGTATGCCCACCAGAGCCACAGGAGCGTTTCCTGTTCGTTGTGATCATGGGCTGGCCATTGCTGAAGCCCGAACGGGTCCGCGAAGTTAATGGGATCGTTGAGGACATAAGAATAAAAGTTGATCTGACCTCCGAATCTCAATGGGTCTTCGCTGAGGAAGCGGCCGGAAGCGGGATCATAGTATCTGGCCCGATAATAACGCAATCCCGTCTCTGTATCATAATCCCGCCCCGTGTATTGGAACGGATTAAGCAGTGTTCCGGTCGAAGCCGTCGAAATTCCAAAGGAGTTATATGTATAAGTGTCAGCGAGCGCACTCGCTGAACCGCTAAGCGATGTGACGGATCCCAATCCATCCTGCTCGTAAAATCCTGATGTTCCGCCACGCACTTCGGCCAACGCTTCATCAATTCCAGCCCCCTGCGCATAGCGCGCGAGCAAAGTCCCGCTCGAATCAACTTCTTCCGCACTGTTGCTGCCATCGTAAAGATAATTCACAGTGCCCGTAGCCGAACTCTTCTGCACCCGCCGCCCAAATGGGTCATACTTGAAAGTCACGGTCCCGGCAGTCCCCGGCAGCACCACGGAAGTCAGCCGATTTTCAAAATCCCACGCATACTGCGTGGTCCCCGTGGAATCGACTTTGGTGAGCGTGTTCCCGTTGCCGTCGTATGTAAACGTGGCGGCAGGCGTCGAGATCAGTTGATTCGACGAGTTGTAAGCGTACGGAGACATAGCCAGCGAACTCAGTCTATTCCCAACAACGTCATAAGAATAGCTCTCAGTGGTCGTAGCGCCCTGGGCCACCTGCGTCAATTGATAAATCGCGTCGTACGTGTACTGCTCAGTGGTACTGTTCAGATAATTCGTCTTGGCGGTGCGATTCCCGGCGTTGTCGTACGTGTAACCTGCGCCGTCAAGGGTGGCGGCTCCGTTCTGGTGCAAAACACTCAGCAGTCGCGACAGCGAATTGTAGCCGTAACTGGTATTCACACCGTTGGGACGATTCAGCGCCGTCCGCCGCCCGAGCGCATCGTACGTGAAGGTGAATTGCCCGGTGGCTGAATCGGTGATGCTCATCAGTTGACTCATCGTGTCGTATGCATACGTGTCTGTGCCGCCATGTGGCGAGGTGAACGAAGTGCGGTTCGATTCGGCATCATAAGCGTACGTATTGCTGAACGTCTGACCCGGAATAAACGAGTACTGCGTGCTCGCGGCCACCTGCCGCCCCATGTTGTCATAGGCGAAGCCATAAACCCCGGTGGGGTCGGTCACCTGTTTGATCTTCCCGGCCAGATCGTAGACGTAATCCACACCGGTCGCATCCGGATATCCCTTGTGCGTCAACCGGTTGAGCGCGTCGTAGAAATAGGTGATCGATTGCGCTTTGCGGTCGGTCTTGCTGATGAGGTTGCCGATGGCGTCGTAGACGTAGCTCTCGACCAGGGTCGAGGGGAATGATGTCTGCGTGACGCGGCCAAAAGCATCGTAATTGAACGAGGTGGTGTGCCCGGCGGCGTCGGTGATGCTGAGGAGGTTATTTTCAACATCATAGGCATAGTGCGTAACGTTATTGGCGGCGTCGGTCACGGAGGTCAGCCGATCGGCATCGTCGTAGGCGTATGCGGTGACCTTGCCGTTCTGGTCGGTGACTGAGGTGCGGCGTCCGCGTGTATCGTAAGCGAAGGTGACGAAGGTGGTGTCGGGATAAGTGATCTTCGTCGGACGGTTGGCGAGATCGTAGGTGAAGGTGGTCTGGTTGTTCAGCGCATCGGTGACCGAAGTCCGGTTGCCGCGCAGGTCATAACCGTAGGTGGTGACATGCGATTGCGCGTCGGTGATTGTGGCGATCAGCCCCGTAGGAGTATAGGCGAGAGTGGTGATATGCCCCAGCGGATCGGTGATCTGGGTCAACTGGCCTTTCGTATCGTAAGCAAACTGAGTGACACTGGCGGCCACACCCGAGGCCGGCACAGGCGAGGTCACGGTCAGAAGGTTGCCGTTGGCGTCGTAGGTATTTGTGGTGACGTTTCCCAGCGGATCGGTCACCGTGAGCGGCTCGCCGAAGCTGTTGTACGTATAGCTGGTCGCGACCGTCGTGCCGATATCGAGCGGCTGCGACTGCGAGGTCATATTCAGGTCGGCATCGTAAGTGAACGAGGTCTTGTGGCCGAGTTCGTCGGTGCTGGAAAGAACGTTGCCGTTCGCATCCAGCTCCTGGGTTACGACGCCGCGCACGGTGCAGCTTGAGCAGCCCGAGCCCTGGGCGGTCAGCAGGTGCCATCCGCCGCCGAGCATGGCTGTGGTGTAGACCGAGGTATGGCCCAGCGCGTCGGTCACCTGCACCGTATTGATAATGGTAAAGGTCTGCGACGTACTGGCGACGCTCGCCACGGTTACCACCACCGGTCCGGTGGTGGCCGCCGTGGGGACGACCGCCGTGATCTGCGTATCGCCCCATTGGGTGACCGTGGCCGGTAGTCCGTTGAAGGTGATGGTGCTGGTGCTCTGCACCGACCCGAAGCCGGTGCCGTTGATCGTCACTGTCGAATTGACCGGGCCCGAAGACGGTGACAATCCGGTGATCGTGGGCGCGCCTTCCACGGTCAGGTTTACCCCATTGCTGGTTACGCCAAAGCGGGTCACGGTCACCTGGCTGCTGACCGCGCCGGCCGGCACCACGAAGGAGAGCGTGGTGTCGGTCCAGACGGACGCGTTGATCGCAATACCGCCAACGTTAACCGTCACATAAGCATCCCGAATCACTCCGAAGCCCGACCCGGTAAGGCTTACCACTCCGCTGACCGGGGCCTCCGGCGGAGTGATACTGCTGATCGCCGGATGCGGCACTTCAAAAGTGTTTCCAACGTAGCTGGCCACGCCGTTCACGGTCACCAGCAGCGGCCCGGTGGCCGCGCCAGGCGGAACCACGGCCACGATCTGCGTGTCGCTCCAACTGTTGATGGCGGTCGCGGTGATTCCGTTGAAGGTGACCGTGTTGTTCCGCTGATTGGCCTGGAAGCTGGAACCGAAAATCGTGATCGCGGTACCTACCGCCCCTCCTTCCGGACTGATACCCGAAACGAACGGTCCCGGAATCGAGAAATAATTACTGAAGGCGTTGCTGTTGACCCCGTTCACCGTCACCACCACCGGCCCGGTGATCGCGGTCACCGGCACCACCCCGACGATCTGCGTGTCGCTCCAACTGGTGATCGAGGCCGCGGGCTGTCCGCTGAACGAGAGCACGCTGGTTCCCTGGGTGCCGCCAAAAGCCACGCCCGTCACCGTCACCGACGTCCCCACCGGTCCGCTGGTGGGGCTGATGCCGGTGATGGTCTGCGGCGGAACGGTATACACAACGTAGTTGCCGGGCACATAGTTGACGGTGACCGACGCCGAACCGGTCGTGGTTCCCACGGGCACAACCGCCACAATCTGGGTATCGCTCCAGCTCTTGATGGCAGCCTGGCCGCCACCACTGAAGGACACACCGCTTGCTCCACCCTGGCTGGCCTGAAAGCCGGTGCCGGCGATAGTCACCGGATTCCCGGAGCCGCCGATGGCCGGCGCAATGGAGTTGAGCACCGGCGCGGGCACATTGAAATAAATATTGGGACTGCTAATCACTCCGCCTTCGGTGATCTGCACCGGCCCGGAAATGGCCGCTGCCGGAACCACCGCCACAATCTGCGTGTCAGACCAGCTCACGACCGCGGCCGCCACATTATTGAAGCCGACCATGCTGCCGCCCTGAGTGGCGCCGAAGCCCGTTCCGTTGATCTGCACCTGCGTGCCCGTCGGCCCCGTGGAAGGCGTCACACTGGTTACGACCGGGTTGGCCATGGTGAACACCACGTCCTGATTGCTGAAGACGCTGTTGCTCGCGCGCACCGACACCGCGCCGGTGGTGGCCTTGCTGGGGACCGTGACCACAATCTGCGTGTCGCTCCAGCTCACGATGGCCGTGGCCTGGAACCCATTGCCGAAGAAAATCAGGCCATTCCCCATGGCGGACTGAAAGCCCGAACCATTGATGGTCACGTTCGTACCCACCGATCCTGACGACGGAGAAATACTGGTAATGCGCGGCGCGTTCACCGTGAAATTCACGTTCTGCACGCTGCTGGTGCCGCTCACGGCTACCTTAACCTGTCCGCTGGTTGCCCCGGGCGGCACCGTGGCCACGATATGGGTGTCGGACCAGCTCACCACCGAGGCGGTGATGGTGTTGAAACTCACCGAACTCGTGCCCTGGGTTGCGCCGAAACCGCTGCCGTTGATCTGCACCTGCGAGCCCGAGGCCCCGGCGGTCGGCGATACTCCGGTCACCACCGGATTGACCACTGTCATCAACACGTTGGAATTGCTGTACAGGTTCTGAAAGACCGACACGCCGCCGGTCGTCGCGAAATTGGGAACGGTCACCACAATCTGCGTATCGCTCCAGCTCACGACCGAGGCGGAAAGCGACGGATTGAACCACACGCTGCCCGGCCCCTGCGCGGCATGGAAGCCCGTGCCGGCGATGGTCACCTGGGAACCCGGGGCGGCGACACTCGGCGATATGCTCGCCACACGCGGCGGCGAAACATTGAAATTCTGAATCGATGTACTGGCGACGCCCCCGACTTTTACGACCACCTGTCCGTTGCCGGCGGCGGAGGGCACTGAAGCGGTGATCAGCGTGTCGGACCAGTTCACAATCGTGGCGGCGGTTCCATTGAAAGTCACCGCGCTCGCGCCCTGGGTTGCGCCGAAGCCCGTGCCGTTGATCTGCACCTGGGTTCCCATCGGCCCGCTGGTGGGGCTGAGCGAGGTCACCGCCGGGCTGGGCAGGACCATGGTTACATCCGAATTGCTGCCAAAGAGCACAGTCACAGTCACCGGTCCGGTACGCGCAGCCGCCGGAACTGTGGCCACGATCTGAGTATCGCTCCAGCTGACAATACCAGCGTTGATTCCGTTGAACTGAACGGAGCCCCCGCCCTGCGTGGCGTGGAAGCCGGTGCCGTTGATAGTCACTTGGGTGCCGACCACGCCGCTCGTCGGGCTGATGCCGCTCACGTTCTCGGTCGGCACGGTGTAGATCAGATTGTTATTGCTCGACCAGCCGCCGACCGACACCTGCACCGGGCCGGTGCGTCCATTGGAGGGAACGGTAGCGGTGATCGACGTGTCAGACCAGCTCACAACAGAGGCCGATATGCCGCTGAACAAAACCTGATTGCCGGCCTGCGTGGCCCCGAAATTCGCGCCGATGATCTGTACCTGGGATGAGACCGGGCCGATGGCAGGCGACAGATTGGTCACCACCGGACCGGGAACCGCAAAAATCACGTTGGAATTGCTCGCCACGCCGCCAGCCGTGACCATCACCGGTCCGGTAAAGGACGAAGTGGGCACGGTCGCCGTGATCTGGGTTGAAGACCACGCGGTCGTGGTTGCGGTGCGTCCGTTGAAAGTGACTGTGCTTGTGCCCTGGCTCGAACCAAAGCCGCTGCCGTTGATCTGTACCTGAGTTCCGATCGCTCCGATGGCCGGGTTGAGGCCGGCAACCACTACGCCACCCACGGTAAAGGAATCAGCCGAACTGCTGCTGGAAGCCCCGACCGTGACTTTAATCACCCCGTTGGCGGCAGTATTGGGAACGGTGGCCACGATCTGCGTATCGCTCCAACTGGTGACCGCTGCGGTCACGTTGTTGAACGCGATGGCGCTGGTGCCCTGGGACGATCCAAATCCGCTGCCGCTGACTGTCACCGAAGTACCCGAGGGGCCGGCGTTCGGCGAAAACGAATTCACATAGAGAGGCGTAACCGTAAATGTCGCGGTGGATGTGTTGATCACGCCACCCACCGTCACCCGGGGCGAACCTGAAGGCGCAGCCGCAGCGGCGACAATCTGCGTGTCGGACCAGCTCACCACGGAAAGAACGGTGTTGTTGAGACCGATGGTGCTCGCGCCCTGGGTTGCGCCGAATCCGTTGCCGGCGATCTGGATCTGCGTGCCCGCGGGCCCGCCGGTGGGGAAAAATCCGGTAATCACGGGGCGGGGCAGGCCGAAGATGAAATTCTGATTGCCGGCAATGTTGTTCACTGTTACCACAACCGGGTTGATGGTCGAGCCTGCCCCGACGGTGGCCACAATCTGCGTATCGCTCCAGTTCACCACCGTCATGGCGGTGCCGACACTGATCGTGCTGTTAGCTCCTCTCCTCGACTGAAATCCCGAACCGGTCACTGTTACCTGTGTGCCCACCCCGCCGCTGGAAGGCGAGATCGCCGTAATCACCGGGGCGGGAACGGTGAAATTGATATTGGTGTTGCCGGTAACGCCTCCGGAGATTACCTTCACGCTGCCGGAGATGGCGGTCACCGGAACGGTGGCCACGATCTGCGTATCGCTCCAGCTCACGATGCCGGGCGCGGTAATTCCGCCGCTGCAGGTGAATTGCAAAACGCTGCTGCCCTGGGTCGCTCCGAATCCGCTGCCGTTGATCTGCACCTGAGTGCCCGTTGGGCCGCTCGAAGGGGAGATCGTGCTGATCACCGGTTTGGGCATGGAAAAAATGATGTCGGTATTGCTCGCGCCCGCCGCGCCGCCGATGGTGACCGGGCCTGAAACGGCCCCGGCGGGGACTGTGGCCACGATCTGCATATCGCTCCAGCTCACCACGGTTGCGGGCTGTCCGTTGAAGGTGATGGTGCTGCTGCCCGAGCTCTGGCTCTGCGATGCGCGGAAGCCGCTGCCGGTCACCGTGACCTGGGTCCCGACCACCCCGCTTGCGGGCGACAGCGAGCTGACATGCGGCAGCGTGATCTCGAAATAGATTCCGGCGGGACTGGTGATGTTCGACACCGTTACCTGGAGCAGGCCGGTGAGCGTTTGCGGAACTGTGGCGACGATCTGGGTATCGGACCACGTCACCACCGTTGCCGCCACGCTGTTGATCTTGATCGAGCTTGTGCCCTGGGTCGCGCCGAAGCCGGTGCCGGTCACCGTGATCTGCGAGCCGGCCGGCCCGGATGTGGGCGAAACGCCGGTCACCATCGGGTTCGGAACGATAAACAACACATCCTGATTGCTCGCCAGGCTGTTGACCGTGACCTTGACCGGGCCGGTGGTTACCCCCGCGGGAAGCGTTCCGGTGATTTGCGTATCGCTCCAGGCGGTCGTGGTTACGGCAAAGCCGTTCACCATCAGCGAACTGCTGCCTTTGACGGCCTGAAATCCCAGGCCATTGACCGTAATCTGTGTGCCCGCGATGCCCGTGGCGGGTGCAACACTATTCACCTGGGGCAGCGGCACCGTGAAGTTGATATTGGCCGCGCTGCCCACGCCGCCGACCGTCACCTGCATCAGACCGGAGGTCGCCGTGACCGGTACCGTGGCGGTGATCTGCGTATCGCTCCAGGCCGTTACAGTCAGACTCGTTCCGTTGAGCTTTGCGGCGCTCGTTCCCTGTGACGCACCGAAGCCGCTGCCATTAATCTGCATGGCCGTTCCCACCGGTCCGCTGACCGGCGAAACCCCGGTGACGATGGGGTTGGGAAGCCCGAACACCAGGTTCTGATTGCTGGTCACGCCGTTGACGACGACCCTGACAAAGCCTCCGGTTGTGCCGGCGGGAGTTGTGGCCACAATCTGGGTATCGCTCCAGCTCGTGACCGTGGCGATCATATTGTTTACCACGATGCTGCTCGATCCTTTTGTCGCCTGAAACCCTGAGCCGGTCACCGTGAACTGCGTTCCGATCGTTCCGCTCGCCGGTGAAATGCCGGTGATCCGGGGCGGGGGTACATTGAAAAACATCGTAGCGCTGCTGCTGACGCCGCCCACGATGACCCAGACCTGGCCGGTGGCGGCGGTCGAGGGCACCACAACCGTGACCTGAGTATCGGACCAGCTCACGACCGAAGCGTTTGTGCCGCTGAAGCTAACGGTGCTCGTGCCCTGCGAAGCCCCGAAGCCGCTGCCGATGATTTGCACCTGTGAACCGACGAGCCCGGTCACGGGATTGAGGTTGGTCACCACAGGGGTGGTCGCAAGCGCGACGGCGCCGAGGGCCGTCACCAGCACAAGCATTGAAATCGTCTTGAAGCGCACAATTTCCTCCGGGTGCAGCTCGATACAGACAACAGGTAGCTATTCAGCAGTGCCTCGGCAAGCGCGCCTACTGGGGATAAGTGACCGTGACGCTGTCCACGCCGTTGGCGCGTGTGCCGGTCAGGCCGCGCCCCGCCGCGTCATAGGTGTGGGCTTCGAGGATTTTGCCGTCGGAATCCTTTACCGCCGTGATCAGAGACTGCGCGTTGTATTCAAACGAAACCGTCGTGCCGTCGGGCTTCGTCATCTGCGTCAGCCTTGCCTGGGCGTCATAGGCATACGAAGTTGTCAGCCCCACGTCGGAGGTGATACTGCTAACCAGAGGAGTCGATCCATCGGCATAGTGAAAATAGAGATGGCGGGAAGCCGGATCGGTGACCGTTGCCAGACGGCCCGCGCTGTCGTAGCTCAGCGTTGTTACATTGCCGTTGCGGTCGGTAATCGAGAGCAGCGCGCCGGTATTGGTGTTGAATACTTTTTTCACGCCGCTTTTGGAACTCAGCGTGTAAGTCGGATCAACAAGGTTCGCTACCCACTGACTTCCGGTGCTGTCTCTGGCCGGGGCAACCGAGGAGTATCTGGGCTGCGCCCCTTCAGAAGCCACGCCATACGACCAGACGCTGCCGTCACTCCGAAGGTACTTGAGAAAGAAGTCGGGGCTGTTCAGCACCAGGCGTTCTTCGTAGCTCGACCGCCACTTCAGGCCAAACATAAACGGATAGCTGTTCTGCGTTCCCGGCAGAAGGCTGTTCCACGTCCGGGTCAGGGAGAGCCCGCCGCCCAGCCCCGGAACGCTGAAATCCGTCTGTACGATATAAGTATTGCCGGTCGCCAGGTCGATGGGGGTGGACACCGTTGGCGTCCCTGCTTTGGCGGCTTCATTACAGGCCACACAGGTTTCCTGGGCCGCATTGGGAGGCGGAGAGCAGGAAGACGTCGGGGCGGAGCAGCTTAATCCGAAAGGAATCCCCCCCGGATTGCAGCACACGGCCGTGGGCGGCACGTGGTTAAAATCAAGCGGGGGCCAGTTGTCAAGACAGGCGGGGTGGGAGTTCACCAAGGCAAAAAACTGCGGGCAGGAATATGTCGCCTGCGCCTGAAGATCGACACTTGCACAGCACCCAAGGACGGCCAGGGTGGCGATTATAGCAACAAATTTCTTCCTCATCATGATGATCGCAACCTCGAAACAGCGCTTTTTGCGCGAACCATTACTTTTACCGAGCGACGAAATCAAATCGACCGCGGCCGTTCACAAACATCATTCCGAATGAGCCTCGTGATGGTTCGCCATGGCTCATATTCAAACTGATATTCCCTGAGCTATAGATTTATAACTTTACTCTGCGTTTATTTATATAACACACAGATGACCTGATTTGTTACATGAAAACTATATACTCTGGATTTTGTGACAGGGATTAGGTTACTTACGGCCCAGGGAAGACGTGCCGTTCTCCAATCAGACCATGAACTATAATCAACCATAGACAAAGCCACCGCCAGGTGCTCCGATTTCAGAATGATTGAGGGAAATTCATAAATACTGCGCGGCAGTCTGTGCGGGCCAAAGGCGGCTTCGCCCGTCGATCCCGACCATCACGCGTCACCCAAAAAGCGCGCGGAGCTGCTCAAAGATCGCTTTTGGGCCATTTATGGCGAAGATGGTAGAGCCGGATTCAATGTTGAACCGGAGCACGGTTTTTTGTCCCGGAAGAGGAGAGTGATGGAGTGGTCTTCGATGTCGGTGAAGAAATCCTCTTCCTCCAGGGTCTTGCCTTTCACCTGGGAAGTTTCATCAGCGCCTGCCGGGAGCATGGGTGGTGTCTTCTTCTTCTTGGATTTTGTGCGGGTGGGAGCGGTCATTGGCGGCTTGCTTTCCAGCGCAGGGCCATCAGCGACCAGGAGGGCCGCCGGGGCAATGCTGACTGCTGTAGCTGGCGGCGGGTTGGGGTTGAGGCGAGAGCGCGAAGCGGAAGGGGTTGCGCCCGGAAGAGAGAGCGTAAGTCTCCAGTTGGCTATTCCACGGCGGGTTGCTTTCCAGCAGAGCCCGCTTGCGCTTCACCAACTGGGAGCGATTCTGCGGGAGAAGACGTTAAATAGGAACTAAATTTCAGCCAACGGCAAGTGTGACAGCAAAGTTTGTCTCACCTAAGGGGTTCACCCCATCGCGCTGCTGTCACTTCGACAGCAAAACTTGAATCCCGCCTCCGCTTCAGTCATAGTCCAGTCTGGCGGCGCCCAGCGCGCCGGCGTGCTCGTGGCTCTTTGAAAACTGGATAAGCAAAGCAATAGTCGCCCGCTGCTCCGGGGCCGGCGTGGGTCCCCGACTCACACCCGGCCGGCCCTGCTTGAGGCAATCGCCTGGCGGAACGGTTCGGTAGCGCTACCAAATGCTCATACGCTCCGGTATCCGCTACCGATTTTTCCTTGCTTTTCAACGACATGAGCGGATGAGCGGATCAAGACCCCCTTTTCATTCGCAGAGTCATAACTCAGCAAAACGATGCCAACCGTATTCGCGTTCATTCGCGACTGGTAAGGGGTGTTGCGGATACAACAGTACTCTCTCTCAGGCACATCAAAATGGTCGGACATCCTCACAACCCAAAAAACCTCTGCTTCCTCCGCTTCCTCTGCGTTTCAAGGTTTTATGTTTTGACTTTGCTTTTGGTTGCGGCCTGGTCACGATCTCCCATGCCCAGGCGCTCCGTTGTACTACGGATTTCGATCTGCAACGCCATCTGCAACAGTTTTTTCCGCCATTCATGCGGCTTGTAACACGTAGCAGATTGAGGCCCTGTTTTTTATCTGCCTGAGAGTCGGCCCTGGACACGCCGTGATCTCAAGACCCGGGCTTTTAGACGTAGCAAGCTACGTCTCTACGGTTTCTTGTCGAGACTAAACGACTGCGGCGCTCAACCCAACCGCCACATGCGGCGGAGGCATCTCGATCTCCGTTTCATGGATCGGCAGGATCGCCAGGCGCAGATAAAGATTCTCTTCCTGCAGCATCAGATCCAGGGCCACGAACTCGCTCAGCATTTTGCGGACGTCTTCAATGGTGATATCAGGATAGCTTCCGGCAACGGCTTCGAATATGACAGCGTCGGAATGCACGCCATCGGCGGCCAGATAGATGTCCCGCTCAAGGCCGTCATAACGATAGTCGGTCGGAGCATAGTCCACCCGCCGCTCGTGAATGATCAGGCACGTCTCAGTCAGCTCGGCATTGAGGCTGCTGTGGTCATGTACACGCTGCCAATTGGCAACCGCCTCCCAGGTGATCTTGATCGCATCCGGCGTTCCCGGCAGCGACGGAGGATCGCAGTCGTGATAGTACGCAAGGCGAAGAATCGACTCTTCCGGGAACGGATAGCAGAGGCGATAGCCCCAATAGCTCCTGATGTTTGTGATGCCATATTTTTCAGGCCACTTGAACATGGGGCTGAAGCGGTCGAGCCGAAAGCGGGTCATCACCGACGGCGGCGGCAGATGGGTGACCGCCTTCATCCAGCGCGTGCTCTGATGGTAATCCTCGGCTGTTTCCCCGGGGAAGCCGCAAAGAACGTTCCAGAGGACCTCAAAGCCTATCTCCTC
>WNFI01620170.1_pt1 | contig 19123 bp, 19 predicted proteins | sample 5400471 | NCBI WGS metagenome assembly WNFI01 (sample SAMN13153348, study PRJNA577476) | soil metagenome | isolation source: 100 cm saprolite on Douglas fir-dominated hillslope | place: USA:California | collected 2013-09-17 | reverse complement strand
CGAGCCACCACCCGGCTTCGAGCCAAAGGATGAACTCGGCTTGCTGCCAAACGACGAACGCGATGGAGGACTATCTTCCTCGTCCTCATCTTCAACGTCATCGTCGTCCTTGCGACCAAAAGGCGAACGGCTGCCTATATTGCTGCCAAAACTCCCGGCACGTCCAGAAGACTGGCCGGGCTTGTCTTCCAGTTCGTCCTCATCATCATCTATGTCGTCGTCCTTGCGACCAAAGGGCGAACGGGAACCAAAAGCGCTCGAACCGGGTTTTGATGCGCCGGGTCGGTCATCTTTTCTCTTGTCATCGGGTTTGTTGGGGGAAGTACCACGGTTCAGCGGATTGGGTAGACGCGACCCACCACCTGACGGACGACCCTTCTCGTCGTCATCGTCATCTTCGTCGCCGCGATTGCTACCCCCAAAGGGGAATCGAGGTTTATTCGACATGGTTACGCTTACCTATATTTAATTAACCGACGTGCGGATCAGCCGGAATCTTCCGATAAAAAGCAATACTCCGAAACTGACCGATCCTTGCGATGCTTGCGGCATACACGACAATTATATTTTAACACAATAAGGGTACTAAATCCAGTTTAGAAGATGAACAAAATTATCTCTGTCCCGACTGAGAAGAGATGCAAAGCTTTAAATTCTTACCCTCCCGTTTTTCAGGGAGGAAAGTACATTGGCAAGAGCGCCTGCTAGCTGCTTTCTTTGGGTGCTGGCTCAGGTAGCAGCCCATATTGAGTGCGAATGGCAAGTTCTATCTCGTTGGCGACAGCGGGATTGGCCCGGAGGAATTCTTTTGAAGTCTCGCGTCCCTGCCCAAGCAGACCGCCATTGTAGCGATAGAATGCGCCTTTTTTCTCGATAATCTCCATCGCTGTGCCGATGTCGAGAATATCTCCAACCTTGCTGATGCCCTCGGCAAACATAATATCGAACTCGGCCTCTTTGAACGGCGGGGCAACCTTGTTCTTGGTCACGCGAACCCGCGTGCGGTTGCCGATGTCGTCCTGCCCGGATTTGATCGCCTGGATGCGCCGAATATCTAGCCGCATACTGGCGTAAAACTTGAGCGCCCGTCCGCCGGTGGTAGTTTCGGGATTGCCGAACATGATGCCGATTTTTTCTCGAAGTTGGTTGGTAAACAGCATCACACAATTGGAGTGCTTGATCGCACCCGCCAGCTTGCGCAGCGCCTGACTCATCAGACGAGCCTGCAAACCAACGTGGCTGTCTCCCATCTCGCCTTCGATTTCGGCCCTGGGCACAAGCGCCGCCACACTGTCCAGAATAATGACATCAAATGCGCCGGAGCGGACCAATGCCTCGCAAATTTCGAGGGCTTGTTCTGCCGTATCGGGCTGTGAAATGTACAGATTATTGATATCTACACCGATTTTTGCAGCATAAATCGGGTCGAGCGCGTGTTCCATGTCGATGAAAGCACAAATGCCCCCTTGCTTCTGTGCTTCTGCCACGGTGTGCAAACAAATCGTCGTCTTGCCAGAACTCTCCGGCCCGTAGATTTCAGTAATACGGCCACGCGGAAGACCACCGACACCAGTTGCAATATCCAATGCTAACGATCCCGATGGGATCGCAGAAACCTGTAAATGCTGTGCGTCACCAAGCCGCACGACTGTTCCATCGCCAAAGCGTTTGGTTAATTCTTGCAGCGTCGCATCAAGTGCCTTGTGCCGTCCATCATCGGGCATGTGCTTACGTTCTCCGTCAAAACTCTTTATCGTCCGCTCACGGATCATCCGTGGAGATTGGAACTTATGTCCATTGTTTGAGTCTACAGCGAATTAGTGCCCGGTGCAATGCACAAAAGAAATTTTCATTCCTCATCGAGTGGATTAAGTTTTTGCGTGCGGGAGAGCGGCCTCGTGTTCGGCAACATCGAGCGCTTACGTGGCACTGGCTGCGTAGCGTGCTTATGGACGGAATCGGGGTCTTGCGGCAAGATAACCTGCCTGTTACGGGGTGTCATCCCCGACACAAAATCACCTTCAGGTTCGGCGGGAGCTTGCGCCTCCCAATCAGCAAAGAAACGTTCCAGCCACGCCAGTTCTGCCTCGATCATTGTGATGTTATGTGCATACAACGCATCGATCTGGAAGGGATTTTCGCTTGAACTTTGTTCCTTGCGCACCGTTTCCAACTGGGACTGCAAATCTTGCTGACGGCTGAGTAAGGCACTTCGCACTTGCGAAGGCTTGAGAACGTGCAAATTCGCCAATCCAAGTTCAAAGCTTCTGTCGTGCGTATGGGGCATACTCACCAGATCGGAAACGGCAGTTTGCAGCACCCCGATCCCTGCCGAACTGATCGCAAACTTGCGATGACCGTACTCTTCCGAGACCTGTTCAACCAATCCCTGCTGTTCCAGTTTTCCGAGGACATAGTACATAGATGAGCGCCCGATAGCAGTCCATTTACGCATCCCACGCGCGTCAATGGCCGTATTCAGATCGTGATCGTAGCTTGGGCCTTCCGCCAACAAACTCAAGCAATTCCACATTACCAGCACTATTATTGATTGCGAACACGGGGCGGCCCTGATCGCGCCCGCAGCGTGCGGCATAGAGTGCGCCGCTGGTTGCCCCAGCTTCGACAACGATCACGGCACGGCTCAGCGCGGTGATCAGCCGGTTGCGCCGCATCAACGCGTTGGGCGATGGAGCCGTATTCGGATGGATTTCGGATAGAAGTGCGCCGCTTGAAGCGATCTGCTTCGCGAGTGCTGCATTTTCAGGAGGATAGATCACGTTGACGCCGCAACCCAGCACAGCTATCGAGCGTCCACCTGCTGCCAGTGCGCCCTGATGTGCTGCCGAGTCGATGCCTCGTGCCATGCCGCTGATCACGGTCCAGCCTCTCTCCGCAAAGGCCGCTGCGTATCGTTGTGCCAGACGGAGCGAATCATTGCTCGCCTCGCGGGTTCCTACAATCGCTACGGCCTGCTCATCCGCTGGAAGCAGCGTACCTTTCCAGAACAACGCGAGCGGTTTATCTTCAATTTCCAGCAGCCGCAGCGGATAAATCGTGTCCTGCCAGGCGGCAGCCGTGATTCCCTGTGCCTGGAATCGTTCGAGGTCTTCAACCAAACGTCAAAGATCGATAGCGCAAATGTTTGAGGCGATCTGCGGTCCAATGCCGTGAACCGTGCGCAGCTCCTCGACATCGGCTGCAAATATGGCTTCGAGTGTGCTGAATCGCTCTAGCAGGCGGTGGGTCAATTTCCACCCCACGCTGCGAGTCAGGGAGAGAGCGATGATGCGAGTTCTATCGTCTATTGCTGTCACAGGTTTTGCTCATACACCTTCTCGATTCGACCAGTAATTAACTGTTCACATGAGAACGAATTATAATCTGAAAATTATCACTCTAGTTGTGAAAGGAAATCAGTATGGTTCCAGTTCCTGACAATGCGCGTAAGCTATTTGAAAGACCTATTATATGCGCATTGGCAACTCTGATGCCGAACGGCCAGCCTCAGGTAAACCCTGTCTGGTGTGATTATGATGGGCAATATGTACGCATCAATACGGCACGCGGACGACAAAAAGACCGCAACATGACCCAGCGTGCCAAAGTGACTGTTATGCTTTTTGACCCGGATGATGCACAGCATTGGGTCGAAGTGCGCGGACACATCGCTGAGATCACGGAAGAAGGGGCCAACGAGCACATCAACCAACTGTCACACAAATATGACGGGCATGATTATTCCTTCACGCCGGGTCAAATCCGTGTCATCTACAAGGTCGAACCCGATAAGGTTATCGCGCGATAAATGTCAGATTTGAGTAGCATTGACCATGTTACCAGTGGCCCCGCTTACGAAAAGTTGGGCCTTGTGCACCGTGTCCGCGTTCCAAGCGGCGATGGTCCATTCCCTACATTGGTCATGCTTCATGGCCTGTCCGGGACGGAGGATGTCACCTGGATATTCGCCCGCGCTGCTGGTCCAGAATGGCTAATCATCAGCCCGCGTGCGCCGCACCCCACCAAAGACGGTTACAGTTGGAACGCCCTTGACGAGGAAGGGAAAACTGACAAGACAGATTTACAGATTGGCCTGGATGCACTGACCCACTTCATTGACGCCTTGCCCGCAGTTTATCACATGGATCATAAACATCTCGTGCTGCTTGGATTCAGTCAGGGCGCGGCGATGGCCCATGTCTATGGCACAACGCACCCGGTCTCTGGAATCGCTTCACTTGCTGGATTTATCCCCTCCGAACTTGCCAACAATCTTCCGCCGCTGCATACCCTTCCGGTTCTCATTCTGCACGGCACGAAGGATGAAACAGTACGCATCAGCATTGCCCGCAAAAATCGTGACCAGTTGATCGCAGCAGGCGCGAAGGTCACCTATTTGGAAATGGAAACGGGCCATAAGCTCAGCACTGCCGGAATGGCTGAACTTAAGCGGTGGCTTGCCGAGCGGTTAGTGGTACAGGTTGATTCGCCAGAACAGTAAGTTCATCTAGAATTAACGGCATCGCTGCATCAACGGGAATAGCACGATATGCTCGTTCGTAACATAAACTGGCCCGAAGAGCGTCCCGCGATTCTTGAACATATCCGGCTGGTACACGGCGCTAACGACAGTGAATTGCTTAGCAAGTGGTATGGCACGATGCCCGGTTTTGACCCGGCGGACTGCTTTGTCATCGACGGTGAGCAGGGTGAAATCGCCTCGCATGTCATGTTGATTCCACGCATGATCCAGTTCGGCGATAGCGTCCTTCAGGCGGCAGAGATTGGCGTCGTGGGGACGCTGGAAACCTACCAGAAGCGGGGCTATGCGACCACACTGATGGAAAGCGCGATACAACGAATGTCGCAGCGTGGCGATGCTCTCAGCATATTGTTTGGCATTCCCAATTTTTACGAGCAGTGGGAATACGAATATGCAGTCGGGCTGTATTTAACCAGCTACGAATCCAGCATTGCTACGGAACTCGCACTTAAAGCCGGGGTCTGGGATTTTTCACAAAGCCACATGCGCCGCATGGCGGGTCAACTTGGTATCCGTAACCGGGAAATAACTGTCCGTCCTTTTGACTATAACGATTTGCCTGCCGTGATGGATCTGTACTTCCAATCATCAATCGCAGGCCATTCGATCATGGCGCGCGATGAGCAATCATGGTTGTGGCAAATTCATTACATGACCGAAATCGGACGGCATGGTCACGATAATTTTCTGGTTGCGGAGCACGATAACAGTATCCTGGCCTATATGCGCATGGTCACCAACGAACCTGTTAACTGGTTCAGGGCCGACGCCAATCCCTTCTCTATTATCGAATTTGCCGGAACCGATCCCGATGCGACTGGGGCGCTATTGGCCGAAGCCGCCGTCTTCGCCCGTGATTATGGTATGGAACAGGTCGGTCTTTATGTTCATCCACAATCTACCTTAATGACCCATGCGCTCGCACACGGAGCTTCCCAACGCAACTTCACGGGGGCGGGCTTTTTGCGGCTCAACAATTTGTCGTTGGTGCTTGAAGAGATGGTCGGCACTTTTCAGTGTCGGCTTGACGCATCACCTTTCGCTGGGCAAGCGATCCAATTGCAGGTATCAAATGAGCAGGCGACTGCAAGCATCAACCTCGGTCATAGCGCAAGCCCAGAACCAATTGAAATCAGCGCCCCTACCAGTGATCTAATACGCCTGTTTAGTGGCTGGTTCGGGCTGGCTAATCTACCATCGGGAAGCTACGCCCCAAAGTTTGAAGATGTGTTGAAAGCGTTGTTCCCTAAAGGCGATCCCAAAGTCTCTATTGCCGATTTGATCTGAACCTCTATGGTATACTTTACAAGGAAATCGTTGTGTCAGCGATGTGCCTGGGAGTGATCCATTGTGCCCAACATTGCATCTGTCCGCGTCGTATGTATCATACGTGATCCCGAAATAGCGCATATCATCCAGGAAAAGTTGCAGCCGCTAAATTTTGTCGTTGATTCGGCAATAAACGTCGAACAAGGCCTTGCCATCTATAACGCAGCACCATGTAACCTGATCATCCTGGAAGAACAGTCACAAGGCTTCGGCAACTGGCGGTGCAAGGGTCGATGCCGCCTACCATCATGATTGTGGGTGATACGAAAGCTGCGATAGAAGCGCTTAAGTCTGGAGCAGACGATTATGTTGTCAGGGACGCTGACGGCGCGTATCTCGAACTCCTGCCCATCATTGTTGATCGATTGCTCCAAAAGCAGCGATTGGTTGATGCCCAGAATCAGAACGTGCAAACGCTCGACCAGAACACTAAGACGCTGGCGTTATTGAAAACGGGCGCTCAGGCTATTTCTGAAGCTGTCGAAGTGAACGCAATTGTCGAGCAGGTTTTGAAGGCAGCAGTCCAGCTTGCTAATGCGGCGGAGGCTTCTGTCTGGCTGTGGGCAAATGAACCGAAAACGCTCCTGAGAAGTAAAGCTGTCTACCGCGATGGGCACTACGATTCGCATATCATCGTGGACCTATCGCCTGAACAGGGTGTCGTCGGGCAGGTGGCGCGGGCCACACGCAGTTTTACGGTTGCCTGTACCATCGCAGAAAGTTTGCAATATCCAGAATTTGCCGTTTACAAGACGCCACACCTGGTCGTTTTACTGGCCGTTCCATTGCTGGTCCACGATAAATTGATAGGCGTACTGGAAGTCACCAATGACAACCCTGATCGTTTCGACGCGACTACGACCATCGCACTTGAAACATTGGTCGCTCCAGCCGCGATTGCACTTGAAAATGCCCGGTTGGTGGATGTACTAGACGATAGAGCGCATGAGTTGAACGCACGCCATGAAGAACTTGATGCCTTTTCGCACACAGTCTCGCATGATCTGAAAAATTCCCTGAATGTTACGCTTGCTTCTGCGCAATATTTAAAGCGAAAATACGGTACGACGTTTGATGACGTCGGCTACAAAAGCCTTGAAGAAGTCGAGCTAACCAGTCTGCGAATGCGCAGCACGATTGGCGAATTGCTTCTGCTGGCAACGATCCGTAAGGCAGAAATCAAGATGGAGCCACTGAATATGAGCGCTATCGTTGCCGAGGCGATCAATCGGCTTGACGAAATAATCCGTGAGTATTGCCCCGACATCGTGGTCCCGGTTCATTGGCCCGCCGCATTGGGGCAAGGGCCGTGGATTGAGGAAGTCTGGGTTAATTATCTGACCAATGCGATAAAGTATGGTGGACAGGTGCCCAGGGTAGAATTGGGGGCGACTCCTGTTGATAATGATAAGGTGCGCTTCTGGGTGCGCGATAATGGAACGGGCATCACGGCAGAGGAACAGGCCCAATTATTTGCCCCTGTTACTCGCCCCGACCAGGAAGGTCACGGGCTAGGATTAGCCATTGCGCGGCGAATCGTAGAAAAATTGGGGGGCCAGACCAGCGTTGAGAGCATCGTTGGACGGGGCAGCACATTCAGTTTCACCTTGCCGCAAGCAAATAAGTGAACGGAGCTATTTTTGACCACGGTTCGCCTTGCCACGCTGTCTGATACAGCGGCAATTGTTGATATTCACACCTCGCACAAAACGCAATGGGAGCAAGTTGATTCCGCCGGGCGGCTTGTCCCTGTTAACTACGCAGACCTGACTCTTTTTGAGCGCTGGCAGCAGGGCGGCCCCTGGATGAGTATTGAGACCTGCGCTGTTCATCTTAACCGCCTGTTGGCTGGCTCCGGTGTGCCGCTGGTCGCCGAGGATGATCATGGACAGGTGCTGGCGGAAGCCGAAGTCTACGAGAGTTTTGAGCCAGCGCCGTTCGGACACCACCTGCATATTGGCGTGATGGTCACTCATGCGGATCATCTGCGGCAAGGGCTAGGTACGGCACTAATAAAGTACATTGCAGAAATGGGTCGTCTGATGAAATGTGAACGCGTGACCGCATCGCATGACGCGGCGCGTCCATTTCTTGAGTCTCAGAATTTCCGTCAAGCCCACAGCGGGCGCGGCATTCGTATCCCCACCCAGCAGGGACGCGCCTTTTATCAGGGGGTAGACCTCAAGGATCGTAATCCTGAACAGATCAAAGGCTGGTATATACAATTGGGCCGCTACCAATCCAGCCGCCAGGAATGGGACAATCTCTTCCCGCAGGATTGGGCAGCCGGGCTACCCGATTTGCTCAATATTCTGGTATCGCACGTTAAGTTGACGGTGACAGGCCAGAATGCTATTCTCTATATGCGTGAAGCCGACCAACCCGGTGAGGTACATTTAACATGCTGGTCGGCGCGTCCTCTTTCGAACCCACTGTACACTGCGATCCGCGACCGCGTCTTCCGTGACGGCTTCCACACCATCATCAGCTATGCGATGAATACTGATCTGCCACTGCTGGGCAACGATGTGAAGCAGACAGGATATTCGCAGGATTTGTACGAACTTCCACTTTGAATCAGCGGGTCGTGGCATCAAAATTGCATAGAGCTTGGCAGTTTGAACAGATTTGACAAGTTTATAATGCCTTGTTTAGAGATTTCGTACATTTTTATGGCATAATTAAGAAAAGGACAAACCTTGATCTTCCGTCTAAGCAGTTTGTCCAAGAGGTGGAAACATGCTCACGTTCATATCTGGATGGAAAACAGCAGACCGGGATAAAGCGCTTCTTGAACAGCGCGATGTGGAACGACGAGCCATCTTTTTTCTGGATGACAGCACCGGGTTCCTCGACTTGCTACCGAATGCTCCTCTGATCGAACTGTACCGCCTGGGCCGGCTTGACTTCAAAATAGGTGATGATCAGGATACACTGGTTCGTGTGAACTATGACACCGATCATGACCTGATCGCCCGCGCGGTAACACACGTTTTGCTGACGGGCGCAGATGCTCAAATCGTTGTCACTTTTGATGCAGTCGATACACTTTTCCGGCTGTTCCCTGCATTGCGGGCGGGTAACGCGCTGCTGGCTGCGAATGAGCGGCTCGATGCTCCCGCCGGAGATCGGGTGTTGTTTACCCGTGGCGGCTCATTCCGCTGGCATGACTATCTTCTGGAATCGCAGACATCGCTGCTGACTAGCACAGAAGTCCTTGATGCGGGCATTGTGCCTGACGAGGACGATGATCTCTAAGAACAAATTGCTGCTAATCTCGCAGCTTTTTTGTTTGATATAGCTGCCCGTCCGCGAACCCACGCTTACGATAGTAGGCCCGCGTGCCCACGGCTGAAATCACCGCCAACTGCGCATAACCACGCCCCTCCGCAATCTCAATGGCCCGTTCAATCAGCCGTGTTCCCAGGCCAAGATGCTGTGCCTTACCCTGTGCGGATTCGCCAATCGAAAGTGCCTGCCCATAGACATGTACCTCGCGGATGATAGCGGAGCCGCCAAGCTCGTCGGTGAGCGGCGGCTCTGTCGGCAGGGAAAGGCGCAGGAAACCCGCAACATGGCGATCATCGGTGATGAATTGCAAAAAAACTTCGTCGTCCGTGCTGGCGGTGTACCATTGCTCGTCCAGGTGCAAATCATCTTCGGTGACGACAGTGCTGCCGATCTCGCGGGCGCGGATGTCGCGGCTATGTTCGCCGTGGCGCGCCAGTTCATCTTCGACTACCTGACGCATATTCGTGACCTTATTGCCGACCACAATGTCAGTCCCTGGAATGTCACGGATCACCCGCGTCAGGCGGCAGTATTCCGGCGTGTGTCGAAAGCATTCTGACAGCACCCGCACCAATTCGTCGCGAGTATAGGGCTGCCATGATCCATCGCGGTAGCGTTGCATCAGTTCGGCGCTGGCGATGAGCGAACAGGGATAAATTTTCAATTCATCGGGCCGGAAATCGGGATCAGCGAACATCAATTGGTAATCGGCAATGTCGGCCTCTGGCGAAGACCCGTACAGGTTCGGCATCCAATGCGCATGAATCTTGAAGCCTGCACGCCGCAGCAGTTTGACCGCCCGCCGAGTTGCAGCAACATGATGTCCGCGTCGATTTTTACTCAGCACCTCGTCGTTAAGACTCTGGAACCCGATCTGTACTTTTGTGCAACCAAGCCGCCGGATGCGCAGCACCTCGTCTACGCTAATATGATCCGGGCGAGTCTCGATGACCAGCCCCACACATCGGCAAGCAGCTTCCTCATTTTCACGATGCGCCGCTTCCAGTTCTTCCCAGGTCGCGTATTCATCAAGCGGTGTCCGTTCGCGGGTTCCGGCAGCGATGGCCGTGGCATGTTGGCGAGCACGCAGCATCTCGTTATCATAAATCGACTGCACCACCTGATTATAAGTTTGCGCAAATTGAACCCCATCTATGACCGCAACCGCCTCGGTACGCGCTGGAAAAAGCTGCGACCCTTCGCGCAGGAAGTTTTCTACTTCTGACCTTCCGTCAAATCCTTTACCAAAGTCGTGCAGCGCATCAAAAACGCGTTTGACGAACCAAATCTGATAACTTTCCGGGTAAAACGACCATGTGCCGCCCAGAATGATCACTTCGATCTTGTCGAGCGGGTGGCCTGTTTTATACAGGGCAAGCAGCCGTGAGTAGGTTTGCAGATAGGGGTCGAACCCGTTTTGCTCGGCACGCTGCGCCCCTGGCTCGTCAGACAGATAGCTTTTGGGCATCCGCACGTCATTTGGACAGAAGATACACTCACCGGGACACGGAAATGGCTTGGTCAGGACCGTGACCACCGCAACGCCTGAACTGGACCGAACAGGCTTGAGCCGCAGACGATCCAGCACTAATGGGTCAAAAGCAGGCAAATCATCGGTTCCTGCGAAGGTCCGATAGGCCAGGATCAGGTCATCAAAGCCGAAAAAGCTGCCGTCGTCCTTGAGGTAGGTCTTTAGCAGCCGGAGCAACTGCTTATGCGAAAGCGTCGGCTGTGTTACTACCGAACGCAGAATCGCCAGTAATTCCTCATGATAGTGTTCCAGATCAACAGCAATCTTGTACGTCATGCCAGTATTACACCTTGTACTCGAAGCCTTTATCGTAGCAGTCTCGCTATGCGGGTGCAAGGTTGAATGAATCAAAAAGCCTGACAGACACATTTTAGGACATGTCTGTCAGGCTTGGCGATGATTAAAGTTTCAACCGATCAGGATTTCGGCAGCACTACAATCGTGCCGATATGTCCAGGGTGGATGCCACAGTAGTATTTGTAGACACCTGCTTTGGGGAACTTCAACTCAAAGCTCTGGGTTGGGTTTAGCAGACCGCTGCTCAGTTCCTGGCCTGTAAATTCATCATCGCTCTTTCCACTCGGAATCAGCGCTGGTCCCGGAGAAAGATAGGTATATGTGCCTGGGGCGAGATCGATCACCCCCGTAAAGTCGGTAGGGCCACTGGGGTCGCCTAGCAAGCCGGTATTCATACCCGGTTTTGCACTGTCGCCGGTCTGCGCATTTGGTATGATTATCACAGGATTCAGTACGAGCGCATCCTTGCCATCAATGGTCATTGGCACAATCTGATCGACAGGTTGGGCGACAAAATGGACATTATGCACTGGTGAGAACTTCCAGGTCACTGAATCGCCGCGATGAACTTTGAGTGTCTGCGGGGCAAATGCCAGGATGTCGGCTCCTACATCCGTGGACTTACCTACCATCACTGTAAAAGTTTGTTTTCCAGCGGCACGCGCATTTTGCTTGCCGAATATTCCGACGAATATGAGCGATAGTAGCACTGCGATGGCGAATATCTTAAGCAATGATCGTTTAGTGTACATCAATGAAATTCTCCTGAAACCAAAGTGGTGCTCCTGAACTATACAGCCGAATCAATATGTGCGAAAATGGCCCTGCCGTTGGACTGCCATCACGAAGTCGTATCAACATCGTCAGATCGTTTGTCACCGAATTGACGTAAAATTGGTTTGCAACAATTGTGGTACAAGCATTGGAAACCACAGGGAAGATTTACCGTGCTCGACGATCCGCGTGAGCAGCTTAAACAAGCCTATACGCTTATCAAGGCGGGCCAAAAACCGCAGGCATTTGCTATGCTCAATTCACTCGTCGAGCAGCAGCCAACAAATGCCGAAGGGTGGTGGCTGGTTGCAAACGCCGCGCCGACGCCTAAAGTTGCAATCGACGCCTGCCAGCGAGTGCTGGCGCTCAAGCCTGACTATGCACCTGCTATTAAGATGCTCGCCGATCAAAATCTATTGGAGGCGCTGAATCTTATAGAGCAGAAGAAAAAGCCGGAAGCGCGCGCCCTCATTCAGTCAGTGCTTGACAAACAGCCAGACAACATCCGTGCCCAGTGGGCAATGGCAAACGCTGCCCATTCCCAGGTCGATGCCGTGATGGCCTTGCAGAAGATACTCGTCATTGAGCCAGACCACACTGCCGCCCGCCAGATGCTCATGGAGTTACAGCAGCAATCGGCAAAGGGCATTGCGGAAAAGCGCAAACTTAAGGACGCACGACCACCACAGCGTAAAACGCGCTGGTGGATGGTCTTTGCGCTGCTAGGAATAATCGGGCTTACCATTGGCGGCGGATATTTCGCCATCAATCTGACTGGCAATACGTTTGGATTGCCAGTCGGTCAACTGTTCAGTGCCAAATACAGCCTCGGCAGTCTGGGTGATAAACCCCTGTCCAAGGCCGGGATGATTATTGCGGGCGCGACACACGATTATCAATTTTATGGTCGCATCAACACTCATGTGCTGCTGTTAGTTATGTTTCCAGTTCTAAAAAGCGATCCCACCAAAGCCATCAAGATCATTGGCCCGAATAATCATCCTTTGGATGTGTCTCAGAGCAGCACGCTTTCCATGCCTGGTGCATACGATATCACGCTGCCAACGACAGGCAGTTTCACGATACGAATCACTGGCACAAAAGATATCGCACAGGGACCCTACCAGCTTCAACTTGTCGCTGTACCTGATATGCAGGACCTTCATGGTTTCGGGGATGTGACGCAGCCTTAGCCGCCCTGACCCTTAGATTTCAAATATCGCGTATGCAAACGAGAATCCCCCAACCCATCCAACCATTGTTGGATGAATATTTGACGCTGTTAGAGCATGACCTGCCCGGTCTGGTGACGGGTTTTTACCTCGTCGGGTCGATTGCGCTTGATGCGTTCAACGAGCGCCTCAGTGACATCGACTTTTTAGCGGTTGTCAGCCGCCGCTGCACTGACTATGATCTCGAACGCCTCGCATCTATTCACCAGCAGATTGCGCGGAAATTCTCACAATGGCCGATGGAAGGAAATTACCTGCAATGGGCGGATCTCGGCAAGCTTGATGAAGCGTTGTCGCCCTATCCGTTTTATTACGAGGGCAACCTGCATCCGAGCGGCCACCATGATACGGATTCGGTCCTTTGGTGGGTCTTGAAAACACACGGCATCGCAATTATTGGCCCGGAGCCAGAGACACTGCCGTTTGTTGTAGATTGGGACGTGCTAATTGCGAGGATGCGGGAAAACCTCAACACCTATTGGATAAAATTTACGATAAACCCCAGGCGAATGCTGTGGCTGCTCACCGATGATGGCATTCAATGGGCAGTGCTCGGCGTACTGCGCCAGTTCTACACGTTTGAGGAACACGACATTACCTCGAAAACAGGCGCGGGCGAATATGCGCTTACTCATCTACCGGCAAAATGGCACCAGCTTATCCGGGAAGCGATTAAATTTCGTGAACAGAGCGTCGCCTCGCTCTATAACTCAAAATTTGTCAGGGCGATGGACACCGTGAGGTTTTTGAAGTACGTGATCGATTCGTGCAATTCGGGACGGATAGTGGTGCATTCCGATAAATAGCGGGTAGGATATCAGGCCGATCCGCAATTGAAAGGACCCCACCCTATTCATGGAACAGGCATTCACGCGCCGCCCGTGGTTGTTGCCGCTTGTCCTGGCGCTGTTAACTGTTATTTTCTTGCGCCCGGTTATTTTTCCACCAGAGCCAGGTCAGGCGCTCAGCGGCAACGACTTTAACGGGTTGTTTTACCCGCTGCATAATTACATCCGCCAGACCGTTCTAGCAGGCGAACTGCCGCTCTGGAATCCACGTCAGTTTCTAGGCCACCCCATCATTGGCAATCCGCACTCAGCGCTGTTTTATCCGGCAACGTGGTTCATGTGGCTTGTTGGGGTCGAGCGCGGAATGGACCTTGTGATGGTCTTCCATGTGTGGCTCGGTGCATGGGGCATGGCACTGCTGGCACGTAGTTTCAAGGCTAGCTATGTGGGTGCATTGTTAGCTGGCATCGTCTACGGTATGAGCGGTTGGACCGGCGCACGGTTTTACGTCGGGCACTATAATCTGTTCGTCGTCTACGCCTGGGTTCCGTGGATGATGGCAGCCTATCGCTTTGCACTGGCGCGCGGGACATGGCGCTCGACGGTGCCGGGCATGGCGGCGACAGGCGCGGCGCTGCTGGCGGGATATCCGCCGTTGGTGCTGTATGCCGGATTGTGTCTCGTGACGTTGTGGGTGTATCACATTGTTAGCGCTGCCAGCCCATCAATGAAACTCCCCCTATCCCTTGCCCCTTCCCCCCGTAAAGAGGGGGGGGGTATGGAGTGGGGGATAGAAAGCGCTGAGTCCACTGCTGCCAGCGTCGCCCTAATTTATCCACCCGACACGCCTGATATCCGCGCTCTTATTCGCGCTGGTTGGTACGCAGGTCGCCTGCTGACGCTGATCGTCATCGGTGGACTAGTATTAGGTGCTGCATTGATCCTTCCGGCTGCCGAGCTAACCCGTGTCTCCCAACGCAGCGAAACGGGCCTGGCGTTCGCCAACACTTACGCGCTCCCGCCTGCCCAATACCTTGATCTTGCGCTGCCGTTTCTATTTGGCAGCCCACGCGGAACCCCCTTTTATTGCTGGCCTTTCGCCTTGTGCGTCCAGAACGGTGGTATTTTATCGGGCTGGTCGGACTCGGACTGATCCTCGCCATAGGGGTTGATGGCGTGTTGCTCGCGCTGTTGGTCTGGTGGGTTCCAGGCTTCAGTGCATTTCGAGTCCCCGCGCGTGCCATGTTGTTTGTCGTCATTGCCCTTTCGGGATTAACAGCATTGCTCGTCACAGCATTGCAAAGCAGTACGCCAGAAGAACGGCATACGATGCTGCGGCCAGCCGTGCGACAGTGGCTCCCAATAATGATAACGGTTGCTTTTGGCGGCGCAGCACTGTTTGCAGGCTGGTATGCCGCTAATGATCTATCGCAGCGATTGTTTCAGGTCAGCAGCACACTGGCAACCGCAGGAATGATCCTGATCGGGGTTTGGCTTGTGCTCTGGCTGTGGTCCAGTCCTGATCCAAAGATTTGGCGCTTTGCGTTGCTGGCAACCTGCGTATTGGTGACATTGGATGCCTGGCATGTTGCTATCCCGCTTATGCTTGTCACGGATATTGTTAAATTTCCGCTCTGGGAGGGCGCAAAGACCTTTATTCCGACTGTCGAAACTGCGCGGGTGCTCATTCCCGGTCACTACGATAATATCGCCAGCGTGACCGGACATCTGGATGTGACAGGCTTCGACGCGCTGACGATTGACTCTTATGCCAAGATGCGCGATCTGAGTAACGGCAATGATCCCACGTCACTGGTCAATACGTTGATGGGGGTCAAATATCTCATCTCCGAGCAGCCCTACAACAAGTCGAATTTCAAGCTGCTTGGCACGGCCAACGGCGGCTACTACTACGAGCGCACCGATCCTTTCCCGCGCACCTGGACTGCCCAGACGATCACCGTACAACCGGATGATTCTGCCGTCCGGCAAGCCATCGCTGGATTGAAAGATCTGTACACCATGACCATGCAGGTATATCTGGATCGTCCTTTAGACTGTCCGGCAGGCACCACTAAGAGCACGACGACAATAACCGAATATCGCCCGAATGATGTGCAAGTCAATGTGAGTGGTAGTGGTGGGGTACTCGTCCTGACAGATCAATTCTACAGCGGTTGGCGTGCCACTGTAGACGGTCAATCTGCCGATCTTTACCGGGCCGATACTGTGTTCCGGGCAGTGTGTGTGCCAGCCGGGGATCATGTCGTGCGGTTCGAGTACAGACCGCTAGGTGAGCGTGCCCAGTTCGACGGCCAGATTTTCTGTTAATATTTCTTTGGTGACTTCGTGCAACATAGCCGCATTTCGGAGGTTTTAGGATGCAAAACGTCAATGGGCCAGTTCTCTCGCCGTGGGTTCGTCGTTTCTTTGCGATTGTGGCGTTGATCGTGATTTTTGGCGCTGGGCTATTGATCCTGCCCGGTGTTGTTCAACCTCGATGGCCCTGGACCATTACGCCCTTCAACGCGGCCTTTTTAGGCGGCGTCTATCTCTCAGAACTCGTTCTAGTGCTTGTCGTGATAGCGAATAATCGCTGGTCACCGGGCCGTCTGATTATTCCAATGTCATTGTGTTTCGTGACCGTAGTTACGGTTGTCTCGGTGCTATGGCTTGGCAAATTTGATGCAGGCAAATGGAGTGTGCCTGCGTGGTTCATTGCCTACGTCGGCTCAATATTGCTCATAGGTTATTACTTTCTCAAATATCGAAATCTGCCGCCTGCTAATCCCGCGCCGCCGCCTGCGTCGTGGCGTTTGCTGCTGCTCATTCAGGGCATTCTATTGGTGCTGTATGGCCTCGGATTGCTGCTGCTCCCTGCCACATTCAGCAGTTTTTGGCCCTGGAAAATCGACCAGCCGGGAAGTGCATTGCACGCGCAAATGTATAGCGCCGTTTTCCTCACGGGTGGCCTCGGATCGCTGCTGCTGTCGCGTGCCGCCGCGCCAGCCGAATATCTGACATTGGGCGTCACCGAAATTGCACTTGGGCTGCTGTCAATTGTGGGTATGGCGCTTGTTGACGCCAACCTCAAAAAAATCAATTGGTTTGCGCCTGGTACTATCCTGTGGCTGGCAATTTTTGCGGTGATTTTCGGTATCGGAGTCGGATTGGTCTTGAAGTCACGGAGTAGCCAGAGCGCCGCAGGCTGATTAAAGATGGCAAGAGAAGATTCTCACCCCCAACACCTCTCCGTAGAGCGCGGTACAGTATCTCTAAGTTCCCCCTCTCCGAATTCGGAGAAGGGAGCGCCTTTGGGGTCAACTATTGACCGGACTAACACACTGTCAAGCGACCCCAAAGAACGGGGTGAGGTCAGTCACCTTTATGATGTCGCCATTGTCGGCGCGGGACCAGGTGGATCGGCGGCGGCGTACTATCTCGCCAGACAGGGGCTTGATGTCCTGTTGTTGGATAAATCGCCGTTTCCCCGCGACAAAACCTGTGGCGACGCCCTGACTCCCGGGGCGCTGCATGTGCTCGATGATATGCAACTGTTGGATGTCGTAGCGCGGGTTGGCTACCACATCAATGGCACACAGATCATCGCGCCAAACGGTTACGTACTTGCCAGTACATTGCCGCCAAAATCAGGCTGGCCCGACTATTCAATGGTGCTGCCGCGCCTGACAATCGACAATATAATCCGCGAACATGCGGTAGCGCACGGTGCAAAGTTTGAAGAGTTGGTAACAGTCAACGACATTTCTGTCGGTGAGCGCGACGCGGAGATCCGCGGTGAGCGCGACGGACATTCGGTCTCTTTTAAGGCTCGCTTGGTCATCGTGGCGACAGGAGCCAACGTCAGCCTCCTGATGCGCATGGGGCTGCTCAAAAAGATTCCGAAAATGATGCTGGCAGCGCGCACTTATTACGAAGATATCCCCAATCTCGATCCTTCAATCCAGATGCACTTTGGCGGGATTCCACTGCCGGGTTATGGATGGGTATTTCCGGTCTCGGAAACGTCGGCAAACGTCGGCGTGGGGCTGTGCCCGGTTGGACTGGCGGCGTGGTGGCTCCATGCGAAGGCTCGCCCGGTCTTCGACCAGTTTGTGCAGACACCGCCACTTCAAAAAACGCTGTCAGGGGCAAAGCAAGCTGGACCAATCAAAGGCTACCCGCTGCGGATGGACTTTGCTACCGCCCCAACCTTCGGTGATCGGGTGTTGCTGATCGGAGAATCTGCCGGACTGGTGAATCCGCTCACGGGTGAAGGGATTGATTATGCGCTGGCTTCCGGGAAGTTGGCCGCACAGCATATGATCAAAATGTTTGAAATAGGAAACCTTTCAACGCAGAATCTTGCTGGTTATGACCACATATTGCGGGAACGCTTCCAAAAGTTGTTTATCTTTTGTAACTGGACGCGCGATCTGCTTGTGAACCGGCCCATGCTCAACTACCTGGTTGAAACCGCTACGCACCGTCCAATGCTCAAGATCATGTTGATGCGCATTGTGCTTGGACATCAAATCAACTCCGATACTGTGTAACAGACCCATTGAAATCTTCTTAACTACCGCTTATTCGAAAGATGCTAACCTAAGGTAGGCAAAATCTAACGCTACAGGCAGAAAATTGTGATAGTTGGGGATAGCACAGATGATCAAATCTGCGTATAATTTCACATGATGCCCTAGATAACATCCGCCTGCCAGCCTGCACCACGCAGATTGGCTTAGTGTCTGACCGTTAGAAGTCAGGGAGGGTAATCTAACTTGCAAGGGCGAGTGCTTCTCCTCAATGGCAGCAGTTGGGAGCCGTTGGCCGTCATTTCTGTGCCACGTGCTATCAATCTGGTGCTGGCTGAAAAAGCCGTCATAATCGAAGCGACGGGCCACTTTCTACGGACCGTTGGGGATCGGTTTCCCGTTCCCTCTGTCATCGCGCTCCGTACTTTTATCAACGTGCCGCGTCGCAAAGCCCATTGGAGTCGGCGGGGAGTCCTGGCCCGCGATAATTACACCTGCATTTATTGTGGTGTCCGTCCCGGTGAACACGTGCGTGGCAAGATCATCACCAAAGCTGATCTAACCGTCGATCACGTATTACCGCGTTCGCGTGGCGGCAGGGATAACTGGACCAATACCGCGTGTGCCTGCTACACCTGCAATCATCGCAAAGGTGATAGACTGCCTGGTGAGGCTGGCATGAAAATGATGTGGGAGCCGAGAATTCCGCGCACCAGCTATCTGGTGATCGCGGTAGGCAGCGGCCCTGATGCCTGGAAACAATACATCGAGGTCGCCAGCAATAACAGTTAAGGGAGTAAGGC
>WNFI01358710.1_pt1 | contig 19126 bp, 15 predicted proteins | sample 5400471 | NCBI WGS metagenome assembly WNFI01 (sample SAMN13153348, study PRJNA577476) | soil metagenome | isolation source: 100 cm saprolite on Douglas fir-dominated hillslope | place: USA:California | collected 2013-09-17 | reverse complement strand
GGAATCCGGACTGAGGCTCGCGCTGCTGGCGTCGATGGGGCTGGTGACGGTTGCGCTGATGCTCACGTTCTCGCGCGGCGCGTTCCTCGGGTTCGTCATGGTCAACGTGCTGTTCCTGCTCTGGCGCCGCAATACGAAAACCCTGGTCTTTTTCGGGCTCCTCGCGGCGACCGCGCTGTTTCTCCTTCCTGAAGCGGTCTACGACCGAATTGCAACCGGGTACGGAAGCGGGCTCAATACGATCAGCTCCGGGCGCATCGAGGGGATCTGGCTGCCGCTTCTCCCCGAGATCCTGCGCAGCCCGATTTACGGCAGCGGCCTCGGGTCGATTATGTGGTCCGAGGCCATGCGCGAGGGAACCGCTCTGGGAGTTGCGCAAGCTCACAGCGCGTACTTGGAGACTGTCCTCGATATGGGGATAGCCGGCCTGATTCTCGTTTGCGCCTATTTCGCCCACCTCTGGAGGGGCTTTCGCGCATTGAGCGTCGATCCGGCCGTGAGCCCTACCCTGCGCGGGTTCTACCTGGGGGCGGCGGCCGGATTGGCGGGCTATCTGGTCGCCGGCATCGCCGGCAGCTACCTGCAGCCGGCTGCCGATCAGGTCTTTCTTTGGCTGGCGATCGGAATGATGTACGGTCAACGCGCCCGGAGGACCGGTGATGTGAGTATCTCTCGTCAACATGTCCAGGCTGGGATCCCCACTCAACCGGCGTGAGCACACCGCCGCGGAGGCTCGTCGCGACGGTGCCCGGTCGCCGTTACACCGGGCGCGCGCTTTGCCGCGGCCGCATATCTGCTTTGTTGCGCCGAATGCTTGGCCAGCGTTTTCGCGCGATCCAAGAATCGAGTACATCGGCGGTGCGGAAGTCCAGCAAAGCATCCTAGCGCGGGCCCTGGTTCGCGACGGTTATCGCGTATCGATGATCTGCCTCGACTTCGGCCAGCCGCAGCGCGTATTGCTGGATGGCGTCACTGTCCACAAGGCCTATCGCCCCGATGCCGGCCTGCCGGTGCTGCGCTTCCTGCATCCCCGCATGACCGCGATGTGGCGGGCGTTGCGCGCGGTTGACGCGGACGTCTATTACCAGCGCTGCTCGACCATGCTCACTGCGGTTGTTGCGGGGTTCTGCCGCCGCTACCGCAAGCGCTCCATCTATGCCAGTGCGGCTGACCTAGACTTTGTGCCGGGGCGCCAGCCGATCCGTTATCTTCGCGACCGCTGGCTGTTCGAGCAGGGCTTGAAGCGCGTCGACAGGATCGTGGTGCAAAACGCCAGGCAACAGCAAGCCTGCCGGGCTAATTACCACCGCGAATCGACGCTGGTCCCGAGTTGCTATGAGTTGCCCGCCGACGCGATCCCGGGCACAGGCGACTGCGTGCTGTGGGTATCGAGCATACGTGAGCACGACCACAAACGGCCTGAGCTGTTTCTCGAATTGGCCCGGCGCCTGCCGCAGCGACGCTTCGTCATGATCGGCGGCGCAGACGGCGATGCCCGCAACAATGCCTGTTTCGAGAGGGTTCGCAACGCAGCAGCGACGATCCCTAATATCGAGTTTACCGGTTTCCTGGCGCATGCCCGCGCCGAGCGGTATTTCGACCGGGCGCGCGTCCTCGTCAATACCTCGCTGCACGAGGGAGTGCCGAACACTTTCCTTCAGGCGTGGGCCCGCGGTGTGCCGACGGTTGCCTTTATCGATACCGGCGCGCGGCTGCGCGCCGAACCGCTCTACAGGATTGTCGAACGGGTGGAAGAAGCGGCCGCGGAGATCGAGCGGTTGTTCACCGACGAAGGGCACTGGAAACGCGCCTCCGTTCGCTGCCGCGAGTATTTCAATAACACGCATTCGACCTCTAAGGTACTGGCACGCTTCGAGGGTTTGCTGGGCGAGCTGCTTCAGCAACCGGGGAGCGGCCGATGAGAACTCACGAACTTTGAGCACGAATCACGGCTGCTGCGAGCGGTTTTGTTTGGAAGTCGTTATGCCGTAGCGGGTCCGAAGGCAATGCGATAGGAAAAAGGAGTAAGCAAAATGAAAGTAAGACTGATGATACAAACGCTTTACGGATTGGCAACTTTCATTCCGGGTTTCCCTTCGCGCCATCAGGGGACCCGCGGAACAGACACGGCGAGATATTGCTACTCCGTATGGTTGCGCCATTTAGTCATGGCACACCAGAACGGCCTCTGTACTACGCCAAGAGTGGTTGCGGAGTTAGGGCCTGGGGACTCGATTGGTGTTGGGTTAGCCGCTCTGCTTTCCGGTGCGGAGAAATACTTCGCGTTCGATATTGTTGAGCATGCGAGTCTAGAGCGTAATGTACATATTTTTGAGGAATTGGTGGATCTCTTCAGGCGGAAGGAAAAGATTCCGTCGGGGGACGAATTCCCAGAGGCCAAGCCGCAATTGAAGTCGTACGACTTCCCCCACCACATATTGTCGGACGCGAGGCTAAATAACTCGTGTAGCGACGCTCGCGTAGACCGAATTAGGAAATCGTTACTGGATACCCGCAGCACGGAATCCGTTATCAGATATGTCGCCCCGTGGCATGAGCGGCAGCTTGTGGAGAAGGAATCTGTCGATATGATTTTTTCGCAGGCAGTATTGGAACATGTAGATGATCTTACTTTCACCTACAGGACTTTTCATCATTGGCTCAAGCCGGACGGATTCATGTCGCACCAAATCGATTTTCGGTGTCATGGAACGGCAGAGAAATGGAATGGACACTGGGCTTATTCGGATCTCAGATGGAAAATGATCAGAGGCAGGCGTCCATACTTGCTAAATCGAGAGACCCACTCAAAACACATCAGTTTTTTGGAACACGCCGGCTTCAGAATAGTGGGCGATATGGCAATCAAGTCACCATCAGAGTTGAGCAGACACGAGGTGGCTGCCAGATTCAGAAATATGCCGGAGGATGACCTGACGACAAGTGGCGCATTCATCCAGTCGGTAAAAGATCCTCGCTACTCGCCCACCCACAGGATGGGAGCCGACGCGCAATGATTTTTTCGCGAGCGAACACATGTCGCGTGCGAGACGATAGACGGTTTCCTTTCGGAACGGCGTACTAAAGCGCAAGCTCCGGGACGGGCGCGCAACGCAGCGACAGTCCATCCGGACTATGGCGGTCGCGCAAGGACTACACAGTGAAATCCGACAATCCAAGGATGGCGAGCTATGATCAGGTGCAACAGCGCATCCGCGCCACACCGCGCACTTGGCTGGTTACGGGCGCGGCCGGATTCATCGGATCCCATCTGCTGGAAACCCTGCTCAAGCTGGATCAGCGGGTGATCGGGCTGGACAATTTTTCCACGGGCAACCGGAACAACCTGGAGCAGGTGAAACAGGCTGTCAGCGCGGGCCAGTGGAAAAACCTGCGTTTCATTGAGGGCGATATCCGCGCGCTCGATACGTGTCGCCACGCATGCCGCTCGGTGAACCTGGTGCTGCACCAGGCGGCGCTGGGGAGCGTGCCGCGCTCGATCGCGGATCCGATCGCCACTCACGAAAGCAACATCGCGGGATTTCTCAACCTGCTGGTGGCGGCGCACGGGGCCGGCGTGGCGCGCTTCGTCTACGCCGGATCGAGCGCCACCTATGGCGATCATCCCCTCCTGCCGAGGGTCGAGTCCGAGATCGGCCGGCCGCTGTCGCCTTATGCGGTAACCAAGTACGTGAATGAGCTGTACGCCGGGACCTTCGCGCGCTGCTACGGATTTGACTCGATCGGGCTGCGCTACTTCAACGTGTTCGGCCCGCGCCAGGACCCGAACGGGGCGTATGCGGCGGTGATCCCGAAGTGGGTCGCCGGCATGATCCGCGATGAACCCGTCCATATCAACGGCGACGGCGACACGGCTCGCGATTTCTGCTATGTCGACAATGCAGTCCAGGCAAATCTGCTGGCGGCCCTGACCGATGACCCGGCCGCTGTCAACCAGATCTACAACGTCGCGCTGGGCGAAAGAACTTCACTTAACGAGCTCTTCGAGCTGATCCGTTCATTGCTGAAGCCGCGGTATCCCCACTTGCGCAATTTCCGTCCAGTCTATCGCGAGTTTCGCGCTGGCGACGTGCGCTTTTCGCAAGCCGACATCGGCAAGGCGACGCGCCTGCTCGGATACCGGCCACTGTTGCGGGTGAGGGAGGGGCTGGCACAAGCGGTCGACTGGTATGTAGCGAGCCTTGCGCCACAGCCCCCGATCCTCGGTGCAGTGTCGGCGCGTGAGCCGGAAAGCAGCGGATCAACGATTCTCAATATGACACCGTCATGATCAGACTTTGTACCGCGGCGCTCGGCCAACAGGAGGAATTCATGCTTACGATTGCGAGACGTGCCTACGCCGCAGTTCTCCTACTGATTTTCAGCTTGGCCTGGATTCCGCTCCAGGCATTCGCGCAATTACCAGGACCGTGTATACCGGGCTTGACGTGCCCCCCTCCCCCGCCGGACACCACCCCGCCTACGGTCAGAATCACGTCTCCCGCGTCCGGAGCCACCGTCTCCGGCACGATCACCGTGACGGCCGAAGCCTCCGATAATGTCGGCGTCGCCGGTGTCCAGTTCAAGTACAACGGCATTAACTTCGACACGGAGAAAACCTCTCCTCCCTACCGCGCCACTGCGTACACGAACAATGTCCCGGACGGCAATTACACTCTGACGGCGGTGGCCCGCGACGCGGCTGGCAACCGGACCACCTCCGACCCGGTCCCCGTCACGGTTGCGAACAATGCCCCGCCGCCGGCGGGGGTAAGGCGCTATGAAGAAACGGATCCATCGGTGAGCTTCAGCCCCGGTTGGATTCAGGATAACGGCGAGTTTGCATGGAGCGGCGGGAACGCCATGGAGTCCATGACGCCGGGCGCGCAAGCCACGCTCACCTTCACCGGAACGGCGGTCACATGGATTGGCATGCGTGGCCCAGATAGCGGCATCGCTCGCGTGTTCGTGGATGGGGTCTTCGTGTCCCAAGTCGATATGTTTGCAAGGTCGTACGAAATCCACGTGCCCGTCTTCAAGGCGATGAACCTGACCAACGGCAACCATACATTGACGATCCAAGTGACCGGACTGAAGAACACGGATTCGCAGGCCGCCAGTTCGCCGAAAGCCCTGGTCGTAGTGGATGCATTCGACGTCCCCTCGCCGCTCGTTTCGCACTTGCAGGATACGGATCAGGACGTGACCTACACCGCCGGTTGGACCGGATGGGATACCAGCAGATCATGGAGCGGCTGGTACGCCGCTGTCTCGACGACACCGGGCGCGCAAGCCACATTGGCGTTCAACGGTACATCGATCAGCTGGATTGGCTATCGCGGACCCGATGCGGGGATCGCCCGCGTATTCCTGGATGGAGTTCTTGCTGGCGAGGTCGATCTGTACTATCGGGACCCTAGAGTCCAGGCCATCGTCTTCACATCGCCGCCCATGACAGACGCGAACCATACGTTGACGATCGAGGCGACGGGCCGCAAGAACGTTGCTTCGTCGGATGCCCGGGTCGTGGTGGATGCGTTCGACGTGACGAGGCCGGGAACGCGGTTCGAGGAGACGGATCGGTCCGTCGCCTACACCGGCGCTTGGACGCAGGGCAACCTGAATAGAGCGTGGAGCATGGGGACCGTCGCGACATCCAACGTCGCGGGATCGCGAGCGACGTTCACTTTCACCGGGACGTCGGTCAGCTGGATCGGCTGCCGCAAATTCACGACCGGAATCGCCAACGTGTACTTGGATGGAATGTTCGTGGCCGAGATCGATACCTTTGCCTCTCCCACGGAGGGATACCAGCACACCATCTTCACGGCGACGGGATTGGCCAGCGGGAGCCATACGTTGACGATCGAGGCGACGGGTCGGCAAAACCCGGCCGCGAGCAGTGGCTACGTCGTGGTGGATGCTTTCGATGTTCGCCCGTGAGGCGGGCGGATTGAACTGTTTCGAGACGCTCCAAGGCATGGCCATGCTGGAACTGCTTGAAAAATCCGATCTCCAAGCGGAAGCCCGGTCCGAGAGCGGCCGACAGCTAGCGACGGTTGCCGTAGTCGGCTTGGGCTACGTCGGGCTTCCGCTCGCGGTGGAGTTCGGAAAGCACCGCCCGACGGTCGGCTACGACTTGTCGCGCAAGAAAATCGAGAATATCCAACGCGGGGTGGACACGACCGGCGAGCTGTCCGCCGCGGAACTGGAAGGGGCGCGGTTCCTGCGTGTTACCCAGGATCCGGCCGGGCTTGAGCATGCGGAGGGCGCGACCGTGATCTACGAGTCGACCGTCTATCCAGGGGCGACCGAAGAGGTTTGCGTGCCGATCCTCGAGAAGCAGTCCGGCATGAGATGGCGCCAGGATTTCCACGTCGGGTACTCCCCTGAACGCATCAATCCCGGCGACCGGGAGCATAGCTTCGCCACGATCGTCAAAGTCGTGTCCGGGGACGATCCCGATACGCTCGAAAAGGTCGCTGACCTGTACGCATCGGTGGTGAGTGCGGGGGTTCACCGGGTGTCTTCAATACGCGTGGCCGAGGCCGCCAAGGTGATTGAGAACACACAGCGGGACCTCAACATCGCCTTCGTCAACGAGCTCGCCATCATTTTCGACAAGCTCGGCCTCGACACCGCGGAAGTCCTGACCGCGGCCGGAACCAAGTGGAATTTCGTGCCCTTCCGTCCCGGGCTGGTCGGAGGGCACTGCATTGGCGTCGACCCCTATTATTTGACACACAAAGCGGAACTGCTCGGCTACCACCCGGAAGTGATCCTCGCTGGTCGCCGGATCAATGACGGAATGGGGTCGCACATCGCGCGCAAGACGGTACAGCAGATGATCCTCGCGGGCCGCAACATCAAGGGTGCGAGGGTCAATGTGCTCGGGCTTACGTTCAAGGAGAATTGCCCCGATATCCGCAACTCGAAGGTCGTCGACATCCTTCACGAGTTGCGCGAATTCGGGGTCGAGACCTTTGTGCACGATCCCGCCGCCGATGCCGTTGAAGTCCTCGACCAGTACGATCTCCGGCTTCACTCGTGGGATGACCTGCCGGCTGCCGACGCCCTGATTCTGGCGGTCGCCCACCGCGGGTTCCTCGATCTGCCGGCGTCAGCCTACCTGCAGAAGATCGTGCGCCGCGGCTGCCTCATCGACGTCAAGTCGATGCTCGACCCGGCACCGTTCCGCAAGGAAGGTCTGCAAGTGTGGCGGCTGTAGCGCTCGCGCGGATGCGACGTTTCGCCGCGCGGGGCCCTGATCAGGTCGTGATCTCGGTTTTTTAGCTGAGGCCGAAATGTGCGGAATCGCCGGATGGATCACCGGGCCGGATAGCGCGCTCATGGAAGACACTCTCTCTTCGATGCTGCAAGCGATCGCCCATCGCGGACCGGACGACGAGGGCAAATGCTACTTCCGCGGCGCCGGCACGGGGCACCACGTGTTTCTGGGGCACAAACGCCTGGCAATCATCGACCCGGAAGGGGCACATCAGCCGATGTGCGATGCTGCCGCTGGGCTTGCGCTGACCTTCAACGGAGAGATCTACAATTTCCGTCAACTGCGCGATGAGCTCAGCCGGCTCGGGTACTGCTTTGCGCGCGATTCCGACACCGAAGTGCTGTTGCGCGCCTATCAGCACTGGGGCAGCGAAGTCGTCCATCACCTGCGCGGCATGTTCGCATTCGCGATCTGGGACGCACGCAATGAGCGCCTATTCCTGGCGCGGGACCGTTTCGGCGAGAAGCCGCTATTTCTTTATCAGAACGGCAGCGACCTGTACTTTGCGTCGGAGATCAAGGCGCTGCTGCGCGTCCCGGACGTCAAGGCCACCGTGAACCTGGAGGCCGTCTCGGACTATCTCGCCTATCGCTACGTACCGGGGCCGAAAACCCTGTTTACCGGCATCCGGAAACTGATGCCGGCGATGGCCGCCACCTGGGAACGCGGAAGGCTCAAGGAGGAGCGCTACTGGACCGCTCCCGACTGCGACCCCTGCCGCGTGCAACAGCCGCAACGCGATGCCGTGGCGGCTTTCCTGTCCCGGCTGGACGAGGCCGTCAAGCTGCAGATGGTGAGCGACGTGCCATTCGGCGCGTTCCTGTCCGGAGGACTCGACTCCTCGGCGATCGTGGCCCTTATGAGCCGTCACAACTCGATGGTAAAGACGTTCTCGGTGGGCTTCGATGGAGACACCTATAGCGAACTCGCCTACGCCACGGAAGTGGCGCGGCACTTTGGCACCCAGCACCACGAGATCAGGGTTGCGCACCGCGATATCATCGAGCGGCTTCCGCAGCTAGTCGCGTACCGGGACGCGCCCGTGTCCGAGCCGGACATCCCGATCTACCTGCTGGCGCGCGAAGCTGCCCGCAGCGTCAAGATGGTGCTGACCGGGGAGGGCAGCGACGAACTCCTCGGCGGCTATCCCAAGCATATCGCCGAGCGTTTTGCGCAGGGCTTCCAGCTACTGCCGGGATACCTTCGCCACCGCCTGATTGAGCCACTCACCCACGCGCTTCCCTACGACTTCCACCGCGTCAAGACAGCTGTTGCGAACCTGAACATCGAGGACTGGCGCGAGCGTTACGTGCGCTGGTTCGGGGCGCTTAATCGCAGCGAGCGCGACCGGCTCACAGTCCTGCGGGCGAACGGCAATCCGGTGCCCGATGCGCCGCCGTTCGATGCGGATTCGCGCAGCAGCGCGTTGAGGCGCATCCTTTATTTCGACCAGACGAGTTGGCTTCCGGACAACCTGCTAGAGCGCGGAGACCGCATGACCATGGCGGCCTCCATCGAAGCGCGCGTCCCGTTCCTCGATCACAAGCTTGCCGCATTCGTCTCTTCCCTCCCCGACCACTTCCGCGTACGCGGATTGTGCGGCAAATGGATCCTGCGGGAGGCCGGCAAGCAACTGATCCCCGAGCGCATCCTGACGCGGCCGAAAGTGGGCTTCCGTGTCCCGGTCCATCAATGGTTTCGCTGCGAAATGCGCGAATACCTGCTGGATCACCTGCAGAGCGGGTCATCAATTACCCGGGCCTATTACGATGCTCGCGTCCTGGACGATGTGCTGGCCGAGCACCTGAACGGCAGGCAGAACCACGAAAAGCTGCTATGGGCGCTGTTAAACCTTGAAATCTGGCATCGTCAATACGCGAGAACATGAGGTCACCCAAACCGTGCGGCTGTTTGCCCGAAGTGCGGTTGCCTCAGGCGTGATGGAACGAGTCCTCTGGCGCCTCAACCGGTTGCGCTGCATGACGCATGCGGAAATTCGCCATCGCGCGCTGCGGGCGATGGAAATGCAGGCAGAGCGTTGGGGACTTCTGGGCTCTGCCATCGTCCCGCCGCCGGATCTCACGCAGGAGTCCCGTCGCTGGATCCACGCCACGGCGAGGGTGGATGTAGCGCCCTACCTGGCAGCGGCGGAGCGCATCGCCGCTGGCAGGTTTGATGTGTTTGCCCTGCAAGACGCTGCGCTGGGTTCGCCCCCACGCTGGAACTGCGATCCCAAGACCCGCGTCGAAGCGCCGCTCAGCTTCGGCAAGCTGCTAGACTGCCGCGATCCGCGGCGAGTGGGGGACATCAGATATCTCTGGGAGCTCAACCGGCACCTCCATATCGTGACGCTGGCGCAGGCCTATGCCCTGAGTGGCGATGCGCGGTATTTCGGCGTCATCCGGCGCCATCTCGAAAGCTGGTTCGACGAATGCGCATACGGAAGGGGCCCAAACTGGTCAAGCGCGCTCGAGCTGGGGATCAGGCTGATAAACTGGTCCGTGGCCTGGCAGCTACTTGGGGGCGCCTCCTCGCCCCTGTTTCAGGATGGCCAAGGTGCGCGGTTCAGACGGCAATGGCTGGATGCCGTCTTCCAGCATGCGCAGTTCGTCCACGGGCACTTCTCGCTGTATTCGTCGGCGAATAATCATCTCATCGGGGAGGCGGCAGGGCTGTTTGTCGCAGCCCTTACCTGGCCCTATTGGCCGCGGACGCGCGCATGGCTGGCGGAGGCCAAGGCGATCCTCGAGCGGGAGGCATTGCTGCAGAACGCCCCGGACGGCGTCAACCGCGAACAAGCGGTGTCATACCAGCAGTTCGAGCTTGATCTACTCTTGCTCGCGCTGTTTGCCGGCCGGGCGAACGGGAAGAAATTTTCGACGGCGTTCGAGTCGCGCATCGAGGCAATGATCGAGTATTTCGCATCGATCATGGATGCCGGCGGCAACGTCCCCGCGTTTGGTGATTCGGACGACGGTTTCGTCGTACGGCTCGCCCAAGGCGGTGAGTTCTGCCGTTACCGGTCGCTGCTCGCCACCGCCGCGATCCTGTTTCGGCGCGGCGACTTCAAGGCGAAAGCAGGCGGGCTGGACGACAAGACGCGCTGGCTGCTCGGCGAAAGCGCCGATTCCGCGTTCCGGCAGATCGATGGTGCCGGGGCCCAGTCGCCAATTCGGCGCGCTTTTCCAATCGGCGGCTACTTTGTCCTCGGCTGTGACTTCGAGAGCGAGAACGAGATCCGGCTGGTTGCAGACGCCGGCCCCCTGGGTTATCAGGCCATCGCCGCCCATGGCCACGCTGACGCCCTCGCCTTCACCCTGTCGGTCGGGGGAAAGGAATTTTTCATTGATCCGGGGACATACACGTTTCACACACAGGGTGCGTGGCGTCAGTACTTTCGCGGCACTGCCGCCCACAATACGGTGCGGGTTGATGGGGTGGACCAGTCGCAGTCCGGCGGCAAATTCATGTGGCTCAGGAAAGCAGGCGCCGGCTGCAGCTTGTGGCGGCCATCGGCCGAACGTGACATCTTCGAAGGCTGGCACGACGGCTACATGCGGCTCGCAAACCCCGTGATGCATCGACGGCGGATCACCTTCGACAAGCTGGCAAGGCGGATCGTCATCGAAGACACTCTGCAAATGGCGACAATGCACGAGATCGAACTCTTTTTCCATTGCAGCGAACAGTGCCACGTCAATCCCGTCCCGGGCGGTTACCGGATCAGCCACGCGGCGACCACGCTGCTCCTGAAGCTCCCCGACGTGGAAGGCGCCGCCTCGAAGGACGTCCATTACGGCAGCATTGCCCCGATCCTCGGCTGGGCATCGAGGCGCTTCGACGACAAGCAGCCAGCCCCGACCATCGCGTGGAAAGCTCGCCTTGCGCGGGAAACCGTTCTGCGCAGCGAAATCATCTGCTGATCCCGTGAAACGGCCGGTGATACTCGTACTCGGCCCGCACCGCGAGGCGACGGGCGGCGTTAGCACGCACCTAAACCTTCTTTTCACCTCGGAGCTCGCCAACGAATTCTCGCTTGTGCATTTTCAAGTCGGAAACGATGGGCGCACTGAAGGCAGAGTCGACCTGCTCGTTCGGCTCCTCGTCACGCCACTCTCCCTTGCGGTGGCGATTTTTGGGCGCGGCGCGGCGGTTGTCCATCTCAATACCTCGCTCAATACGCGTGCCTACTGGCGGGACCTCGCTTACCTGGTCGTGGCCAAGCTGTGCCGGGCGCGGGTGCTCTACCAGGTGCACGGCGGCGAGCTGCCGCAGGAGTTCTTGCGGGGCCGCGCCCTAACCGCTTTCTTGCGATGGACGCTGCGAATTCCCGACGCGATCGCCGTGCTGGCGCAGGTCGAACTCGAGGCCTACCGCAGGTTGGTTCCCGCGCAGCAGGTGCTGACGCTCCCCAATGCCATCGATTGTGCCCCCTATGCCAGGGTCTCGCGTTCGCGCTCCGATCCCGCGCAGCCGTTGAAGCTCATTTACGTCGGCCGGCTGATCCGATCGAAAGGCCCGTATGAAGCGGTACAGGCGATGAGTATTGCCAAGGCGCACGGCATCAAGGCGAGCCTGGTCATCGCCGGAAGCGGCCCGGAAGAATCGGCGTTGCGCGACTACTCGGACAAGCTGGGCGTCGCGTCCGACGTGCGGTTGACCGGGCCGATTTGCGGCGACAGGAAGATTGAAATGCTGGCGCAGTCGGACGCGTTCGTCCTCGCCACCTATCACCCGGAAGGCCTGCCCTATGCCTTGCTCGAGGCCATGGCAGCTGGCCTTCCCGTCATCACCACCCGCATCGGGGCGATTCCCGATGTGGTCGCCGATGGAGTTCACGGCCTGTTCGTGCCGAGCCGCGACCCGGAGGCCATCTATCGCGCCATTGTTGCGTTGAGCGCGGACCGTGATCTGCTTGCGCGCATGGGCGCCGCGTGCCGAGCGAGGGTCGCGGCAAAGTACTCCTTAGAGCGGCTGTCGGACGGATTTCGCAGGCTCTATTGGGAGATGTCCGCCGCGAAACCCATCAAGGAATTGAACAGGTCCTGACTGATGTTGCAGACTTCTTATCGCTTCAAAGCCAAACGTCTCAGCTTCCAGAACAATTCCTTGAACAGAAGCCAGAAAAAGTGCATGTCATCAATGAAGTAGCGCCTGAACATCCTTCCCGGCTCCTGCAGGAACCGGTAGAACCACTCTAGGCTGCACTTCTGTATCCACACCGGCGCGCGCTTCACTTTGCCGGCCATCACGTCGAAGGATCCCCCGACCCCCATGGCGAATGGGACTTTCAATTCGGACTGGTAGCGGCCGAGAAACTGCTCCTTTTTCGGTGAGCTGATGGCGACGAAGAGTAGGTGCGGCCGGCTGTCGGCAATCAGCTTGACGACCCCCGCCTCCTCTTCCCGATTCCAATAACCGTTGCGGTATCCGGCGACCTTCAATCGAGGCCACTTTCTTCGGCAGAGGTCCGTCACGGCCCGCACGACTTCTTCTTGGGCGCCGAGAAAGAATACGCGCCAACCTTTTTCCGCGGACCGCGCGACCAGGGCTTCGAACAACTCGACCCCCGCCACCCGCTCCTTAAGGGATTTTCCGAGCAGGCGCGAGGCCCACACCACAGGCATGCCATCAACGTTCACCAATGCGCACTCGTTGATGATCCTGCGCAAGTCTGGATCCCTGCTCGCCTTGACGACCTTGTCCACGTTCACCGCCACGTGCTGGTGAGGCCGGCCGGAATGGATGAAGCTCTCGATCTTATGCAGGGTTTCCTCCATCGACAGGTTGTCAATGAAGCAACCCATGATCTCAACGCGACTGTTCATGCCAGTTCCCGCGCCAGAATCGTCACGATGCGCTCCGCAGCCTTGCCATCCCATAAATTGGGCCGCTTGCCCCGCTTGCCCCGGCCTTCCAATATCTTGAATGCCTCGGTCCTCACCTTGTCAGGGTCCGTGCCGGCAACGACGTTGGTGCCTTGCTCGACAGTGATCGGCCGCTCGGTGTTCTCGCGCACCGTGATGCACGGCACGCCCAGCGCTGTCGTTTCCTCCTGGAGCCCGCCGCTGTCGGTCAGCACGAACTTTGCATCCTTCCAGAGGTTGAGGAAATCCATATAGGGCAGGGGGCCGGTCAGCACCACCTGGTCCCCTAGCGAGATGCCGTATTTATCGAGATTGCCACGCGTCCGTGGATGTGCCGGAAACACCAGCGGAATCCTTTGCGCCACATTCCGCAGCGTGGCGCCGATCCGCTCGAGCGCATGGCGCGTGTCCACATTGGACGGGCGGTGCAGGGTTACCGCGCCGTAGGTACCGAGCCGTAGCTTCAGTCCAGCGGACTCGAAAGCGGAGGTATCGGTGAGCGCAAGCTTGTCACGTTGGTACAGCAGATTGTCAACCATCACGTGCCCGACATGATGAATACGCGCGGCCGACTTTCCCTCGTTCAAGAGGTTTTTCACTCCGCTCGGCTCCGTGACAAAAAGAAAATCGGAGATCGCGTCGGTCACGATTCGATTGACCTCTTCCGGCATGGTCATATCACCACTGCGCAGGCCGGCTTCGACATGGGCAACGGGTATGCAGAGCTTCTTGGCGACGATCGAGCAGGCCAGGGTCGAATTGACGTCCCCGACAACGAGGACGCAGTCCGGTCGTCGCTTCTGGCAGGTTTCCTCGAAGCTGACCATGATCTTCGCGGTCTGCTGAGCGTGTGAGCCGCTACCCGCGCCCAGCAGCACGTCCGGCGCCGGAATGCCGAGTTCGTCGAAGAACACGTCGTTTAACTCGTGGTCGTAGTGCTGGCCGGTATGGATGAGCTCGAAGCCCAGGTTTGCGCCGTTCGCCCGCAGCGCGCGGACGAGCGGGGCGATTTTCATGAAATTAGGGCGCGCGCCGGCGACCAGATACAGCGTTTTCATCGGAATTCATCTAAGCGTGCGCTCTGACCATTTCCCATTCGACACACTGTACGGGATGGCATTTAACCTCGTGTCCGCGCAGCCGGACCGGGTGCTGATCCGACCGGACTACATGCCAGCTTGCGATTGCAGCATGACCGTCAACAACCGCTTCCTATGCTGACAGTCGAGGCTTTCGCAGGCCGGTGAGTGCGCACGCGGCGGTCGCGGGCTGCCTGGACGCCACGATGGAGCGACATGAAGCTATACCCACTCGACACGCCCGAGCTTCTTGAGCTGGTCGCGAGCTGGCTGGCGCAAAAGCAGAACTACCAGTGGCTGGATTTCGGCAATGGAAGGCAGATCGTCACGCCCGCGCTGCTCAAGATCATGGCGCAGCGGGAGACGCATTTTCTGAGAGCCTTCACCTCGGACCGCGACGATATTCCCATCGGCATCGTTGGCCTGAACAGCGTCGATCGCACCTTCAAAACCGCGATGTTCTGGGGGGCAGTCGGGGAGAAATCCTTCCGTAACCGGGGATACTCGACCCTAGCCAGCTCAAAGTTCCTGACCCTTGCGTTCCGTGATCTCGGCCTGCATGCGATCAATACCTGGGCCGTGGACCATAACCAGTCGCTGCGGATCATAGAGCGCCTCGGCTTCCGCCTTATCGGCAGGCAGCGGCAATGTCATTACATCGACGGCCGCCCGTACGATCGCCTGATGTTCGATCTGCTGGCCAGCGAGCACAGGGATCTTGTGGGTGACGGGCGGCATTGGACTGAAAGATCGCATCGGCAAGCGGACTGCGAGACTCGGCCGGGGTGAGGGCGATGGACGCGAAAGTCAGGCAGAAGACGCTCCGCATGCTCTCCAACGGCGTGTATGTTCTGACCTCGCGGAGCGAGGATCGTTACGGCGCGGCGACGGTGTCCTGGGTCTCGCAAGTATCTTTCAAGCCGCCCCTGATCATGGCGGCGGTGCGCAGGGAAAGCAACGTGTTTAAATGCCTGGCGGAGAGCCGGATCGCCGCGCTCCACATCGTGGGAGACGGGCAGCACGAAATCGCCCGGAGGCTTTTCTTCCCGACTCGTGCGAACTGCACGACGATTAATGGAGAGCCGTTTGTGGAGGGCAAGACCGCTGCGCCCATATTAGCTAGCCTGCCCACGCACGTCGAATGCCGGATTGAACAGATTGTCGATACGGACGGGGATCACGCAATGGTGATCCTGCGGGTGGTCGATGCGGAATTCCGCGAGGAGGTTCGACCATTGACGATGGCGGAGACGCCATGGGAATACGGTGGGTGACAAGGAATTCGTAGGATGGCTTCGACCTGCGCGTGGGGTGCCTCAGTGCGGCGGAGGCGGCGGAGCTGCTAGTTAGCGGCGTTCCGGATCGAGGACCACGAGGTGGATTTCTTCGATCACCGGCACCGGGGTGCGCTGGGCCGCTTAGTGCCGCGAAAGTTACGCAAGGCGCTGGGTCGGCATTGGGGTTGGCACCGTACCGTGTACGCGAATAACGCCTAGGCGCGCGCCAGCAGCACCTCGAATCGAAACACCCGCCTGCCCTCAGCAATCGCGAAACACGAGGCGTCGCGATGCTGTGAAGTTGAATACCAGCGCGGCGATCGAGCCAACGGCCACGCCCAGGATAAGGTACTGCCGTACCAGTGCGAACGACCACACGCACGCCGCGTAGGTCCCGTAATTAACCCCTGCGCCAACGGCATTCACGATGACATAGCGGGCCCACTGGTGCTGCCACTGTTCAGCGCCGCCGGGCCCGAAGGTGAAGCGCCGATTCAAGCCCCAGGTAGCCGTTGCAGCAACCAGGTAAGAGAGCACCCGGCCCAAGTAAGGATCAACGCCCCAGTACTGCACCACGATTTGCAGGACGGACGCATCGATGCAGAAACCGATCGTTCCGACGAGACAGAAGCGAACAAACGGCGCCCTGGGTATTTTCACGAAGGAGGCGACCGTCATTCTTTGGCGGGGGCGTTGGACAGATAGGCAGGGAATTTCCGTCTCGGCCTCGAACCCCGCCGCAAGTGCCGGAAAGGATTTGACGAAGCGCCACGAGAACACCGGTACCCACGCCGGAATGCGGAATCATCAGAGGCGGTGAGCCGCGACCGTCCAACCATGTCCAACCGCTCTTCGACATCCCAGTCAACCAGCACATAGGTGTCCGCATCGATGTCTGCGAACATGCGGCGCACTACGTTACCCTCGTGCTCTGCTCAGCGAGGATGCGGTGGGCCCGATAGCGCCAGGTAATGGAAGCGACGGATTTCTCTCCTCACGTGCGCCATGCTGTCGAGCACGATTCCAACGGTGAACAGAATCGTGGCAAGAAGCATGAGGCTCGCCGCGAGGACGGCGGTGGGGAGGCGCGGGACAAGCCCCGTGTCCATGAATTCCGTCACGACCGGTATGCCCAATGCGAGTGACATCAGCACCAGAAGCGCCGACAGACCGCCGAACAACCAGAATGGTCGCTCCTCCTTCAGCAGCAGCAGAATCAACATCGCGATCCGGAGGCGGGAAACGACTTCACGAAGCGCCGCGAGAACACGCGGTACCCGGAGAGCATGTCGCCGACACGACGGCCGAACAGGTGCGAAACCATTCCGGTCAACGCCCGGTTCCCGAATTGGTGGCCGCGGCGAAACGCGTCATCGGCGCACGCGACCCTGTCTGCGGTAACCATCTCCACACCGTCCCGCAGCGCAAGCTCGATCATGCGGGGCGCGTGCTGCGCCGAGTAGGTCCCGTCACCATCCGCAAGAACGTAAATATCCGCCTCCACGTCCGCGAACATGCGGCGCACGACGTTGCCTTTGCCCTGGAACGGTTCGCTGCGCACAATCGCACCCGCCGCGGCGGCGATCCGAGCCGTGCCGTCCGTGGAATTGTTGTCATAAACGTAGATAGCCGCCCCGGGAAGCGCCGCACGGAATGCCTTGATGACGCCATCGATCGCTCCAGCCTCGTTTTGGCAGGGAAGGAGAACTGCCGTGCGGACATCGGCCGTCCCCGCTTCCGTGAGCCATCGTTCTCGAGCTGCGTAGCGCGCGTCCATTTCGGCACCCAACCCTTCTTATTCTTGGACAGCAGCTTGACGGCAATTGGAATGCGCGCAAGTTACTTGGTAGTCCTTTCGGACCATGCCAGCTCGCTGCGCAGAAACACCTCGCCCGCAGCACGCGCTCGCCAAAAAATGGTGTTCGTCAGAAGCCGCTCGCCGGAGCTTCCCGAGACCCAAGCTACACGCCCGGGCGGACAGTGAGCGGCCGCCGCATGCGCTCCCATCCGTGTGCGAGGGCGACCGCAGCGAATACGATCAAGAAGAAGTCGAGCGGCAACCGGTAACGGGTAGTCGGCATGAAAACGCAGTAAGTGGCGGTCAATGCCAGAAAGTAGGTATAAATTGGCACGAGTCTCCGCCACCGGTCAATCGTCGAGATCGCCCCCCAAAGCGCCAGGATCAGGATCGGCACATAAGACGCAATTGAAACCACATCGCGAACCGCGCCGACGTGCGCGCCTCCTCTGTGCACCGCATCGGGGATTGGACTCCACAGTCGAAGGAACTTCTTGACGATGAGCAGGGCAAAAGCGGTTGGCGATTCTCTAATGAATTGAAGTCCGTTATTCCAACCTGCTGCCTCGTGCGCAAGAACGGCCTGATTGCCAGTCAAACCTCCGCTGCGCTCACTTTCCAGCAGTGCGCGGTATTGCTTGCAAAACACCGTATCTTCGTACCCGCGTGCACATAGTGGAACGACGGCTTCCTTGCCGTAGCGATAATAGGTCTCGTTGTTGGCAAGCCAAAAATTATCCCCGGCGGCCGCATTCACAAGAATGAACTTATCGTAAGCGAAATAATTACGGATGGACCATGACCCAACCGGAATTGCGATCGCGACCAGTAGAACAAGAGTCCGCGTACGGATTTCAGCGAAAGAACCGGACAGGAGATGAAGGAAGACGAAGGGAACAAAGATCAATACGGTCGGAACCGACAGCACGCCCACTCCCAAGGCCAGACCGGAAAGAAACAAGGTTGACTTCTGGTTCGATTCCAGGAACCTGAAAAGCAGCAGGAAGAAAAGCGCCATCACAAAGATGAAGAAGGTCTGTGGATACTCAAATAGGGCAGACAGGTAGATGAAATACGGATAGACGGCAAGCAATACGCCGGCGATGATTGCGGCATTCGCGCCGAAGAGGCGTTTTGTCAGCAGGTAGCCCAGGACGCAGGTCGCCGCCCCCACGACGGCAAAGAATATGCGCAGCGCGAGGTAGTTCTGGCCAAAGACCGAGTAAACGGCCGCGATGAGGAGCGGTTGTGTCGGAACTGAGGCATGATTGTCCTCGAGGCTCCCGAAACCCTTTCCCTCGAGGAGATTGATGGCAACTTTCTCATATCGCTCACCGTCCGGCCACACAATGGCATCCGGCATCCATACCGCGACGGCCGCACGTAGCACGAAAGCGCCCAGAAAAACCAGCACCGGCGCGCTGACAAGAAACGCGATTAGTGGCGTCTTGGGTTGTCTTGTGATGGCGCCTGATAAAAGCAATGCCATGAGAATGTTGTTGAAGCTATAACCGAATCTGGTCAGGGCGGCGCATAGTCCATCTGGATCAGCAGCTGACTTTATGGCGTCGGGCCCGTGAGCCTCATAATTTTACCCTGATGCCCATCCCGAACCCGCACTTCGACGAGAACAAGGTCGTTTGGCGCGACGAGTACTCGAGCAGAGATGCCCCGCCGCCGACTGGGTACCACGATCTGTCGATGCCAATAGGAACGGCAACAACTGATGCGGAAGGCAGACCGCGCGAGGCGGCCCGCACCGCATCCGGCGGAGAGGTCCTGTCGGTCGCGCTGCTGTTGGCCGTCGTGTTCGCAAT
>WNFI01392010.1_pt1 | contig 19128 bp, 22 predicted proteins | sample 5400471 | NCBI WGS metagenome assembly WNFI01 (sample SAMN13153348, study PRJNA577476) | soil metagenome | isolation source: 100 cm saprolite on Douglas fir-dominated hillslope | place: USA:California | collected 2013-09-17 | reverse complement strand
GGGCGAGGCAGGGTCGATGAAGTGCCCGAGCACGTGCACCTCGCGGCCGTGCAACTCGGCCGACAACTCGATTCCCGGGACCAGGCGCACGCCCACCTGCGCGGCCACCGCTGCACACTCAGGGAGGCCGGAAACGGTGTCGTGATCGGTCACCGCCAGCACGGTGATCGACGCCTCGCGGGCCCTGGTCAAGAGCTCGCGCGGAGTCCACTGACCGTCGCTGTGCAGCGTGTGCGAGTGTAGGTCGATCATGCGTCGGACCCTCCTCGCCTTGACTGCCCGAGGCGGCGGGCGTTAAGTCGGATCCTTCGATGCAGCACGTCCTGCAGATCAGTCGCAAAATCGACTACGCCTTGCGCGCCCTCATCTACCTCGCTGGCGCGGCCGAGGGCCGGGTCGCCACGCTCCAAGAGATGGCGGACACGCTCAGCCTGCCGCGCGAGTTCCTCGCCAAGATCCTCAAGGCCCTGGCGTCGCGCGAGCTGGTGCGCTCCACCCGCGGCGTGCGCGGCGGATACCAGCTCGCCCGGCCGGCTGCCAGCATCTCCTTCCTCGACGCCATCGAGGCGGCGGGCGGTCCCATCCAGATCAACGTATGTCTCGATCACAAGGACCGCTGCGAAGTGAGCGCGGCGTGCACCATGTACCACGTCTGGAAGGCGGGGCAGGATCGCATGCTCGAGGTGTACCGCCGCACCACGCTCGCCGAGCTCGGCGCGCGCCCGGAAGCGATACCGGCCACCGTGGCGCTGGGCGTGACGGGCTTCTCTGCCCGCAATCGCTGATCGCAAGCTCATGGCGCGCCGCCGCCGGCGCTGGGCGGGGGCGAGGCTTCCGGGCGCAGGTCCCAGGCGGCGAGCGCGAGCGCCAGGGCAGCCTTGTGCGCCGCCCAGCGCAGGCGGCGCACGGCCTCGGCCGGCGCGACCCAGTCGGCCGCGACGTGCTCGCCCGACAGCGTCACCTCGGCGCCGGGCGCCGCCGACAGCAAGAAGGCGTGCTCGACGAAGCGGCGGCCGGCCCGCGAGAATTCATGCTGGAAGCGCAGGTCTGCGAGCGGCCCCGCGAGGCCCGTCTCCTCCAGCGCTTCGCGCGCGGCCGCTTGTTGCGCCGACTCGCCCGGCTCGGCTTTGCCGGTCACCGGGTGAACGCCGCCGCCGCGCTGGCCGGGCCTCTGCAGCAGGAGCACTTCCGCCCGCCCGTCGCCGCCAGGGCGGAGCACCCAGACCATCGCTTTGGTCCTCACGCGCGCCACACTCGCAGAGTAACGCGATTGCGGCCCGCTGTGCCCGTGGTAAGGATGCCCCCGCTTTCCCTCGCATCGGAGCATCGGAGCCCGCGCAGCCAATGAACCGACCGACCGATCCGCCGGCGGGCGCAGCGCCTCCCAAGGACGGCGCCGGGCGAGGCCTCTCCAGCATGGCGCGTGGGCTCGTCGGCTCGGAGATCCTGCGCATCTCCGCCGACATCCGCCTCAAGCAGGCCGCCGGCGCGTCCATCTGCAACCTGACCGTGGGCGACTTCTCCTCGCAGGAGTTCCCCATCCCGCGCGCGCTGCGCGACGGGACGCTGCGGGCGCTGGAGGCCGGCGAGACCAACTATCCGCCCTCGGACGGCATGCTCCGCCTTCGCGAGGCGGTGCGCACATTCTACCGGTCGCGCCTGGCCCTCGACCTGCCACTCGAGTCGGTGATCATCGCCGGCGGCTCGCGGCCGGTCATCTATGCCGCCTACCGGACGCTGGTGGAGCCGGGTGACACCGTCGTCTACCCGGTGCCGAGTTGGAACAACAACCACTACTGCCACCTTTCGGGCGCCCGGCAGGTGCCGCTGGTGACGCGGCCCGAGGACGGCTTTCTGCCGACCGCCGCCGCGCTCGAGCCGCACCTGCGCGTGGCGCGCCTGCTCGCTCTCAACACGCCGCTCAACCCGGCCGGCACCGTCCTCGCCGAGCGCGAGGTGCGGCAGATCGCCGAGCTGGTGGTCGCGGAAAACCACCGGCGCGAGCAGGCCGGAGAGCGCCCGCTCTACATCCTCTACGACCAGGTCTACTGGATGCTCACGTTCGGGCAGGCCCGGCACTTCACGCCCACCCAGCTGGTGCCGGCCTCGGCGCCGTACACAGTCTTCGTCGACGGCATCTCGAAGGCCTTCGCCGCCACCGGTCTGCGCGTCGGCTGGGGCGTCGGCCCCCCAACGGTGATCCGCGCCATGAGCGACCTCCTCGGCCACGTCGGCGCCTGGGCCCCGCGGGCCGAGCAGGTCGCCACCGCGGAGCTGCTGCGCGACGAGGGCGAGGTCGACCGCTACCACGAGCAGCTTTGCGGCGGCCTGCGCGCGCGACTCGATCGGCTCTACAGCGGCATCGCCGCGATGGCGGCGGGCGGCCTGCCGGTGCGTGCGATCGCCCCGCAGGGGGCCATCTACCTGAGCGCGCAGTTCGACCTCGCCGGCCGGCACGGACTGCGCACCAACGACGACGTTCGCCGCTACCTGCTCGACGAGGCGGGCTTCGCCATCGTGCCGTTCCAGGCCTTCGGGCTCGCGGGAGAGAACGGCTGGTTCCGCCTCAGCGTCGGCGCGGTGAGCGAGCGCGACATCGAGGCGGCGCTGCCGCGCGTCGAGGCCGCCCTGCGCAAAGCACTGGCCTGAGCCAGTCGCTATGCTCAATCTCAAGGTATGTCCAGGGAGCCAGGTGAGCGGCGGTCGGTCGCCCCTGGCGTCCCCCGGCGCGTGCTGTCGCCGCGCGAGAGCGGCGTGCGGATCTTCACGCCGCGCCAGATCTACCAGCACCTCGACCGCTACGTGATCGGCCAGACCGCCGCCAAGCGCGCGGTCTCCATCGCCGCCCACCAGCACCTGAAGCGTGTCGAGCGGCGGCGCCTCGGCCAGAGGACGCTCTTGCGCAAGAGCAACCTGCTTCTCCTGGGACCCACCGGCAGCGGCAAGACCCATCTCGCCCGCAACCTCGCCGCGCTGCTCGGCGTGCCGTTCACTCTGGTGGACGCAACCGAGTACACGGAGGCCGGCTACTACGGCAAGGACGTCGAGGTGATGATCGCCGAGCTGCTGTTCGAGAGCGGCCACTCGATCGACGCCACCGAGAAGGGCATCGTCTTCGTCGACGAGATCGACAAGATCGCCCGCCGCGGCGCGGGCTCGCGCACCGGCGCGAGTGGGCGGGACATCGGCGGCGAGGGCGTGCAGCAAGCGCTGCTCAAGTTGCTCGAGGGCCGCGAGATCTTCGTGCCGCTCAACGTCACCCAGCACTGGAACAAACACGACTTCGTGCAGATCGACACCACCGACATCCTCTTCGTCTGCGCGGGCACCTTCAGCGACCTGCACCAGGCCGCGGTGGAGAAGCAGGCCGGCTTCGGCGCCGCCAGCGCACGCGCGGGGGATCGGCGCCTGCGCATCCGGGAGCTGATCGAGTACGGCATGCTGGCCGAGCTGCTGGGGCGGCTGCCGGTGCAGGTGCAGCTCGCGGAGCTGACCGCCGACGAGCTGTACCAGATCCTGACCTCGCCGCCGGACTCGCTGGTCAACGAGTACCGCGAGGCGCTCTCGCTGGATGGGGTCGATCTCGACCTGCGCGAAGAGGCGCTGCGCGCGGTGGTGGTCCATGCCGCGGAAAAGCGGCTGGGGGCGCGGGCCCTGCGCAGCATCCTCGAGGAGATCCTGGCCGACGTGCTCTTCGAGGCGCCGGAGAAGCGCGGCCAGCGCGTGGTGGTGGATGCGGCCTACGCGCGCGCCAGGCTCGATCGGCTGGACAGCGCGGCGCTCCGGGACGTCTGAAAGCCGGCCAGAGCAGCGAATCGCCGCCAAACCACCGACATCCACACCGTCATGAAACCACAGCTCATCAAGAACCAGAACCCTGCGAGCCCGCCCATCGACATCGGGATCGGGGAGGAGCAGCGCAAGCGCATCGCCGATGGCCTCTCCCGTCTGCTCGCCGACACGTACACGCTCTATCTCAAGACCCACAACTTCCACTGGAACGTCACCGGCCCGATGTTCCAGACGCTCCACTTGATGTTCGAGACCCAGTACGTCGAGCTGTCTACGGCGGTGGACCTCATCGCCGAGCGGATCCGCGCGCTGGGCTTCCCCGCCCCCGCCACCTACGCGCAGTTCGGCAAGCTCTCCTCGGTCAAGGAGGTCGACGGCGTGCCGCCGGCGGAGGAGATGATCCGCCAGCTCGTCGACGGACAAGAAGCGGTGGTCCGCACCGCCCGCTCCATCTTCCCGCTGGTGGACGAGGCGAGCGACGAACCCACCGCCGATCTGCTCACGCAGCGCATGCAGGTGCACGAGAAGACGGCCTGGATGCTGCGCAGCCTGTTGGCCTGAACTGGACCGGGCCCGGCGAGCGAGGGCCAAGCGTTGCGATCTGGAGCCCCCGGCTGAAGCCGGGGGCTAGAAATGCCTGCAAAAGCCTCCTTCGGAGGCTCCAAAGGAAAAGGCGAGCAAGCTCGCGGTGCTGTCACGCATCGGCTCGCCCTTGGATCGTTCGCAAATAGAAGCAGCTATATGCGCTCCAAACAGCTCGACCTGGCGGAATCGATGGACGACCATGACCATGACCGCAGCCTCCGCAGGAGGCTTCTGCACGCAGTTCTAGCCCCGGGCTTCAGCCCGGGGCTCCCTATGTCTCGCCGAGGGCCGGAACCGATCGGCAACAGACAGGCGCGGCTCTCGGACCGCCCGCTCTTCCGCGAGCCTTTAAACCGACAATTATCTACCGCTCACTCGGGCTGCGGATTTTCTTCAGCCGCGCATTTCCCTCAGCCGCGTATTTTCTTCTGCAGCGTGCGGTGCGCGTCGCGCAGCTGATCCTCGTACGAGCCGAGCGCGCTGGCCTCGGCGCTGGCCTCGATCGCGCGCGAGTGCGCGAGCTCGAGCCGCGCCAGCGCCGGCAGCCGCTGTTCCATCCCTGGCGCGTGCCGGTGCAGGAGGCCGAACAGGCTGGCCAGCGCCCAGGCGACGAGCACTCCCTTGACGAACCCGAGCACGGCGCCGCTGACGCGGTCCACCGCCCCGGTGAAGGTGCCGAGCCGCTCGTGGAGAAGGTTCCCCACCACCTTGAACGCGATCTCGCAGACGATGAACAGCGCGATGGCGCAAGCGGCGGCCGCCGCTGGCCGCGAGAGCCCGACCGAAGGCCCGAGCACGTCCGCGAGCGGCCCGGCGAGGAAGCGCGCCGCCACCAGGCCGCCGACGAAGCCGATCACGCCGAAGAGCTGCCGCACCAGCCCGCGGATCATGCCCAGCAGCAAAAAGAGCAGCGCGACTCCGCCGCACACCAGGTCGAAGGTCACCGCAGCGAGTCCGTGGGCTTGACCAATTTGCCAGCCTCGTCGCGCTTCAGCTTGTAGTTGGAATTGCCCGGCTCGTAGGTGAGCGCCATCTTGAAGTTGCGCTCGGCGGACGCGAAGCGCTGCGCCGCCATGTCTTGAAGTCCGGCCATGAAGAACTTGCGGCCCTGCGGGGTGGCGCCGATCTCCTGCTCCTTGTCCTTCTTCAACTCCTGCTCGCTGGCCTCGACGAAGCGCAGCTTCTTCGGGCGCTCCGGCCCGGACACGTCGGCAGCATACTTGCCGCGGCGCACGTCGTCGCGCAGGCAGACGTAGGCCTCGTTGATGCGCTTGTAGATCTTGCCGATCGCCTCGCGCAGCTCCTGGTCGGGGAGCTGGAAGAAGCGGTCGGGATGGTAGGCGCGCGACTCGCGGTAATAGGCGCCCTTGATCTCCGCAGGCGACGCGGTCTGCGCCACCTTCAGGATCTGGAAGTAGTCCAGCTCGTCGAGGACGTGAACGAGCGCGTGCGCCTCGATCTGGAACGATTCGTCGAAGTCTGCCATCAGCCGCCGTCCACTAGGCTGCTTCCGCGCCGCGCGCAAGGGTGGTGGCGGCGTTCTTCTCGCGAGCGGTCCGGATCATGTCCTCGGTCAAGCCAGAGGACAGCCGGATCGTGCAGCTGGTCTTCTGGCCGGTCTCCACGTCGGTGGCCGTGACGTTGACGATGCCGTTGGTGTCGATCTCGAAGGTGACCTCGATCCGCACCTCGCCGCGGTAGGCGATGCGGAACCCGGAGAACTCGAACTCGCCCAGCAGCTCGCATTCGGAGGCCTTGTTCGACTCGCCCTGGTAGACCTTGATCTTCACCTTCTCCTGGCCGTCGCGGTTGGTGGTGTAGCTCTTGCTCCGCTCGATCGGGATGGGCGTGTTCTTGTCGATGATCTTATCGGTGTAGCCGCCGACGGTGCCCACGCGCAACGTGAGCGGCGTCACATCGAGCAGGTAGTGGTCGCCCTTCGAGTCCATCAGCGAGCTGGCCTGGATGGCCGCGCCCATCGCCACCACCTCGTCGGGGTCGATGCCGGTCATCACGTCGCGCTGGAAATAGTGCTTCACGCTGGTGCGGATGATCGGCAGCCGGGTCGGCCCGCCCACCAGGATGACCGCGTCGAGGTCGCTCGCGGTAAGGCGCGCGCTCTGCAGCGCCTCGTCGCAGACCTTGAAGGTGCGCTGCACCAGGTCCATGGTCATGCGGTTGAACTCGGCCTCCTGCAGCGTGGAGTTGAGGTCCATCACCTGCCCGGACGGGTCCTGACAGACCCCCTCGATGGTGATCTTGGCCGCGCCGTCCCGGCCGACGTCGATCTTGGCCCGCTCAGAGGCCTCCTTGAGCATCTGCAGGCAGTACTTGTTCAGCCGCAGGTCGATGCCGGTCTTCTTGAGGAAGTCCTCGGCGAGCCAGGTCATGATGCGGTCGTCGAAGTCGTCGCCGCCAAGGTAGGTGTCGCCGGCGGTGGAGAGCACCTCGAAGACGTCCTTGCCGATCTCGAGGATGGAGATGTCGAAGGTGCCGCCGCCCAGGTCGTACACCGCGATCTTCTGCGCGATGTCCCTGCCGAACCCGTAGGAGAGCGCCGCCGCGGTGGGCTCGTTGAGGATGCGCAGCACCTCCAGGCCGGCGACGCGCCCCGCGTCCTTGGTGGCCTGGCGCTGGTTGTCGTTGAAATAGGCGGGCACGGTGACCACCGCCTTCTTTACCTCGTGGCCGACGTAGCTCTCGACGATGCTCTTCATCTCCTTGAGCACCAGCGCCGAGATCTCGGGCAGCGAGTACACGCTCTCGCGCACCTGGATGCGCACGGAGTTGTTCTCGCCCTCGATGATCCGGTACGGCATCACCGCCTGCGCCTTCTTGACCTCGTCGGAGAAGTAGAAGCGGCCGATGAGGCGCTTCGCGCTGTACACGGTGTTGTCGGCGTTGGTGATGATGTTGCGCTTGGCGCTATTGCCGACCAGCACCGTCCCGTCCTCGAGGAAGCTGACCACCGAGGCATGCGTCCGCTCACCCCATTCGTTGGGGATGACCGTCGGCTGTCCGTTCTCCAGCACCGAGACGCAGGAGTAGCTCGTCCCGAGATCGATACCGATCGCGATTTCGTCCGACATCAGGGCTTTCCTTGAGTGCGGCGCTTTGGGACCGTCCAAGGCCCCGTCAGAACGGCGAGTGTACGGGTGCCTCCGGGGGCGGTCAACGAAGCGGCCAGCCGATCGGCCCATGGCGGTCCAACGGCGCCCCGGGTGCCCAAATGGCGCACTCGCGGGCCATGCGTTACGCTGCTGTAGCGCACATCTTCAACGTGCTGGAGAAGCCGGGTCGGTCATCGCGCCCGGCGACCGGCGGGAGAGGGCATTTGGCAGAGTTCCTTGCCATCCATGAGTCCGATGCGAGCCTGCTCGGCTGCGTGTTGAGGAAGTATGCCGGCAAGCTCGCGCTGGGCAGCGCGGAGCAGGCGGCCGGCGTCGGCTTCTTCCAGAGCGACGACGTGCTGCTGCGCAAGCGGCCCCTCGCCGGACAGGTCGCGGCGCCGGAGCGGCTGGCCGACGGCGTGGAGAGTGAGGCGGTGCTGATCTGCTCCGGCGCGGTCGCGACCGGAGGCGTGCCGCCGCGGTCGTTCCGCGAGGAGACCACGCTGCCGTTCCGCTTCAAGCGCTGGCTCTTCGCCATCGCCGGCAACCCCGAGGCGCTGGCGCCGTCCAGGACTGAGTTGGCGGCCGCTCTGCCGGACTACCTGCGCCGGTCGGCCAGGGGCGACGGCGGCGCCGAGTATCTGTTCCTCACCTTCCTCGCCAAGCTGCGGGATGTCGGGCGCCTCGACGACTTCTATGTCGACGCGCAGACGGCCGCCCGCGCCCTGGCGGCGGCGGTGGGCGCGGCGGAGCGGGCGTCCGAAACCAACGGCGCCTCGCCGCTGAGCCTCGCGACGGTGGCGACCAACGGACGCGTCCTAGCCACGCTGCGGCGCGGCCACCCGCTCTGGATCGGCAGCGTCGACGGCCTGGTCGAGTGCGCGCGCTGCGAGTTGGCCCCCGGCACCCCGGAGATGAGCCCGCTGTTGCGCGCCCACAAGGCGCTGCAGGCGCGGCTGGTCTTCTCCGGGGAGACTGCGCCTGCGGGCTTCACCGCGGTCGCCGACGGCCAGATCGTCGGGATCGGCCGGGATCTGCGGGTCATCCAGATCTAGTCAGTAGGCGGCGCCCTCGAGGGCCAGCAGGAACAGGTTGAAGAAGAAGTGGCAGATCGCCGCGGAGACGACCGTCCCGGTGCGCGCGCGAAGCCAGGCGAAGAGAAGCGCGGGGAAGAAGACGGCCAGGCGCCAGGGCGCGGGGACGAGGAGGTGGCCCACCGCAAAGAGCGCTGCGGCGAGGACGGCGGCGCCCCCCACCTTCGCCCCGAGGATGCGCTGGCGCGGCGGGAAGCTCTCTTCCAGGCGCAGCGTCAAGTAGCCGCGGTAGAAGTACTCCTCCGAGAGCGCGACCGCCACGTTGCCCGCGATACGTCCGGCCAGCTCCCCCGCGGCCGACAGCGTGGTCGGCAAGGCGAAGCGCAGCGCGTGCGCCGCACCGGTGTACGGCGCGAGCCAGCCGCGCACACCCGGCGGCAGCCGCGGCAGCAGGTCGACGAAGTGGACGAACGCAAACGCGAAGGGCGGCAGCACCACCGCGCAGACGGCGACTGCCCAGGCGGCGTCGCGCCCCACCCGGTCGAATCGGAGGCCGGCGTCGCGGGGCTCCTGTCCGCGCCGCTCGAGCAGCCGGGTGGGCACCACCAGGAACGCGGCCACCGCGGCGGCCGAGGTGAGCTGGCCCAGGATCGGCACCGCGCGCCCGAACAGCGCAACCGCAGCGAGCCCCGCGAGCACGCAGACCCAGACGGCCAGCGCTTCGCGCAGGGGATCGCGTGGCATCGGGCGAGATTAGCAGGGTCAGCCCGGCCGGGTACGGGCCTGGCGGATGTAGCGGTCCAGGTCCTCGCGGTCGATGAGGGAGAGGATCTCGAGCTGCCCTCCGTCGCGCCGGTAGATGAGCCGGACGTCGGTGGCGACGCGAATGCGGTAGTAGCCCGGCACACCCTCGAGGGGAATCGCGCGCAAGGAGCCATGGCGCCAGTCGTGGGCCAAGAGGTGGATCTTGTCGAAGGCGGCGCGTTGCATGCGCCGCGACCAGCGGACGATCGAGTCGTAGAACTCGCGGGTCAGCACCGGCACCAGGAAGCTCGCGGCCTCCTCGTCGGTGGGCAGCTCCGGCTCCGCGGCAGCGGCGGGAGCCGTGGCGGCGCTGGCCGCCGAGGCGCTGCGCAGCCTCTGCTCGGCCTCTCGCGCGCGCTGTTCGGCCACCTCCAGCTCCTCCTCGGAGACGCGCAGCTTCTCGGCGAGCGCGCGCGCCTCGTCGGTGGCACGGCGCGCCTCGGCGAGCGCCCTGCCCTCGCCCGCCGCGGTCAGCCGCGCCAGCTCCGCGGAGAGGCGCGACTGTTCGGCGCGCAGCGCGGCCAGCTCCCGCGCCTGCTCGGCCAGCTTCTGCTCGCGCGCGGCGATCTCCGTCCGCGCCGCGGCCAGTTGCTCGCGCATGGCCGTGCGCTCCTTCTCCGCGCGCTCGGCGCGCTTCACCGCCTCCTCGGCCTGCCGCGCGTCGGGCGGCGGCGGCCGCTGCGGCTTGCGGGACGCGCCCGCCTGGGCCTGCGCCTGCGCCTCCAGCAGATCGAGCCCGTCCTGGATGGCATCGAGCGCATTCCCGTTCGCGGGATCGCCCTCGAGCAGCGCCTTCCAGGCGATGCGCGCGATCTGCTGCAGCGGGTCGCCCGTCGTCTGGACCGCGAGCAGCCCGGCGACCTGCTCGCGGGACAGCGCCGCGTCCTCGAGCGTCAGGGTCAGCTCGCGGCACAGCTCGAGCAGCCTCGGGTCGGGAAAGCAGAGCTCGAAGAACCCGCCAAGAAAATCGGGCGGCAGCCTCTCGAGCGGGAGCGGCGCGTCGGACAGGGGGGGGAGCGCTGTCGCAGGTCCGGGGGCTTCGGCGGTTCCCTCGGCCTCCGCGGATGCGACGGGCGCCCCGCCTCCCTCGGCAGGGTCGGGACCCGCGTTCCCCGCTTCGGAGGCGCCCTGCGCCTTGCGTTTCTTCTTGCCCATCCCTGCGCGCACCTTCGGGGCCGTTCGCCGCGCTGTCAACCGCGGAGTGATACGCTTGGGGGCCATGCCCTCCCTCCCACCGACCCCCCTCCGCGGCAAGCGCGCGCTGGTGACCGGCGGCGCGGCGCGCGTCGGCCGGGCCATCGCCCTCGCGCTCGCACGAGAGGGCTGCGACGTCGCCGTGCACTACCGCGGCTCCGCGCAGGCGGCGCACGAGACCGCAGGCGAGATCCGCGCGCTCGGCGTCCGCGCCGCCCTCGTTCAGGCCGACCAGGCCCGGCCCGGCGAGCCTGAGCGGCTCGTCGCCGAGGCCGCCGCCGCGCTCGGCGGCCTGGACCTCGTCGCCCTCTCGGCCGCCGGCTTCGAGAAGGTGCCAGCGGCGGACCTCGACCGCGCCCGCTTCGAGGCGATGATCGCCACCAACCTCACCGGCCCTTTCCTGGTCGCCCGGGCTGCCTACCCGCACCTCAAGGCGAGCCGGGGGGCGATCGTCTCCATCGTCGACCTCTGCGGCACGAGCCAGGTGTGGAAGGGCTATGCCCACTACGCCGCCTCCAAGGCGGGCCTCGCGGCGCTCACGCGCCTGCTCGCGCTGGAGTGGGCACCCGAGGTGCGCGTCAACGCCATCGCGCCGGGCACCGTGCTCGCGCCCGCGGGCACCACGGACGAGGAGCACGAACGCCTCGTCCGGCGGATCCCGCTCGGCCGGGAGGGCGATCCCGGCGACGTGGCCTCTGCCGCCGTCTTTCTCTTCAGCCAACCGTTCGTGACCGGGCAGGTGCTCGCCGTCGACGGCGGCCGCTCCGTGAACCCATGAGCCCGCCAGACGTTTGCGTGAACCCCATCGCTCGTTATAATGACGAGGGAAGTTTACCGAGCGAGGCGCACACGATGGAGACCGCACAGACCGCGATCAGCACCGGCCACACCCACAGCCCAAGCGACCAGCCCGAGACGCCGGTCAAGCTCTCCGACAAGGCCGCGGCCATGGTCAAGGAGACCATCGAGCGCGAAAACCTGGTCGACGCCGGTCTGCGCATCGCCGTCGTCGGCGGTGGCTGCAGCGGGTTCCAGTACAGCCTCGACCTCGAGAAGGAGGAGCGCCCCGGCGACTCCATCTTCGAGGTGAAGGGCGTGAAGTGCCTGGTCGACCCGATGAGCTCGATGTACCTGATGGGCGTCGAGGTCGACTACGTCGAGGGCCAGTACGGCCAGTCGGGCTTCGCGTTCAAGAACCCGAACGCCAAGCACACTTGTGGCTGCGGCTCGAGCTTCTCCGCCTAAAGAGCGGGTAGCAGTCACCTCGCCGTTCATCCGATCTCCAGCCGGAGGAGCAGGGCCCCGCGCCCTTCTCCTCCGTGCGCTTTCTGGCCCGTTCACGCGCCGGGCAGGCCTCCGCCCCTTCCTTGCTCATGGGGTCCGCGATCAGCACCGTGAGACCCCCTGACTCGAGGAGGGACTTCATGCGGACTTCCGTGTTCGCCCCCCTGATCGCATCCCTCTGTATCGCTGCGGCGGCGCGCGCGCAGAAGGGGGCACCCCCTTCTGGCAACAGCACCGAGGACTCGGCAATGCCGCCGCGCTCCGGCGCTCCCGCCTCGCCCGCCACCGGCGGCAGCACCGCAACGGTCCCTGCCGACGACGCGAGGAACGCTCCGGTCGGGACGCGCTCGACCCCGCCCGCAGCCGACGACAAGGCCACAGCTCCCCAGGCGCCGACTCCCGAGCCCCCGACATCGACGCCCTCGGGCAGCGGCTCGAGCTCGACCAGCCAGACGCCCGACAAGCGGCCTCCCGGCCAACACTGAGGGCGAGCGCCCGCGCGTTGTGTGGGGGACAGAGCGTGCGCACGTTGATCGGACACCAGCCGCGCGGAACTTCGGGTGCGCGCGGCCCCACCATCGAGGATCAAGATGCAGACGGGGATCATCGCGGCACTGCTGCTCGGCCTGACCGCGCCCGCGTTCGCGCAGAGCGGTGCAGGCAAGGACGTGAGCGACGCGGCCAAGGACGTGGGCGACTCCACCAAGGACGCGCTCCACACCGACGCCGGAAACGCCAAGGCCAAGCGGCAGGTGAAGCGCTCGGCCCGCAAAGCGAAGCGCGACGCGCGGCACGCCAAGGAGAACGTCAAGTCCGACGCCAACAAGGCGAAGGACGACTTGAAGAAGTAGGCCGCCTGCTACCTGCTGCTAGGGCTGCGCGCTCACCGGCTTGTCCGGCGACGGGCGGCACGCGGGGTCGAGAAGCTGCGACGCCGCGAGCGCCTCCAGCAGGTCGTCGACGCTGCGGTAGGTGAGGGAGAGGGGCTCCTCCCGCTGGTAGCGGATGACCCCCTCGCCATCGAGGATGAAGATGGAGCGGCGAGCGGTGCCCATCAGGCTGCGCACGCCGTACCTCTCCGCCACCTGCCCGGCTTCATCGACCAAGAGCGGGAAGCTGAGCGCGTAGCTCTTCGCCATCCGCTCGTGCATCTCGAGCGTGTCGGTGGAGATGGCCCACAGCGTGGCGCCGGTGGCGACGAGCTTCTCCCGCTGCTCCTCGTAATGGGTGAGCTGGCGCAGACATACCGGTGTGAAGTCCCCCGGATAGAAAGCGAGCACCACCACCTTGCCGTGCTGCTCGCGGAGCCGGTACGGGGTCGGCGTGTGCGGAACGCCTACGAGCTCGAAGTCGGGAGCGAGGTCGCCTGCTGTTGGTCCCATGGCGCCGCTCAGTGTAACGCATGGGACCGACATGGGAAGGCGCTCCTCTCAGCAGTTCTCTTGCAGCAGCGAAAGCAGGTCGTCGAGCTGCACCGGCTTGCGGCAGAAGCCCTGGCTGGCCGCGATCACGGGGTCGGTGCGGTTGGCCGTCGCGCTCACCACGATGATCGGGGTGGCATTGTACTGCGGCCGCCGGCGCAGCTCGGCGTGGAAGGCCGGTCCGTCCATCACCGGCATTTTCAAATCTAGCAGGATGACGTCGGGCGATCGACCCCGCTCGATCTGATCGAGCGCGTCGCGCCCGTTCTCGGCCGTGGCCACCGCGTAATCGCCGCAAGCCTCGATCGCGTCCTTGAGCGACTCGCGCACGTCCGCGTCATCATCCACCACCAGAACTGTGCAAGGGGTCATCGGGCTCCTTCTCCGCTCCTATATACCGCGGAAGGCGCACGGTGAACACCGTGCGGCCAATCGTGGAAGAGACCGAGACGGTCCCGCCGTGCGCGCCCACCAGCTCTTGCACGATGTACAGACCCAGCCCCAGGCTCTGCTTGACCGTGCGCTCCGACTGCGGGCCGCGCTCGAACGGCGAGAACAGGCGCGGCAGGAGCTCCGCCGGGATCGGCTTGCCGCCGTTGGAGACCTGAAGGGTCCACATCGTCTTCTCCCCCCAGGTCACCACCATCACAGGCTCGGCGGGCGCGCCGTATTTGATCGCGTTCCCGACCAGGTTGGAGAGCACCCGTTCCAGACGGTCCGGGTCGAGGTCGAACGTCGCGTCGCCATGGGCCTGCACCACGATGGTGCGGTCCGGGTGCGAGACCTGAAGCTCGCGCACCGCGCGCCGGCAAACCTCGTGGGCGTCGATGCGGCGCCTCACCAGGGTGAGGGTCCCGGAGCGGACGCGGGTGTAGTCCAATAAGTTCGAGATGATTCTCTCCATGCGCCCCGCGCTGCTCAGGATCTGCTTCGCCCGCTTCTGCTGATCGGGCGCGGTCAGGACGCGGCTCAGCGTGCTGGCCGAGATGACCACCGCCGAGAGCGGGTTGCGCAGGTCGTGGCCGACGATGCCGAGCAACCGCTCGGTGAACTCCTGCGCCTTCAGGTCGCGGTCGAGCAGCCGCGCCCGGTCCTCGTCGGCCATGGAATGCACCTGGTCGGCCATGGAACGCATCGCTTCGGTGGCGCGGTCCTGGGAGCTCAGCTCCTCCTGGCGCCTCACTTGTTGCGTCACGTCCTCTGCGCGAAGAAGGACGGCGACGACGGCGCCGTCCGCCCCTAAGACGGGCGTGTTGAGGGCGCTCCAGATCCGCTCCTCGAACCGACCATCCCCCCCCGGCGTGCGGATGTCGTACTTCTGCAGCGGCATCTGGTCGGGCGCCTTCGTCTCCAGGACCCGCCGCACCGAGCCGCGCAGGTTGCGGACGCCGTCGGGGACCGCCACCTCGGGCTTCTCGGGAAATACCTCGAACAAGCTCCGGCCGACGATCTGCTCGCGGCGGGTCATCGTCGCTTCCAGATAGCCGTCGCTCGCATCCAGGATGACGAGCTCTGGGGACAACAATAGATACGGATCGGGGGCGGCCTGAAATGCGGCCTGCCAGTGGGCGCTGGGTTGTTCGGGCGGCCGGCTCATCGGTCACTCACCGCCCTCGGCGAGGCTCCGCGCGATGGCATCCACCGCACCCTGCACGCCGAGCTTCGAGGTGTCGACCGCCAGGTCCGCCTGGGCATAGAGCGGTTCGCGCGCCTTCAGCAACGCGCGCAACTCCGCCTGCGCGTGGGGGCTCGCCGCGCTCGGCCGCTCGTCGCCCTGCGCAAGCACCCGCTGCCAGTGGTCCTCGGGCTTGGCCTGGAGCCAGACCGTGGTGCAGCGCTCTTGCAGGAGACGGAACGCATCGCGATCCGTGACCAGGCTGCCACCGGTGGCGATCACCGCCGCCACCGTCTCGGCGAGAAAGCCGGTCAGGACCTCGCGCGCGATCCGCCGGTAGTACGCCTCGCCGTGCAGGGAGAAGAGGCCCGCGAGCGACAACCCGGCCGCCCGCTCGACCATCTCGTCCAGCTCCACGAACGGCACCGAGAGCCTCTGCGAGAGCCTTCGCCCGATGGTGCTCTTGCCCGCCCCGCGCAGCCCCAGGAGCGCCACGAGCGGCCCGCCGCCGCCACCGAAGCGCGCCTTCAGCCAGCGCTGCGCCTCCTGCAGCTCCTCGCGGTTGAGGCCGGAGAGCAGCGCGCGCAGGCGCTCGGGAGCCGCGGTTTCCTCCGGCTGCGCGCGAGAGAGGAGCGCCACGCTGGTGGTCCCGAGCGCGCGCCCCAGCTCGTCGAGGCGCTGCAGGGAGATGTTGCCCTCGCCGGCCTCGAGGTCGGCGAGAAACCGCTCCGAGAGGCCGGAGGCGGCCGACAGCTCGCGCCGCGTCTGGCCGCGGGCCTCGCGCAGCTCTCGCACCCGCGCGCCCAATGCGATGAGGAGCGCCGGGCGGGCGTCTTGCCTGTCCAAACGTGCTTTGCGCGCCGTCTTCGTCATCGGTTGGGTTGCACTATACTGCATCTCGGCTACCGGTCGCAAGCATTATACTGCTTGCCCGCTTCGCCGCGGTCCGCTATCGTGTTTCTCGATGGAGAAGCCCGGCGAACCCGCTCCCCAGGTCATCTTCGAGACCAATCCGGCCAGCTACCGCCACTGGAGCCTCAAGGTCGACGGCGAGCTGGCCTTCCTCACGCTAAAAGTGACTCCCTTCGGCGGCGTCTCCAGCGAGCTGGAGCTGAAGAGCAACTCCTACGATCTCTCCGTCGACGTGGAGCTCGCGGACGCCGTGCAGCGGCTGCGCTTCACCCACCCGGGCGTCAAGTGCGCGGTCATCACCTCGGGGCACGAGAAGGTCTTCTGCGCCGGCGCCAACATCTACATGCTGGCGTCCTCCTCACACCCCTTCAAGGTCAACTTCTGCAAGTACACGAACGAGACGCGCCTCTACCTGGAGGACGCGAGCGAGAACAGCGGCCTGCGCTTCCTCGCCGCCTGCAACGGCGCCACCGCGGGCGGAGGGTACGAGCTGGCGCTCGCCTGCGACGAGATCGCGCTCACCGACGACGGCTCGTCCACGGTGAGCCTGCCCGAGGTGCCGCTGCTCGCGGTGCTGCCGGGCACCGGCGGGCTCACCCGCGTGGTCGACAAGCGCAAGGTGCGCCGCGACCTGGCCGACGCGTTCTCCACGCTGGCCGAGGGGGTCAAGGGCAAGCGCGCGGTGCAGTGGGGCCTGGTCGACGCGGTCATCCCGCGCAGCAAGTTCGTCGACGGCGTCCTCGCGCGGGCGCGGGCGCTCGCCGCCGGGGCGCCGGAGGTCGCGCGCGGCCCGGGCATCCAGCTCGAGGCGCTGGAGCCGAAGGTGTCGCCGGGCAAGGTCGAGTACCGCCATGTCACGCTCGCCATCGACGAGAGCTCGCGCATCGCCCGCCTCGAGGTCCGCGCGCCCGCCCAAGATCCGCCGAAGAGCGCAGAGGAGGCGCTCGCGCGCGGCTCCGCCGCCTGGGGCATCCGGGCCGCGCGCGAGCTCGACGACGCCCTGCTCCGCCTGCGCTTCATTCACGGCGACGTCGGACTGGTGCTGCTCCGGACGGCCGGGGACAGGAAGAAGGCGCACGCGGCCGGCGAGCTGCTCGCGGGCCCGGAAAAGGACGCGTGGATCCTGCGCGAGACGAGGCTCCTCTGGGCCCGGGTGCTGCGGCGCCTCGACGTCACCGCCAAGAGCTTCTTCGCGGTGGTCGACCCCACCTCGTGCTTCGCCGGCCCCCTCTTCGAGCTGCTGGTCGCGGCCGACCGCAGCTTCGTGCTCGACCAGGCCCAGGTCGGCTGCCGGCCGGGGCCGCTCGCAGGCGGCCTGCTGCCGTCGTGGTCCGGGGTGTCGCGGCTCGAGTCTCGCTTCTTCAAGGACCCCGCCCGCGCCCAGGCGGTGCTGGCGGCGGGCCGCGAGGGCGAGATCGACGCGGCGGCGATGGACGAGCTCGGGCTCTGCACCGTCTTCGCCGACGAGATCGACTTCGAGGAGGAGCTGCGTGTGGCAGTCGAGGAGCGCGCAAGCCTCTCCCCCGACGCCCTCACCGGCATGGAGGCCTCGTACCGCGTGGTGGGCCCCGAAACGATGGCCACCAAGATCTTCGGCCGGCTCTCCGCCTGGCAGAACTGGATCTTCATCCGCCCCAACGCCACCGGCGAGCACGGCGCCCTCACGGTGTACGGCAAGCCGGAGCGGCCGAAGTTCGACTGGAGACGCACCTAATGGCCCAGGACCTCTCGACCATCCCCAACAACGTCAACCTCTCCGGCGACCGCCGCCTGCAGCGCGCGCTCGAGCAGTGGCAGCCCAACTTCCTCTCCTGGTGGCACGAGGTGGGGCCGGAGGGCTTCCAGGGACATCACGTCTACCTGCGCACGGCGGTGAGCGTGGAGGCGGGCGGCTGGGCGCACTTCGACTACGTGAAGATGCCCGACTACCGCTGGGGCATTTTCCTCGAGCCCTTCCAGGAGGGCCGCACCATCGGCTTCGGCGACGTCGAGGGCCAACCGGTGTGGAGCGAGGTGCCGGGCGAGCACCGCAACAGCCTGCGGCGCATCATCGTCACCCAGGCCGACACCGAGCCCGCCTCGGTCGAGCAGCAACGCCTCCTCGGCAAGACCGCGCCCTCGCTGTACGACCTGCGCAACATCTTCCAGGTCAACGTCGAGGAGGGCCGCCACCTCTGGGCCATGGTCTACCTGTTACACCGCTACTTCGGCCGCGACGGGCGCGAGGAGGCGGAGGAGCTGCTCGCGCGCCGCTCCGGCAACGGCGACAAGCCGCGCATCCTCAACGCCTTCAACGAGCCGATCGACGACTGGCTCTCGTTCTACTTCTTCGCCATGTTCACCGACCGCGACGGCAAGTACCAGCTCTCGGCGCTGGCCGAGAGCGGCTTCGACCCGCTCGCGCGCACCACCCGCTTCATGCTCACCGAGGAGGCGCACCACCTCTTCGTCGGCGAGATGGGAGTGGACCGGGTGGTGCAGCGGTCGGCGCAGCTCATGGCCGAGGGCAAGGACCCGCGCAAGGAAGCCGCGGTGCCGCTCGACATCGTGCAGAAGTACCTCAACCTCTGGTTCACGCTCTCGCTCGACCTGTTCGGCGGCGAGGTGTCGAGCAACGCGGCCGACTTCTTCGCGGCGGGGCTCAAGGGGCGTTTCCGCGAGAGGGAGAGCTACCAGGAGCACAAGGCGCTCGGGCAGACCTACCGCCTGGAGATGCCTGCCGGCGGCGGGTTTCTGGAGGAAGAGGTTCCGCTGCGCAACGCGATGAACGAGGTGCTGCGCGATGAGTACGTGAAGGACTGCCAGCGCGCCGTCGACCGCTGGAACAAGACGCTCGCCCGGTGCGGCGCAAGCGGCCTGACCCTCTTCTTGCCGCATCGACGCTTCCACCGCGGCGTGGGGCCGTTCGCGGGCTGCAAGACCGACCCGCAGGGACGCCTCATCGCCGAGGCCGAGTGGGCCGCGAACGAGTCCAAGTGGCTGCCCACCGCCGAGGACCGCGCCTACGTGAGGTCGCTCATGCACGGCGTGTACGCGCCCGGCAAGGTGGCGAGCTGGGTGGCAGCGCCGGCCAAGGGCGTCGATGGGCTGCCGGTCGATTTCGAGTACGTGAAGCCGCCCAGCGCCTGACCCCCTGCGCATCAGCCTCGCGGCTCATCCGGCGCGGCCCGCCTGCGCCGGGTCAGGCCTTGGCCACGTCCGGGCCCGGGGTCACGGGCGGCGCGGGCTCGCGGAACTCCTCGGCCGCCTTGAAGTCCTCGGGGCGCAGGTCGCGCATCGGCGCGCCCGTCTCCGACCGGTGGCGCTTGAAGACCTCGAGGACGGTCAGCTTGTGCGGCCGCACGACCGAGAGCGGGCAGGCCTCGTAGGCCTTCATG
>WNFI01087436.1_pt1 | contig 19129 bp, 17 predicted proteins | sample 5400471 | NCBI WGS metagenome assembly WNFI01 (sample SAMN13153348, study PRJNA577476) | soil metagenome | isolation source: 100 cm saprolite on Douglas fir-dominated hillslope | place: USA:California | collected 2013-09-17 | reverse complement strand
GTCGAGGGCGTCGCTGGGGTAGCGGCGCTGGCCGCCGAGGCGCTGGGGCGGAGCGAGGAGGCCGCGTTTTTCGTAGTAGCGGATGGCGGAGGCGTTGAGGCCGGCGCGAGCGGCGAGTTGGCCGATTTTCATTTACGACTTCTTTCTCGATACCGGAAGCCCTGGAACCCCGAAGAGGGGCTTGCAGCGTCGTTGCGGCCGGAAAAGCGGCAGCAAGCTGCCGCACTCCAAAGCGCCCGCCTCCCCGACGGGAGTCTGGGTAAACTCCAGGCGGGCGCTACAAAATCTCCCTTAAGAGGGTTGACTTAAAGCTGAGTTTAAGTTTTAGCATTTGGGGATGGGACGTGGCAAATCCTTTTGGAGGAAAGCCATCAAGAACAGGAAAGAAAGAATTGTGACAATGGGAAAGAAAAGCACGGCAGGCATGACACTGGCGCTTTGGATCGGAGGCAGCGGAGCGATGGGGCTGGCGGCACAAGGCTCAGCGATCGTCGCAGGAGCGGAAAGGCAGGTGGCAACGGTGCAAAGCAAGTTCTATTGCAACATCAAGGCGCTGACGCCAGAGGAGCGGGCGCGGCACAAACAATTAGGCGAGAAATTGATGGCGGCGCGGAAGGAGACCGTGGAAACGGAGAAAGGGTACGAATTCCAGTACAGCCCGGCGGACGTATCGCTGGCGGAATTGGCGGACTGGGTGGCGGCGGAAAGCAAGTGCTGCCCGTTTTTTGACTTTCACATTGATTTGGAACGCGAGGGGAAATTGGTGTGCTTGCGATTGACGGGAGGGATCAAGGCGTTTATTCGCGCGGAGTTCAACGTCGAGAAAAAGAGGTAAGGGAAGATCAGGAAATAGAGAAAGTAAAGGAACGAGAGGACAAGACGCAGTTATTTGCGGAGATGTCCAAAAAGCCAGAGGAGGAGAGAGAGAGCGGCGCTGAGGAGGAGACAGGTGACGATTGGGAAGTAGAAGGTGGTGTGTTCACCGCGGTGGATAATGTCGCCGGGGAGTTTTCCCAAGCGAAAAGGGAGTTTGCCACCGAAGTAAAGAAGCGCGCCTACGAGGACCAGGAGGCCGCCGAAAACGAGGAGAGTACGGCCGAGTTCGCGGAGAGGGCCCATGAAAAAGATTCTAGAGGAAATGAAGTAAAGAAGTAACGAGGTAAAGACGAGGATAGAACCTCTGCCTGAAACGGGAAGCTTTGGACCGGCGTTGCTTTTCGGAGCGTCTACGGGAAGGGCGGGGCAAGCCCCGCCCCCACGAGAGTGTCAGATGAGGGGCGAAGATTTTGCCGGAGCTCATGAAGTCGGTGAGCTCGGGGAAGAAGGGGCGCTCGCGATGGACGGCGTAGAAGCCGCCGGCTTCTTCTTTGGTGAGTCGCATGGATTTGATGGCGATGATTTTGAAACCGGCTTTGTGAATCCTTTTAAGGATCTCGCCTTGCTGACCGCGACTGACGGCGTCTGGCTTGATGATTGCGAAAGTGCGTTCGAGTGCCACAATGATCTCCTAAGAAGAGTGAAGTAATGAAGTAAAGATGTAACGAAATAACGAAAAGCCGGAGAACTCAAGCCTGAAAATTCTTCCATTGCTTCCAAAGGCTTTTCAACATCGCTCCAACAACGTTGAATTTGTTTGTCAGCAAAGAGCAGTCTGCAGCGTTCAAGAAACCTTCGTCGCGGCTCATTTCCAACCACAGCTTGCACTCATCGCACGAGCCAATCGCAATTTGCAAGTACCTCTTGGATTCCGCCGGCGATGAGCGTTTCGCCCAGCCCTCCACGATGTTAGCCGGTATCGATCGCGCTGCACGGCGGAGTTGCCTCGCTAATTCAAATTGTTCTTGCGCTGGAAATCTTCGTGTCGCGCGGGAGATCTCCAGGGCAATCCCATACGATTCTCGAAAGACGTTTAGATCTCTGTACGTCTTGATGGGCATCGAAGCTCCCAGCGATCAAGACGTTTTATCATTATTTCGTTATTTCTTTACTTTATTATTTTATGTTTCTATTATTTCAAGGCGGCGGCGAGGGTGGAGCCGAGGTCCGCGGGAGATTCGACGGTGCGGATGCCGGCGGCGGCCATCGCGGAGTACTTGTCCTTGGCGGTGCCCTGGCCGCCGCTGATGATCGCACCGGCGTGGCCCATGCGGCGTCCCGGCGGAGCAGTTTGGCCGGCGATGAAGCCGACGACGGGCTTCTTCACGTTAGCCTTGATCCACTCCGCGGCGCGCTCTTCGGCGTTGCCGCCGATTTCGCCGATCAGGATGATGGCGTGCGTGTCCGGATCATTGTTGAAAAACTGGATGGCATCGAGGAACGTCGTGCCAATGATGGGATCGCCACCGATGCCGATGCAGGTGGATTGGCCGATGCCGAGTTGCGTCAATTGATGGACAGCTTCGTAGGTCAGCGTGCCACTGCGGCTGACGACGCCGACATTTCCTTGCTTGTGAATGCGGCCGGGCATGATGCCGATTTTGCATTTGCCGGGAGAAATGATGCCGGGGCAGTTCGGACCGATGAGCCGCGTTTTCTTGAAATCGACGACCGAGGCGACGCGCACCATGTCGATGGCGGGGATGCCTTCGGTGATGCAGACGATGAGCGGAAGTTCGGCGTCGGCAGCTTCCAAGATAGCGTCGGCAGCGTAGGGCGGCGGAACGAAGATCACGGAGGCGTTTGCTCCGGTGGCTTTCGCGGCGTCGGCAACGGTGTTGAAGACGGGGCGCTCGAGATGCCTGGTGCCACCTTTGCCGGGGGTAACACCGCCGACCACGTTCGTGCCGTATTCAATCATTTGTTGCGCGTGGAATGTGCCTTCGCGGCCGGTGAAGCCTTGCACGAGCAGGCGCGTTTTTTCGTTGACCAGGACGCTCATCGTGCACCTCCCGCGAGAGCCACGACTTTTTGGGCGCCGTCCTTCATGCCGTCGGCGATGGTGAAGTTCAAGCCGCTGTCGCGAAGAATTTGCTGGCCGACTTCCACGTTAGTTCCTTCCATTCGAACGACGACGGGGACTTTCAATTGCAGATCCTTGGCAGCCGCGACGACGCCGGTGGCGAGAACGTCGCAGCGCAAGATGCCGCCGAAAATATTGATAAACACGGCTTTGACTTCCGGATCGCTCATGAGAATGCGGAAAGCGTTCTTGACCTGCTCGGCAGAGGCGCCGCCGCCGACGTCGAGGAAGTTTGCGGGAGAGCCGCCGGCGTACTTGATGATGTCCATGGTGGCCATGGCGAGACCGGCGCCGTTGACCATGCAGGCGACGCTGCCATCGAGTTTTATGTAGTTGAGGCCGTGCTTGGAGGCTTCGACTTCGAGGGGATCTTCTTCATCGAGGTCGCGCAGTTCGCGGAGCTCCTTGTGACGGAAAAGCGCGTTGTCGTCGAAGGTCATCTTGGCGTCGAGCGCGACGAGTTTGCCTTCGCCGGTGAGCACGCAGGGATTGATTTCGAGCAGCGAGGCATCCGTATCGATGAAGGCACGATAGAGAGCCTGGAGGAATGGTGTGGCGTAGTTGGCCACTTCCATCGGCAAGCCAAGGCCGAAAGCAATCTTGCGGGCCTGATAAGGCTGCAAGCCCACAGCCGGAAGAATGGCTTCGCGCAAAATGGCGCCGGGATTTTCCTTGGCGACTTCCTCGATTTCCATGCCGCCAGCGGCGCTGGCCATGAAGACGACGCGGCCGGTGGCGCGATCGACGAGGAGGCCGAGATAAAGTTCGCGCTTGATGTCCAGGCCTTCTTCGATGAGCAGGCGATTGACGATGCGGCCGGCGGGACCGGTTTGCGGAGTGACCAGTTTCATGCCGAGAATCTGGCTGGCGATATCGGCGGCCTCGTCGGCGGATCGCGCCAGCTTCACGCCGCCTGCTTTGCCCCGGCCACCCGCGTGGATCTGCGCTTTCACGACGGTGATGTGCGACTTCAGGCGTTGCGCCGCCTCGCGCGCTTCTTCCTTGGTGAAAGCGACTTCGCCGCGGGGAGTGGTGACGCCATAGCGAGCGAGGATCGCCTTGGCCTGGTATTCATGAATCTTCATCGAGGTTCCGTTTTTCCGTTCGACTTTGAAACAGTCTGCTAGTGTTAGAATTTTGAGGCCATTCGAAACATCAGAGTTTACTCGGAACCCCGAAACGGAGCAAGGACGCGCGAAATGGCGCAGAGAATGAAGAACAAATGCACGCTTCATGGCGGACCCGGCTGCCGTCTTGCGTCGGCATTCCGATGACATTCCCGCTGATTGACCGAGTTGAGGCCGGGCACGCCCTCAAGCGCACGGAAGCAGAAGCGGCGATGGAAGAGCTGCTTTCGGGACGCGTCGAGACGCCGGAAATGGTGCGGTTGCTGGCGGCGCTCAATCGGCGGCCGGTTGAGGTGCAGGAACTCGCGGGATTTGCGAGCGTGATGCGGCGGCATGCCACGCGCGTGTTTGCGGAGGGCGAAGCACGGCCTGCGAACATGGTGGACACGTGCGGAACCGGCGGCGACGGCTCGAACACGTTTAATATTTCGACGGCGGCGGCGATCGTTGCGGCGGCGGCGGGAGCGCGCGTGGCAAAGCACGGGAATCGAGCGGCCAGCTCGCTGAGCGGTTCTGCTGACGTGTTGGAAGCGCTGGGGGTGCGGATCGACCTGCCGTTCGAACGGTATGGGCGCGCGATCCGGGAGATCGGCATTGGATTTCTGTTCGCGCAAGCCGCACACACGGCGACACGATACGCGGCTCTTGCGCGAAAACAGATCGGCGTGCGAACCGTGTTCAATTTGCTGGGGCCGCTCACGAATCCCGCGGGGGCGCAATCGCAAGTGCTGGGCGTTTTTTCAGAGGATGTGATCGACCTAGTAGCCGCGACGCTGGCTGAGCTTGGCGTCGAGCGCGCGTTTGTGGTGCACGGCGCGGGCGGCCTGGATGAGATTTCGCTTGCTGGGGAGACGACGGTCGCCGAGGTCCGAGGGGGCGCGGTCCGGCGCTTCACGGTGACGCCGGAAGAGTTCGGCGTGGCGCGAGCGCCGCTCGAATCGATTCGTGGAGGGGCGGCGGCCGAAAATGCGGCGCTCATCCGGCACATCCTGGAAGGCGAAGCCGGGCCGGCGCGCGATGTGGTGGTGGTCAATGCTGCGGCTGCGCTTGTCGCTGCGGGTGTGGCTGCCAATTTTCGCGAAGCAGCGGGACTCGCAAGTTTCGTCATCTCCTCAGGGGCGGCTAGGGAAAAACTGGCGAGTCTGGCCGCGTTCACAAGCAAGACTTAAGTGGGCGGGCTGATTTCCGGGAACTGGCCAGATCTACGGCAGGCGAAGCCAGCCGATGAAACTACTCCTGCTGTTGGAGGCAACGCACGGCGTAGGCGAAACAGGCCAGGGAGAAAACCAGGAATGCCGCCCCCTCGAACAAAATCGAATGGAAATTGCCGATTCCGATGGAGGTGAAACGCAGCCAATCGATCTCCCAGGTGATGGGATTCAGGAGCGCGGCGGTACGAAACCAGGCGGGAAGCGGCTCGAGGGGATAAAACATCGAGCTGGCGAACATGAAGACAAAGTAGAAGACGCTGGTGATACTGTTGAAGATGTCGTTGCGCCTGATCCTCAATGCAAAGATCGCATAGAAGAAAAACCAGCCCGCCGTGCCAACAGCCATCCCGGCCAGGAGCAGAGGAAGCTTTGCCCAGTGGACGCGAATCCCCAACAACGCACGGCCGACAGCGAGGGTGAGGGCGGCCTGCACGACGGCAATGAGAACGTTGAAGATGACTTTTCCGAGCAGGTATTCGCTGCGGCTCATGGGATAGGTGAGCATCTCGTAGAAGATGCCGTTGTCGCGGTCGAGGAAGAAGGACCAGGACGTGTTCGAGGCGATCGCAAAACTGGCCATGGCCAGAATTCCGGCCAGAAAGAATTCGTTGTAATTCACATTGCCGAGCCCGCTGGGAGCGCCGAGGGCGGTATTGATGCCCACGCCGAAGACGAGCATGTAAAGGAGAGGGAAGAAAAGATCCCAGAAAATGAACGTGAAGTTCGTCGCGCGAATCTTCGCTTCGCGGTAGACGACAGCGGAGATGGCGCTCATGCGGATTCCTTCCCTTCTCGCGTGGTCAGCTCAACGAAAATGTCTTCGAGGCTTGCCCCGCGGACTTCGACGCGCAGGACATGGCGGTTGCGTGAGAGTGCGCTGACGACATCCATGACGCGGCTCTCTTCGATTTTGAGCGTGAGATCAATCGCGTTTGTGTCGATGGTGGAGCGGATCGGGGAGAGCGCGGCAATCTCAGCCTGGATGTTCTCAGGCAGATGGTCGAACGCCAGGGTGATGTCATAGACGCCCTGAGAAAGCAGTTTCAAGGCGTTGAGGTCGCCGCGCGCGATCTGTTTTCCCTTGTTGATGATGAGGATGTCGTCGCAAAGCTCTTCCGCTTCGCTGAGGACCTGAGTCGTCAGGATGATTGTTCTTCCCTTCTCGACCTCGGCGCGCAGAAGATTCATGACCTGGCGCTTCAGGATGGGATCCATCCCGGTGGAAAATTCATCGAGGAAAAGCACGGGCGTATCGACCATGAAAACTTTCGCGACTTGCACGCGGCGCCGGAAACCGCCGCTTAAGTCCTGCACCTTGCGGTCGACTTCCGGGCCGAGCTGAAATTCTTCGATCAGGGCGGCGGCACGGCGCGCTGCTTCCGGTTTGTCGAGCCCCTGGAAGCGCGCGTAGGTAAGCAAATTATCTTTTACCGACAAGAGCAATTCGACCGCTGTCGCCTGAATCACCGAAGAAATCCGCTTTCGCACTTCGATGGGCTTTTTCACGACGTCGCAGCCGAGAATCTTGGCAGTGCCTTCGGTCGGCCGCGTGAGCGTGGAGAGCATGCGCAGCAGCGTGGACTTCCCCGCGCCGTTGGGTCCAAGCAGACCGAAGATGATGCCGCGGGGCACGCGAAAACTCATGCCGTCGACGGCGCGGATCGGCGCTTTCCCGCGCGAGTCGTACACTTTTACGAGGTTTTCAACTTCCAGCGCAAACTCACTCATCTACAGCTCCAAAGTGGCGCCGCGGAAACTGCGAACCGCGGGAAGAAACCAGCAAACGAGCAGAGACCTTAAGGGTCAGATAGAATCGCTGGCAGGCCACGCCGGGCCAGCCATGTTGCTCTCCGGCAACAAAGCCGCCGGGAATGTTAGAGGAGGGAATCTTTGAGAAACATAGTGGTCGCTCTGTTGATTGCCCTTTTACCGTATCCGGCGCTCGCGCAGAAGTCAACTCCTCCCGGGCCTGCGCAGGTCGCGCAGGAAGTGCGCGACTACCGGATGGACAACGAGGACCGCATCATTCGCGAGTTGAGCGAATTCCTGTCAATCCCGAACATTGCGAGCGACACGCCGAATATCCGGAAAAACGCGGCGCACCTTGTCGAAATGCTGGAGGCGCGGGGGATCGAAACGCACCTGCTGCCTATCAACGGGCGCGGGCCGGTGGTTTTCGGCAAGCTGATCACCCCGGAAGCGAAGCATACGGTGATTTTTTACGCGCACTACGATGGGCAGCCGGTCGATGCGGCAGCGTGGACGGATGAGAAGCCCTTCGAGCCAGTTCTTCGCGATGCCGCCATCGAAGCCGGTGGAAAGCGTATTCCCTTCCCGGAAAACAGCGCGCAACATCGGGCGGTCTATGACGACAATTGGCGGATCTACGCGCGCTCCTCCTCGGACGACAAATCTCCGATCGTGGCGCTGCTGGCGGCAATCGATGCGCTTCGGGCGAGGAAAATTCCGTTGGCTGTGAGTCTCAAGGTCATTTTTGAGGGAGAAGAAGAGGCGGGATCGACAAATCTGCAACGAACTCTGGAGCTGCACAAAAATTTGTTAGGAGCGGACCTGCTCATCACGGCCGACGGCCCCGTGCATCAATCAGGGCGGCCGCTGGTCTTCTTCGGAAACCGGGGCGACATCGGGGTCGACGTCACGGTGTACGGACCGATACGGGCGCTGCACAGCGGGCATTACGGAAACTGGGCGCCGAATCCGGCGATGGAGTTGTCGCGGCTGCTGGCATCGATGAAGGATGCCGATGGCCGGGTGTTGATTGATGGCTATTACGACGATATCGCGCCGCTGGGCGAGGCGGAGAAAAAAGCCCTCGCGGAAATGCCGGAGAACGACGCCGATCTGGAACGCGAACTGGGCATCGCGAAACCGGAAGGCGGCGGGAAGAAGCTGGTGGAACTGATCATGCAGCCCTCGCTGAATATTCGCGGATTGCGCAGCGCTTATGTGGGTGACCAAGCGCAGAATGTGGTGCCCGATCGAGCGGAGGCTTCGCTGGAGGCGCGGCTGGTGAAGGGGGAGGATCCGAAGAAGAAGTTTGAGCAAATCGCGGCGTTTATCGAGAAGCAGGGATTGTTCGTGATTGACCACGAGCCAACGATGGAGGAACGCCGCGCGCATGCAATGATCGCAAAGGTCGTTTATGAAGGCGGTTATCGCGCGTCGCGCACGCCGATGGATCTGCCGATGTCCAAGGCCATCGTCGAAGTCGTGCGAGCGGCAGCGGGGAATAACACGGTGGTCATGCCGTCATCGGGAGGCAGCGTGCCGATGTATATTTTCGAGGATCTGGGGTTGCAGTGGGTGGGCGTGCCGATCGTGAATTACGACAATCATCAGCACAGCTCGGATGAAAATTTGCGGCTGGGGCAATTCTGGAGAGGGATGGAAATCTACGGGGCGATTTTGGCGGGTTTGAATTGGTGAGAGCTCGACATCTGAAGTGGTCAGCCAAGCTGGGGCGCAGCATGCTGCGCCCCTACAAAGAAAGAAAATTCTTGAGGAGCTGCTTGCCGGAATCGGTGAGGACGGATTCGGGGTGAAACTGCACGCCTTCGATTTTGTAGCGGCGGTGGCGAAGGCCCATGATAATGCCGTCGTCGGTCTCGGCGGTGATTGTCAGCTCGCGGGGCAGGGATTTTTTCTCGACGATCAGGGAATGGTAGCGCGTGGCGGTGAAGGGATCCGGCAGCTTGCAGAAAATATTCTTGCCGTCGTGGTGGATCTGGCTCGTTTTGCCATGGAAGAGCTTCGGAGCGCGGACGATTTTGCCGCCAAACGCGGCGCCAATGGCCTGGTGGCCGAGACACACACCGAGGATAGGAAATTTTCCGGCGAGGCGCTCGACCAGCTCCACGGAAATGCCCGCCTCCTGCGGCGTGCAAGGACCGGGAGAAATTACGATGCGCTCCGGCTTGCGGCGGGCGATTTCCTCGACGGTAATCTTGTCGTTGCGATGCACTTCGACCTGGCAACCGAGCTCGCCGAGATACTGGGCGAGGTTGTAGGTAAAGGAATCGTAGTTGTCGAGAAGCAAGATCATGACGGCTTCCCCGATTGATTTCCGCGGTGCGCTCTTTCCAGCGCGGTGAGCAAGGCCTTCGACTTGTTCACACTCTCCTGATATTCGCCCCCTGGCGTGGAATCCGCAACTATGCCTCCGCCAGCTTGCACGTGGGCGACGCCGTTTTTCATAACCATGGTGCGGAGCGCGATGCAGGAATCGAGGTTGCCCGCGAAATCGAGGTAGAGAATGCCGCCGGCATAAATTCCTCGGCGGGTGCGCTCCAACTCCTCGATGATTTCCATGGCGCGAACCTTGGGGGCGCCGGAGACCGTGCCGGCCGGGAAGCAGGCCATCAACGCGTCAAAGCAATCCACATCTTCGCGCAAGCGGCCGCGCAGGCTGGAAACCAGATGCATGACGTGCGAGTAGCGCTCGACGGTGAGCAACTTTTCGGGCTTCACCGTGCCGTAGTCGCAGACGCGCCCGAGATCGTTGCGTCCCAGATCGACGAGCATGATGTGCTCGGCGCGCTCCTTTTCGCTGGCAAGCATTTCGTGTTCGAGGCGCTGGTCTTCGGCTTCGTCCTTGCCGCGCCAACGCGTGCCGGCAATGGGACGGTAGAAAACATCGCGTCCCTGAACTTTGACGAGCATTTCCGGCGAGCTGCCGACAACGGAGACGTCGTTGAGTTGCAGGTAGAAAAGATAGGGTGAGGGATTCAACGCGCGAAGCTCGCGATAGACTTCAAATGGTTCGGCCTGCGTTTTTGCCGAGAACCGCTGGCTCAGCACGACTTGAAAAATATCCCCGGCGCGGATGTACTGCTTCGCTTTCCGCACGGCAGCCAGGTATTCGGGCCGGCGGAAATTTGAAGTTACTTTCAGAGGCCCGCGTTTCTTTGATTTCGATGGCTTCTTCGGCCTTTCCGCGGCCACGGGCTCATCGAGCAATCGGCGCGTCTCTTTGATTTCAAGCACGGCGGCATCGTATTTCGCGCGAAGGCTGCCGGGGCCTTCGGTGAACACATTGCGAACGATCCACAAACGGTGTTGCACATGATCGAAAGCTACGAGGCCGTAATAGAACATCAGCATCGCGTCATAGAGGCCGACTTCATCGCGGAGGCGCTTCGGGATGCGCTCGATCAGCCGCACCATGTCGTAGCTGAAATAGCCGATAGCGCCGGCGACAAGCGGCGGCAACCCTGGAAGGCGCACGGGACGAAAACGCTCGATGCGCTCACGGAGAAACGAGATGGGATCGCGCTCTTCCCAGACGACCCGGTCGCGACCCTCCAGAACACATGCGCCACCGGCGTAGCGGAAGATTTCCTCGGGGTGCGCGCCCGCAAACGTATAGCGCGCGATTTTTTCGCCACCTTCCACGCTTTCGAGTAGGAAAGAGTACCGCGCACCCTGGGCGATTCGCAGATAGGCGCTGACAGGGGTCAGCAAATCCGCGGAAAAAACATCGTAGACCGGAATGAGGTTGCCCTGTTTTGCGAGGCGCTGAAATTCGCGAAAGTCCGGCTGGATCATGGGAGTGAGTTCACGGTCGATAGTTTTCAGTTCACAGTCAAAAGAGACCTATTATTACATTACTTGAGGCTAGCCTGGATTTCTCATGATCGCGGGGCTGTATTCTCGGTGGAGCAGGCCGGACGCGATGGAACGAGGTTCGATCCGGCGAGCAAGAACGACGGAGTGTGGGGTTCAGGCTGAGGATGAAAGAAAAGCGACGGCAAGCCGCCGCACTCCAAAGTGTCTGCGTTGTAGGCGGACCATACCGGCAGCCGAAGGCGGGGCGGATTCAGGTAAGAAATGCGGTCTAGTTAACCATAACACCCCCCACCCCCCTGTTTTTCATAAGTGTTCATTCTAAAGGGAGTTAAAGTGATTTGTTTTGATACACTTTTGCAAGTGTTGATTCTAAAGGTAGTTAGAGACGGCTGTTTCGAACCATTTTTGTAAGTGTTGATTCTAAAGGGGGTTAAGGTTATTTAGAATCAACACTTCTATACCCTCATGTAAGTGTTGATTGCAAAGGAAGTTAAAGTCCTTTGTTTTGATACACTTTTGCCTCCAATGCAAGTGTTGATTCTAAACTGGTTAGTCCGTCCATGGATCTGTCGTCCGGAGAGGTGAGAGGACGCCAGGGCGGGCGGCCCCTGGAGCCATGGGTAGGCGCAAAAGTCTCCAGAAAAGGAGGATTTAGGTTGTAACCGGGGTCTCGCGAAGGCGAGGCGGACCACTTCACAGAGATAATCTACCAGAGTAGTGACTGCTCTGTCTATTAGAAAATCACGGTAGTGGGTCATCGACATCAGTTTGCGGTAAATGCGTTAACCGGGCATTGGGTCAGACGCTTAATTCTTTCGAGCAAATGCCGCAGGGGCAGAAACGATGTCCCTGCGATGCTATTCTCATGGTCGGCCCAATCAGACTCCATTTCCTAGGAGGGATAAATTGCGACAATCGCTGAAGATTTGCGTGATGACATTGGCTTTGTGTGCGCTAACGGTGCAGGCGCAGGAGAAGCTACCACTGAAATTGATTGCGACCACCCCGATGCCAGGTTTCACGGGTGATTTCGACCATTTTGGGCTCGACCTGAAGGGTAACCGTTTATTCCTTGCGTCCGAAGATCAAAAGACTGTCGAAGTGTTCGACCTCCGGACGGGAGAGCGGATTCATAGTATCAAAGGCTTCGGCCAACCGCTTACGATGGCTTATCTAGCCGAGTCCAACCGTCTTATCGTCACGGACGGAGGCGATACCGATGCCGTCGAACTGGTGGATTGTAAAGACTACAAAATCATTAACACTCTCAAACTGGGTCAAGGCGTGGACCACGGCGCGTACAACCCGCTGAACAGTTACTTTTATGTGGAGAACGGCGGCGGACCAGACGGGAAGATACATGTGCTCAGTATTATTGATACAAAATCCTTTAAACAAGTCGGTGAGGTTGCCGGGCTACCTGGAAATTCCAACGAGGGCATGGTCATTGACCATGAGGGGAAAAAACTTTATGTGAACCTCACGGGCACAGATGAGATTGGAGTCATTGATCTGGACACTCGTCAACTAATTGCCAGATGGCCCTTGCAGGACGCGCACGTAGCTCATGCGATAGCCCTGGACGAAGCTAATCATCGACTGTTCACCGCCACGCGTAAACCGTCACAGTTTATAGTTTTTAACACCGACACCGGAAAAGTCGTGACCACTCTCCCGTGTGTGGGTGTGAACAGCGACATGTCGCTCGATGTCGCACGTAAACGAATCTATGTGACTGGAAGTGAGACGGCGTCTGTTTTTGAACAGCGCGATGCAGACCATTACGAACACATCGCCGAAGTGCCGACTGCCTACCGTGCGAAATCGTCGATTTTTGTGCCTGAACTGAAACGGCTTTACGTCGCCGATTCAGGTAAGGGAAAGCCAGATGCGAAATTGGCGCTGCAAATTTTCGAGGTCCAATGAGCTGAGCAAGGAATGAAGACCCGTCTTTGATACTTGAGACAAATCTGAAGCTAACTCCCGGTTAGTCGTATAATCGGAAACTGACCCATTACCGAAATCACGGATCAATTGACTTCTGCGGCTGGCCGGATTTTCTCACCGAGACACCAAGAAAAGACTGACAGGGGAATCGACGCGGCCGTACGCGCAAAGCTGAAGGAGCGCTGCTCGGTTGTAGGGGCGCCCGCCGCAGCGGGCGCCCCAACCTGGCGGCAGCGTGCCCATTGGAGGGGTATTGCTGTGTTTCCGGGCTTCGCCGAAAGCCCTTGCGAGAAAAGCGGGCTAGCGAGCGCGCAACTTCTCTTCGGCCCGCAGGGCCGCAAGCACGGCTCGCCGCATGGACGCTTCGGGCGCGCGCTTTTCCGTCCAGATCTCCCATTGAGCGATGCCCTGCGCGAGAAACATCTCGACGCCGGAGACGGTGGCGATACCCTTTTGCGCGGCGAGCTTCAAGAGCTGAGTCCTCTGTGGGCGGTAGATCAAGTCCATGACGATCCGACAGTGTAACTCGCCGGGCTCGAGGGGCGAAATTCCGCCGTGCGGGTGCATGCCGACCGGCGTGGCGTTGAGGATAGCGTCAAAAAATTCCGTGCGTAAAGCGCGGCGCGGCACTACTTCTCCACCCACGGCCCGCGCCAGATCTTTTGCTGCTTTCTCGCGCCGCGCGCAAATTCCGACGATGGCTCCGGCGCGCGACAGCGCGAACGCAGCCGCGCGCGCCGATCCACCGGCGCCGAAGATCAGAGCGCGGCTTCCTTTGATTTGGAGTTTCTTCTCCAGCGCGCGGAGCACCCCGACGTAATCCGTGTTGCAGCCGCGAAGCGACCCGTCGCTGCGGACCACAACGGTATTCACGGCGCCGATCTCTGCCGCCAGCGGCTCGCATTCCTTCAGGTGTTGGAGAATGGTTTGCTTGTGCGGCAGGGTGACGCTGAAACCGCGGACGCCGAACTCCGGGACGGATGCAAGAAAATCGCTGAGCTGGCGCACCAGAAATGGGAGATAGACGGCATCCACGCTGCGCGACGCGAAACCAGTGTTGTGCAGCAACGGAGAAAGAGAATGACCGATGGGATTGCCAATCACTCCGTAGACCCGCGTGCGACGCGTGAGAGCGTGCGCGCGGTAGAGATGCTTCATCTCGTCCAGTGAAACCTGGCCGCGGGCGGTCGCCTCGGCGACAGGCGCGTAAGCCAGCGCACTTCCCTCGCGCAAGGCGAGGATTCGCGCGGGCAGGCCGGCTTCTCCCATCGGAACGGCGACAAAACTTTTCGAATTCCGCGCCAAGCGCAGGAGCCGGATGCTGTCGTGGATAGTCCGCGCTTCGGCCGCGATTTTCACGGCATCAACCCCGCCGTGGGCTGCTGGGTTCATGATTGGAGGCAAATCCGGCGTGCGCTCAAAGTCGTGTACGGAAAGCAAGACACGCGGCGGCACGGGATATTCCCGAACGGACTGGCCGGGAAGCTTGCGCAAGGTTTCCACCGCGAGATCGCACCATTGGCAACCGGCTTCGCGGGCCTGAATTAGCCAGTAGAGTTCGCGGTCAACGCCTCCGGCAAACTTGCCTCCGCCTTCGCGGCGGCGGCAGGTGGCGAGAAATGTGGCATTCCGAGGTTGGACCTCAGTCAGCCAGCCGAGGAATCGCGCACGCTCCGCGTCACTGCTCAGCCAATCGAGGCGCAACTCTACAGTTCTGGTTTGTCTCAAGGCGGAGCGCACCAGTTTTGACATTTCGGCTGCCGTGGAAGCCGCCACGACCGCACAAATCCGCCGTAACCCTGTACCAAAGAGCCCCATACCCCGCCTTGCGCCGCCAAGCTATTGAAAATGCAGCTAGTAGTATGCCGTATCAAAAGTGTAAAGCAACCTCGGCCATTTGGTTGACGCGTGGGGTAGGCCCTGATACTTTCGCTAGGAAAAGTCCATGCACGGCCCGTAGGGCGTGTTTTCGAAGGAGATATGGAATGCGCGCTAGAATAGCTGTCTTGTCCCTATCGGTCTTCCTGAGTGCTGCGGTAAGTTCGGCACAAAACGCACCCCAGGCTGCGCCGCCAATTCCTCAAATCGACTTCAGCACGGTGAATTGTTCAGGGTTCGTTACGGACCAGAAAGTGCCGGACGAGATCTGGCTAGTCTCCGGGGAGCAATCGAACTACAAGATCACCTTTATGCGCGGCGACTATGTGTACATCAATCGCGGCCAGGACAAGGGTGTTCGCGTGGGCGACCGATTCTCGGTTGTGCGACCGGACAAGGATCCCACGGAAGTGCCATGGTTCAAGTGGCAGACGAAACTCCTGAAAGCCATGGGCACCTCCTATCTGGACGCGGGACAGGTCCGTGTGGTGAACGTTCAGCCTAAGGTTTCGGTCGCTCAGGTCATATTCTCGTGCGGTTATATGCAGCGCGGGGATATCCTCCAGCCCTATCAGGATCGTCCGGCACCGCCGTTCAAGGATGCCGCAGCCTTCGATCACTTTGCGCCTGTGAGCGGCAAGCCGGTGGCCATGGTGGTGGCTGGAAAAGACTACGGACAGGTCTTCGGTAAACTCAGCACAGCCTACGTGAACCTCGGGAGCAACCAAGGTGCCAAGGTCGGCGATTACTTCCGAATCTTCCGGTATCAAGGTTCGATGGCAGAGACCGTGCCGCAAAACAAGGGTTATCAGTACTCGATATACGGCTTCGGGAGTGCCCCCACGCGGTACGAATGGAATGAACTTCCGCGCGAAGTACTCGGCGAGGGAATTGTCATCAACGTGAGCCGCAATTCATCGACGATGATAATCACTTTTAGTTCCATCGAAGTCTACGCGGGGGACTACGTCGAAATCGAGTAGAATCCGGCACCCCCGAATGGTTCAGGCCCGCAGCGGTTTCTCCGCGCGGGCCGTTTGTTTTTTGCCTCGCTGTTCGATTTCGACCTTCCCAGCCTGGCTGAACCCTTCAGGCCCCCTCGCGATAAGAAATCTCGGAAAAGACCTCACAGGTAAATCCAAAGAGGCGAGCCTCGGGATCGCGCCAGGCTTCGCTACGCAACCCCGCCTTGCGGCAGGTCTCCTCTAGGAACTGCTGGCGCGTCAGCCGATGTTCGATCGCAACCTGGGGGAGAAGAAGCCCGCGCTGCGCGTGTAGACGGACGAAGAGCCCGTGATGCCCGATTTCGATTGATTCAGGGGCGATCGGTTCCAGGGGTGAAAGCAATGAGATTTCGATGTTAAGTTCACCAAGCTGTTCCGTCTTCATGGGGGCGAACCGCGGATCTTCGAGCGCTGCGCTGGCGGCACAACGAACAATAGCCTCTCCCAGCGGCTCGTTCGCTTCAATGACGCCGATACAACCCTGCAGGCGTTTGCGCACGTGAAGCGTCACGAAAACGCCGCGGCGCACCGCAAAGACTCCTTCGCGAGGAAACTCATCAGGAAGCTTGCGGTGGGAGACGGCTTCGACAACAGCCGTCCGGGCCAGTTGCAGGGCGGCGCGCCGGTCCGCTTCAGAGAGGGACGGCATCCTCGGACTTCTTGCGAGCTTCGAGCATCCGGAGCCGGCGGCGCTGCTTGATGCTGTCGTCAACGTGGCTCCAGAAGCGCCGGAAGTACTGGGCGGCGGAAACGAGCGCGCTGATGACAACGAGCCAAAGCAAGATTCGCGCCAGGGGCTTGAGCGACGGGTGCCGCGCTCCGACGATGAGTACCGCCACGGCGCACACCTGCAAAACCATCTTGGTCTTTCCAAGGGTGGATGCTTCGATCGTAAATCCCTCGGCCGAGGCGATATTGCGCAGACCGAGAACCGTGAATTCCCTGCCGATGATGATCACCACCATCCAAGCCTCAACTAGGTTCATGCTCACCAAAGAAATGAACGCCGCTGAGATCAAGAGCTTGTCGGCAATGGGGTCGAGAAGAATGCCCAGAGTCGTCACCTGCAGGCGCCGCCGAGCCAAGTATCCATCCGCCCAATCGGTGGCTGCAGCCAGGAGCAGGATCAACACGCCCCAGACCTCGAAGTGCATGGAAAAGCCCCAGAACTCGAAATTGGGACTGCGGGTGAGGAGGATCACGATGAGGACGGGAACGAAAAAGATTCGCAACAGCGTCAGTGAGTTAGGAAGATTCATGAGTGCATGACGGCGGGGGTGCCGCCCCGTGGCTTCAGCCACCGCAGCTTCACTATAGACTTGGTGTAAGGATGCGTCAACACGTGAGAGGCGGTTCGGGGAGCGCTCCGAGGAGCCCCAATCCCATGGCTTTTGAGCCTTGGGAAGTTACTTCGAGATTAACACTATCCCAAGAGTATAAGCAAAGAAAGCGATACTCTTTCACAACGCGCCTGCTGCAAATCTGTGCAAATGTGAAAAGTGCACGTTCGCGACGGAGCGGGCAAGAAAGGAAGTGTAAATGCCCTCCGTGGAACACTAACCCATTTATTTTCAATATGGTACAAGGATATGGCATTTCCAATCCTGCATCATGCCCAGCAAAACGTACACGCAGATCTCCGCGAGGGGCTGCAGTTTCCACAGCGTTTTCCACAGAGGATAGGGCCTGGAACCTAAAAGAAAAGAGGCTCAAGAGGAGCCGCAAGTGAGTAAAAACAGGGATTTTACGCGACTTTACTCCGCAGTTAGCAGGTCGAAAAGCGAACCACCCCGATCAGATGGCACGCGGGCCGCGAAGGAGCCGGATAGGGAGCATGAAGATGGCGCTGAAGAGACCAAAAACTCCGTGAACGGCGATTCCCACAAGGCGGAAAGGCAGCGTCAGGAGCCAGACGAATGGATACAGCACAAGAGCAAGCAGCGCGAGCGGCCAGCACAGGATGAACAGGATGATCCACAAGAAGAATGCAGCCATGGCAACCTCGTTTGTGACGACCGCAAACCGGTCAGTGCGAAGGGTGACCGCAGAGCAGTCGGCCTTCATACTATATTACGAGAGCGCGCGCGGAAAGGTTTCCTCCACCTCATACTCTTTGAGCCGCAAGCGCTTGGCGATGGACGCGGGTACCTCCGCATCGAGGCGCATGTGCGAATCGTCAGTTTCCGAGTGGAGGACGCGTCCCAGCGCATGAATCATGGCAAGCGTGCGACCTTCCGCCAGCGGCAACCGGATCGAAAGCGTTACAACGGGATCGGTGGGCATCTCAGCATCCATGCGCCGCAGCAATTCCTCGATCCCTTCGCCCGTAAGAGCGGACACTAGCACGGGCGCGCCGCCCGCGCTTCTCTCAGTGCCGTTCGCGATGGCTTTTCGATCTTCCGGAGCAAGCCGGTCCATCTTATTCAGCACGCGCAGCCTGGGGCGACTGTCGACGCCAAGTTCCAGCAAAATCTTGTCGACTTCCTCGTCGAGTTCGTCGTGGTGCGGATTGGAGACGTCGCTCACGTGCAGTATCAAAGCGGCTTCCTGCACTTCTTCGAGGGTCGCGCGAAACGCCGTCAGTAATCCTTTGGGCAGATCGCGGATAAACCCGACAGTATCGGAAACCAGGACGCGGCGGTTCGAGGGAAGGCGCAGCGCGCGGATCGTGGGATCGAGCGTGGCGAACATCCTCGAGGAAACCAGCACCTCGGCGCGGCTTAGTGCATTAAACAACGTGGACTTGCCCGCGTTCGTGTAACCCACCAGCGCGATGGTCCCGAGAGGGACGGCATTGCGCGCCTCACGCCGCAGCGCTCGCTGTTTGCGGACTTCATCAATGCTGGCTTGAATCTTGCCGACGCGGTCGCGAATCCGGCGGCGGTCGGTTTCCAGTTTCTTTTCACCAGGGCCGCGCACGCCGATGCGTCCCGTTCCGCCGCCGGCGCCACCCGCGCCACCGCCTCCGCTCTTGCCGCCGAGGCGCGACATTGAGGTTCCCTTTCCAGTCAGGCGCGGCAGCATGTAATTCAATTGCGCCAGTTCGACCTGCAACTGGCCTTCGCGGCTCCGCGCATGACGCGCGAAAATATCGAGAATCAGCTGCGTGCGGTCGATCACCCGGCGTTCCGTCGCTTCCTCAATGTTGCGCTGCTGCACGGGAGAGAGATTGCTGTCGAAGATGATCAGCGGTGCTTTGTGGGCCGTGGCTTCGGCGCGAATTTCGTCCAGTTTGCCGCGGCCTACCAACGTTGCGGGGTCCGCGGCATCGCGCATCTGGAAGACGGTTCCCGCGACCTCGGCTCCCGCGCTGAGAGCCAGCTCAACCAACTCCGAAAGCGATTCGCGACCCTGCTCGCCCGCGGGCATGCCGGGAAAGCGAGGCGCACGCTTCCATCCAAGGCCTACGAGCAAGGC
>WNFI01095313.1_pt1 | contig 19131 bp, 24 predicted proteins | sample 5400471 | NCBI WGS metagenome assembly WNFI01 (sample SAMN13153348, study PRJNA577476) | soil metagenome | isolation source: 100 cm saprolite on Douglas fir-dominated hillslope | place: USA:California | collected 2013-09-17 | reverse complement strand
GCGTCTACTTTTTCCGACGGATGTTCCGGCTCTTCCGGTTCGTGCGGCTCCGCCAGCGCGACCACGGAGAGAGCAAAACTGAGCACAAGGGTCACCGGCAACATGAGCCAGATCAGCAGCTGCAGGACCGGCACAAAGCGGACAAGCCACTCGCCTTTTGTCCGGGTAAACAGCATGTACGGAAGCAGCCGGTTGCAAACGACGACAATCAGGACCATCGCCACCGCTGCTTGTACTACTTCTGCAGCCGTCCGTTTCTGTTGCGAGAAAATCAGCCAGCCAATCAGCATGGCGATGGCGGCGGTAATCAATTGTGCCAGCACGGAAATGGTCAGCGCGGCGCGCGCGCTGGTGAAACCCAGGCGAGGTTCTACCAGGTTTTCAAATGCTTCGACGTTTTCCTGAAACTCGCGCGAGAGAAATTTTCCGCTCTCGGTGTATAGCCGCTCCACGTAGGAGACAAGCACCAGCAGCCCGCATAGGAGCGGAATCGCGATTGCATAAACCATCGCGGTCATGCTTGTCTCCTGCTGACTTTCTTGCCGACTTTCCTGACAAAAGCCCGATGGATCAAAGACGCAGGCAGCTTGAGTTGGGCGCGCAGAGCAAGCTCACGTTCGGCCATTTGTCCATTGTCGGTTTCATGGTCGTAGCCGGCAAGATGCAGCATGCCATGCAGCACCAGCACCTTAAGTTCATCCAGAGTCTTGTGCCCGTAGCGCGCGGCATTTTGTTTTGCGATGTCGGCGGAAATGGCTATGTCGCCGCCAGTTCCCCCCGCAGATGGAAACGAGAGCACGTCAGTAGGTTTGTCCTTCTTGCGAAACCGGAGGTTCAGGGCGCGCAACTGGAGGTTACCGGCGATCAGGATAGACACTTCACCGCTCACGCCCGCAAACTTTTGTGCACGCCGGGCAAAGCGCGTGAGCGCCGCCTGGTCCGCCGTCTTTACCGGTTTCTGGAAAATGATCATGCTCGCGAAAACAAATTGGGAGGGCCTTTGCCGCCCTCCCACATAAGATTCTACCCGTTTTTACTGCTGGAGCGGCGGTTCTTGCGTCGCCTGCTCGCCGGCCTGCCTGGGCAATTCCAGCGACATCTGCTGCGCGCGCGTCTTATCGTCATAGGCGCGAATGATCCGCTGCACCAGATGGTGGCGAACTACGTCCTCTTCGGTGAAGAAGTTGAAGGAGACGCCTTCCACGTTCTTCAAGATTTCCGCCGCTTCCAGCAGTCCACTGCGGCGTGTGTTCGGAAGATCGATCTGGGTGATGTCTCCGGTGATCACAGCCTTGGAGCTGAACCCCAGACGCGTGAGAAACATTTTCATCTGCTCGGACGTTGTGTTCTGCGCTTCGTCCAGGATGATGAAAGAATCATTGAGCGTCCTGCCACGCATGAACGCGATGGGCGCAATCTCAATGATGTTCTTCTCCAGATAACGGTCCACGCGCTCCTGGTCCATCAATTCATAGAGCGCGTCGTACAGCGGACGCAGATAGGGATCAACTTTCTCCTGCAGCGTTCCCGGCAGAAATCCAAGACGCTCGCCGGCTTCCACCGCAGGACGCGCAAGGACAATCCGTGCAACCTGCTTGTTGTTGAGCGCGGAGACAGCCATGGCCACCGCCAGATAGGTCTTGCCGGTGCCGGCTGGTCCGATGCCGAAGACCATGTCGTGCTTCTCGATGCAATCGAGATAGCGGCGCTGATTGATGCTCTTGGGCTGCACCTGGCGCTTGCCAAACGACCGCTGCTTGCCCGCTTCGGCCAGTCCGCGGAGCGTGCTGGTCGCGTCACCGGCAACCACGCGCAACATGGACGCAAGATCGCCGTTGTTGAAGGCGTGGCCGACGCGGTTCAAATGGTCGAAATCGGTGAAGATCTGCTCGGCGCGCGCGACGTCGCGGGCCGCGCCTTCGATCTGCACGGAATCCGATTTCAGGTCGATGTTGACGTTGAGCCCGGTCTCCATGATCTGGAGTGGGAATTGAGAAGCAGTGCTGCTCGTCCACCAGAGAGTGGAGGTAAGGCCATTCCAGCAGAGCGTACCCCGGTTGCAGGCACAAGTCAACATGGATAGATAAATCTTTGGTGAATCCTCCTGGACTCGGTGATTAGATGCCATTGGCGCGGAGCAGGCTGCGAAACTTATTGCGGAAGGTGGAGGGTGAGCATTGACGCGGAATCGTGGGACTACATTGACCAAACCCGCTAAGCGCCAGTAGAATAAGTACTTCGGATCCTCCGAGAGAATTCCCTAGAAGGATAAGCAACACACAATGGCAAACCATTTTTCGGCGCTGAAGCGCGCCCGTCAGACCGTGAAACGCACCGCGCAGAACCGCGCCAACTCGTCTCAATTCCGCACCGAGCTGCGGAAGTTCCGCCAGGCATTGCAGGCAGCCGACGGCGCCAAAGCCAAGGCGCAGTTCTCCAGCACCGTTTCCATGATTGACAAGGCCGTTAAGAAGGGTCTGATCCACAAGAACACCGCTGCCCGGTACAAATCACGACTGAACGCGCGTTTGGTCGCGGCGACGAAGTAGTTCTTCGCGCCAGAATTCCAAACTTTCCACGGTATAATCACCGCCTCACTCAGTGGTTGGAGCACAAATACCCGTGCGTCAATTCCAGGCGGCAGCGATTTTCGTTGTAGTTTCAGTGCTGGCCAGTGCAGGGCAGCAAGCCTCTGACCCTATAGCCACTTTACTGCGCACCAGACAGCGTTTGCTGGCAGACCTGGCCCGCATGCCGCGATATACATGCGTTCAGACGATTACGCGGAAGTACTATGATTCGCCTTCCCGCTTCGGCCAGACCTCATGCGCGAAGCTGATCAGCCAGCACCAGGCGCGAAAGCACGAACTATCAGTTGTTGGCTGGGACCGTCTGCGGCTGGATGTCGCACTGGTAGAAGGTAGCAACGCTTTCGCATGGGTCGGCGCGCCCAGGTTTGCCGATGACACCTTTGAGCAGCTCGCGGGCCGTGGGCCGCTCGGGAGCGGCGACTTTGGGACCTTCCTAACTGAAATTTTTCTCAAGGCAAAAGCGACCTTCCAGCGAGAGGACGTTAACGATGGGAAGCGGCTGCTGGAGTACTCCTATGACATGCCCGTAGGCAAGAGCGCCTACAAGGTCAAGACACGGGACAACTGGACCGTGACGGCATACAGTGGCACCCTGTTGTTGGATCCGGAGGCAATGGACATCGTGGGCCTCACCGCGCGTACAGCGGAGCTGCCCGAAGAGAGTGCCGCGTGCCAGGCGATCAGTGAAGTCGGGTATGGGCGAACGTCCATCCATGGACGCATGGTCCTGATTCCACGCGAAACGCGCCTACGCGCGATTTATCGGTCGGGCGCCGAATCACTCAGCGTGACTGGGTTTGCGAGCTGTCGCGAGTACGCCAGCACCATAAGGATTTTATTGGATGACAGCCAGGCTGCCGAGACTGGCGCAACTCCGGCCGCTGCGGCGCAGCCACCGGAAACAGTGCCAGCGGGGATTCACTTCAAGACGCGTATCGTAACGCCCATTGACTCAGACAACGCAGCCGCCGGAGACCCGATTGAACTGATTTTGCGATCGCCCATGCGGGACAAGAAAAGGTCGGTGCTCGCGCCCGTGGGTACAAGGCTCCATGGCAGGTTGCTCCGGCTGGAACAGCGATCTACGCCCACAAGCCACTTCGAAGTTGCCGTGCAATTAGAGTCACTGGAAATTGGCGGCAGAAGCGTTGCTTTCCATTCCACTTCGTATCCGGTCCGGCTCTATGTGCCAATTCAAGACCCACGCCGCCCGAGACAGGCGGAGTTCGTTGACCCCTGGAATAGTGCGACGTTCTATTTTCCTGAAAAACATTTGCGCCTGAAAGACCTGGAGTCGGAATGGGTCACTGTATCTGCGGACCAGGTGAAGGAAGCTGCTGAGACGTTGAAGAAAAAGAAGTAAGACTTCTTGTATTGATCCTGATCTTTTTCTTTATCCCGAAGCGCAGCGAGGGATCCATACCTCCGCGATGCCGTCGAGGACGGATTAAACGCAACGCCGAGAATTAACGCGAGACCCGTTTTATTCTGGCTTTCAAGCTCTTCGACCGGATATGTATCCCTCGCTGTGCTTCGGGATAAAGAAAAAGCAATTAAACCGGCAGTTGTTCCTGCTGCCATTCTGCGGCAATGATCTTCGGCTCCTCGGAAAGCTGAATCACCAGTTGCTCCAGCACCAGCTTCTTGCTGGGTGGATTGGAGCGTAGCGCGAGGTCGGCGCGGGCGATCAGCCTCAGGGCGCGGGTCAGTTCGCGGCGGGATTTATAGCGGCGTGCCTGGCGAATGATGTCGTCCGCGGCAAACGGCGGAACGCGGAAGCCCTGCCACAACGCCTGCCATATGGCGCGCGAGTCGCGGACGTTCTTCTCCAGTATGACCAGCATCTGGCGGAAGGTCCTCGCCAGCATGTAGAGATGTCCGATCGCGGCTTCTTCACCTTCACTGGCCGCGAGCACGCCTTCTAGCACCGCCAGCGCGCGGGCTTTGTCTTTGGCGGAGATCGCGTCAGTCAAATCGTAGAGCGAGCGCTGTTTGGCCGCGAGGACCATGGTCTCAACGTCGCCCAGAGTAATGCGTTTTTTTTCGTTGACGTACAGAACGAGTTTTTCCAGTTCGCGGCTCACCAGCATCATGTCCGCTCCGAGCGCGTCCACCAGTTCGCGGGCAGCGTCGGGATCGATCTTGACCTGGTCTTTCAGCGCCTGCTCCACCACCCAGCGCACGCCGTCGCTTTCTTCCACGCGCGCCAACTCCACCATTCCGCAGAACTCTCCCAGAGTCTCGCGGATACGCTCGTAGCGGTCCTTGTCCTGCATCTCCATGCGCCGGACGTCGGCGGGAATGCTGATGTGGTCCGCGACAAAAATGATCACCGCGGCCGGATTCGGGTCTTTGGCGTACTGCTCAATCGCCGCGAACTCTTCCGCGTGCGATCCACGGCCATACAGGTTCTTGACTCCGCGAACAAAGAGCACCTGAAAGGGCGCCATCAATGAGGGCGTACGCGCGCGGTCCAGAACTTCCGCGATGCTCACCTCGGAAAGATCAAGGTCGTGAAGGCTGAAGTCCCGCATATCGTCGGGCACGAGATGGTGCAGCAGCGCCTGCCGGCAGTGGTCGCGGAAAAAAGTCTCGTCGCCAACAAACACGTACGCAGGGCGCAGCTTGCGGCTGGCGACCTCAGAGACAAAGCGCTCTGAAGGCGCAAAGCTGCGTCCCGGCATTAGTAGGCCTCCAGAATGTCGCTGACCAGCATGCGGGCAAAATCGCGCGACATGCGCTGCAACGCGGGAGTCTCTTCCTGAAAGAAGCTAGCCACTTCGCGCGACACCTGGTACTGCTCGCGGAAGGTATAGTTTGGATTCTCGAAAAGGACCTTGCCGGCGCGGTCGACCAGTTGCACCTTCATGGTGACGGTGACAATCGCGCTGGAAACGCGCCCGCTCTGCGCGTCATATGTCAGCGGCGCGGCCACCGCGGAGTGTACCGTTCCTTTCAGCGTGGCGTCGGCAGAGCCGGCTTCATTGGCTACGTGGTAGCTGGTCCGGCTGATGAGCTCGCGCACAACGTCGCGAGTAAGAATCTGCTCGATGCGGTAGGTCTGGGTCTCATTGATGAATGCCGGGACCGCAACCGTGTGGACGTTGGTGGGCAGTCGCGAGGACCGTCCGCCTACCGCGTGATATCCACAGCTCGATACCAGGACGCTCCACGCCGCCAGCAACAACAAGCTTTTGCTCTTCACTGTACCTTTCCGTGCGGCCGGACAGCCGCCAAAGCACTCGCGCACTCCACGGCGGTGATCGCCGCGAGCCGCAGATTGTCCACCGCGGCCCAAAGCCAGAAACCGTTTTCGTGGAACGTGTCGCGCCGTATGGCCAGCAGCACCTGGTCTTTGCCGGCTACATTCACGTTGCTGGGCGAATCTTCCGCCGCACGCGCAATTTCTATGTGCTCGCCGGCCATGGCCTGGGAGAAATCTCCCACCGAGACATTTTTCTCCATCTCGATGTAAATGGAAAACGTGTAGGCATGGAACACCGGCGCTTGCAGCAGCGTGAGAGCGGGAAGCGGCGCATGGTTCTCCAGTAATTGCCGCAGATGGTCGCCAATACGGCGCTCAATCGTCTCGATCGGTTGAGAAGATTCTTTGCCGTAGCGTCCCAGAACGTTGAACGCAACTTGCGTGTCAAAAACCGCGGTGGGCATCTGCTGGAATGAGAGGAGATTAATGGTCTGCTCGTGCAGCTCGTCCATTCCGCGGCGACCTTGTTCGGAAGCAGGCTCAAACACCGTGGCGGCAGCCATACGGAGCGCTCCAGCCTTCTGCGCGCGAAGAAGCAGCAGAGCCATTGCGACGGAGGCAGGGTGCGCCGTGACCAACGCTGTGGTTTCCAGATTGAATTGCGAGGGTTGGCCTAGTTCGCGTCCGATCCAGGGAGCGCACACTGGCGCTTTGGCGTCGCTCTCCAGGGCGTACGAGAGGTCGACCACGGCGCTGCCGGCCTGGCGCGCTATCTTCCAATTGGCTTTGGTAAATTTTTCCTCGCTGGCGAAGAAAGTAAAATCCACGCCCTCAAGCTGGTCGCGACCCACTGGTTGGACAAACGCTACCTCATCCTTAACGGCGTCCAGTTGCCCAAGCGACTCGTTGTCATCAAGCAAACGGATGTCGTACGCGGGAAAATTGCGGTCCTCGAGGGCTTCTTTCAGTTCCTTACCCTTAAGCGAGGCCGCGCCGACTATCGCGACGCGAAACAGGTTCGCCGGTATTTGGCTTTCGGTCTTCATCTCGGCTCAGGCGCTTCCAGGTATGTAGGGGCCGGTGGGCGGCGGCGGAAGATCCAGGAAATCCGCATAAGAATTCCGCTCACAGCGTAAGCAGTTGCAATAGTAAAAAGCACGTACCGCGAGAAGTAGATCAACAGCAGCACCAGGACCGAGAGCAGGATGATCACCTGGAAGGGATGACGGTTTTTCAGGTTGAGGTCTTTGAAGCTGTAAAACCTCCACGTGCTCACCATAAGCATTCCCAATATGACCACCACGGCAAACCATACCGGTGCCGCCCACCACGACGCGATGGGTTGTCCGCGGAAGAGATGTACCGTGGCCGCAATGACTGCCGCGCCCGCGGGAATCGGCAGGCCGACAAAATATTTTCTTCCCGGCCGTCCTGGATTGGAGGGCTGCGGATTTAACTGAATATTGAAACGTGCCAGACGACTGGCGCCGGCAACCAGGAATATGAACGTGGCAATCACTCCCAGTTGGACCACGCGGGCGTGCAGGTCGGCATTGCCGAAGTTCGACAATTCGCGGAAGCCCCACATCCAGGCAAGAATCGCGGGAGCAACGCCAAAAGTGATGACGTCAGCCAAAGAATCGAACTCGCGTCCAAAATCGCTGGTGGTATTGGTCATGCGGGCGACGCGCCCATCCAGCCCGTCAGCAACAATGGCAATACCGATAGCGATGGCAGCGACGTTGAAAGGCCACGGATGCTCTTTGGTGCCTTGCAAGGTTTGCGCAATGGCGTAATAGCCGGCGCCAATGTTCGCGGCCGTGAAGATGGAGGGCAGGATGTACATGCCCTTACGCATGCGCCGCTTGCGGGAGGGCGGCATCTGGTCTTCCCATCGGCGTAACGGAACCGGCATCTTCATTGGATCAACTCCGAAGCTTGCGGAATACGTGCACCGTTCCCTTGCCACACGTCCTTGGGCGCTGCCGGAACCCGGCCAATGACTGAAGAGCCGCCCTTCACGCGATCGCCTAACGAAACTTTGACTTGGACGGATTCAGGGAAGATAACATCCGTCCGCGAGCCGAACTTGATCAGCCCAACGCGCTCGCCGCGCTCGACCTTGTCCCCGACTTTCTTGTTGAAGACAATTCGCCGCGCCAGCAAGCCGGCAATCTGCTTGAAAACCAGGGTCATGCCGTCGCCTTCAACTGTCACAATGTTCTGCTCGTTGGTCTCAGCCGACGCCGGCGACATGGCATTTCCGAACTGGCCTCGCTTGTAAACCACGTCCTTAATCGTCCCCGCAACCGGCGAACGGTTCACGTGCACATCAAAGACGTTCAGGAAAATACTTACCCGGGTGCACGACTTGCCGTTCAATTGCGCTGGAGAGATGTCGGTGACCTTCCCATCGGCCGGAGAAACGATCAGCCCCGGCTCCGCCGAAATGGTACGCTCCGGATCGCGGAAAAACCAAAGGAAAAAGGCCGCCAGCAATATCGGAACAGCGGCGAACGCCGGGGCAGCCAGCCACCACAACAGCGCTGCTACCAGGAACATTCCCAGGGCATAGTAGATTCCATCGCGGACCATTATCACGATTATAGCGATTAGCGGAGCATTGGCAGATTAACTTCCTGGACGCCCACAAAACACAAACCTCTCTTGCTGCCGTCCCGGGGACGGCGCAAGAGAGGTCTTGTTTTCAAAAACGCTAGGCGACTTGAGACGGACCGCGCAGGTATACCTGCTCGATCATCTGCATCTGGTCTTTGGCGTGCAGTTTGAGTTTCTTGAGACGCACTTCTTCCAGCTTTTCGTCTTCAGTCAGGTAACGTTTTTCGATTAAGGAGTTGAGGCGTTGGGAGAGTTGTGTGTGCTCTTGGGCCAGCCGACGAAACTCTTCGTGACCGGCCAGAAGCTGTTCGCGAACGGAATCTACCATCCGGAAGAACCTCCTGCTTATTCTTAATCGAAAATTAACACACGGCGGAGGGCAGTTCAATCAAAATTCAGGGCTGCCGCGAAAAAGAAAATTTTAGTACCAAGGCATCTTCTTCGGGATTGTGATAGTAGGATTTCCGCTTGCCCGATTCGACAAAGGCCCACTTTTCATACAGAGCGCGTGCCGCACGATTTGACTCTCGAACCTCAAGAAAAACGTGTTTTCCCCCGCGTTTTTCAACCAATGTCATGAATTCGCCCAGCAGGCGTGTTCCCAGCCCGCGTCGACGAGCCGGGCCATTGACAGCGATATTCTCGATCTCCCATTCATCGTCCAGAGGGCGTGCCACCAGAAAACCGAGGGCGACGGCATCTTCCTCGAGCACTAGCGTTAGGCGTTGATGCACCGCGACTGGTGCAAAAAGCTTTTGATATTCAGCCGGCGACCATTGTGCCGCTGTCGCAGCACAACGCGCCAGATCCACTAGACGGGGCACGTCTTCCGCGACCGCGTTGCGGACGCGAATCCTGGATGATTGGTCTGTCATGCGCGTGGAACTTCAGAGCCGGCTGATTTGCTGAACGCAACCTCGGCATCGGAGCAGCGGATGTAATTCGCGTCTAATTCTTCAACGCTGACCGTTTCACCGTCCAGTATCTTCTTGAGACCTAGTTTCGCGATCAACTCCGTGGATGGCCGTGAGACGCGCTGGACCGGAGTATTGAAGGAAGCGGCTAGTTCCGCGATTGCCGGATCACTCGTGACCAGAAGGACCGGGGACGCACTTTGCATCGCAGACGCGAACTCTTCGCGAGTGCGCAGCGATTCTTCCAGCATCACTGCATTGCTGCCAGAAACCTCGTACAGCCCCAGAAAGACTTCATTTCTGCTTGCGTCCAGTGCGGCTGCGATTTTGCCCTGGGCCTCAGCTTGCGTTGCCAGCGCTTCAAGTAGCGACACAACCGCGATTGGCCGCTGTAATACTTCTGCCAGCCCTTTTACTGCGCTTAGGCCAACACGAAGGCCGGTGAACGATCCCGGACCGGAGACCGCGACAAAGCCACCCAGATCGGCCGCCCGCAAATTGTGTTTTTGTAAGAGCGAAGCCAGCACGGGGACCAGCTGCGCGGAAAATGTCCCCCCGGAGATAGCAGCGGATTCGAGTACGCGAAACGAACGCGCGTCGCCTTCGGCGAGAGTTATGCCGCCGGAGCTACCGGAAGTGTCAATGGCGACTAGAACCATCTACTTTTATCATCCGCGAACGAGTTAAGATTTTGGGAATGCCCAGCTTCGGTAAAATTGCGGGTAAATAAGAGAAGCCGTTATTGAGGCACTGTAAAAGTGGCTCGAAATTGGCGGTAGTACAAACTCGTGACCCCTTCGAAACCAGAGGCTGTTCCCACCAGCAACCAGAGGCTTCCTGTCGCATCCGTTCGAACTGTCAAAGCTGAAGCGCTGTCCAGCATCTTGGTTTCATAAACATTGTGGGCACAATCGTTTGAGCTGTTTGCCACATTGCCGATCACCAGGGCGTCTTTGCCTCCCGTCGCACCGATACCTGAGTCAATGTTTATGACGAAGGAGCCACCGCTAAGAATTGGCAGCGGTTCTGTAGCAGTACTCCCGGCCTTGACAAACACTGCTTCACCGGGAGGACCACCAATTCCAGCGCACCCCGCCGGGACGTTGGTAGCGAACTCAACATGAAAGCTGACACTATAAACTGTGTTCGGCTTCAGACCGGTTATCTGTTTTTTGAGAAACATAAACAAGGCAGCACTGTGATTACTGCCGCTGATGAAGAATCCGGTCTTGGTCTGGTCCAGAGGAATTGGAAGGGTCTTAATGCCGGATGCCAGCTCAAAGAAAACTTCTTGTCCAGCCGGGTAATTGGAAAAGCCAGAGCTCCAACCCTGCGCTCCATTGGCAAAATCAAATTGAAACATCTGGCCGGGCTGCAGTGTTGCGGTATTTCCACCGCAGCTGGATAGACAGAGAAAAGAAACAACCAGGACTGCCAGCATTGCTGCTTTTCTAAGCGTTAGATTGTCACTACTATTCATCATTCGCTTAAGTCCTATCGCAGCCGGATTCGGGTCCCGGTGCGCCAGCCCGAGATTCAGACAGAATCCTGCACTAACTCTACCAGAACTCCGCCTGCGCTCGAAGGATGCACGAACACATAACGATGCCCGCCTGCGCCAACTTTGATTTCATCCGAGATCAGGCGTGCTCCATTCTCTTTCAACCTCGCCACCGCCTTCTCCAAGTCAGGCACGTGCAGTGCGACATGGTGCAGTCCTTCACCGCGCTTTTCCAGGAACTTGGCGATGACTGAGTCCGGGCTGGTAGCTTCGAGCAATTCAATACGGCTTTCGCCGAGCGGGACCATGGCCACGCGAACTTTCTCGTGCGGCACCTCTTCCTCGCTTGCGACCTCCAGCCCAAGCTGCTCATAAAACTTGCGCGCCTGCACCAACGACTTTACGGCGATTCCGAGATGGTCAATGTTATGCATGAAGCAAATGACAATTAGCAGTTAGCAATTAGCCAGAGCGTTCCTCATTACCCAATTTTAGACTTTGCTTCGTCTCGCTCCGCAGATCGGTCGCCGAAGCCACCCACAATCTCCTCAACAAGAGAATACGGATCGCGCCGGTGTTCGGCGATGTCGGCTGCCAGACGCGACAGGTCACCTTGCGACATACGTTCATTCAGCAGGCGATCGAGCAGGGCTCCGCGCAGCATCTCCACCAGTCGCTCGCGCCAGTTGCTGATCTTCTTTTTGAGCAGCAGGTCCTGCTTTTCCAGAAACTTCTCGTAGTTCGCGATGGCCGCCGCCAGCTCGGGAATTCCTTTTCCTTCCGTGGCCACGGTCTTGATGATCGGCGGCGTCCAATTATCTTTGCGGGTCGCCAGGGACTGCATGGCGCGGATTTCGCGCTCCACACGGTCTGCGCCCTCGCGGTCACTCTTGTTGATCACAAAGATGTCGGCAATCTCCATGATGCCGGCTTTGATCGTTTGCACGTCGTCACCCATGCCCGGCACCAGAATCACGACCGTGATGTCGGCGAGACGGACAATATCGATCTCGTCCTGTCCAACGCCCACAGTTTCGATCAGGACCATGTCTTTGCCGCTGGCATCGAGAGCCGTTGTCACGTCTGCCGTCGTGCGCGCCAGGCCGCCGAGGAAGCCGCGTGTAGCCATGCTGCGAATGAAAATTCCCTGGTCAGCATGGTGGGCCTGCATGCGTATGCGATCGCCGAGAATCGCGCCGCCTGTGTAAGGGCTGGTCGGGTCAACGGCGATGATGCCGACCGTGCGTCCATCTTTGCGGTACTCCCGCGCCAGTTGGTCCACCAGCGTGCTCTTGCCCGCTCCCGGAGCGCCGGTAAGCCCGATCACGCGCGTACGGCCGCTGAACGGAAAAAGCGCCTTCAACAATTCCAGAGATTCCGGAACACCATCTTCAATGGTGCTGATGGCGCGGGCCAAAGCTCGCGGCTCGCCGCTGCGGATTTGGTCGACCCAGGTCTGGATTCTTTGGTCCAACTACGCTCCTAAAAGCATTTAACCGCAAAGGGCGCAAAGGCCGCGAAGGAAGCAAAAACATTTCTGCTGCACTTGTTTGTCTCAGTCTTCCTTTGCGGCCTTCGCGTCCTTTGCGGTAAAAGCTTTCCTAATCCTTCAACAACTGTCGCGCAATCACCAGCCGCTGGATCTCGCTGGTACCCTCGCCAATGGTGCACAGCTTTACGTCGCGATAAAACTTTTCCGCCGGATAGTCCTTGATGAATCCATATCCGCCGTGAATCTGAACACCCTCATTCGCGCATCTCACCGCGACTTCACCCGCATAGAGCTTCGCCATGGACGACTCCATGGTCGTCTTCATCCCGGAATCTTTCATGGTGGCGGCACGCATGGTCAGCAGGCGGGCCGCGTCAATTTCGGTCGCCATGTCCGCCAGCTTCCATTGTATGGCCTGGAAATCGCTGATCGCTTTGCCAAACTGCTTGCGCTGCTTGGAATACTTGAGCGCGGCCTCGTAGGCGCCCTGGGCCATGCCCAGCCCGAGCGCGGCGATCGAAATGCGTCCGCCATCCAGTACGCGCATGGCGTCAATGAATCCATCGCTCTCCTTGCCCAGCAATGCGTCGGCAGGGACCCAGCAATCTTCAAAGACGAGCTCGGATGTATCGCTGGCGCGCAGTCCCAGCTTGTTTTCTTTCTTGCCCGGACGGAAACCCTTGGTATCTTTCTCCACCACGAACGCCGAGAGACCGTGCGTGTGTGCAGTCTTGTCTGTGACGGCAATGACAACGATGACATCGGCATGATGGCCGTTGGTGATAAAAGTCTTCGTCCCGTTCAGTACCCAGCCGCCCCTCTTGCGTGCTGCACTCATGCGTGCGCCGCCGGCATCGGAGCCGGAGCCCGGCTCGGTCAGTCCCCAGGCGCCCAGCCACTCTCCGGTCGCGAGTTTGGGAATGTATTTGCGCTTCTGCGTCTCGCTGCCAGCCAGAAAAATGTGGTTCGCGCACAAGGAATTGTGAGCGGCCACCGTGATGCCGATGGATCCATCCACGCGCGAAAGTTCTTCAATGGCAATCACGTATTCCACATAGCCGAGCCCGGCGCCGGAATACTCGGCGGGAAAGATGATGCCCATCACACCCATCTTGCCCAGTTCCTTGATCACGTTCGCGGGGAACTCGCAGGCTTCGTCCCATTTCATGACGTGCGGCGCGATCTCGCGCTCGGCGAATTCGCGTATGGACTTTTTCAGCTGCAACTGCTCTTCAGAAAGTTGGAAATCCAAACAGCCTCCTCAGGACGTGCCGGCCCACCGGCGATCGCCTTGTGCGATCAGGCAAAACAGATGATTATGACACGGGAAGAGATGGAAGATGGGGATTTCAGATTGCGGCTTGGTCACGCGCCCTTTACCCGAATAGCGGCCTTGGCTCCCTGGACTGACCACGCGGCCCAACCCAGGCAAACTACCGTTACGGAAGAGAACGCCACTTGCGGCCCACCAAAATAAATCCCGGACAAAGCCAGGCACGCCAATTGGACCGTAAAGAGGCCCCAGCCTAAAGCGCCTGCCGATTCCGGAAGCTTGCGCGCCAATCCGCCAAGCTGCCAGGCCAGAAAAGCCGAAAACAGCATATACGCGGTCACGAACAGACCGAACCCGGTGTAGAACTTTCCATAGGTGTAGTCTGCGTTCGTGACTAAACGGACGCTATTCATGGCGTTATACACGGCAAGGCCTTCCGCTGTCCGAGGCCTGAAGCTCAGAAAACCAAACGTATGACCCAGCGCAAAGAGAACGAATACCACCGCGGCCGTCCGGTAAAGCCATATCGATTTCATAGCAACTCCTCTGTCTTCTGAATTAAATTTCAGTTCACCTGCTCGGCTCGTGCGACGAACAGCTTCAACAGTCCGCCCCATCCGCCCTCGGAATCAACTGCGGTCCGCATCTCGGCTCCGCCCGCGCCGTGACGCTCGAAGTACCGGTGCTCCAGGTCCACACGAGTGCGGCCGCCTGGCTCCAGCGTAAAACGGATTTCGGCTTCGCTTGATTTCGCCAGGTCCGGCTCGTACCCCCATGTGTGAGTGATCTGCCACGCCATCACAAAGCGGTGCGGCGGCTCCCATACAAGAACGCGGCCCCAATCGCATTCGGTGCCGTCAGTCTGTTCGCTGTAGCAGCGGCCGCCGGCGCGCCCCTCGATGATGGCCTTCTTCATGGGCGCTTTTCCGATGTGGTGGGTGCGTGGCCACCATGTGTCGATGCCTTCGGTGAACACCCGGAACGCGTGCTCCGGGCTGGCCTGCACCGTAACGCTTTTGACGACTGGAACATCTGACGTGGAATCCGTTGTGGTGGTCATCTCTTCTCCTGATTAATTTGGGCGCTCTTCCACTTTCTTTTTGAATGCGGTGAGTGCCTGGGTCCAAAACTGGTCGAAATACTCACGCAACGAATCGAACCCCTCCGCATGGATCTGATACAGCCGACGGTTCCCTTCAGGCCGGTCCAATACCAAGTTGGCGTCTTTGAGAATCCGCAGGTGCTGCGAGATCGCCGGTCGGCTTACCGGAAAGTTCCGAGCAAGCTCGCCCACAGGCATAGGTCCCTTAAGCAACCGGACCAGTATTGCTCGCCTGGTCGGATCGCCCAAGGCGTCAAGCTTCAATTCTTGGTAAGTATTCACTAACCGTAAGATATAACTTACCATTTAATCGTGTCAAGTAGTTTTTGCGGATTTTTTCTTGCAACGGGCGCTGCGGATCGAGTAGCGCCACATTATCGTGGTTACGCGCTGGTCTCGACTACTACACGGTCCCCATGGCTGTGCGGCTGGGAGATCACTAGAAATCTGATTTGGTTCGCTGATTCGTTTCTGATCCGGTGAAGAGCACCTGGAACAACTTGTATACCCGCGCCCGCGGCCAGGCGGAAGTCACGGCCCTCAATCTCCAACACCCCCTCGCCTGACAGCATGTAGAAGAACTGTTGGGCGATTCGGTGGTAGTGCAGCACCTCGGAATCCCCCGGCTGCATTTGCTCTTCAATCACGCTGAGCTTCGGGTCGCGTACCAGGTGCCATCCATCGGCATGTTGTCCCCATACATAGTGTTCGGCGTTGGAACGGCTGATCACTTCGGGCTGCATATTTCCTCCCGAAGTTTCTGATACGCAGGCCAGCATCATCCTGGCAGCGAGAGGTATAGAGCTTAAGAGGTCGGTCGGCAAGTTGTTTTCATCCATTCTGCCTCCCAGAGCCCCAAGAGTATCTACAACCCGCGAAAGCGTACAGGAGCAGAATAGCGATTTTATAACCGGTACAGTTTTGCTGTATAGATGTGTTATGCTCCGCCAATGGCAACCGCAGCCCAACCCGATGCTCCCCTCTATGTCCGCATAGCCGAAACTCTCACCCAGCAGGTAGCGCGCGGCGCTCTGCGCGCGGGTGATCGCGTTCCGTCCCTGCGTCAGCTCAGCCGCCAGAAGGGTGTTAGCATCTCCACCGCGTTGCAGGCATACCTGTGGCTGGAGAACCGCGGATATCTGGAAGCGCGCCCGCAATCCGGGTTCTACGTGCGCGCGCCATACTCGAATCTGATTCCCGAGCCGCAGTTTGAAGCGCAGAAGACCCAGCCCACAGCGCTGGGAACGAACGCGATTCTGGCGAAGATGATGGAATCGGTCAGCGATCCGGCCAACATTCCTTTTGGCGCCGGTTCTCCTAGTCCGGAGTTGTTTCCCAACCGGAAGTTGAATTTGATTTTGCGGCGCATCGTGCGCCGGCATCCGTATCACAGTACACAATATGAAATGCCGCCGGGCTCCGAGCCTCTGCGTCACCAGATCGCCCGCCGCTCCCTCGACTACGCCGGCGGCTTCGCGCCGCGCGACGTGATCATCACTTCCGGGACCATGGAGGCCATCAATCTCAGTCTGCGCGCCGTCGTCAAGCCTGGGGACGTGATCGCGGTGGAGAGTCCAACCTACTTCGGCATGCTCGAGAGTGCGGCTTCTCTAGGCGTGAAGGTGATTGAGATTCCAACGCATCCGCAGCAGGGCATGGACCTTGACGAACTCGAGACGGCAATCCGCAAGCACAAAGTGAAAGCCGTGATGGTGATGACGAACTGCCATAACCCGCTGGGCTACGTGCTTTCCGACAGCTACAAGAAAGCGCTGGTCGAGCTGACGGCGCGGCGTGATGTCGCCGTGATCGAAGACGACATTTACGGTGACCTGGCATTTCGCGGCGCTCGTCCGCGGACACTGAAGTCCTATGACCGCAAAGGGCTGGTGCTGCTCTGCTCTTCTTTCTCCAAGATGATGGCGCCGGGATATCGCGTAGGCTGGATCGTAGGCGGACGTTTTCGCGAAGAGATCGCGCGTCTGAAATTCCTGACCAGCGTGGCCAGTCCATCACTGCAGCAGATGGTGATTGCCGAGTTCCTCGAGTCCGGAAGTTACGACCGCCATCTCAAGCGCATGCGCACTGCGTTTGCCGCAAACGTGGAAGGCGGACGCCAGGCGATCGCCAAATATTTTCCCGAAGGAACGCGCATCAGCCGTCCGGCCGGCGGGTACATGCTGTGGATCGAGCTGCCGCCGCGCATCAATGCTCTCAAGCTCTATCAGGCTGCGTTGCCACACCACATCAGTATTCTGCCGGGAACAATTTTCTCCGCGACTGGCCGCTACAAGAATTACGTGCGTATCAACTGCGCTCACACCTGGACCGACGCGCTGGACCGCGCGCTCTTGACACTGGGGCGGCTCTGCGAAAAAGCGGCCTGAGGCCTGGATCTACTTTCGTATAGCACGCAAGAAGTTCTTGGCCGCACCGCCTTCCTCGAAACGAGTCTCCGCTGTTTGCGTTGGGGCAACGGATAGTGGCTCGCGGCGATACAGCTTGATCGTGTTCTTCGTGGCTGAGATCAGCAGGATCGTCACCATGCCAGCGATCCCAATCGTCCCCCCAAGATTGAACAGTTGAACAGCGTGCCCAGCCACGTGGACGACCGAGTTATGCAGCAGTTTCAGGTTCCCGATACACAGCAGTATCCGGAGCTCGGTTGGCCCCATCTTGAAATAGGAAATCTTGAAGTCGCCCAGCGTGTAAGTCGCCAGATACACCTCAATCGACAGCATCAAATAGCCGATCAGCAATCCTAAGGCGACAATAGGCGCCATGTATCCGGAGAGCGCCAAGCCACCCAGCAGGAAGAGTGCGCTGAACGCGTCCACAATATGGTCCACATAAAACCCGTACCGCGGACGAGAGCAGTTGCGAAAGCGGGCCAGGGTTCCGTCCAGGCTGTCACCCAGCCAATTGAGCGCCAGACAGACGATCACCACGATCAATCCCCAGCGGTTCACGCTGGCCCACCAATATCCTGCTCCAGCGCCGGCCATGGCCAGCAGACCAAGAAGCGTCAGATGGTCAGAGTTGATCCACAGGGGTGTGCGCGCCGCCAGCCACAAAAGGGTCCGCTTCTCCAGAGCTGCCAGGAAACTTTGCTGGATACGTTTGGCTTCACGAAAAACAATGGGTTTACCAGATTGCATGATCTTCCTCCGTAGGGATTGCTATTGTCAGACGCCACCTTGCGCTGTGGCGGTATCAACCGGCAATGCACGGCGGGACATCTGTACATAAAGCGGAAGTCAAGAGCTAAGTGATTGCAACGAGGATGGATAGTGCAAGGCTATCTAAGCCATTACAGAGACGGACCGAGCCAAAGAGTCGCGCTGGGCTGGACCGCCAACCAGCGTACCCCAAGCTTGGACGCAACCCACTTTTCTCGCAGCAGCGCCAAGTAAATCAGCCATGCGGGCAGGAGCACGGGCTTAGGAACGCAAATTGCACAGTAAGGTCGTAAGTTGACGGAATCTAGCAAAACCAAAGCAGAGATTGATCGCGCGGCGCGAATCGCGATGCGTCTTCCTTTGCGCTTTCGTCTGCCTGGACAAGACTGGTGCATCGGCGAGACCGTCAACGTGAGCATCACCGGGCTGCTGTTTTGGTCGGAGAACACGCTCGAGGTGAACACGTCCGTTGAAATCACGTTTCAGACTGCCGGAATTCCGCTGCTGAGTTCCAGCAAGCGGCAGGCGCAGGTGGTGCGCCGCGTGTTGAGCAACTGGCCTGAGACCCGGCCTCTGTTCGGCGTCCGTTTTTACGGCTAGCCGGTTATCTGATTAGGTAAGTCCTTCCGCATTGACCCTGCTGCCCGCCAGCGTTCATAATCAAGCTCTCTGGCCATTCACGTAGTCAAAATGGCAAAAAATTATCATGTCCGACGACACTCAGAAATCAAAAGCGTCCTTCGAGAAATTTGGCCGCAAGCTCGACCAGGGATTCGGCGAAGCAGCGAAGAAGCTGGACCAGGAGAGCGAGAAGGTAGTCACCTATCTCAACCAGGAAGTGGTGCCTGCCATCCGCAATCACTCCAGCAAGGCCCTGCGGACCGCCGCGGAAAAGCTGGCATGGCTGGCCGACTATATGGACGAGCACCGCTCCACCTAGCCGCCATCGCCCTGCTGGCTTGGCTGATCTCCGGATGCGGAGGCGCGCCCAAACATACCGCGCGCTCCACCGTGCCTCGGGACGTTCCGCCCCCCACTGTCACTCACCCGACTGTCCCCACGGATGCGAATGGGGAGATCGTCGTCCCCAAAAACGCCAAGCCTATCTACACCGAGACTGGACGCGCAAGCTGGTACGGGCCGCGCTTCCAGAACCGGCATGCAGCCAATGGCGAGATTTTCGACATGAACCAGCTCACCGCGGCGCACCGCACCATTCCCTTGAACTCCATTGCCCGCGTGACCAACGTGAAGA
>WNFI01000942.1_pt1 | contig 19135 bp, 20 predicted proteins | sample 5400471 | NCBI WGS metagenome assembly WNFI01 (sample SAMN13153348, study PRJNA577476) | soil metagenome | isolation source: 100 cm saprolite on Douglas fir-dominated hillslope | place: USA:California | collected 2013-09-17 | reverse complement strand
GCGCCGAATGGCGTTTCAAGTCGACCCTCCATACCGGCTCGTCGGCGCAGCTTGCGAGCGAGCCATCGACGCAGGCGTTACTCTGCGCCTCGGGCGACGCCGGGTTGCGCGGCGCCGCGCCGACCCCACGACAGTATTCTCTTTCCTTTCTGAAGTTCTGGCGCTGGTGATTCGCCGCGCGTTGTTGATCACCAACCCGGCCTCTCGCCGCGGCTTGAGTCTGCTCGCGAGGGCGACGAGTGCCTTCGAACGTGCCGGCGTGGCCTGCGACGTCTTTCTTACCGAACGCGCCGGACACGCCGCGGAGATCGCGACCGCCCGTCACGCGAACTACGATGCCGTGTTTTCGCTCGGCGGTGACGGCACGGCGATGGAGGTCGCCGGCGCGCTGGCGGGGACGGGATTCGCCATTGGCGCGCTTCCTGGCGGCACCGGCAATCTGCTCGCGCGTGCGATGGGTATTCCCCTGAATATGGATCGCGCGGTCGCGGCCCTGATCCACGGTGAGGAAATGCAGATCGACGTCGGCCGATTCGCTACGGGTCGCCGTTTCGCGATCGCCGCCGGAGTCGGAATCGACACGATGATGGTTCGTGAAACCCGTCGCTGGATGAAGCAGTACTTTGGCGTTGTGGCGTACGTCCTCATGGGCACCCGCGCGGCCCTGCGAGTCATTCTGGGCGGCCACATGATCAATGTCCGGCTGACCGTCGACGGCGTGACCGAGAGTCGGATGGCGACGACGATCATGGTGGCCAACGTCGGGTCCCTGCTCAGCGGCCAGCTCACGCTCGGTCCCGACATCCGCGCCAACGATGGCCGGTTGGACGTCTGCCTGTTCGCCCCGCGCTCCCTGTTCGATGGGGTCCGGATCATGTGGCGGATGCTCACCAACAACTTCGCCGACCACCCGACGATGATCTATCGGGCGGGCGCGATGATCCGCATCGAGACGGACCCCCCCTGTGACGCCCAGGCCGACGGTGAGCTGATCGGCCAGACGCCGCTCGAGATCTCCGTCGAGCCGCTGTCGGTGAAGCTCCTCGTGCCACGGCGTTGAGATTCGGCGAGCAGCCCGCTCCCACGCGGCCGGTGTGCACACCTATTTTGCGCGCATGACGTCCACCCCTGGAGACGCGATGGTCTGCCGCGCCTGCGGCAACGAGGAGCGCGCGTCGGAAGGATATCCGTGCGCCGATTGCGGGACTTTCATCTGCGTCGTCTGCTCGATCCGCGGCGTCACGCGCTGCCGGACGTGTGAGGGGGCGCGGCCGGTGAACGTCGCCACGCCGAAGGCGCGTTGATGGGGGACACTGCCGGCGAACGCGCTCCGCAGGATGATCCGCCGCTCTTTCGAACCCGTGTTGCCGCAGCGCTGGCGCCGATGCACAGCGAGCCGCTTGTGGCGAGCCAGCAGGTCTCGCAACAATTGGCCGGCCATGAGGTCGACGCGATGGACGTCGAAGGCGATTGGGTGCTCAGCCGTGGAGAGGACGGGTACGAAGGCTGGATTCACACCGGCTTTTTCGAGTCGCGCGGGGCTCCGGTCGACGGTGCCGAGATTCGACGGGTGTCCTTGGGATGTAAGGCGGAGCGCATTAGCGGTGAAGAAAGAGCATTGCCGCTCCGAGCATTCCTGCGCGGCGACGAGCGCGTCATCGAGGGCGAGGCCATCGATCTCAGCGTTGCCAGCCTGCGATTCCCGCTCGTGGCAGACGCAATCGCTGCCTCGGCGCACGAGCTGTTTCGCGGCACGAGCTACGTGTGGGGCGGTGTGACTCCGTGGGGCGCCGACTGTTCGGGCCTTGCGCAGGCGGTGTTCGCGCTGCACGGCCGGATCCTTCCGAGAGATGCATGGCAGCAAGCGGAACTCGGCCAACCTGTCGTCGGCGACTTCGCGGCCCTTCGGCCGGCCGATCTCCTCTTCTTCAGCGATCGCCCGGACAGGTGGGTGACGCATGTCGGCGTCGCTCTCGGAGCGGGCCGCATGGTGCATCTGGCCCTCGGCCGTGGAGGCTATGCGACGGAATCCCTCGAGTCCGATAACGCCTACGTCGTGAAGCTGCGACAGCGATATCTCTTCTCTCGCCGGCTCATCTAGCAGCGGAGAGCGTGCTAGCTGAGCATCGCGGCGCGCGGCACGTTCGTCGATGTCCGAACCTGAACGGGAATCTCACTGGCCGAGTCGCCGTCGATCGAGACTGCCATGACGTACCCGCCGGCCGCGTCCATCGGCAGATCGATCTGGGCGATGAGCGGAAGATCCATTTCCTGTACGCCCGCCGGCGGCGCGCCCACATTCAGCTCGCCCGAGCTACTCCACAGCTCCGTGCCCGATGGATTGAGCCAACGCAGTGCCACCGTATGCGCCCCGACGTCGAGTGAGCTTCCCTTGAGGTGGACCACCAAATGCGCGCGCGGATGCACGGCGGGTAACGTCGCGACCTGAAGCGCGTCGAACACGCCGAGGACGTTGAGTTTTCCCTCTTGGGAGAGGTTCGCGGCGTCGGCAAAGAGGGCAAATGAGACGTGCATTCCACAACATAGACAGTTCCAGCGCGGCCCGCCTAGCTTTCCGACCATGCATTCGAATGCCGGCGGGGTCTCCGCGCCCGGCCCGTCCGCGACACTGCCGCGGCCGGGCGTTTGGTTGACGGACGTCAGCCTCGTGCTCATGGCGCTCATCTGGGGCGTCAACTTCGTCGTCGTAAAGTTCGCGACGAGCATCGTCCCGCCATATGCGTTCAACGCCGTTCGTGTGTCTCTTGCCGCCGCGGCGCTCATGATCATCGCGGTGATGGGCCGCAGCCCATGGCCGAATCGCCGGCAAACCCTGGCGTTGCTGGGTCTTGGCGTGCTCGGTAACGGCATCTACCAGATGTTCTTCGTTCAGGGCATCGCGCATACCCGCGCCGGCGACGCCGCGCTCCTCATTGCCGCGACGCCGGCGTTCATCGCGCTCATCGGCCGAATTCGCGGAGTCGAGCGCATCGGACGCAAATCCTGGATCGGCATTCTGCTCTCCGTGCTCGGCATCGGGCTGATATCCGGGGCGGCCGCGATCAGCGGTTTTCACGGCTCAGTGCTTGGGGACGCGCTGATACTCGGCGCCTCGCTGTCGTGGGCGTTCTATACCGTATTGCTCAAGCCCTACACGCACGCCGTCGACGGCTTGAAGCTGGCGGCGCTCACGATGGCCGGCGGTGCAGTGTTGCTGATTCTCTTCGCCTGGCGGGCGGTTTTGGCCACGCCGTGGAGCTCAGCGCCGCCGGCGGCGTGGGGAGCGTTGGCCTACAGCGGAATCGGCGCGCTCGTGATCGCCTATTTCTTTTGGTATCGCGGCGTTCGCCTCATCGGCCCGACGCGGACGGCGATGTACTCGAACCTGCAGCCCGTGATTGCCGTCTTCGTCGCCTGGATCGTGCTCGGCGAGCTACCGACCCTCTGGCAGGGGGTCGGCGCCGCGTCGATAATGTCCGGCTTGTTCCTTACCCGCGCATGAAGCTCGTTCTCTTCGACATCGACGGCACGGTGCTCCTCAGCGACGGAGCGGGAAAGCGAGCCGTCCACAGAGCGCTCGCGGAGGTCTACGGCTCGTCAGGACCGAGCGACCATCGATTCGACGGCAAGACCGATCCGCAAATCGTGCGTGAGCTCCTCCGCAGCGATGGCCACGCCGATGATCATATCGACGGCCACATGCCGCGTGCGCTGAGCCGCTATATCGAGGTACTCGCCGAGGAGCTCGGCAATCCCGGCCACAAGCCTCGCGCCTTACCAGGCGTCGTGCGACTCCTCGACGCTCTGGCCGCTCGGCCCGACGTGATCATCGGCTTGCTCACCGGGAACGTCGTCGATGGCGCGCGGGCAAAACTCGCCGCCGTCGGCATCGATCCGGACCGCTTCGAAGTGGGCGCGTACGGCTCGGACCATGAAACACGCGCGGAGCTACCCTCGATTGCCAGACGCCGCGTGCAGGCGGCTCGCGGACAACCCATTGACGGCGAAGACATCGTCATCATCGGCGATACGCCGTCCGACGTGCAGTGTGGACAATCGCTCGGCGTCCGGGCGATCGGCGTCGCGACCGGCCGCTATTCGGCCAAAGACCTGTCCGCCTGTGGCGCGTTCGCCGCGTTCGACGACCTGTCGGATACGGATGCCGTGCTCGCGGCGATCTTCGCTCCGGCCTCGTCGTGATCGAGCTCGAGGTAAAGGCGGTCGTCGCCGACCCGACGGCGCTGCTCGCTCGGCTTCGGGCCGTTGGCGCTCGCGAAGAGTTTGTCGGGCGCATGCTCGACCGTCGCCTCGACTTCCCCGATGGATCTCTCACCAATCGTGACGAAGTCGTACGCGTCCGAGTGTACTGGGATTCCGCCGGCCGGACGAAGGCGTCTCTCGACTGGAAAGGACCGGCGAGCGTGGAGGCGGGCTACAAACGGCGGGAGGAGATCAGCGCCGAAGGCGCGGACGGCGACATCATCATCGAGATCCTGCGCCGAATCGGACTGCGGGTGACTCAAGCGATCGACCGTGAGATCCGGCAGTTCTCGCTCGACGACGCGACGGTGCGCCTGGAACATTTTCCGCGGATGGACGATCTGGTCGAGGTCGAAGGCGACGCGGCAACGATCGAGCGCGCGATTGCCCGCCTTGGAATGGATCGCCGCGACTTCTCCGCCGAAAACCTCGACGCCTTCGCGGCGCGGTATGCCGCGCGAACCGGAGAGCCGGCGATGATCGGTCCGTCGCCCGAGATTGGAGTGCGGGCCCGATGAGCCCCCATCCCGCCAGTGTCGCGAACTTCGTTTTGGACTCAGTCACAGTGACGGGCAAGCGCCTCGGACCAGGAACGGCGCTCGTCGACGAGGACGTTCTGCGGGTGCTGCTCCTCGACGCGCCGACGGGTGAGAAAACTCTCCAGATGCGCTACGACACGATCGTCGGTGTGGCAATGAGTAATGGATCGGTGGTGATAACCTCCAGGGACGGACGGGAGCTCACGGCGTCGACAAAGGACGCGACCACCTTCCGCCTTCGGGTGCTTGCCGCGTGCCGCGCGCTGCCAGAAGTCACCCGGGCGCTGCGGGCGCTCGGCTCGCGCCGAGGCGAACGCGGCACACGACGCAACCCGACCGACAAGGAGGCACGCTTCTTTGCTCCGATGATCGCCGCCCGACGCGCATCGATGGAGGCGCGCGACGCCGGTGGTGTCATTGCGGCTTTTGGAGCAAAGCGGCTCGCCCACGAGATCACGGCGACGATTCTCGATTTCGCGGCCGAACGGGCGGCGGGCCATCCGGCTCGCCGTCGTGCGCTCGAGGCGGAGCTGTCGGACGCATCCGACCAGCTGACCGTGGCGCTGACCGATCTCGAGCAGGCTGCGGCTCTCGCGATCAGCGATGTGGACGATCTCGGCCGATGGCGGGCATGGGCGAGTAGTGTCCAACGCGTGTTCGAGTCAGCCGACCGGTCGTGGGTGACGATCGAGTCCGCGGTGAGCCGCTGATGGTCGTCGGTGTCGGGATCGACCTCGTCGAGATCGAGCGGGTCGACCGCATGATTGCCTCTCTGGGCGACCGGATGTACGAACGGCTGTTTTCCCCCGGGGAGGCAGACTACATCCGAAGCAAGCCGTTGCCCGCCCAGCACGCGGCCGTGCGCCTCGCGGCCAAGGAGGCGACCTTCAAGGCGCTCGCCGGCAACGACCTGGCTCGCCGCATTTCCTGGCGCGACGTCGAGGTGGTGAGCGATTCTCGCGGAATTCCATCGATCCGCTTGCATGGAGTTGCCCAGGACCGCGCCAGCGAATTGGCGGTGTCGACCATCCATGTCTCCTTGACCCATACACAGGGAATGGCCGGAGCAGTCGTCGTCCTAAGTGCCGAGGGCGCTCTTTGAGACATAGGCTCGGTGGTAATCCCGATATATTTTGTCGGCAATGAGTTTCCGACTAATGTCGCCCCGCGCCGCGGCGGGACTGTGGCTGATCGCGCTGACGCCGGGAGTCTTTCGTGCGCAGTCAAATCCCGTGCAGCGGATCGCGAACATCGTCAGCGTCGCCGTGTCCGAGTATGCAAAGGGAGTTGACGCCCACGGTCGTCTGACGGCGGTCGACGAATACAACGAGACACTCGGCTTTCTCACCGAGGCGCGGGATGTCGCCGAGCGACTCCCATCGCACAAGAGCGCGACGGCCGCCCTGCTCGACACCCTGATCACCGCGGTCAAAGCCAAACAATCACCGGCCGACGTTCAGTCGATCGAGAAGCGGTTCGCACAGTCGCTTGGCAGCGAGGCACGCCTCGACCTGCCACGCGCGGCCCTCAACCCCGACTTGGGTCGACGGGTGTATACGGCGAACTGTGCCGCTTGTCATGGCCAGGGAGGGCTGGGCGACGGCCCCGCCGCCGCCGCGCTCAAACCGCGGCCACCAGCACTGGCGAGCCCGGAGCTGATGCGGTCGACCACACCCGAGCTGATGTTCCGTAAGGTCACCATCGGCGTGACCGGGACGGCGATGCCGGCCTTCGGCGACAAATTATCCGCCGAAGACCGTTGGAACGTCGTCGCCTATCTCACGGAATTACGCCAGAAGGGCGCCGACATCGCCATCGGCGAAGGTCTCTACGTCCAGGACTGCGCGTCGTGCCATGGCGTGAACGGCACCGGTGACGGCCCGCTGGCCCGAGGATTGTCGAAGCTTCCGCCGGAGCTCGGGTCGTTCGCGTGGCAGTCACAGCGATCCGACTCCGATCTGGCCTTTGCCGTCCGCAACGGCGTCCCCGGATCGCCGATGCCGGCGATGGCCTCTCTCACCACTGCTCAGGAACGCGCGATCGTCGCCTATTTGCGGTCGTTGGCGCTTCGCGCGCGTCCCACAGTGGTGGTTGCCGCCGACTCCAACGACCCGGCCAGCGCGGCACGGGCGTCGATCGGTCTTCTCGAGCAGTCCCTGAGCGCCGCGCGCAGCGGACTACTCGACGATGCGGTCGACCGTGCGACCGACGCATATCTGAGGTTCGAGCCGATCGAGACGAGATCTCGGCCGAAGAATCCGGGTCTGGTGCTGACGATGGAGCAGACGTACGCCCGTTTCAAGGCGGCGATCCACGGCAACGACATCCGTGCTGCCGAGGACGAGCAGGCCAAGATCGAGGGGAACATGCCCGCGGTGCTCGCGCTGACGACGCCGACCGGCAGCGGCCTCGAGGCATTCTGGCAATCGCTGCTCATCATTCTTCGCGAGGGGTTCGAGGCGATCCTCGTCATCGGGGCCGTGGTCGCCTTTCTCATCAAGACTGGTCACCGTGAGCGCCTGCGATCGATCTGGGTCGGAGTCATTCTCGCGATCTTCGGCAGCGCCGTTACCGCGATTCTGCTGACGACCATCCTCGGCACCATTCCGGCAAGCCGAGAGATCATAGAAGGCCTGACGTTGCTGATCGCGGTCGCCGTTCTCTTCTCGGTCAGCTACTGGCTGATCTCGCGTGTCGAAGCCGCCAAGTGGCAGCAGTTCATCAAGGAGAAGGTCACCGTCGCACTCGACCAGGGGGGCGGGCGGGCCCTCGCCGTGGTCGCCTTTCTCGCCGTCTATCGTGAGGGCGCCGAGACGGCGCTGTTCTATCAAGCCTTGATCAACGAGGGCTCGAACACATTGCTCCCGATCACCGGGGGCATCGTCGTTGGCTTCGCGGTCCTCGCGGTGATCTTCACGCTCTTCTATCGGTTCGGCGTGCGCATTCCGCTGCGGCCGTTCTTTGGCGTGACGAGCGTGCTCCTGTACTACATGGCGTTCGTGTTCACCGGAAAGGGAATTCGCGAGCTGCAGGAAGGCAACGCCATCTCCGCCACGTTCATTTCGCACTTTCCGACACTGGACTGGCTCGGACTGTATCCCACTTGGCAGACCCTCGCGGCGCAGATGACGCTGTTGGTCCTATTTGCGTTCGCCGTGCTGAAGACCTTCTGGCCGCGGCGTTCCGTCGCGCTTCCAACCGTGCAGCCGGTCATCGCACCCTCGGCAACCCAACTCGAGCAGCTTCAGGCCCGGATCGATGAACTCGAGAAACGGCTGCCGGGTCGAGACGGTCGATGACCAGCTCAGCGGAATCGTGCCTGACACGGACCTGATCTCAATCCCGACTGCGAACGCAGGAAGGGCAGAAGGAGCCGCAGACGACGCAGAGATTTGAGTCTTTGACTCCTCGTGCCATGCGGGAGTTGTTACCAATTCTTTTTGTTTTTTCTGCGATCACTGGGTCTTCTGCGCGGTCTGCGTTCCGCAGTTGGGCAGTAGGACAGAGTCCGCCCTACGCCCTCAGGTCGATAACTGCGGGACCGCTGTCTCCGGATTCCGGCGCATGGCCATGATGGCGATCCCGACGATGAAGACGGCAAAGGCGAAGCCCTGCGCCGTGCTCAACCCGAACGGCAGGCCAAAGCGATCGTCCTTCGCCCGCATGAACTCGACGATGAACCGCTCGACCCCGGCCATCACGCAGTAGAGGCCGAACAGCCATCCCGGCGCGTGTCGATGATTTCTGAATCGCCATGCGATCAAAAACATCGCGAACCCCAAGACCACCTCGAGAAGCTGCGTCGGGATGACCGAGACGACGGCGTTCGGATCCATCATCGTGTCGAACTTCTGGCCGAACTCGCGCATCATCGTCAGTGCGGTGGACGGCGGCGCACCCTCCGGAAACGCGACAGCGAGCGGTCCCGTCCAGTACTTGCCGTAATCGTCGCCGACGGCCCAGCACCCGGTGCGGCCGACCGAATAGCCCGCGGCGATCGCGATGCCGGCTACGTCGGCAAAGCGCAGAAACGATAGCTTGCGCCACCTGATCACCGCCCAGCAGCAAACGACGGAGCCGATGAAGCCGCCCCAAAAGACAAACCCACCCCGACTGAAAAAGTCGGAGATTCGGTGGGTGATGACGATGACGTAATACAGCTTCGCCCCGAGCAGCGTGCCGACGAGCGCGGCGAAGGTCACGTCCCCCATCGCTTGCGCCTCGGTCAGCTGTCCGCGCCGCGTCAGCTCGCGCTCGCAGACGTATTGCCCGATGAAAAACGCACAGAGCACCGCGATCCCAAAGCCGGTGATCGTCAGCGGGCCGATTGCGAACGAAAAGGTGTGAGCGACGATCGGGTGCGGGAGACTCATGCGTGCGGGGCTCCGGGTAGCGGCTGAGCCGCGAAAGCGGTGAGATCCAGGCCGCTGCGCTCGCCGCGGTCGAGACGAAAGAGACCGGCCCGCGCGATCATCGCCGCGTTGTCGGTCGAGAGTCTGTTGCTCGGGGCGATGACCGAGACTCCGCTCGGCGCGAATCGCTTGCGCAGAGCGTCGCCGAGTGCACGGTTGGCGGCGACCCCGCCGGCGATGACCACGCGCCTGCGCCCGAATGCCTCCACGGCGCGCTCCGTTTTGCCGGCCAGCGTGGCGATGAGCGCGTCCTGGAAGGCTCGCGCGATGTCGCTGCGCTCGTCGTCGGCCATCGTTCTGCCATCCGCGGTCTTTTCTCGAACGGAATTCAGCACGGCGGTCTTGAGCCCGCTGAACGACACATCGTAGTAGTCACTGGTTCCGGGCTGCTGATCGCGGCGAAGCATCGGTGGAGAATAGCGGACTGACGGCGCGCCAGCGGTGGCCGCGAGCCGCTCCACCTGTGGGCCGCCCGGATATGGCAACCCGAGAAGCTTCCCGACCTTGTCGAATGCCTCTCCCGCTGCGTCATCGCGGGTCGCACCCAGCACCTGATAGCTCCCCCATTCCGGCACGTCGACGAGCATCGTGTGGCCGCCGGACACCAGTAAGGCCGTAAACGGCGGGACGGCATCTTCGATCTCGAGAGACGCGGCAAAGAGATGGCCTTCCATATGGTGCACACCGAGCACCGGGACGCCGAGGGCGAACGCCAACGACTTCGCGAAACTGACGCCGACGAGCAGCGCCCCCACGAGGCCGGGGGCATTGGTCACGGCAATCGCATCGATGTCGGCAAGGGTCAGCGATGCATCGGCGACGGCCCGCTCGACCACGGGAACGAGCGCCGTGAGATGCGCGCGCGATGCGATCTCGGGAACCACACCGCCAAAGACGCGATGCACGTCCTGCGACAGAATCACCAGCGAGCGCATCGTGGCGTGGTCGCCACTACCCTCCACGAGCGACGCCGAGGTTTCATCGCACGACGTCTCGATCCCGAGTACCCGCATCAGCGTTTCACCTTGCGTGGCAGCGCCTTCCGCGACAGCATCACCCGCACGCGAACCTGGGGCGGCTTCACGGTGACGCCAAGCCCGGCGGTATCGATCGCGATTTGATGGGGGATTGAATCGGCGGCGAGAATCGTCGTGCTGTCGGTCCGCACGAATGCGACGCGAAGCACCGCCAATCGCGGGCCGCTGATCTCGACCCGCGCCGGGGCGATCTCGACGCCTGGCGCAGACACCCCGGGCGGCGTCGCCACGTGAACGGTCGATCGTACAGGCACGCGACGTGTCAGGGTCGGAACAAACTCGAGCGCGACGCGCTTCGGATAGATGTCGGTGACCTTGGCGAAGACATTGGGCGGCAGCTGAACGTCGTCGGCGGACAGATCGACTGACACGGTGTCGGGCGCCTGAGCGTTGATCTGCCGTTCGATGGTGGCCGTTCGCTCGCCGAGCTTGAGCAGCTCGCTCGGCGTTCCCTGAACGACGGCGTTGATCTCGGGAGGAGCGGCGCGAAGCACGAGCGAGCTATCGAGCTGGAGCCGCAGCCGGACCGCCACGGACTTTGCCGTCGGCTCCTTGCTGGAGATACTGAACCAGAGGAGCGTGGCCAGCACGAGAGCGGTGAGCTTGAGCCAGAGCCGCTCCGTCAGACTGCCAGAAACCCGCGATCGCAGCTTGCGGCGGTACGTCTGCCGCGTCTGGGCGTCGGGCGGAAGCGGGATGTTGATGTCGGCCACGGCCGCGTCACCGAGCGCGCGGCCGCACCGCGGTGTCGCCGAGGGGCGGAGCCACGGGCGAAGGAACGGGCAACCCAAGCAACTGCGCGATCAGCGACCGATTGCCCTGCGAGCTCCAGTCGTCATACGCGGCCCACTTCTTCCGAATCATCCCCGACTTGTCGATCACGAAGGACTCGGGATAGCCGGTGACCTTGTAGATCGCCGTCATCGAATCGTGGCCGGCCGGCGGCATGTCGCGGAGAATGTCGAAGGTCAAACCGTAGCCGTTCGCGAATGCCCGGACCGTCGAGTCACTCGCGTCGTCATGAGTATTGATGCCGATGATCTTCAGTCCCTTTGGACCGTACTCCCTGTTCAGCGCCTGAAGGCTGGGCATTTCGATCCGGCAGGGGGCGCACCAGGTCGCCCAGACGTTGAGCAGCACCACATGCCCGCGATAATCGGCGAGCGTGCGCTTCTCATGCGAGAACAGCGTGACCGCCTCGAAGTCCGGCGCATTCACGCCGACGTCAACCGGAAAAATCTCGTCGCGCAACCCGTAGGTCGTCAGGCCAATCGCTCCCGCGCCCACGGCGACGATCGCGGCGAGCAGGATCCACTGCTGGCGGCGCGTCACACCTTCACCGCACATTTGGCGCGAAGCGCCTTGATCTCCGCGGCCGGGTCCTTCGCCGAGAAGATGGCGTTGCCGGCGACGAAGGTGTCGGCGCCCGCGCGCCACACACGCTCGATCGTTTCACGACTGATGCCCCCGTCGACTTCGAGCGAGGCCTTGCTTCGTGACGCGGTCAGCATTTGCTTCGCGCGCGTGATCTTGTCGATCGAATGCGGGATGAATTGCTGGCCGCCGAACCCCGGGTTGACCGTCATCACCAGCAGCAAATCGAGATCGTCGAGCACCTCGGAGACCGCCGCCAGCGGCGTGCCGGGATTCAACGCGACGCCCGCCGCGCAACCGAGCTGGCGAATCCGAGCGAGCTGACGCTGCATGTGCGGCGCCGCTTCGGCGTGAAAGGTCAGTCCGTTGGCGCCGGCGCTCGCGAAGTCAGAGAAGAACTTCTCGGGCTCCACGACCATCAGGTGCACGTCGAGGGGCAGTGTGGTGAGGCGGCGTGCCGTCTCGATGACTTTCGTGCCGTACGTGAGGTTCGGCACGAACCGCCCGTCCATCACGTCGATGTGGATGCAATCGGCGCCCCCGGCCTGGCAGCGCGCGATTTCGTCAGCGAGGTGCCCGAAGTCAGCCGACAGGATCGACGGTGCGATGCGAACCTTCATAGCGGAGGCCCTACTTGTAGTGAGACGCGCTGGCCAGCCGCGACCTGGGCGGTCGCGCCCGGCGTTTGCTCTGATACAATGGCACTCTCGTCGCTGACGGCGCCGCCGGCGGCGTTGCGCACGTCGGACACCACCAACCCGGCGCCTTCGAGAATCGAGCGCGCCTGCGCCACCGATCGCCCGACGACATTGGGCACGAGGACGACCGTTGGACCGGAGCTCACCACCAGGGACACCGAGCCGGGAACGGGCGAGTCCGCGCCGGCGCGCGGCCTCGAATCAATTACTTGACCGGCCGGCGTTTGACTCGGGCGCTCGGTGACGTCGCCGAGGTCGAACCCGGCCCCCTCGAGCCGTCGCTGCGCGTCTTCACGCGACAGACCGACCAACGCCGGCACTCTCCCAAATTGCTGACCGATGCTCACCGCCAGCGTGACCGTCGCTCCCTCGACGTCGTGGCTGCCGGCGGTCGGATTCTGATCGAGCACCGTTCCCTTTGGCGAGGCGGCGTGGAATCGTTCTTCACCCTTGACCCCCTGCAACCCGCGCTCGGCCAAACGGCGCACGGCGTCGTCGAACGCCAACCCAGTCACGTTCGGCACGCGGATGTCTCGGGGGATGACGCCCGACGGAAAAATGACGAACGCGACGATGAGGTAGGCGGCCAGGAATCCACCGATGATCGCGATTGCATAGGGAAGCGACCTTCGGATGCGAGACCGAAGCCTCACGCCGTTCTCCGCAGTCGCGCGGCGAACGCACCGTCGGTGCCGTGAACCTGCGGCAAGACGCGCAGATAGCCGCCGTCGATGACCGAGGCTGGGACCGCGCCGACCGGGGCCTCGAGCCGCCATGCCGGATGCTCGCGAAGGAACAACTCGACTGCCGCGTCATTCTCCTCCGGCTCGATCGAGCAGGTGCTGTAGACGAGCAATCCCCCGACGCGAACGCTTTTCGCCGCGGTGCGCAGCAGTTGACGCTGCAATGTGCCGAGCACGGCAAGGTCCGACGGCTTGAGCCGCCAGCGCGCATCCGGATGTCGCCGAAACGTTCCGGTTCCGGTGCACGGCGCGTCGAGGAGCACGACGTCCATCTCGCGCGTTGCCGGCCGGCGAGCATCGGCGACGAAGGCGAAGACGTGGGTCAGCTCGAGGCGGTCGATGTTCTCACGCACGCGCCTCAGCCGCGGAAAGGACAAGTCGCTCGCGAACACGGCGCTCGCGGTCCGCGCGAGCTCGACGGCCTTGCCGCCTGGTGCGGCGCACACGTCAGCGACCGTTGCGCCCGCCGGCGCCGCGGCGTACATGGTCACCAGAGTCGATGCCGGGTCCTGTAGATGAAAGAGTCCCTTTCTGAAGGCCGCCAGGTCGGTGAGTGAGGCGACCGGCCCGGCGAGGACGAGGCTATCGCGCACCAACGGAGCGTCCTCGACGTGGACTCCCGCAGCCTCGAGCGAGGCCTCGAGCTGCTCGCGCACGACGTGCATCGGCCGCGCGACCAACGGTGCCTCGGCGTTATTCGCCGACAAGAGCCGGCGCGTCTGTTCGAGCCCCCATCGCGCCGCCCACCGTGTGACGAGCCAAGCGGGATGCGACTGCTCCAGCGCCAACGATTCGACGGGATCGTCGAGGATCGGGAGCGCCAGGCTCTCTCGATCACGGTCGAGGCGGCGCAATACGGCGTTCACCAGCTTGCTCGCCCCAACCCCATGGCGCCGCTTCGCGAGCTCCACTGTTTGTCCGATCGCGGCGTACGACGGCACGCTGCCCATGAACAGGAGTTGATAGGTGCCGAGGCGGAGTAAGTCGATCAGGTCCGCATCGATGCGCGCGAATCCGCCCGTCACTCGCTGCTGCAAATAGGCGTCGATCACCGAGCGGCGCCGCAGCGACCCGTAGACGAGCTCGCGAGTCCAGCGGCGGTCGCGTGCATCGAGGCGCGACGTCCGGCGGTCGAACGCCGCGTCGAGCAGCTCGCCGGCGCGGAGCTCTCCGTAGATCTGCGCGGCGGCGATTCGCGTATCGGTGATCGGCGCGATGACAAGCGTTTTCACACCGCCCGCCGAATCCTCATCGGCGGGCCGCATGCCTTTCGCGGGATCATCGTGAGGGCGTCGCGACATATCGTTCAAGATAGCCGCTCGGCGACGGCGATGCCGCGACCATTGAGCCATTCCGCCGGCGTAAGTCGCTTCTTTCCCGACGGATGGACGACCGTCACTTGAACGGCGCCGTCGCCGCACGCGACGGCCATCCCGTTGTCGTCGATCACCGTGACGGTTCCCGGCTCCAGGGCGCGGAGCGACGCCATCGCTCGGGCCCCAAACAACTTCACGTCGGAGCCGCGATGCGTCGCGACCGCTCCGGGCTTCGGATCGAACGCGCGGATGACACGGGCGACCTCGACCGCGGAGCGCCGCCAGTCGACGCGCGTCGCCTCGCGATTGATCTTCGGCGCGTAGGTGGCGGCCTCGTCGTCTTGTGCCCGTTCCGAGATGGCACCGACTTCGATCGCCGCCAGCGCTTCGACGAGCGCCAGCGCCCCCAGCTCGGACAGCCGCAGCGCGAGCTCGCCACCGGTCTCGTCGTCGGCGATCGGCGTTCGCAACTGATGTAGCACAGGCCCGGCATCGAGCTGCGGAACCATCCGCATGATCGTCACGCCGGTCTCCGTCAACCCGTCGCGGATCGCCGCCTGTACCGGCGCGGCACCTCGCAGCGTCGGAAGCAGCGACGCATGAATGTTGAGGGTGCCGAGGCGCGGCAGGTCGATCAGCTCCTTGGGCAGGATGTGGCCGTAGGCGACGACGATGGACAGATCTGGCGCGAGTTCACGCAGGCGCGCCGCGAACACCTCGTCGCCGCGCGGCCGCAGCGGTTGAAGCACCGGAAGGCCTTCCTCGAGCGCGATCTCCTTGATGGGCGGCGGTTCGACCTTCGATCGTGATCGGCCGACGGGTTTGTCCGGTTGCGTCACCACCGCGGCGACGTCGAACCCCTCACCGAGGAGCGCCCGCAGCGGCGGGGCGGCAAAGTGCGGTGTGCCCCAGAAGAGCACGCGCACCTTAGAGCTCCTCGTCCCGGTGGTGGTGCTTCGCGACCTCCTCCGCCGACAGCACGCGCACGTTGCCGGGATACTTCTCCTTTTCCTTCGCCCACCTGGCCAGCGCCGCGCGCCGTTTCAGGACGCTGAGGTAATCGATGAAGAGCTTTCCGTGGAGATGATCGACCTCGTGCTGTATGCAACGTGCAAGCAGTCCGTCAGCTTCGCGCTCGAAGACGTTGCCGTCGCGATCCATCGCCCGGACATGGATCGTCGACGGACGATCGACGTCCTCGTAAATGTCGGGAATCGAGAGGCACCCCTCTTCATCGCGCTCCATGCCGCTCGACGCGAGGATCTCCGGATTGATGAGCACGAGCGGATCGTCCCTGACGTCGACGACGGCGACCCGTTCGGTGCGCCCCACCTGCGGCGCCGCGAGCCCGATGCCACGAGCGGCGTACATCGTGGTGAACATCGCGTCGATCAGCTGCCGCAGGTCGCTGGTGATCGAAGTGACGGGCGCGGTCTCTTTCCGAAGGATCGGATCGCCGAGCACCCGAATCGGCAGCGGAGTCACATCTCTCCCTTGGTCCCGGAAGCTGGGGCCGCCGTCGCCACACTGCCGATGCGGGCGATCCGGCCGCGCTCGACGATCAACCGTGACTCGCCCGACTGAATCGTGACCGCATCATCGAGCCCCGCGTGCGCGGCGCCGTCCTTCGTCCCTTCCTTGATGTGGATGACCCGGGCGATGATCCCACCGGCGGTGACGATCTCGTCGCCCTTTTTCAGCGCCATCAGCGACGTCTCGTGCCGCTTTCGCTGGGTCTGCTGCGGGCGCACCATCATGAAGTAGAAAATGCCCAGGATCAGAACGACCTGGATGCCGAGCATCAATCCTCCGCCCGGACGGGCGGACTGCAGCAGCGCGAGTGCGGCGAACGGAACAGTCATCTCTCAGGAACTCGGCGATCGGGAGTGGTAGCGCGCGATCCAATCGCTGCGCCATGAGGCAAATGTGCCAGCGCGGATGGCATCGCGCGCGTCGCGCATTGTGCGAACGAGGAAATGTACATTGTGCAGTGACAGCAGGCGAAGCCCGAGAATCTCGTCGGCGACGTAGAGATGCCGGAGGTATGCTCGGCTGAATCGACGACAGGCGGAGCAGTCGCAGGTCTCGTCGAGCGGCCGCTCGTCGCGCCGGAATTCGGCGCGCTTGATGTTGATGCGTCCCTCGGGTGTGAACACCGTCCCGTTCCGCCCCATCCGGGTCGGCGCGACGCAGTCGAAAAGGTCGACGCCGCGGGCGACGCCCTCGACAAGATCTTCGGGAAAGCCGACGCCCATCAGGTAACGCGGCCGATCGTCGGGAAGGTCGACATCGACGACCTCGAGGATGCGGTACATCTCCGGCTTCGCCTCGCCGACCGACAAGCCGCCAACACCAAATCCGCGCCAGTCCCCGGATCCGAGAATCGACTGCACCGCTTCGCGGCGAAGGTGCTCGTGAATCCCGCCTTGGATGATGGGAAAGAGCGCCTGCGGCAACCCGTCATCTGGCGCGTGGAGCGCCCGCGCGGCGACGCAGCGGGCCAACCAGCGGATACTTCGCTCGCTCGCGTCTCGAGCGGTGGTCTCGTCGCTCTGCCCCGGGATGACGTGGTCGAACTGCATGATCACGTCGGCGCCAAGATTCTGCTCGATGTCCATCACGCTTTCCGGCGTGAAGCGGTGGAGCGAACCGTCGACGTGACTGCGGAACTCGACGCCGTCCTCGGAGACTGTGCGCAGCGTCGCCAGCGAGAAGACCTGAAAGCCGCCGGAGTCGGTGAGGATCGGCCCGTCCCAGCGCATGAAGCGATGCAGGCCGCCCATGTCGCGAATGAGCTCGTCGCCGGGACGCAGGTGGAGATGATAGGCGTTGGCGAGGACCATGCGCACGCCGCTCGCGATCAGGTCGTCCGGGTCGAGCGCTTTCACCGTCGCCAGCGTTCCGACCGGCATGAAGGCCGGCGTCTCGACTGGACCATGCGGCGTCGTGAACGTCCCGGCGCGAGCGTGTCCGTCGCGAGCGTGGATGTCGTACGTGAATGGAGCCATCTAGATGATCAGCATGGCATCGCCGTACGAATAGAAGCGATATCCGCTGGCAACGGCCTCGCGGTAGGCGCGCATCGTCAGATCGTAGCCGGCGAACGCCGCGACGAGCATGAGCAAGGTCGAGCGGGGAAGATGAAAGTTGGTGATGAGCCGGTCGACGGCGCGGAACGGGTGGGGAGGCCGGATGAAGATCGTCGTCTCGCCCGCGCCTGCTCGAATCCGACCGGCATCGTCGGCGACGCTTTCAAGGGTGCGCACCGTCGTCGTCCCTACTGCCCAGACCTTGCTGCCAGCCGCACGCGCGCCGTTGATCGCCGCGGCGTCGGCGCCGGAGACGACGAAGGACTCTTCATGCATCACATGGGTCGCCGGATCGTCGGATGCCACCGGCTTGAACGTCCCCGCGCCGACGTGCAACACGACTTCGGCCCGACGGACGCCGGCGCGCGTCATACGATCGAGTAGGGCTTCCGTGAAGTGCAGGCCGGCCGTCGGCGCCGCGACCGAGCCCGGCTCGCGGGCAAAGACGGTTTGATAGCGTTCGGCGTCCGCTGGCTCGTCGGCGCGGTCGATGTACGGCGGCAGCGGAACGTGGCCGTACCGCGCGATGGCGGCATCGACATCCATCGACGTCGTCAGCTTTACGAGCCGGGTTCCGCGCCCCGTCGTCTCGAGAATGTCGACCGAGAGATCGTCACCGATGGTCACGCGGCGGCCTGGTCGGAGCTTCGCGCCCGGCGACACCATGGCTTCGAAAGTTGTAGGGCCGCGCGGACGAAGCAGCATCACCTCGGCGGGTGCCCCCGAGTCGCGGGTGCCGAGCAGGCGCGCTCGGACCACGGCACTCCGGTTGACGACGAGAACGTCTCCGGGGGCAACCAGTCGCTCGAGGTCCGAGAAGACGCCGTGCTCCAGCGTTCCCGTGCTCCGATCGACGATGAGCAACCGGCTGGCGTCGCGGCGCTCGAGCGGTCGCTGGGCGATGCGGTCGTCGGCGAGCTCAAAGTCGTAATCCGAGGTACGCGTTCCTATAGACTGCACGCGTGCAACGTAAACTCGTGCGGGCGGGCTCGGTTGGAGGGGAATCGGGGAGACGGAATCTGCGGCCGCGGATGACTGCGAAGCACGCGCGAGCGACTGCGTCGCCCGCGCTGTGCTTCTCATCATCAGCTCGCGATTCCGCTCCCCGACCCCTCCAACCTCGCTTGCCGCACGCCCGAGAGCCGAGCTTGAGGTCCGGGGCGGCGGCGCCAAGGGCCCTGATTCGAAGCACACGCGCTGGTTGACTCGGCACTCGCGCCGAGCGTATCCTCGGCGAGTGAACAGCTGCACCGGGGGCCATTTCGCTCCGACCTGCGGCGCAATGATCCTGGGGCGCAACGCGCAACGACGTATCATGACCGACATGGGAATCTTGCGAACGACGATTGAAGTCGCCGCGGTCGACCGGCCCGAGGTTCGCACGGCCATCCATGACATCATGGTCGACACCGGAAGCGAGTACAGCTGGTTGCCCGCTGAGTTGCTTGCCGAGCTCGGGATTGTACCGGTCCGGATCGATCGTTTCAAAACCGCTGACGGCAGAATGATGGATCGCGCCGTCGGCTTCGGAATGATTTCCACCGCCGGCCGCACCGCGCCCACGGTCGTGGGCTTCGGCGGCCCGGACGACATGGTCTTGCTCGGCGCTCATGCGCTCGAAGGGCTCAATCTTCGGGTCGACCTGGTCTTGCGTGAGTTGGTTCCTG
>WNFI01167335.1_pt1 | contig 19139 bp, 20 predicted proteins | sample 5400471 | NCBI WGS metagenome assembly WNFI01 (sample SAMN13153348, study PRJNA577476) | soil metagenome | isolation source: 100 cm saprolite on Douglas fir-dominated hillslope | place: USA:California | collected 2013-09-17 | reverse complement strand
CGTTCGTTCAGGATGGACAAGAAACGGACAAATCGGCCGCCTCGCCGATTCGCAGTCTCGCCAAATCATTGCCCGAGTTGGTGAGCTGGTGGGGAGCGAACCCATGACCTCGTGAATGCCAGTTTCTTGGGCCTGTCGCGACCGCCGGCTCGCGTCACGTGCTCCCACGCCTCCTAAGGTGGACGGCTACGGACGAAGCATTTAGTATCGAGCGGTATGAAATCGCATAGACGCCTCGGACGGCCCCGGTCCTTCGACACGGGCCGGGCATTGGACCGCGCCATGGAGGTGTTCTGGCGCAAGGGCTACGAGGCGGCCTCGCTGTCGGACCTGACGGCGGCCATGGGCATCAACCGGCCTAGCCTCTATTCCGCCTTCGGCGACAAGGAGGCACTCTTCCATAAGGCGCTCGCGCGCTACGCGGAGGGGCCCTCGTCCTATCTGCGCTTGGCGCTCCAGGAACCGACCGCTCGCGCGGTGGCCGAACGCATGATGCGCGGCGCTGTGGACGTAGGCACGGACGAGGGCACTCCACCCGGCTGTATGTGGGTCCGCGGCACCCTGTCCTGTGGCGACCCCCGAGGCCGGTTGGGAAAGCAGATGGCCGCCCAGCGGGTCGGGGGCGAGGCGACACTGCGGAAGCGGTTTGAACAGGCGGCCGCGGAAGGGGATCTTCCGGTGGGCACGGACAGTGCCGCCCTGGCCCGCTACGTCATGGCAGTCAATTTCGGGTTGTCCGTCCTCGCGGCGACGGGAGCCACGCGCAGGGCGTTGCTGAAGGTGGTCGCGCTAGCGCTGCAGGCTTGGCCGTCGAAGCCGTCGCGCTGACGCAAATACTGGGCGACCCGCTCGTTGGGCGGCGCTTGCCTCAGCCCGCCCAGGCTGACATTTAATACCGATCGGTACAATAAGTCTTGACCCTCCTCGCCGGCCACGCTAGATTCTTACCGAACGGTAAGAAATGATGAGCCGGCTCCGGCGCGGGCAACGAAGGTTCGCCGTTTTCTCAACGCTGAGATCAAGGAGTCCGAGATGGGGAAGCTCGACGGAAAAATCGCAGTCGTCACCGGCGGCAACAGCGGACTGGGGCTGGCCACGGCGGAACGCTTCGTTGCCGAGGGTGCCCATGTCTTCATCACGGGTCGCCGCCAGGCGGAGCTCGACGCTGCGGTGAGAAGGATCGGAAGGAACGCGATTGGAGTTCAAGGTGACGTCGCCAGCTTTGCCGACCTCGATCGTCTGTACGCCACCGTGAGGCAACAGAAGGGCCGAATCGACGTCCTCTTCGCCAACGCTGGCATGGGCACCCTTCAACCCCTGGGCGCCATCACCGAGGAGGGCTTCGACACGATGTTCGACGTGAATGTCAAGGGACTGGTGTTCACGGTGCAAAAGGCGTTGCCCCTGTTCCAGGACGGAGGCTCGATCATCCTGAACGCCTCGAGCGCGGCGTCGACGGGCACTGCAGGCTTCGGTATATACGGAGCGACCAAAGCCGCCGTGCGGTCGTTCGCTCGCAACTGGAGCCTGGACCTCAAGGCCCGCAAGATTCGCGTCAACGCCATCAGTCCGGGAGTCATCCCCACGCCGGGGTACGCCAGCATCGGCCTTGTCGGGGAGCCACTGGAGCAGTTCAAGGCTGCCGTCGTCATGAACATCCCGATGGGACGAGTCGGGGAGGCCGACGAGGTGGCCAAGGCCGTCGCCTTTCTCGCATCGGACGAAAGCAGCTACATCACCGGCATCGACTTGGCAGTCGATGGCGGAATGACCCAGGTCTGACGGCCGCCGCAAGGAGGGACTGACATGAAGAACTGGATCGCGATGGTCACGATGACGCTGGCCTTGGCGGCCGGCCCGCGGGTCAGAGCGGCAGCCGGAAACGTCGCGGTCGCAGCCGGCGATGCGTCCGACGCCGCCCTAGTGCAGTCGCTGCCCGGCTAGTCCCACACGGTTTCAGGGTGTTCCCGTCCAGAATCGACAAGAAATAAGGCAAATCCGCCGTTCAGCGGATTCGGCGTCCTGCTAACTTATTGCTGGAGTTGGTGAAGCTGATGGGGATCGAACCGATGACCTCGTGAATGCGATTCTCGTGGTCTCCGCGCTGCGCCTATGGGCGCTCCCGCCGCATGCGCACGCGGCGGGCGACTGCCCGGGCAGAGTGCCCACTAGGAATTCGGGTCGGGCCGGAGCGGTACCCCAGTGGTACCCTAAACTGCCAGCCACGGATGTCGTGCCTGTAAGTTGTTGATTGGATGGTGCGCCCGACAAGGCTCGAACTTGTAACCTTCGGCTTCGGAGGCCGACGCTCTATCCAGTTGAGCTACGGGCGCACGAACGGGACAAGAATTCTAGCACGGCGGTCGAGGCTGAGCGCGTCGAGGATGGCGCTGGAATCCACGTCCTTCCCGCTCATGAGCACGGCGGGACGACCGGGATGGGCGGCCATGGCCTCGCGGAGGATCTCGACCCCCGAGCTCGTGGGCAGGACGACGTCGATGAAGAAGCCGCTGTAGCTGTTGTCCTTCACCCGTTCCCGCGCGTCCGCCACGTCGGTGCACGGGTGCGCTTCCCACTCGCGCTCGGCGATGGTCTCGGCAAGGGTCTCGGCAAAGGTGAGGTCGTCGTCCACGACGAGAAGGCGCGGCCGCCCTTCCATCGTGCGGCTGGCCACGAACTGCCCAGGCTTGGCCTCGCGGAGGGCCTCCTCGGCAGCGGCGATCAGGGCCGCGCCGCCTCCTTCGACTTCGCCGTACGCCGTGGCCAGGCCCGCCGAGGCCGGAGAGTCGGTCAGGACTTCCGGAGCGCCGTCGTGCTTGTTGAGGAGCGCGAGAAGTCTCTCCGCCGCCCGCGCCGCCTCGCCCAGGCTGGTGTCCGGCATCAGCAACGCGAATCGGCGCTCATGCCGCGCGAGCACGTCCTCGAGGCGGACCGAATTGCGGAGGCCTTCGGCCAGGCGTTCGAGTGGGCTCGGCGGCGCGGACGCATCCGGGCTCGTGGTCGCCGCTCCGGCACGAAACAGGGCGAGGGAAAGGAAGCCGCCCGAACGGCGGACCCGCGCCGCCTCCTCGTCCAGGCGGGTCCGGAAGGCCTCGGAAGAGAGGATCAGTCTGGGCTCGTTCGAGGTGGGAGGGATGGTCAGGGCTTCTCTCCTCGTACGCGTCGGCGGGGACGTCGATCGGCCGGAGCCACGGTCACGCGGCTGGGACCCGTCTCCTTCGCCTGGTACTGCCGCAGGGTTTCGCGGGCGGCGAGGAGCTCGCCCTGGAGCTCGACGATCGTGCGGCCGGTGCGTATGCGGGCTTCGAGCTCCGCGTTGTCGAAGGGCTTCCTCAGGTAGTCGTCGGCTCCGGCGGCGAGGCCGCGCACGACGTCCTTCTGCTGATCCTTGCCGGTGAGAAGGATGATGTACACACGCGGCTCGCGTGCCGCGCGGCGTACGCGTTGGCAGACCTCCAGGCCGTCCAGGCCGGGCATCATCCAGTCGAGGAGGGCGATCCGCGGCGAGTCGGGGCGCTCGAGGATCTGCCAGGCCTGCGTGCCATCCTCCGCGAACACGACTTCGTATCCCCAGTTCGTCAGCACGCGCTGGAGGAGGAGGCGGATGACCCCCGAATCCTCGGCGAGGAGGACCTTCACGCGGCTACTTCACCGCCGGAGCCATGTGCCCGATCAGGTCCCGCTTGATGTCGTCCTGGACGGGCTCGTCGCCGAGCCAGATCCCGAAGACCGCGGCCGCGAAGTTCTTGTCCGCGATGGGCGGCTTGGGCACGCCCTTGGCGATCGTCTCCAGCGTCCCGCCGGTGGCCCAGCGCAGCACGTACTCCTCGCCCGTCTTGATGTCGCTGAAGTACGAGACGAACTGGTCCGTCCGCGTCTTGTCCGCCTTCTCGAGCGCGTCGCGGATGGCCTCCTGCATCTGGCTCGCGCTCACGTCGCGCACGAGGCGCAGGTGGATCTCCTTCGGGAAGTCGCCCCACACCAGCTCGCGATAGAGCGCCGGCCCCGTCTTGTCCTTGAGGGGCCCGGCCAGGGCGGAGTCGGCGATGTACAGGCCGATGGCGTAGACCTTGACCTTGAGGAAGGACTTGGTCCGCAGCCCTACGCCGAGGAGCGAGGTCTCGCCGATCTTCTCGGGAAAGCGGACTCCGGTGCGCGGCTCGGTCACGTCGGCGCGCGCGGGCACGGCGGAGGCCGGGAGGAGCAGCGTGACGGCGGCGAGCACGGTGGGGGCGAAGTGTCTCAAGCGATCACCTCTCGTCGCGGCAGCCCTCGGCGCTTCCGCCGCTCACGTATCCGAGTGCGCGAAGCCTCTCTTGTTGCTCGGGACTGAGGCAGACCGGATGTGCCGCACCCCCGGCGCCTCGATCCGCCCGCCATCGTTCGAGCGCCCGCCGCCGTATGGGATCGGCCACCGCCTGCGCGGGGGCGACGCTCTTGCGCTCGGCTGGATCGGAGGAAAGATCATACCATTCCTCGCCGCGCACCTCCGTGGCGTCGCCGGACAGGGACAGGATGGCCTTCCAGCGCGACGCGCCGCCGCGGAGGAACAGCTTGTGCGTGCCGTCGACGGTCTGGTCGGTCTCGCCGTAGGCCTCACGCTCCGCGAGCGGGGCCAGCAGCGACCGCCCGGCGATGGAGGACGGCGCGGGCACTCCCGCCCAGGCCAGGATCGTCGGCGCGATGTCGAGCACGCTCACCTGCGCGGGCTCGTGCCGCGGCGCGAGGCCCGGACCCCGGAGGGCCAGCGGCACGCGCACCACTTCCTCGTACAGCGTCTTTTGATGCTCCCACGAGCCGTGGTCGAGGAACTCCTCGCCGTGGTCGGACGTGATCACGACGAGGGTGGAGCGATCGAGGCCGCGCGCGGCCAGGTGGTCCAGGACCCGCCCCGTCTCGGTGTCGGCGTAGCGGATCTCGCCGTCGTAGAGGGCGAGCAGATGCGCGAGGTCCGCGTCGCTCACCGTCGCCCGCGTCCGGCGCGAGAAGTCCTGCCAGTTCCCGGTGACGGATCCGGCGTAGGCGCTCTCGAACAGCCGCCGCGCCCAGTCCGGCGGGTCGTAGTGCCAGTGCGGATCGTAGAGATGCAGGAAGACGAAGAACGGCCGGTCGCCGACGCGGTCGAGGAGAGAGGTGCCGCGGTCCGCGACCTCGGTGGCCTTGCGGTCCTGCCGGAAGTCGAGGTGCTCGAACCCGTCGTCCACGCCGTAGACCGAGGAGACGTAGAGGTGGCTCGTCACCGCGCGCGTGGCGAACCCGGCCGCGTGCAGCAGGGCGGGCACCGTGGGCACGCTGCGGTTGAAGCCGTGCCTCATGTCCACGCCGCCGTGGCGCCCGGGATCGACGCCGGTGAGCATCGACAGGTGCGCGGGCAGCGTCCAGGAGGACGTGCTCACGGCGTCGTCGAAGAGCGCGCCCGCGCGCGCGAGCGCGTCGAAGCGGGGTGTGGTGGGACGCGCGTATCCGTAGGCGCCGACGTGATCGCGCCGGACGGTGTCGATCGAGACCAGCAGCACGCCGCGGGCGCGGCCGTAGGCGTCGAGGTCGTGCAGCACGGGCTCGCCGACGCCGAGCGACAGGCCGGCCGGGATGGGCAACGGCCGCCCGTCCCGGTCCGTGAAGCGGAGGTCGAAGGCGATCGTGGCCCGGCGGGCGCCCCCCTCGATGGGGACGCTGACGTCGCGCCACTCGCGCAGCGCCCGCGGGTTCAGCGTGCGCTCGGCGAGGACGCGGTCGTCGGCGCGCACGGTGAGGCGATACCAGCCGGGCGCGTCGCCGTCGCCCGTCCACGAGAGGCCGATGCCGAAGGTCAGCAGGGGCCGCGCGGGCAGGTCCACCACGAACGACGCGGACTCGACGAGGGCGGCACGCGTCTCGCCGCCGAGGGCCAGCGTGGCCACCCGCGGGACGCTGCCCGTCGTCGTGCGCTGGGACACCAGCGGCAGCGGCCCGTGGAACGCGCGCCGGCGGCAGCCCGCGCCGGCCAGGACGACCAGCGCCGCCGCCACTCCCGCCCCAACCCCCGCCGCCAGAACGACCTGCGTCCCCCGTCGGACCATCCGGCGATTGTACCGGCCCTGTAACGAGGTTCCTCATGCGCGCGTCCAACCCGTAGTGCGCGCAGTTGACACCCCTCCGGCCGGTCCCCAGAATGTCCGCGTTCGCACGCAGGAGGAATCGATGCGCTTCGCATGGGTCGTGGCTGCGGCCGCGACCACGGCGTGGATGGGCGTGGCCGCTTCCGCGCAGACCTCGCACACGCCGCGCTCACCGCGTCCCGATGCGTCGGGCTCGCCCGGCCAGGTGGCCTCACCCGCGCCGGCCACGGCCGCGCACGTCACCGTCCCCGGTTACGTGCTCACTTTCGAGGTCCGCGCCACTGCGCCGGGGCTGGAGACTTCACCCAGCGCGGCGCCCGAGGCACGGGTCCTCACCTCGCGGCTCAAGGGCACCTCCAGCCTAGTCAGCCGCGTGTGGCTGGCGCAGGACCTGTCCCGCCAGGAGGTGCTGAGCAACGATTTCATCCTTCCCGCGGGCACCCTGGTCATGCACAAGGCGGGGGACAAGTTCTACGTCATCGCCGATCCCAAGGCGGAGACGTACGTGGTCATGGACTCGCAGGCCCTGCTCGAGGCCCTCGAAGGCAGCGCGGGCGTGATCAACACCCAGTACGAGGCGCGCGTCCAGCACACCGACGAGCGGAAGACGATCGCCGGCGTGCCCTGCCGGAAGAGCGTGATCGTCGTGACCTACGCGAGCTCGATCCCCCTGGAGAACGATCGCGTCTCCGTGCAGCAGAAGAACGAGATCGAGGTCTGGCACACGTCCGCGCTCGTCTCCTCCGCCGCCCTCGACCACTTCTTCTTCAAGTTCCAGCAGGACCGGACGGGCGTCGTGCAGAAGACCGTCTCCTCGGAGATCGGGTTCCCGATGGAGGTGAGCCTCGTGGTGACGCAGGGGACGGGCCGCAAGTCCGGGGCCCCCGGCTCGCTGCACATGGTGGTGACGGAGGCGGCGCGCGCTCCCCGGCTCGACACCGAGCTGTTCCGCATTCCACCCGCCGGCTATCGCCGGACGGACAAGAACGTCTACTTTGCCGCAGGTGGCCGATGACCCCGAACCCGACCGCGCGCCCCTTCGTCGTCGGCGCCCTGCTGTTCCTGGGCGTGATCTCTCTCTGGCCCGGCCGCGCGCAGGCGGATCGCGGCGCGCCGGCGCGGCGCTCGCCGGTGGCCGCGACCTCTCCTCATCGCTGAGCGTCCCACCGGCGCTGGCCTCGCGCCGCCGCCGCCAGCAGCCCGGAGGCGAGCGCGCCCAGCACGAGCGCATCCGCCGCCGCCGGACCCCAGTACCCCAGCCGTGCCGGGAGCCGCCGCGCCAGCGCTTCCGGCAGTGACGCCGTCCAGGTCGCTTCGATCGCGCTCCGATGCTGCAGGATCGGGTATCCCGCGCCCAGCATCGACTCGATGCGCCGGCGCGTCATCAGCACCGGCCGGCCCGACTGGATCTGCGCGTCCAGCGCGTCGTCGTCCATCGCGTCGTAGGGCGCCAGGGCCACCCGGCGCAGCAGGTCGAACGACCACCACGTCGGCATCGCGCGCGCGATCACTCCCGCCGGCCCCTTCATGTCCATCTGCACGGCCGGGAAGGTGAAGAGGACTTGCGGGATGAGCAGGATGGGCAGCAGGGTCATGGCCCGATCCGCGGTGGCCGCCATCGCGGAGACGGCGAGGCCGGCCAGGATCCCCACCAGCGACGCCAGCATCATGCCTCCCAGCAGGAGCGGGAACCGGCCCGGGAGGCCGAACCACCGGTCGAGGATCACGAGGAAGAGCACGCACTGCACGAGCGCGAGCACACCGAGCACCGCCACCTTGCTCGCGAGGTAGGGGAGGATCCTCAGGTTCACCATGCGCTCGCGCAGGTAGATCGGCCGTTCCTTCACGAGCTCGCGTACGGCGTTGGAGCACCCGAACCAGACCGCGGTGAGGGCGAGCAGCAGGAGGATCGTGTTCTTCGGCTTCGTGAACGCGACGTCGCCCGGACCGTAGAGGAGCGAGAGGCCGATGAGGCCGGCGATCAGGGGAGCCTGGGCCACCAGCAGCCCGGCGTTGCGCGTATCGCGGGTGAGCGTGGCCAGGTAGCGACGGGAGAGGATCGCGAGCTGGCGCCAGGGGCGGGCGCCGCGCGGTGCGGGAATCGCTCCACGGACGGGACCGGGCTCGGGCACGGAGACGGGAACGGCGGTTTCCTCCGGCCCGGATCGGGCCGCGTACTCTGTCTGCCAGTGCTCGGCCGTCTTCTCCTTCAGCCGCGCGTACAGGTTCACCATGTGCTCGATGCCGAACCGCTTCCGCGCCTCCGCCGCCGGCCCGTGGAAGGCCAGCCGCCCGTCCACGAGCAGCACCACTGCGTCGCACAGGTGGATGTTGTCGAGGGTGTGCGTGACCAGCACGACCGACTTGCCCTTGTAGCTGAGCTCGCGCAGCAGGAGCATGAGCGCCTCTTCCAGTCCCGGATCGAGCCCGCTGGTGGGCTCGTCCAGGAAGAGCAGGGTCGGCTCCGTCAGCAGCTCCGACGCGATGGACACGCGCTTGCGCTGTCCACCGGAGAGGCGGTGGATGGGCGCGTCCGCGCGCTCGGTCAGCTCCAGGGTGGCGAGCACCTGGGCCACGCGGCGCGCGCGCTCTTCGGGGGTCGTGTCCGGTGGCAGCCGGAGGCGCGCGGTGTAGTCGAGGCTCTGGGAAACCGTCAGCTCGCGATGGACGAGGTCGTCCTGCGGCACGTAGCCGACGCTGGCCTTGAGGGCCTCGAACTCGCGATAGAGGTCGGCGCCGTTGAGGAGGACCTGCCCCTGCTGGGCCGGCCGCGCCCCGCTCAGCGCCGAGAGCAGCGTGGACTTGCCCGCGCCCGACGGCCCGATGATCGCGGTGAAGGAGCCGGGGGGCAGGGTCAGCGAGATGTCCCTCAGGATCGTGTGCCCCTGGGCGGAGGCGCCGATCGCGCGCGCTTCCAGGCGGGCCCGATGGCGGGTGTCGAGGACCCGCAGGCGGCGGCCCCCGGTGACGACGAGGACGAAGGGGCCGATCACCACGCGCGCGCCGTCGGCCAGGGTCGCGCGGTCGGCGCGCGTGCCGTCCACGAAGGTGCCGTTCGAGCTGTCCAGGTCCTGGACGCTCAGCGCGCCCTCGCGGCTCGTGAAGCGGGCATGCTCGCGGCTGACGATCGGCGAGTCGAGGCGCAGGCCCGCCTCCTCGGCGCGCCCCACGAGGAGCGGCGTGTCGCCGACGGTCACCTCCTGCAGGAGCACGCCGTCCTGACGCCGCGTGGCCAGGTCCTCGAAGCGGGGGATGACGACGGTCGCGCCCGACGCCGCGGCGCGGGCGGGGGCGAGGATCTCCGCCTTCATCTCGGGGCCGCCCGGGCCGAGGCCCAGGACGTCCCCGTGCCGCAGCGGGCTGCGCTCGATGCGCTGCCCGTTGAGGTACGTGCCGTTGCGGCTCTCGAGGTCGATGACCACGTAGCCGTCCTGGAGGCGGACGATCTTCGCGTGCTGCGCGGACACGATGCGATCGGAGGGGGTCCAGACCGAGCTGCCCTCGGCGCGGCCGATGCGCAGGACCGCGCCCGCGAGCTCGACCGAGGCCCCCGCGCGCGTGCCCGTCACGAAGGTCAGCCGCAGCCGGCTGTCCGGCCCGGGAACGGGTCCCGCGAGAGCAGGGGCGGGCGCGCCGGCCACGGCCGCCGCCGCCGGCGGCGCCGGCCGCGCGGGCAGGAGGCTGGGGTCCACGACGAGCGTGCCGCCCTCCGCCATCTCGACGCGCAGGCGCGGCCCCTCGGCCCCCAGCGCGAACACGTCGCCGTCCGCGAGCTCCGCCTCCTCCACGTCGTGTCCGTCGACGAAGGTGCCCGTGCTGCTGTCGAGGTCGCGCAGGAGGAGACGGCCGTCCTGGACGCGCAGGAGCGCGTGACGGCGGCTCACCGTTCCGTCGTCGGCGGGGAAGACGACCTGCGCCTCCTGGGGGTCGCGGCCGAGCACGACCTCTTCCGCGTCCACGTCGCGGACGCGGCCGGCCAGGCCGCCGGTGAGATGGACCAGGCGGTACTTCATGCCCGCTGGCGCTGCTACTCGACCGTCGCGCGCAGCGTCATCTCGACGCGAGCGGTCTGGCCCGTCTCGTCCACGCCGGCCAGGAAGCGCTCGCGGAAGTCCGCGTCGCGGAAGGGAACGCCGCCGAGCGTGATCTCCTCGCCCTCGCGGACCACCACCTCCGTGGACAGCTCGTTCACTTCGACCGCCTGCGAGTTGCCCCCCGCCCGGTAGTCGAAGCGCGGGGTGAGGCGGACGAGGATGGTGCCGTTGCCGAGCACGCGCGGCTCGACCACCATGCTCGTTCCCACTTCCTGCCACACGATGTTCTGCGCCCACAGCCCGTGCGTGACGCCCCAGGTGTACAGCCACTCGGCGTAGGGCACCTGCTCCGCCACGGTGAGGCTGGCGCGTCCGCCGCTCAGGACGAGGAGCTGCTGGCGCGCGTTGACGCTCGTGCGCGCGTGCGACTCCTGTCCGCCGATCTCGACTCCGCGCGAGGGCGGCCGCCGGCCCACGCCCACACGCACGGGCCCGCCGCCGACCGTCCCCGAGGCGTCGAGCCGGCGCTCGCGGTCGGTCCGCTCCAGGCGCGCCGTCACCTCGATCCGGATGTTGCGCGGAGCGACGTTGAGCGTGCGCAGGGCCTCGGCCACGCGTGCGTGCACCTCCGGGCGATCGGAGACGACGAGGCGATGCTGGGCGGGGTCGGGATAGACGCGGCCTTCCGGGGAAAGGAGCCCGCGCACGACGTCGGCCGCCACTCCGGGATCAGTTAGGCCGAGGTCGTAGACGCGCATCTCCGTTTTGGCTGCGGGGCGCGGATTGAATGGCTGCGCGGACAAGGGTACGGCGGCGAACGCGGCCAGGGCGACGACGGCGAGCGCACGCATAATAGGCCCACTCTGCCGCCTCCGCGGCGGCGTTGCAACCGGAAAGGGGAGAGGACGCGGTGGCACAGTTCGGCCTGACCGACGGCGAGGCGGCGCTCCTGCGGCGGATGACGCCGCCCTGGCGGATCCAGGAGCGGCTCGATGCCATGGACTACGACGCGGACGGGGCGGGCTGCCGCTCGCCGCGCCGCGTCCTGCGCGAGCGCCGCGTGCAGTGCATGGACGGCGCCCTCTTCGCGGCCGCGGCCCTGCGTGTCCAGGGGCACCGCCCGCTGCTCCTGGACCTGGAGGCGGTGCAGGACGTCGACCACGTGGTCGCCGTGTTCCGCGTGCGCAACCGCTGGGGCGCGATCGCGCGCTCCAACTACTCGGGCCTGCGCTACCGCGAGCCGCTGTATCGCTCGCTGCGCGACCTCGCGGTGTCGTACTTCGAGTCGTACTTCAACCTCCGCCGTCAGAAGACGCTGCGCCGCTATTCCGGTCCCGTCGATCTCTCGCGGTTCGATCGCCGCGGATGGATGACGGCGGAAGAGGACCTCTGGGACATCCCGGATTACCTGGCGAACGTCCGCCATTTTCCGCTCGTCACGTCGGCCCAGGTCCGCGCGCTGGCCTCGGTCGACCGGCGCATGTTCGCGGCGGGCCTGGTGGGACGGGAGTCGGGCAACGGGAGGTAGGCGCTCGATTTCTGGCCGTGTCGTTACTGATGACAACCGACCCCACAACGTCTATCTGTTAACCGAGTGATCCGACCGACTGACCCGACATCACACCCGGCGCCGCGGGCCGAAACCCGTACGCCTCACGCATCTCCGAAACCTTGTGAGGCCCGAAGACCAGCTCCGCCTCGTATTGGTTGTGGCGCCGGCAACGAAGGGAGATGTTCTCGATCGTCGCCGTTCCCCCTTTCGCATACGCCTGGACATGGTGGAACTCCAGGAAAGTGCGCTCTGTGCATCTCTTTCCGGCCGGCGAAACGTAGGCGCACTGGTCGGCGTCCCGCCGGGAGACCGAATCCTTGACCTCCTGCGGCACGTGGCGCGAGCCCAAACCCGGTTCCCGGACGGCCCTATCCGTCCCAGGACGGATAGGTCGGCGTCGCCGCGGCCTGGCCGTCCGCCCCAGCTTCGCCTTCTCGACCCTCTCGAGCAGGAGGGTGAGCGCGCGCTCGAAGATCGCGCCCGGATCGCCGTCGGGGATCTCGCGGCGGAGGAGGGTCTGGAGACGCCGGAGCTTGTCGTGGCTCTCCTTGCCGATCGTGAACTGCACGCGATAGCGCTCCGGCGACGTGGTCTGGATGATCGGACGACGCGCGGGAAGAGCCGGCGGCGGACCGGCGAGTGGCGGTGATGGTTCGGCGCCTGGAGTCGTGGCAGGCAGCAGTGTCGGTGCGGGAGTGGGGAGCTTGCGGATGGAGGTGGGAACATCCGGTCGCGGTGCCAGCTCCGCGACCAGGGCCTCGATCTCACGCCGGCTCCGACCACAGGCCCTCGCGATTACGGCCTCGTGGTTCTCCGGCGTGAGGTGCCGCCTCAGCAGTCGAACGGCGGTCAGCGACATCGCGCCCGAGGCGAGGCGGTCGAGGATCACGGGAAAACTTCGGCAGGCCCGAGCCGCCTCGATCCGGTTACAGGCGGCGTCCTCGGACAGGAGAAGCACCTGCGTGCAGTAGCCGAAGAGCGACCCGTAACTCTGGCCGGCGTAGAGCGAGGGCCGTGTCTCGAGCGCGGCCAGATGGGCGACGAGCTCGACCGATGCCTCTCGCTCCTTGCCGGCGAGCGCGCCGATGCGGGCGAGGAGATCCTGATCCGAGAGTCGGGACGCGAGAACGAGCATGTTCGTATTCATGCACTCTGTTTATCACGGTCGATTTCGGGCCCGCGCGGAGGCTCTGGCCTCGCGCAGGAGCGTCGCTTCACCGTCAGTCGGCGCCGGCGAATCCTCCGGTCCGAGAAGCGCTGGGAGAGGCGTAGAAGCACTCCCGCTGGGGTCGTAGAAGCGAGCCCGTATCGGAATGAATCCCACGCGCTGAAACCGAGGTCCAAAAGATCGACAGCGCAAGAATAAGTCTGCGAATCGTGCGGTGAGCAGAGATAGACGCTGTGGCCAGGTCGGTGGTCGAGCGTGTCGCGGGCGAGGGTGACTCTAACCGGAATCGCGCGCCGCAGCGCGAGGGCGTCGCGTCCTCTTCGCGCGCGGAACTGTCGCGGCGACTCGCGCCGCCGGCTCCGGTGGCGCGGCCGGCTCGCGCGCAGCCGGCTCCCGCGCCGCCGGCGCCTCCGCGCGCCTGCGCGCGACGCGCAATCGCTCCGCGCGCCGGCGCACGGTCTCCGCCTCCTCCGGATCGAGGGTTCGCAGGTCGCGCTCGATGCCGGCCGGAGCGCGCCCTCCGCTGATCTCCACGATCCGCTCGAGCGCGCCGGGCCAGTCGAAATCCTCGAGCGCGCCCCCCGCGCTGGCCAGTACGCGATCGAGGAAGGTCGTGGCGGCGGCCTCGACGACGATCTCGACGCGGACACCCGGCTCCTGATCGCGGAAGCGGAAGGTCACGATCCCGGCCAGCGGGTCGCCCTCGACGGTGAGCGCAGTGACCGCGTCGGCCGCGATGTCCGCCACGCGAAGGGCCACGAACCCGCGCAGGGGCACCCGCGCGGAGAGCAGCGTGCCCTTCTTGATCAGGCGGCCCTCCGGCGGTCCGTCCTCCAGGCGCAGCACGTGGGTGGCGTTGCGTCGGAATCGGTCACGCAGCGCGCGCGCCGGCGGTGAGGCGCCTTCGATGTCGACACAGAACCGGCGCCGGCGGATCGCTCCGCCTCGCCGGGGCGTCTGCTCGGGGACCTGCTCGACGAGCTGGCGCAGGCCGTCCTCGATCCGCGTGGTGGTCACGCCCAGCACGCTGGTGAGCGCGTTCTCGATCGAGTCAGGCAGGCGCGATTCGCCGTCGAGCTCGGCCAGGGCGGCGGCGCGCCCGGGAAGAGAGACGCCGAGCATCGCCGCCGCTTCCGTGCCGATGGCCGCGAAGAGGCCGGGCACGGCCAGCCGGACGGGCTTGCGTCCGACGAGCGCGCACAGGCGATCGGCCACTTCGGAGAGAAGGGCGCGCTCCGGCCCGGCGACGTGCAGGACTTGCCCGGCCGCCGCGGGCGACTCCACCGCCTGCGCGAGCGCGCGCCCGAGATCCTCGTGCCACAGCGGCTGCACCTCGCCGCGGCCGCCGTCCACCAGCGGAATGGCGGGCAGCGTGCGCACCATCGTGGCCAGCTCGGCCAGACCGCCTTCGCCCGGCGCGTACACCAGCCCCGCGCGCAGGATCGTCCACACTCCGCGGAAGCCGCGCGCCACGTCTTCGGCCTCGCGCATGAGACGGCCGTCCTCCGCGTCGTTGCGCTCGTGTCGCAGTGACGAGAGCAGGAGGAACCGCTCGGCTCCCGCCCTCTCGGCCTCCGCCACCAGCCAGCGCGTGCCGCGCACGTCGATGCGGCTCGGTCCGCTGGCCCGACTGCCGGCGCCCGTCTTCACGGTCGTGGCCCACGGCTCGCGGACGGCGCCGAGCTGGAGCACGGCCTGGCACCCGTCCGCCGTACCCTGCGCGTGGCGCGAGGAGGCGACATCCCCGACCGAAGCCTCCACTCCATGCGGCCACCGCCGTGCCATCGCCTCTGCGTCCGGAGACAAGAGGCGGACCTCGTGGCCCTGCTCGACGAGCGCGGTGACGGTCGCCTCCGCCACTGCGCCGTCGCCGGCGACGAGGACCTGCATTCGAGCCTCCGAAATGAGCGTACCTCTACGATACTCGCTACCTGCAACTGGCGTGCCCAACGACCGCGCGTACAGCGGTCGCCCGCGACTGCGCTAGCATTGAATGAAGATGTGCGCCCGGTTCCAGTTCGCGCCCCCCGAGGACTGGGTGGAGGAGTTCGGCCTCTCAGACGCGCCGGCGGTGGCCCCCCGGTACAACATCGCGCCGACCCAGGACGTGCTCGCCGTGCGCCGCCAGCGGACCGGCTCGCGACAGGCGCGGCTGCTGCGCTGGGGCCTCGTCCCCTATTGGGCCGAGGACCCGGCGATGGGGAACCGCCTGACCAACGCCCGCGCCGAGAGCGTGGCCACCCGCGCGGCCTTCCGCGAGCCGTTCCGCCAGCGCCGCTGTCTCGTCCCCGCGCAGGGCTTCTACGAGTGGAAGAAGTTCGGCCGGGCCCGCGAGCCGTGGCTCGTCCGCCTCAAGGGCGGCGCGACCTTCGCATTCGCCGGGGTCTGGGACCGATGGGCCAGTGAAGGCAGCGCGATCGAATCCTGCGCCCTGATCACCACCGCCGCCAACGCGATCGTCGCGCCCATCCACGGGCGCATGCCGGTGTTGATCGACCGCCGGGCCTATGAGATGTGGCTCACGCCGGAGCCCGATCCGGGGCAGATGCGTCTGTTCTGATCGGCCCCGCCGGCCTAGTGGACCGGGGCCGCGGCCAGCACCGACGCGTCGAAGTGCTGTAGGAGATCGAGGGGGCCGCCGTAGATCTCGATCGCGCCCTTCAGGTCCGGATCCTTCCAGCCTCCCGAGCGGAACGCGATCGCGCGCACGTGGGCGCGGCCCGCGGCCTCGACGTCGTACGGCGTATCCCCGATCATCACGACGTCCGCCGCGGGCTCGCGCAGGCGTTCCAGCGCGACGTGGACGACGTCGGGATCCGGCTTCGAGCTGTCCGCGTCGTCCGAGGACGTGGTCACCTCGAACACGTCCTCCGCGCCGACCAGCTTCAGCAGCCGCTCCAGTAGGTCCTTCTTGGACGAGCTGGCCACGGCCAGGCGAAAGCCTTCCGTATAGAGGCGGCGGAGGAGGTCATGCGCTCCGGGGAGCGGGCGGGCCTGCGGCAGGGAGCGCTCGGCGAAAATCGCGTCTCGTCGCTCGGCGATTCGCTTGCCCTCGTCGTCTTCGGACGAGAGGCCCGCCACGAGAGGCAGGACCTTGTCGCCGCCCATGCCGATGAGAGGACGGATCCGCTCGAAGGGCACCGGGTAGCCCGCCTCGGCGAGGGCGTCCACCCAGGCCCGCGCATGCCCGTCGTTGCTGTCGACGAGCGTTCCGTCGACGTCGAAGATGACGGCGCGAATCGCCCCCATGGATCCAGGCTAGCCCTGTTTCTTGCGTCGCGCCGCGGGTGTCGTCAGCAACTCGCGCACGTCGAGACCCAGGGCCCAGGCCAGGCGGCAGATGGTGTCGAGAGGGACGTTGTGCTTTCCGAGCTCGATGCCGCTGAGGTAGCTGTCGGGGCCGTTTCACTTGGACGATGCCTCTTCGCGGCCACCATCGACCAGGGTGCCCGCGGCGCGAGACGCTAGCACGTTTCCGGCGGTGCTATCATCTGCCCACGCGCCCGTAGCTCACTTGGATAGAGCACTTAGCTTCGAACCAAGGGGTAGGGGGTTCGAGTCCCTCCGGGCGCGCCATAGACTCAGCACGTTAGAGCCCTCGGCAAGATCACCGCCGAGGGCTTCTTACTTTGGTTGTCCTCTCATTTCCGTCATGATCGCGCAGACCCTCCGGTGGGCAGACAGAATGGGGATGCCGCTCATAATGCGCTGAGCCTGATTCCCGGTGCGCGCGACCCTCCGTGCCATGGACGCATACGATCGCCTCGTGTGGACGCTCGAGTATTCTGAGGTGCGACACCTGAACATCCGGTACAACGCAGAAGCGGATCTGTTTCGATCCGGGTCTGGCGGCGGGTTCGGGTTCGGCGATTGGGGATATCACGAACTCCGGGACGCGGGCGGTGGCTTCCTGGCCCATGAAATCCTGTTCGCGACCGGTGCCACCATCCTGGTTGAGTTCAGGCAAGTCACGGTCAGAAGCGAGCCCGCACGTGCCGCTGCCGACGAAAACGTTACCGCCTGACGAAACCCGCGCCGGCTAGGGTGAAGGCGCTCGGTCGGTTGGCGGTTTCAGTGATCATTGCGGTGCTGTTGCCGTTCCCTGGGCCGCACATCGATTCCTGGCTGCCGGTGGGCGCGGTGCTCATGAACGAGGAGGCGCGTTCGGCCCCTCGCGAGTTCTTCGTCCTCGCCGGCGTCATCCTGGTCGTCTACATCGGCCTTGCGTTTGCCGTGTTGTCGCTACTCCAGTACGCGATTCGATGGTTCCGCCGACGAAGCGTGATGTGACAGCGCTTCCGGAGGAGTTCATTGTACGTATTGTGCGTACGATGGTTTGCCCCCGTGAAGAGGCGCGGGACGAGCGAGACCGTCCCGAGCCGTCAAGGCGCCTGGTCCGGCCCCTGCGGGCGATTTCGGCGGCGGCACGGGGTCTTGGCGCGACGACCTGACGCGGATCACGCTTGTACTCAATCTGAGTACAGTTATTTCCCTAGCAAGGCACCTGCCCGCCTCGACGAGCGTAAACGTGATCGTCATCTCACCGCGCAGCGCGGGATCCGCCGTCTCGAACGCGGGTCGAGGTCACGCCTGACGCTGACACTCGTCCAGGCGCCTCAGGCTCTCAGGCGATGATCTCGACCTTGCCCGTATCGAGGCTGTAGAGCGCGCCGACGACCTTGAGCGTCCCTGCCTTGACGAGGTCGCCCAGGATGGGCTGAGACGTCTTGAGATCATCCACGGTATGGCGGATGTTGGCCCGGATGGCGTTGTCGAGGGGATCGCCGGGCTGACCTTTCGACATCACGACCGCGGGCTTGATGGCGTCGACCAGGCTCACGATGTGTCCCGGGACCTTCGTTTCGGCCAGCGCCGCCGCCACCGCGCCGCAGCGCGCGTGGCCCAGGACCAGGATGAGCGGCGTCCCGAACTGCGTGGCCGCGAACTCGAGGCTGGCCAGGCCGTTCATGTCGACGATGTTCCCGGCGACGCGGACGACGAACAAGTCGCCGAGGGAATGGTCGAAGACGATCTCCGGGGGGAGGCGCGAGTCCGAGCAGCCGAGGATGGCCGCGAAAGGATGCTGCGCCTTCGCGACCTGCTGCCGCCGCTCGGCCAGCCGCTGGGTGATCGTGAATTCGCCGGACAGGTGACGCCGGTTGCCCTCGATCAACTTCTGAAGGGCCTCATCACTCGTGGGGCTCGGCCCGGCCGCCGGGCTCGGCCCGGCCGCGGCCTGCGCATGCACGAGGTCACGCTTGCTCACCGCGGGGACGAGAAGAGTCGCGAGCGCGCCGAGGCCCGCCGTCCGCAGGAACACCCGCTTGGAGACCCTACGGTCCCGTGCTTCCGTCATCGTTCGCCGCCTTTCTCGCCGCCATGAGCGTCGCGGGGCGGATGATGACACTTCCCGAGGCGCTCCAGGATCTCGGCCAGGGAATGGCCGGCCAGGGAATCGACGACGAGGTCGGCCTCGCCGAGAGGCAAAAAAAAGCGGGTGAGGGGATTCGGAATGGCCACACAGCGCATCCCGGCCGCATGCGCGGCGCGAATGCCGTTGGGCGAGTCCTCGAACACCACGCACACGTCGGGCCGGACACCCAGACGCGTGGCGGCCAGCAGGAAGAGGGCGACGGCCGTCCCCAGGCCGGCCGCGCGCGCCTCGCGGGCGCGGTCCACCACGCCGGGAAGGAGAGGCTGCGCCTCGCAGCGGGCGCGGTGCCGCGCGTTGACCTCCTTTCGCAGCGCCTCGTGGTCGAACTCCGCGCCGGTCAGCTCGGCCAGGTGCGCGCAGGGGTCGTAGGCCCCGACCGTGCCCACCGAGTCCTGCCACACGTCGAGATCGAGGTCGTGCCCGCGCGAGCGGAAGAGGGCGCGCCACTCCTCGAACTCGGGTGTCTCCGTGTCCAGGATGGTCCCGTCGAAATCGAAGAGGATCGCTCTCAGTGGACCGTGCGCGCGCACCGCACCTGCGGCCGCCCGAGCAGGAAGCCCTGTCCCATGCGCACGCCGAGGGAGAGGAGACTGTGCAGCTCCTCCGGCTGCTCGATGCCCTCGGCGATCAGGGGGGCCTGGATCTGCTCGCCCAGGCTGGCGAGCGCGGTGATGACCTGGCGCTTGATGGTGTCCGTGTGCAGGTTGCGCACGATGGAAGTCGCGACCTTGATGTATTCCGGCCGGAGCTGCAGGATCGACTCCAGGCCCGAGTAGCCGGAGCCCGCGTCGTCGATCGCGATCTGGAGCCCGGCATGGCGGAGGTGGTCCAGGGTCTCGCGGAAGGCGGGGTA
>WNFI01222602.1_pt1 | contig 19141 bp, 19 predicted proteins | sample 5400471 | NCBI WGS metagenome assembly WNFI01 (sample SAMN13153348, study PRJNA577476) | soil metagenome | isolation source: 100 cm saprolite on Douglas fir-dominated hillslope | place: USA:California | collected 2013-09-17 | reverse complement strand
CATCGACGACCGGCAGCTGCGCCGCGCCGGCCTCGACTACCACGAGTACGCGGACATGCGCGTGCATCGCGATTGGGACGCATGCCGCGCGGCGCTCGGGGAGCGGCGCTTCTTCGCGCTCTCCACGCGCGGGCGCACGCACTACGCGAGCGTGCGCTACGAGCCGAGGGACGTGTTCGTATTCGGCGCGGAGACCCAGGGCCTGCCGCAGGAGATGCTGGAGTCGTTCGCCCCGGAGTTGCGCCTGCGCCTGCCGATGCGACCCGGCAACCGCAGCCTCAATCTTTCCAACGCGGTGGCGGTGGTGGTATTCGAGGCGTGGCGCCAGCAGGGATTCGTGGGGGCCCAGGGCTGAGGGCCGCCGGGCTCAAGCCATGAGCCAGCGTAAGGAACGCGCGAAGCGCTCGCCGTCGCCGCCGCGCACTTCGAGGCGAGGCAGGCGCAGCGGATCGGTCTTTGCGCTCACGCGTGCGAGGTCGCACGTGCACGCGCTCTGGAAGCCGGCCTCGCGCGCCGCGGCGACGCTCGAATCGCTGAAGTCGCCATACGGATAGGCGAAGCTTTCGACGGCGCGTCCCGCGAGCGCCTCGACCGCGCGCTTGCTCTGCCGCGCCTCGCCGAGCTGCTCGGCATACGGAAGCCGCGACATCAAGGGATGGCTTACCGAGTGCGCGCCCAGCTCGATGCGAGCCGCGGCCGCCATCGCGGCGACTTCCTGCGGCGCGAGCGCGCGATCCTCGTCGGGTGCCTGCGGGGCGGCCCCAGCCCAGTCGAGCAACGCGTCCTGCGCCGCGACGCGCTGCGCTTCCGGCAGCGCGATGAGCAGGCGATAGAGCTCCTGGAAGAATCGCGCGCGCTGCGCGGACGCATGGGCGCCCGTGGGCTCCCAGCGATGCCGGTGCCCGCCGATGTCGAGCTCGAGAGCGGGCGGCAGCGACAGCGGCCGCAACACGATCCGCTCGAGCTCGTCCCACCAGAAGCCCCGGATCTCGCCGACCTGGCCGCTCGCGATGAAGACGGTCGCGGGAATGTCGAACCACGCGAGCAACGGCACCGCGTGCGCGAGGTTGTCGCGGTAGCCGTCGTCGAAAGTGACCGCGACGGCGTTGGCGGGCAGCGAGCCGTCCCGCGCCCGCAGGCTCAGCTCGCGCAACCGGAGCGGCGTGTAGTCGCGCGAGAGCACCTCGAGATGCTCGGAAAAATGGCTCGGGGAAACGCAGAGCGAAAACGGATCTGATCCGGGCTCCGCGATCCGGTGATAGAGCAGGATCGTCGGTCCGCGCCGCACGTGCGGCAGCCGAGCGCGCAGCCCGCGCACCCATTCGCGCATCATGGCGCCGCGGGCTTCACCGCGCGGATGCAGATGGAAAGCTCGTAGGCGGGATCGTCGTGCTCGAAATCCTTCGCACGCAGCTCCTCGACCACCAACCCGTGAAGGAATGCGACCGACGTCAGCACGTTGCCGTGCGCGCGGATTTGCACGCATTCGGCGGGGAACACCTCGGCGAACATGCGCTCCGCGGAGAGCGTCGTCCAGCGCCAGAAATCGCCCCAATACGGGCGCTCCTCGCGTGAGATCTGGTGGGCCACGCCCGGGATCGTCACGAGGAGCACGCCCCCGGGCTTCAGGATGCGGTGCAGGGTCCGCAGCGCCGCGCGGAAGTCGTAGATGCATTGCAGCGTCTGCGTGAACACGATGCAGTCGAAGCGATTCGAGGCGATGTGAGGCGCATCGGTGAGGTCCGCGACGATCGTTGCGGCGGCGTTACCCGCGATGGCGTGCAGCACGTCGCCGGAAGTCACGCGTCCTTCGCCGTAGCGGCGCGTATAGGTGTCGTCGCCGATCTCGAGCACGTGACCTCGAACGTCCCGGGCGTGGCCGGCGAGGAAACGCTCGATGTAGAAGCGGTCCACGGGCGTGCCGTAGTAGCAGCCGAACTCGTCGTGCACGGGCCTCACGCGCCACAGCCATCTCAGCCGCAGCGTGCGCACGAGGGCAAGCCACGGACGGCGCAACGCGCGCTGCGCGCGGCGCAGCGCGGCACGCGTCTGCGGCGGCAGGCGCCTTCGCGCTTGCGCGAGGAAGCGCTCGCGCAGCTTGCGGTAGAAATAACCCGGCCGCGCGCGCGCGAGGAAGGGATGCATGTCGATGAAGAGCGCTTCCTCGACGGCCTGCAGCAGCTGCGGGTCGGCGACGGCGCGCTCCGCGAGGTAGCCGCGCGTCCATCGCAGGAAGCTCAGGTGCGCCGCGCGACGTTCGCCGCGGCGCTCAGCCACGGCGCAGCAGGAGTCCGCATGCTGGCGATACGAGTCCCAGCAACAGCCCGAGTAGTAGACGGCCGCCTGCAGGAAGGCCTTCACCTGGAAAGCCATGTCCTCGCACATGCCGGTGAATCTCTCCTCGAAGCCCCCGATTTGCTCGAGCAACTCGCGGCGAACCAGGACGCTCGACATGCTGGGCGGCGAGTGCGGATGCGCATGCAAAGTAGTCAACAGGAAGAAGGGCGCGCGCACGAGCACGTCCTCGCGAGGGCCGCAGCGGCGCACGAAATCGCGCTTCGCGTCTTCCGCGCGTCCCGTCCAGCCGCTCCAGTACAAGCTGTTGCCGAAGACCATCCCTGCCGCGGGCTGTGAATTCATGATCGCGACCTGCTGCGCGAGCTTCTCCGGCCGCCACACGTCATCGGCATCGAGGAAGGCGACGAGCGGCGCGCGCGACGCGGCGATGCCGGCATTGCGCGAGGCGCTCATCCCGCGGTTGCGGTGCCCGGGATGGTCGAGATAGCGGATGCGCGCGGGATGGCGCCGCGCGAAATCCTTCGCGATGCGGGTGCCCGCGTCGCTGGAGCCGTCGTCCACGAGGAGCAGCTCCCAGCCCGCGAAGTCCTGCGCGAGCACGCTCTCGATCGCCTCCGCGATGAAGCGCTCGGCGTCGAGGAAGATCATGATCACCGAGACTTGCGCCTCGGCGGCAAGCGGGGCGGCGATCACGCGCGAGCGCGCGAGGTCAGGTGCGAGCAATCGCCGGGGCCTCTTCGGTGTCGCGGACCGACTCGGGCTGCGCCTGCCGCGAGCGCCAGTACAGATGCAGGCCTGCGAGAGCAGCCGCGCATGCGCGTCGCCGCGGAATGCCCGCGAGCATCGTACCGCGGCCTCCCGCGCGCCATCGGCGTTTTCGTCCCAGCGCCGCCTCGACGAAGAACTTCGCGATCCGTCCGATGTGGCGCGGATGGCGCACGGCGACGAACGCGGCGTAGGCCGACGCCGCGGTGAGGGAATGAAGCTTCACCTCCCGCGTCAACGCTTTTTCGGGGTGGAACACCATGGCGCCCGGCGTGTACGCGACGCGGTGGCCGCGTTCGATCAGGCTGAAGAACGCGTAGTGCTCTTCCCCGCCGTTCACCGGCATTCCGCGGCCGATGCTCTCCTCGAAGCCCGGCCAGCTTGCGAATGCCGTGCGGCGCAGCGCCATGTTGCCGTCACCGATGCCGCCGAAATTCGCGCGCTCGAACCACTCGGGCGAGGCGCGATCGACCTGGAAGCGCAGTCCGCCCCAAGGCCGCTCGCGCACTTCCGCGGCGAGCGCGGCCTCGTCGAGCGCGTCGCATTCCATGGGCAGCACGGGGCCTGCAACCGCGATCACGCCCGCGTCCGCAGCGAATTCCGCAGCGATGCGCGCCAGCCAGTCGCGGTGCGGGACCATGTCGTCGTCGAGGTAGGCGACGATCTCGGTCGCGCAGGCGCGCGCGCCGACGTTACGCGCGCGGCTCACTCCGCGGACGGGCGCCGGATGGTATGCGGCTCCGTGCCGCAGTGCGATCGAGCGCACCGTCTCGTCACCGGGCGCGTTATCCACCACGACAATTGAAAAAGAGGGGTACGCCAGCCGGATGACCGCCGAGAGGCACCGGGCCAGCGCAAGTGGGCGCTTGCAGGTGCAAACGACCACTGTCGCAGAGAAGAATAAATCTTTGGCCATCAATTAGTTAGGTTCGCACCTGGCGGAGGGGCTGGCGATGCGCCGACAGCTTGTGGAAGGGTTATCAATGTAATGATGGCGCAACGCCGGTAACTCGTTCTGTGATAATTCCCATAGCCGGGGCCGCCATATATGAGCATAATTCGTAAAGACTTTTATTTGGACTTGGTGTTTTAAGAGCACTTTCGACCGCAACCCGCGAAAAGTGCGGTTTTTCACAAGAAATCCGGGATGCCGATGCAGGGAGTCGAGACATGGCAAGGGCCGTCCTGAATGCCCGGCGCGCGAGCGGCGCGAGGGCCTTCATCGTACTCTGCGCAGCGCTTCTGCCCTCCGCCGTTTTCGCGGATGCGGCCGTGCGTTCGCTGGACGGCGCGCAGTTCTCGCTCAAGATGACCCCCATGCTCCAGGAGACCGCGGCCAATGCGCCGCGCCCCCCTATGCCCGCGCTCGCGCGGGTGGCGAGCCTCAAGGACTACCGCATCGGCTCCGAGGATCTGCTCGAGATCCAGGTGTTCGGCGTGGAGCAGCTGTCGCGCACCGTGCGCGTCAACTCGAACGGGATGATCTCGCTGCCGCTCATCGGCACCCTCGCCGTCGGCGGCATGACGGCGCAGGAAGCGGAAAGCACGATCGCGGCAAAGCTCGCCAGCGATTACCTGCAAAACCCGCAGGTGAGCCTCTTCATCAAGGAATTCACTACCCAGCGCGTGACGATCGAGGGCGCGGTCAACAAGCCCGGCATCTATCCGCTGCGCGGCGAGACCACGCTGCTGCGCTCGCTCGCGATCGCGGGCGGACAGGGCAGCTTGAGCGACATGAGCGAGGTCATGCTCTTCCGCGCCGACGCAGCCGGCAAGCGCGTGGCCATGACCTATGACGTCGATCGCATCCGCCGCGGCGAGCTGGACGACCCGGTGGTGCTGAACGACGACCTCATCGTGGTGAACCGCTCGCGCGCACGCGCCCTGCTGAAGGATTCGGTGGTCCGCGACGTGATCGACGCGGTGAATCCGTTCTCGCCCTTCACGCGATGAACCCCGCCGCCCCCGGAACCGCGCTGACCCTGCCCGCGCGGCATCCGTACTCGGCCGAAATGGCGGCGAGCCTCGCCGCCTCCGAGCGCTTCGACCAGGCGTTCAACCTGCGCGACCTGCTGCGCATCTTCCTCAAGCGCAAGTGGACCATCCTCGCGATCTTCGCCGTGTTCGCGATCTTCTCGGCGGTGCGCACCTATCTCGCGCCCCCGGTCTACCGCGCCTCGACCACGATCCAGATCGAGCGCTTCACCCCGCGCGTGTTCGACTACAAGGAAGTGACGCCCGTCGACATCGCCGACGACAACTCCGACTACTACCAGACCAACTACGAGCTGCTGAAGAGCCGCACGCTCGCCGAACGGGCGGTGGAGGAGATCGGCCTGCGCAAGGCGCCCCCGGCCGACACCCCGGCCCCGGAGCCGCTGAAGGATGCCGCGGCGGAAACGATGGGCCCGCTCGCGGTCGTCGAGGACTTCGTGAACCGCCTGCGCAAGGGACCGCCGACCGCGCAGGTCGATGCCGCGACGCGCGAGGACAACGCGGTTGTGAGCGCCTTCCAGTCGTCGGTCACCGTGGAGCCGGTGCGCCGCTCGCGCCTGGTGCGCCTGCACTTCGACAGCACCGATCCTTTCTTCGCCGCCAAGGCCGTCAACACGCTCGCGCAGTCGTTCATCAACATCAACCTCGAGCGGCGCTTCGAGGCCTCGGCCTACGCCAAGACCTTCCTCGAGGAGAAGCTCGCCCAGACCAAGGCGAAGCTGGAGGACTCCGAGCGCGAGCTGGTGCAGTTCTCGCGCGACCTCGAGATCTTCAACATGGACGAGAAGCAGAGCATCTCGAGCCAGAACCTGACGGAGTTCAACGGCGCCGTTGCCAAGGCCGAGCAGGAGCGCATCCGCGCGGAAGCGCTCTACAAGCAGGCGCAGGAGAACCCGGACTCCATTCCCGCGGTGCGCGACAACCGCAACATCGTGGAGCTGAAGGACCGCAAGGCGAAGCTCGACGCCGAATACCAGGACCTGCTGAAGGTCTACAAGCCGGCCTTCCCGAAGATGCAGCAGCTGCAGGGCCAGATCGCGGAAGTCGAGCGCCAGGTGAACACCGAGTACGACGCGATCCGCAGGGCGGCGCTGTCGTCCTTCCGCAACGCGAGGACGCAGGAGCTGATGCTGAAGGAGCGCCTGGGCGGGGCCAAGCAGCAGCTGCTGGACCTGCAGGGGCGCAGCATCCGCTACAGCATCCTCAAGCGCGAGGTCGACACCAACCGCCAGCTCTACGACGGGCTGCTGCAGCGCCTGAAGGAGATCGGCGTCGCGGGCGGCGTGGGCATCAACAACATCTCGATCGTCGACAAGGCGCAGGTCCCCATCTACGCCTACAAGCCGGACCTCGGACGCAGCCTGTCGATGGGGCTCGCCATCGGACTCGTGATCGGCTTGCTGGTGGCCTGGGTGCTCGAGCATCTCGACGACTCGATCCGCTTCGCCGACGACGTGGAACGCGAGACCGGCGCGGCCGTGCTGGGCGTGGTGCCGAAGCTCAAGCTGAACGAGACGGCGCGCAGCCGCCTCGCGTTCGGCCCGCACCTCGATCCCACGTCGGCGTTCGCCGAAGCGTACCGCTCCGTGCGCACCGCGCTGCAGTTCTCGACCGCGAGCGGCGCGCCGCGCCGCCTGGTGGTCACGAGCAGCTCCAAGAACGAGGGCAAGAGCACGACGGCGCTCGCGCTCGCGATCAACTTCGCGCAGATGGGCAAGCCCGTGCTCCTCATCGACGCGGACCTGCGCAACCCCGTCCTCCACAAGCTGCTCGACATCGGCAACGATCGCGGCCTGTCCAATTACCTCTCGGGCAACACGGGCGCTCTCGAAGCGGTGCACAAGACCGGCATACCCAATCTCTTCGTCATGACGACGGGGCCGCTGCCGCCCAACCCGGTGGAGCTCCTCTCCGGCATGAAGCTCGCGACGCTGCTCGCGCAGTGCGAGGACCATTTCGCGCACGTGATCGTCGACGGCCCGCCCGTGCTCGGCATCGCCGATTCGATCGTGCTCTCCAACCAGGTCGACAACGCGGTGTTCGTGATCGAGTCGGGCAAGACCCGCAAGGGCCACGCGAAGGCGGCGTTGAAGCGCCTGCACCAGGCGGGCGTGCACCCGCTCGGCGTGATCCTCACCAAGATCGATTCATACCACGACCTCTATGGCTACAACTCGTACTACTACCAGTACGCCAAGCCCGCGATAGGAACCAGGCAGACCGCCGAGGCCTGAAGGCGATGCGCGAACAGCGGGGACAGGATGCCGCTTCGGTTGCCGCGCAACTGCAGGACTTCCTGAGGGATCCGGCGCCAGCGCGGCTGCGCTTCGCACAGGGCCTGCCGATGCCCGCCGGGCATCACCTGCTGCGATTCGCGCAGGGCAAGTTCCCCGAAAGCCTGTCTCGCGCCACCCCATCCACGGAGCTCGAGCGCTTGCGCGAGGCGGCCGACCGCTTCATCCGCGAGGTGTGCTTCCGCGCCGGCGCCACGCATTACGACGTGCTGTGCGCGCCGCGCGACGCGAGCCGCGATGCCATCAAGGAGAGCTATCGCCTGATGATGGCGCTCATCCATCCGGACCGCCGCGACGCGACTCGCGATGCCTGGCCCACGGATTGCGCGCAGCGCGTGAACCGGGCCTACGCCGTGCTCGCCGACGAGCCCACGCGCCGCGCCTACGACGAGAGCCTGGGGAGAGCCCGCGAGGCCGGCACGCCACGCACCGCTTCCGGCGCGGCTCGCACGCCACGCGACCGGCGGCACGGCTCGCGACGCGGGCATTTCGCCCTGCGCCTCGCGAAGGCGCTGCTCGTGGTGACCGCGGTCGTGGGAACACTCCTCCTTCTCGAAGCGTGGGTGAACGATGTCTCCGGCGCATCCTCGGTGCTGCAGGGCGCGCTGCAGGGCGCCCGCGGCCGCGACGTCGCCGCAAAATCCGACCTGCCGCGCTTCATCGGCTCGAATCCAATGCCGGGCCGCGCGATGGATGAATTGCCGCCGCCCGCGCCGCCTGCGCGCTTCTCCGCGCTGCTGCCGTGGTGGCCGCAGCCGGCCTCGCCGCCCCCCGTGGAGCGCGTCGAGGCGGCCCCGCTGCAATCGTCGCCGCCGCCGCCGATCGCCGCCGTGGCGCAGGTCTCCGTCGCCGCGCCGCCGCAGCAGGTCTCTGCGTTGGCGCAGGTTTCCGTGGCGCCACCGCCCGAGCCGGGCCTCGCTGCGCGCGAGATCGAGACCCTCGTCGCGCGCCTGGTGAGCTACTACGATGCGGGCGAGGCCGACAAGCTGATGGGGCTCCTCGACGCGAAGGAAAGCGGCTACTGGAAGACGCTGCGCACGCGCCAGGCCTACGCGGACTTCTTCAGCGCCACGCGGCAGCGCCGGCTGCGCGTGGACGACCTCGCGTGGCAGACCACGCCCGGCGCGGCGCACGCGAAGGGTGTTGCGACCGTGGTCGCCGAGTATTTCGATCCGCCGGGGCTTCGCGAGCGCCGGATCGAGGTCGAGATGGACATCGCGCTGCGCGATGGGCGAGCGGTGATCACGCGCCTCGCGCTGTATCCGAACGCGCCATGACCGCCGCCCCGACAATGCTCGCGCGCGCCGGAATCGTCGCGATCGCGCTCGTCATCGCGTGGCGAATCATGCAGGTGAACGCGGTGCTGTACGAGGACACGGGCCGCCCGCGCTTGCCAACGCCGCGAGCGGGCGCCCTCGGTGCCGATGCGCAATCCGAAGCGCTCGCCCAGGTGTTGCGCGCAAATCCCGCGCAGGTCGCGGCCCTGCTCGTGATGGCGCGCGAGGCCGAAGCGCGATCGCGCCCGGAGGCGGCGCGCCGTGCCTACGAGGCTGCGTACCAGCTCGCGCCTCTCGACCGCGAAGTGCTCGCGGCGGACGCGGAATTCCTGCTGCGCCAGGGCGACGTGAGCGGCGCGCTCGTGCTCTTCGACCGCCTCGCCGAGGCGTTTCCCGAGGCGCGCGAGCGGGCCTTCCCCGTGCTGGGCGAAATTCTCGCTGCGCCGGAGCACGCCGCCGCGTGGAACGCGGTGGCGGCCCGCAAACCCGCGTGGCTCGGCCCGTTCCTCGCGGCTTCGTGCGCGCGCGGCGTCGAGCCGTCGTTGCTGGTGCCGCTCTTCCTCAAGCGCGTGAAGGACGCACAGGCCGCCCCCGCGGAAGGCGCGTGCCTCGTCGAGCGGCTGCGCAACGCCGAGCGCTGGGACGAGGCATACCAGGTGTGGCTGAACACGCTGCCGCGCGATCGCCTTTCCGACGTGGGCTACGTCTACAACGGCAGCTTCGAATACGCGCCGGGCGGCACGGGCTTCGACTGGGTGCTCTCCCGGCGACCCGAGCGCGAGACCGGTTTCAGCGTGGAGATCGCGCAAGCGGCGGGCGCCGTCGGCAAGCGCGCGCTGCGCGTGAGTTACGCCGCCAAGCGCCAGGCCGGCAGCCCGCTGATGCAATACCTTGCGCTGCGCCCGGGGCGCTACGAGCTGAGCGGCTTCGGGCGGCCGAGCGGCATCACGACCGGCCGCGGCGTGCACTGGACGGTGCGCTGCGTGAGCACCGGCAAGCCGCAGGCCGCGATCGCCGCTTCCGAGCGCTTCGTCGGATCGAGCGAATGGCGCCGCTTCACGTTCGAGATCACGGTGCCCGAAGCCTGCCGCGGGCAGCTGCTGCAGCTCGAGCCCGTGGGCGTGGAAGAGGGACCGGCCTTCGTGTCGGGAACGGTGTGGTTCGACGATCTCGTGTTGCGCCGCATCGGATAGGCGCAATACCATGCGGCGATGAAAGGATGGCGATGAAGACGAGCTCGACAAGATTCACGCGTGCGGGCCTCGCGGCCGCGCTGCTTTGCGCGCTCGCGGCCTCGCAACCCTTCGCGCAGAAACCGGCGGAGGGTGTCGCGCAGCTGAAGGACGTCACCGGCAACGTGCTCGTGAGCCGCGAGTCCGGTCTCGCCTCCGGCAACGAGGCGCTGCGCCTCGCCGAGGGCACGCGCGTCATCACCACGGCGAACTCGGAAGTGACAGTGCACTACGACGACGGCTGCGACGTGCACCTGAAGGAGAACCAGCGCTTCGAGGTCGAGACCGGCAAGCCGTGCGGCGCGCTGGTGGTGATGGCGCAATCGATCCTGCTCGAGCCGGCGGGTGCCGCGCTCGCCAGCACCGCGGGCGGCCTCGCCGCCTATGCCGCGACGCTGCCCGCGCTGGGCGGCGGGCTGGTGGGGCTGGGGATCCTGCAGTCGGCGCGCGAAAAGACGCCCGTCAGCCCGAGTTGAGCCGCACCGGCGTCTTCTTCCTCGCCGCGTTCCTGCTCGCGTTCGCGCCCCTCGTCCGCGGCGGCAACCGGCCGCTGCCGCTCCTCGTTCTCGAATGCGCCGGCCTGCTGGGCCTCGCGGCGCTCGCCTGGACGCCCTCGCCGCGGGAGCGATCGCGCATTCCTGCGACCGTCGCATGGGGCATCGGCATCCTCGTCGCCGTGCCGCTGCTGCAGCTCGTGCCGCTGCCGTCGGGATGGTGGGCGAGCCTTCCGGGGCACGCGCCGTACGCGCGCGCGCTCGAGCTCGCCGGCGGCGCGACGCTGCGTCCGATGACGGTGCATGCGAGCGCCACCGAATATGCGGCCCTCGCGCTCATCCCGTGCATCGCGATCTTCCTCATGGTGCAGCGCCTGGAGCGGCGGCAGGTGCGCGCTCTCGTGACCGTCTTCGTCGGGGTGGCGTCGTTGGAGGCGCTGCTCGGCATCGTTCAGCTCGGCGCCGCGCCAGGCTCCGCGCTCACGCTCGGCAATCCCTACGGCGGAGGCGCGGCCACCGGCACCTACGTGAACCGCAACCACTTCGCCGCGCTCATCGCCATGGCGCTGCCGATGCTGCTCGCGATCTGGGCCACGCGCGTGCTGCCGGTGGTCGATGCGCAGGGCGAGGCCTTGCGCGAGCATCCGCGCTACGCCGACGCGCGGCTCGCGCAGAGGATCGCATTCTCGATCCTCGTGGTGGTGCTCCTGCTGGCGCTCCTCTTCACGCGCTCGCGCGCCGGAATCGGCGCGGGCCTCCTCGCGTTCGCGCTGGCGAGCCTGGCGCTCGTCTGGAGCGCGGGATCGATGCGCGCCCGCGCGGCGCTCCTCGTCGTGGCGGCCGGCGCGCTGCTGCTCGGCGCCTACATCGGGCTCACGCCCATGCTCGAGCGCTTCGCGCCGGATGCGTTCTCGCTGGGCTACGAGGGGCGCGCGCGCCTCACGGGCGCCACGCTGCGCGCGGCGCTCGACTTCCTTCCGTTGGGGAGCGGCCTGGGCACATTCGCCGACGTGTTCAGCCGCTACCAGTCCGAAGGCCTCACCGGCTTCATCGACCACGCGCACAACGACTACGCGGAGGCTTTCCTGGAGCTGGGCGTGGCGGGAGCCGCGGCGATCGTGCTCTTCGCGGTGGCGTATGCGCTGCGCTGGCGGCCGCTCGCGGCCGGGCGGCGCGCGCGGGGGTTTGCGCTGCTGCAGCTCGCCGCCGGGCTGGGAATGCTGGCGATGATCGTGCACGCGGCGTTCGACTTCAACTTCCACATTCCCGCCAACGCGCTCTACTTCTCGTTCCTCGCGGGCGTCTTCTTCTTCACTCCGGGCGAGGATCGCGCGTGAGGAGCTGTTGCACGGCTTCCTGCGCGGGACGGCCCTCGAAGAGCACCGCGCACACGGCCGCGGTGATCGGCATCTCGACGCCCTGCGCGCGCGCGTGATCGAGCGCCGCGCGCGCCGAGTGCACGCCCTCGGCCACGTGGCCCAGCTCCGCAAGCACGGCGTCCAGCCGCTTCCCCTTCGCGAGGCGCACGCCGACCTCGCGGTTGCGCGACAGATCCCCGGTGCAGGTGAGCACGAGGTCGCCGAGACCCGTGAGGCCGTTGAAGGTCTCCGCATGCCCGCCCATCGCCACGCCCAGCCGCGAGATTTCGGCGAGGCCGCGCGTCACGAGCGCCGCGCGCGCGTTGCGCCCGAGGTTGAGGCCGTCGGAGATGCCCGCGGCGATCGCGATCACGTTCTTCAGCCGCGGTGGGAAGGCCGTGCGCGACTTCGAGCGCGAAGCTGGGGCCGGAGAGGGCGCCCACGCGCCTCGCGTTCGGCATCGCTTCGGCCACGATCTGGTGCGGCAATGCGCGCGTCGCCGCTTCGAATCCCTTGCAGGCCCAGACGACCGCCGGCGCGGTCTCGACGCGCGCCACGGCGGACGCGGTCTCGCGCAGGCCCGCGGTCGCCGTCGCCATCACGATCAGCTCGGCATCGCGCACGGCGCGCGCGAGATCGGGCTCGATCGCCACCAGCTCGGGCAGCTGTGCCTCGGGGAGATAGCGGCTCACACGATCGCGGGCGAGAGACGCGCAGTCTTCGGGCCGGCGCGTCCAGAGCGACACGGCGTGCGCCGCCGACAACGACACCGCGAGCGCCGATCCCCACGCACCGGCGCCGAGGATGGCGATCTTCACACGCCCCAGACGTGCGCGGTGCGGATGAAGCCCTGCTGGCCGTCGCGGTGGCGCACCTTCACCCAGCCTTCCGCGGGCGTGGTCGAGCTTCACCAGGATCTCGAACGGGTAGTAGCGGCTCGCAACGAAGAGGCGATCGGCCTTCAGCGACGGCGCGTCGTAGAGAATCGCGGGCCGCTCGCCGAGGGCGCGGAATTCCGCCCGCGCGCCGGGCGCGGCGGCGAGCGCGAGCAAGGCGGCGAGGGCGGCGCGCGCTCTCACGCGTTCAGTGCGAGACGCCGGTCGTGATGATCTGCGGCGTCTCGACGGCGGGCGCCGCGTTGCGCTGCTGCTGGTAGATGCCCTCGAAGTTCACCGGGCTCAGGATCACCGGCGGGAAGCCGGCGCGCACCACGAGGTCCGAGATCACTTCGCGCACATACGGGAAGAGGATGTTGGGGCAGGCGACGCCCAGGATCGCCTCCAGCTCCTGCGCCGGAACGTTGCGCACCACGAAGATCCCGGCCTGCGCCACCTCGGCGAGGAACATGGTCTTTTCGTTCGCCTTGGCCGTGACGGTCACCGTCAGCACGGTCTCGTACACGCCCTGCTCCACGCCGGTCGAGTTGTGATGCAGCTGGATGTCGACCATCGGCGCGTCGCGCTCGAGGAAGACCTGCGGCGCATTGGGGATCTCGAGCGAGAGGTCCTTCACGTACACCTTCTCGATCGAAAACACGGGTTGGTTGTTCTGCGGGTCGCTCATGAAACTTCCTTCGAGAGTGAAGCGGTGATAAAGACGAAAGCGCCCTAGGGGGCGGCGAGCAGCGGGTCGAGGCCGCCGGCGCGGTCGAGCGCGGACAGGTCGTCGTAGCCGCCGACGTGGCGGTCGCCCACGTAGATCTGCGGCACCGTGCGCCGGCCGGTGCGATCCATCATTTCCTGGCGGCGCGCGGGCTCGAGGTCCACGCGGACCTTCTCGATCTCGGCCACGCCCTTCGCCTTCAGCAGGCGCTCGGCCATCAGGCAGAACGGGCACACGCCCGTCGAATACATCAGCACCTTCGCCATGTCGCTACCTCTCCACCGGCAGGCTCGCCTGCTGCCACGCCGCGACGCCGCCTTTGAGCTGGTAGACGCTCGTGAAGCCCGCCTTGCGCAGCAGGCGCGTGGCGGCGCCGGCGCGTGAGCCGTTCTTGCAGGTGACGATGACGGGCTTGTCCTTGAACTTCACGATCTCGTCGACTCGCTTGGACAGCTCGCCCAGCGGAATGTGCCGCGCGCGCGGCACGTGGCCGCTCGTGTACTCGGCGCCCTCGCGGATGTCGAGCACGAGCGTGTTCGCGCCCTGGTTCAGGAGCTGCGTGACCTCCAGCGTGCCGAGCTCGTTGGAGGCGCCGATGAGCCGCGAGATTTCGGGCCAGAGCAACATCAGCCCGCTGGCGACGAAGAGGCCCACCAGCGCGAGGTTGTTCATGATGAATTCGCCCACTCTCGAAATCCTCTCGCGCGGCTGGAAAAAGGGACAATTTTACCCCATCGCCCACTGCAACAGCCACAGCACGGGCATCCCGACCGCCACCGCGGCGAGCGAATGGCGCGTGCGGGCCGCGAAAGCGAGCGCGATCAGCCCCGCGATCCAGCGCGGATTGGAAAGCGACGGGTCGAAGACGCCCTGCGGCATGAGCAGGCCCGGCGCCACGATCGCGGCGAGCACCGAAGGCGGCACGAACGTGAGCGCCTGGCGGAAGGCGTGCGGAAACCGGTGCGGGTCGGCGAAGACGATGAACGACGCGCGCAGGAGGAACGTGACGAGCGACACCCCGGCGATGATCTCCCAGGTCTTCATCGGCGGCGGTGTGTCACTTCGAGCACCATTCCCGCCCCGATGCCGGCGAGGGAAGCCACGACGAGCGAGAGCCGGTAGGGCAGCCCGGCGGCGACCAGCGCCACGCCCGCGGCGACGATCGCCGCCGCGAGATCCGCGCGCGTGCGCACCGCGGGCACGAGCAGCGCGATGAACGTGAGGACCACGGCGAAGTCGAGCGACCAGCGGGCGGGAATCTGCGCGCCGAAGACCACGCCCACGATCACGGCCGCCTGCCAGGAGAAATAGAGCGTGAGGGACAGGCCCAGCACGTGCCAGTGGCCGAAGCGGTTGTCGCCGGGCTCGCTGAAGCGCTGCACGGTGGTCGCGAAGCTCTGGTCCGTCATGAGGAAAGCGAGTACCGCGCGCCAGCGCAGCGGCAGGTGCGCGAGGTGCGGCGAGACGGCGGCGCTATACATCATGAGCCGCAGGCTCACCACCGAGGCCGCGAGCACGGTCACGATCACCGGCGAGCCGGCGGCGATGAGCTGGCAGGTGATGAGCTGCGCGATGCCCGAGAACGAGAGCACCGACAGGGCGATGCCCTGCAGCGATGTGAGCCCCACGGAGATCGCGGCCACGCCGGCGACGAAGCCGAAGGGAACGGTGCCGAGGAGCACCGGGGCGACTTCGCGGGCGCCGGCGATGAACTCCTCGCGCGGCGATGGGATGGGCGCGGTCACGGGGAAAAAGCGTGATTTTAGTGCAGCGCACGTTTGCTAGACTCCCTGCATGAGAAAAATCGTGCTGCTGCGCCACGGCGAGAGCGCGTGGAACAAGGAAAACCGCTTCACCGGATGGAAGGACGTCGACCTCACGCCGCAAGGCATCGAGGAGGCGCGCGCCGCCGGGCGGCTGCTGAAAGCCGAGGGCTTCGACTTCGACTACACCTTCACCTCGGTGCTGAAGCGCGCCATCCGCACGCTGCATTTCGTGCTCGAGGAGATGGATCGCCTCTGGCTGCCGGAGGAGAAGGACTGGCGGCTGAACGAGCGCCACTACGGCGCGCTGCAGGGCCTGAACAAGGCCGAAACCGCGGCCAGGTACGGCGAGGCGCAGGTGATGCTCTGGCGGCGCAGCTACGACGTGCCGCCGCCGCCGCTGCAGCCGGGCGACGAGCGCGACGCTTCGCGCGAGCGCCGCTACCAGTCGCTCGCGCCCGGCGAGGTGCCGATGAGCGAGTGCCTCAAGGACACGGTGGCGCGCGTCGTGCCGTACTGGCAGGAGCGCATCGCGCCGCGCGTGGCCGCCGGCGAGCGCGTGGCGGCCGCGATGCACGGCGTGGCGAGCCAGGGCAAGGCGAAATAGGCGCCATGACGCCGGCGCGCGTCCTGCGCGTCCTCGGCCGATGCGTTCTCATCCTCGCGCTCGCCGTCGCCATTCCCGCGGGCGGCGCGAAGGACCCGCCGCCCCGCGAGGAAGACCTGCGCGAGCTGCGCGCGCGCATCGAGAAGCTGCAGAAGGACCTCGCGGCCGCGGAGGAGACACGCGGCGAGGCCGCCGACCAGCTGCGCGCGAGCGAGAAGGCGGTGAGCGAGGCGCGCCGCGCGCTCTTCGAGCTGGCGCAGCGCCGCCGCACGCTGCAAGGCGAGCTGGGAGTGATCGCGCGGCGCGACAAGGAGATCCGCGCCGGCGTGGGCGAGCAGGAAGCGCTCGCGGGCCGCCTGCTGCGCCTGCAGTACCAGCAAGGCGCTCCCGACCGCCTGCGCCTCGCGCTCGAGGGGCGTGACGCGGCCGCGGTCGCGCGCCACATCGCCTACTACGGCTACATCCAGAAGGCGCGCGCGGAGCTGATCGGGGAGCTGCACCGCAAGGGCGACGAGCTCGCCGCGTTGCGCCAGGACGCGCAGGCGCGCCAGGGCGAGCTCGCCGACAGAAGCGCGACGAGGCCCGGCTCTCGCGCCTGGTCGAGGAGATCGCGCGCGCGCTCGCGGAGAAAGCCGCGAAGGCGGCGTCGGGCCAGCGCGCGCAGGGCAAGCGCGTCGATCGCGTGGCCGACGCTTCGTCCTCGGCCAAGGCGTTCGCGTCCCTCAAAGGCCGCCTCGCCCTGCCGGTGCGCGGCGAATTGACCAACCGCTACGGGGCCGCGCGCGAGGAATCCGGCTCGACCTGGAAGGGACTCTTCATTCGCAGTATTTCAGGTGAAACGGTGCACGCGGTGGCCGACGGGCGCGTTGTCTATGCGGACTGGTTGCGCGGGTTCGGTAACCTCTTGATTCTTGACCATGGAACCGGGTACATGAGCCTGTACGCCAACAACGAAGGATTGTTGCGAAAGGTGGGCGAAAGTGTGCGCGGCGGAGACCCTGTTTCGACTGTAGGAGCATCGGGCGGCCAGGGGGAATCGGGTCTATACTTCGAGCTACGTCGCGACGGAAAACCCTTCGATCCGTTGAGGTGGGTAGCACCGTAGGGTTGCTTATCCGGCGCGTCGATCCGATATACGCAGCGAGAGGAAAATCGAATGGGCAAGAAGCTTCAGCAGATCGGTCTCGTGGCCTTGGGCGCGGCGCTCGGCATCGCGGCGAGCCTGCACTTTTCCGCGGTGGCGGACCGCCAGGCTTCGGCGCTCATGCTCCCGGTCGACGACCTGCGACTCTTCAGCGAGGTCTTCGGACGCATCAAGAGCGACTACGTCGAGCCGGTCGAAGACAAGAAGCTGCTGAAGGAAGCCATCAACGGAATGCTCACGGGCCTGGACCCGCATTCCGCCTTCCTCGACCAGGAAGCCTATCGCGACCTCCAGGTCGGCACCCAGGGTGAATTCGGCGGGCTCGGCATCGAAGTCGGCGCCGAGGACGGATTCGTGAAAGTCATCACCCCGATCGAAGACACGCCCGCGTTCCGCGCCGGCGTGCAGGCGGGCGACCTCATCATCAAGCTGGACGAGGTGTCGCTGAAGGGCATCTCGCTCTCCGACGCCGTGAAGCGCATGCGCGGCAAGCCCAACACCGAAGTGAAGCTCACCATCATCCGCAAGAACGCGGCCGACCCGCTGGAAATCATGGTCCGCCGCGACGTGATCCGCGTGAAGAGCGTGAAGGCGAAGATGCTCGAGCCCGGCTACGGCATGGTGCGCATCACGCAATTCCAGGAGCACACCGGCGAGAACCTCGTCACCGCCATCAACGACCTGTACAAGCAATCCGGCGGCGAGCTGAAGGGCCTCGTGATCGACCTGCGCATGAATCCGGGCGGCCTGCTCAACTCCGCGGTCGCGGTCTCGGCGGCGTTCCTGCCGAAGAACGCGCTCGTCGTCTATACCGACGGGAGAACCGAAGACGCGAAGATGCGGCTGACCGCCAGCAAGGAAAACTATGTGCGCGGCGCGTTCAAGGACGACTTCCTGTCCAAGCTGCCGCCCTCGATCAAGACGGTGCCGATGGTGGTGCTCGTGAACGGCGCCTCGGCCTCGGCTTCCGAGATCGTCGCCGGCGCGCTGCAGGATCATCATCGCGCCACCATCCTCGGCACGCAGACCTTCGGCAAGGGCTCGGTGCAGACGATCCTGCCGCTGCCCAACAACCAGGCGGTGAAGCTCACGACGGCGCGCTACTACACGCCGGGCGGGCGCTCCATCCAGGCCAAGGGCATCTCCCCCGACATCGTGGTCGAGGACGCGGCCGAGCAGAAAGTGCTGCTGCGCGAAGCCGACCTCCAGCACCACCTCTCGGTCGAGGACGACAAGAGCGCGGCGGATGCGCCCGCGACGCCCGGCGCGAAGCCGACCACCAAGATCATCGCCGGTCCCGCGAGCGGGCAGTCCGCCACGGCGGCGGTGAAGGCGGCCACCCCGGCGGGCGTGAAGGACGACGCGAAGAAGGACCCGAACGCGAAGAAGGATGACCTGCAGCTGAACGCCGCGCTGGCGCATCTCAAGGGCCTGCCGATCATCGGGGCCGTCACGACGACCGCCGCCGTCACGAAGTAAGGGCGGCCCTCCAAGGGCGTAATGGACGATCGCCAGCGACTCCGTTATAGCCGTCACCTGCTGTTGAACGAGTTCGGCGAGGAGGCGCAGGAGCGCCTCCTCGGCGCCCATGCGCTCGTCGTCGGCGCGGGCGGCCTGGGCTCCGCCGCGCTTCTCTACCTCGCCTCGAGCGGCGTCGGCCGCATCACGGTCTGCGACGGCGACAAGGTCGACCTCACCAACCTGCAGCGCCAGGTCGTGCATCGCCTCGATTCCATCGGCAAGCCCAAGGCCGCGTCGGCCGCCGCGACGATGGCCGCGCTCAACCCCGACATCCGCGTCGAGCCGCTGGAGGAGCGCGCCGGTCCCGAGCGCCTGATGGCCCTCGTGCGCGACGCCGACGTGGCGCTCGACTGCTCGGACAACTTCGCGACGCGTCATGCGTTGAACAGGGCATGTGTGACCGCACGCAGGCCGCTGGTCTCCGGAGCCGGCATCCGCTTCGACGGCCAGGTCGCGGTGTTCGACCTGCGGCGCCCGGACGCGCCGTGCTACAACTGCCTGTTCGCCGAAGACGCCCAAGCGGTGGAAGAGCGCTGCGCGACGATGGGTGTCTTCGCGCCGCTGGTGGGCATCATCGGCACCTTCCAGGCGCTGGAAGCGATCAAGATCCTCGCCGGTATCGGCGAGACGTTGGCCGGGCGCCTCATGCTCTTCGATGCGCTCGCCAGCCGCTGGCACGAGGTGCGGCTCGAGCGCGATCCGCATTGCCACGTTTGCGGCGAGGCGCGCGTGCAGGCCGAGGAGCGGTGCGTGACATGACGAGGAGCACGACCATGAGATCCATCATAGCC
>WNFI01186086.1_pt1 | contig 19144 bp, 19 predicted proteins | sample 5400471 | NCBI WGS metagenome assembly WNFI01 (sample SAMN13153348, study PRJNA577476) | soil metagenome | isolation source: 100 cm saprolite on Douglas fir-dominated hillslope | place: USA:California | collected 2013-09-17 | reverse complement strand
TTCTCCCCAAGTTTTCCCCCCCGGGCTGCCCGTTTTTTTACGCTCTGGGTTTTGGGTCCGGCGGATCGGCTCGGCGTCGTGGAGCGGCCCGGCTTGGCACTGATGCGCCCATTCGCTCCCGTCTTATTCCGCTGGATCTTCCTGAGCTCTTTCTTATTTCTCATGCTGCCAAACTGTGAAACGACAGGCGCGCCGCTGCACGAAAATGTAGGTCCTTATTCTAACCACAATTGGCAAAGTGGGCAGAGCGAGCTCGGGCTTTGCAAGGTATCTCAGCCTGAGATGATCCACTTCCTCGGAGCATTTCAGAAAAATCCTGCAAGACTTGCCATCAGAACATACAGATCAGGTGGCAAATGGACTGAAATCAGTGTCCCGATCAAAATAATCTTCGGTTTCGGCCTTCTTTAATGCGTTCACTACGACATAAGTCAAAGGGGTGGCCACAGTTTCGTAGACAACTTTCAGGAACCACTGGGACAGAATGGCCTGCAAGAGGCCGGCCCCAGGAATAATGCCTGCAAATGCGAGAGTGATAAAGACCGCTGAGTCCGCCCCCTGGCCGATGATGGTGGAGGAGATCGTCCGCAGCCACAAGAACCGCCCCTGTGTTCTCACTTTGAGCTTTGCCAGCACGAACGAATTCAAAAATTCACCGACCAGATATGCAGCGAAGGAGGCCGCGAGCAGGCGCGGTGCAAACCCCAGGATCGCTTGATAGGCTTGCTGGGCGGCTTGCGCAGTCGTAAAGGAGCCCGCAGACCAGAACGGGGCAGGCACCAATTGTCCTCCGATCCAGATGGCGATGACCGCAATCAGATTGCAGAAAAAACCGGTCCAGATCACCTGGCGGGCTCGGGCATATCCGTAGACCTCGGTCAGCACATCCCCAAAGATATACGCGATCGGGAAGAGGATGCCCGCCGCCGGTACGATCAACCCGAAGAGCACCACCAGTTTGACCGCGATGATGTTGGAGATCAGCAGGGTCGTGACAAACAAGGCCGTGACAAAAGGCAGCCAGCGGTAGCTTCGTATCGGCGCGCTCATGCGAGTGCCTTTTTAGCGGCTGCGGTCTTGACATTCTCCGCCTCCACTGTGATCCCAATGCCGCCACGGATATTAAAAGTACCCGTCACCTTGATGTAGTGCGGACTGATCACCTTGATCAGATCATCCATGATCGTGTTCACCAGGTGCTCATGAAAGACCCCTTCGTTGCGATAGGACCATAGATACAATTTGAATGACTTCGACTCGACGACCTTTTTGTCCGGCATGTAGGTAACCTTGACCGTGGCAAAATCGGGCTGCCCGGTCATGGGACACAGGCAGGTGAATTCACTGGTCTTCAGCGTTACCTGGTAGTACCGCCCGGGGTTATGGTTGGGAAAGGCCTCTAATTTCTTGCTCGGTTGAGCTTTCTGGCCCAGCAGGGTCAGATCTTTCAAATCCGATCTGGGTGTTGGCATATCCATCTCCTTGTTTTGGTTGAGTGGGCGTATGAAGCGCCCATGAAATACGAACTCTTGTCAGATCATTCGCGCGGCTGCAAGGGTTTTCCCAAGGCGGCGCAAGCTAACAAACAGGACGGGCAGATCGTGCGCCTCTCCTTCCGTGCCTCTTCTCAATGGGTCGGTCGGCCATTGCCACGCGTGAGAAATTCAGCCCTTTAGTAGGCATGCTCAAAGTAGTGCTCCAGCACGTCCCCCGTGAACCAGTCCTGGACCTTTCTGTGATCGAGTGTTTCCGGGGATAGCGTGATGGCCAGCTCGAGCAGACTCTGTCGGTTGCTTTCGAATTTCTTCCAGACTTCGGATTCATCCAGCGTGCTGAAATTTTGGATGATTCTGGCATTAAAGGCATCGATGTCTTCGGATGGAGAATGATATTCAATATCCTTTGCCATCGCGATGATGCTCTCGAGCATTAAATCCCACCAGCCGATGATGTGGGCGACCAGATCCCGAAAGCGCGCAAAGCCCTGCTTTTTGAGAAACGCTGTTTGTTTGTCCGCGGAGAGTCCGCCGAAGCCGGGGATATACGTCGCCCATTCCCGGGCCAGAGCATCCAGGATTAGGAAACGGCTGGCATACAGGTTGTGCTCCTTGATGTGCGCCAGGATCACACCATTGAGCCAGACGGAAACCCGCCGGATCTTGAACTGCTCATCCGTCAAGCCCTTCACCTGGGCCGTCAGCTTTTTCCGCATGCCCTCGAAGTGGGCCAGCAGTTCCGATTCCGAAGTGTCTTTGAAATGGGCGACCGATCCCGCATTGAATGTATCAAATTCATAATCCCGGCGCGGCCGGTCCCGTTTTTCGATCGTGGCATTGACGATCGCCTCCGCTTCCTCCCACCAGCCGACAATGTGCGCCAGAAGATCATGCAGGCTGGCATACCCCTGTGTTTTGAGAAAATCCGCTCTGGCTCCGGCGGAAAGAGCCTCAAAGCGGGGCACATACTCTCCCCATTCATCGAGAGCTGTGAGAATTTGCGATTTGGTCAGTTCTGCCATGAATTCCTCCCGATTTTTTTATCCTGGCTGGATGAAACGAGCGATGAAACCTTTAAGGAAGAGAACAGTTTCTGATCAGTACATCCGCTCCCTGCCGGATGACATCCTGATTGGGAAAAGCGGCTTCGACAGTGATCGAATCCCCAACATGAACGGCAGTGTTTTGATTGCCCGCACAGTTGGAAGTGCCATCTCGAGCGCGGGTGTCGGGGGAGTCTCGCGCAGTGCGCTGCATCCAGTCTGCAGAATCAGGAAAATGCAGAGACCGATCGGAAACAGGAAATTCGGATCTACTTTTCGCACGGTGGTTTCGAGGCAAATTGCCTTGCTCTTCATCTGATTCATGTGGGTCTAAGTCGATGGTTTTGTAGTTTACCACGACCTCTCCTCCCAGGGTCTGCAGAGCTTACCCGTCCGAAGAGGGTGCAAGAAGATCGATCGGAAGAACCTTCTGTTCCGGAATTCCGTTCTACTCTATAATGAAGGAAACAAAGGATTTCAAGCAGAATACCGGGAGTGCTCATGCTGAAGCGAACAAAGAAATGGGCGAAACATCCCCCGGCCGTGACCATCGTGGCCTGGGGCATCGTGGTGCTCTTCCTCATCGGACTATTTCAGGTGTTCGAACCCCTGGTGCGCATGGGGGTCTTTCCAGGCGCCCTCAAGGATCCGCTCGTAGCGGGCAGGAGTTTGACCCAAATGGGGCAGCTCGTTGCGATCAGTGCCCTCTACCTGGTCTTATCGCTCGTGGGGATCATTGTGCTGATCGGTTTCATGCGGCTGCACCGCTGGGCCTGGGTGGTGCTGATGGTCTGGACCGGCGTATCGCTCACGGCCACCTTGATCAATTTTTTCTACAACCGTCCCAATTACCTCGTGATGGTCTCCTATACGATCATTGCCTTTGCCCTCAATCAACCCGAAGTACAGCGCATCTTCCGCATCCGCAGCGATGAAGGTGAACATGTCCGCTGAGCGAGTGACCATTCCTGCCAAGTCCTCCGACCTGAAGATCCTGCGCGCATTCGAGCCGGTGGTTCGTTTTACAAAAGGCGAGCAGTTCTTTCCATCGGATGTAGACCGCTATGTCAAAGAGGCCAGCCTCTGGGCTCATTACCCGGACGGCCGCGACGAGATGCTCATCAAGAGCGGCGAGCTGACGCTTGAGAAGCTGGCCGAACCGCGTCCGGCTGTCTCTGACCCGCGGCGGCCTGCTGCCGCGCGCAGTGGATGCGCTCTTTTCCATTTCCTTTCTACTGCGGGGCCGGGTTCCGGCCGCGATCGCGGCCGCGGCAGAGATCGATTATTTTCACCTGCGCAGGGAAAATGAGAAATATGTGTATTATGGGCGGGTTGCACGCCAGAACGACTGGACCATACTGCAATACTGGTTCTTCTCCTGCTATGACAGCTGGCGCTCGGGCTTTCACGGGGTCAACGACCATGAAGCCGATTGGGAGATGATCTCTCTCTATCTGTATGAAGCGAAGGGTCAGTTGATTCCGGAATGGGCAGCCTATGCCGCCCATGACTTCCATGGGGATGATATGCGCCGCCGCTGGGATGACACGGATCAGATCGATTTTGTAGATGGGCATCCCGTCGTGTACTGCGGAGCAGGCTCACATGCTTCGTATTATCGACTGGGGGAATACCAGGCGGAGGTCAGCCTGGATCTTCCTTCCTGGGTGCGGAGCGTGCACAAGGTCTGGAATCGATTCTGGACGCAGATTCTGGGGCAGCAAACTTTTGATCCGTTCCGGATCCCCTTTGTGGACTATGCGCGCGGGGACGGTTTGAGCGTCGGCCCGGGACAACCGAAGGCCTGGTCCCCTGCCTTGATCGATGAGTCCGTTCCGTGGGTCAGTCAATATCGCGGTCAGTGGGGATTGTTTGCTCGGGATCCGATCTCCGGTGAGAACGCACCCTCGGGCCCGATGTATAACAAGGACGGTTCGCCGCGCGCCTCCTGGTATGACCCGCTCGGATTCGCCGGCCTGGACAAGGTGCCCCCGCCGCCGGATGCACTGCGGCTTCTGAAGAAGAATTGTGCGGAGATCGTCGCCCGCCAGAAAGAATTGGAGGCTTCCATCCCCGAGCGCGCCCGGGTACTCCAATCTCACGGGATCAAGCTCAAGAGCATGGAGCGCAATCCTCATCTTGCCAAACAATATCTCACGTTGGAGAAGAAGATCGCAAGTCTCGGCGAGGAACTTCGCGGGATGCGCCGGGAGGTTTCTGAGAATTCAGCGACGTTGGAGGGGTTGAACGAGCGCTTGCTGGCGCTCAAAGAAGGTGTTTCCGACGGTGTCCGGGATCATATCCGGACCCTGACCATGCCGGTCCAGGCCGCTCATTTGCGTTTTGGCCGGGCGGCCGAGGATTGGGCAGCTCTTAGCCTGAGCCTGCTGCTGATCGCGATCGTGGCGCTGGCACTTTTCGCGCCCTCCGATCTCGGTGCGGGCCTGGTGATCATCGGGATCCTCTTCGTTGTGACCGAATCGGTCCTGCGCGGCGCCTTCATTCAAACCGTGGGTCAGATCACTGCCCTGCTGGCGATCATCGCCTCTGTGATCCTGATCCTGCACTTCTGGTTCTGGATCGTCATCGGCGCGCTCCTGGCGACCGCCATTTTTCTGCTTCTGCAGCGCTGGCGTGAGCTGGCCGGATAGGGTCCCGCCCGGGTTAACTCTTCACTGCATTGATAAAATCAGCGAACAGGCCGTAGGCGGTCGGATCGGGACCGGCAACCACGCCTGGGCGCTCGGATTCAATGATCGAATAATCACCCAACACATCGGTACGAAAAGACACGCCGGTCGTGGAGTCTTCCATTCCATAAAGCGGATCTGAGGCGGATAAAAGTTCAGGAGCTACCAGCGCCTGAATGCTGTCTCCTATTTTTTCAGCAGAACAAACCAGCTTGTAACGCTTCTGATCGCTGCGGGCCTGCGCGATCATTTCCGGTGTAATGTCCCGGATGCCTGTTCGTTCGACCTCGGCCGGAGTGAACGGCTCCTCCATCAACACCGTGATGAGGGCCGCAACCTTGATGGCCGCATCCCAGCCATCCACGTCGTTGGATGGATCGGTCTCGGCTACCCCGATCGACTGGCAATATCGGACGGCTGCCTCGAATGACTCGCCGCGTTCCATACGGGTCAGGATGATATTCGTGGTGGAATTGAGCACGCCGCGGAAAGAAAGCAGATCTGCGCCGGGCATGCATTCCCGAAAGACCGAAAATACCGGTGAGCCGCCGAGGACTGTTGATTCAAAATAGAATTTTTTGCCCTTTGCGCGCGCCACGCTGCTCAATTCTGAGTAGCCGTGAACTACGGTTCCTTTATTGGCAGTGATGGCGTGCATGTCCGCATACAGGGCAGACAGGCAGTGGTCCACCGCGGGCTGCCCGGTCGTGTGATTGACCGGGGAATTCTCGAACATCACATCCGCGCTGGAGTGCCGGATGACGGACAGGGCATCCTGGACATGAATGGCGGAGAGGTTGTCGATGGATCGATCCGATTCGACGGTGGCGAGAGCCTTTTCCAGATCCAAGCCGCCCGGGTTTACCGCAAATCCGTGCCGGCCGGTGGCGATCCCGGTAGCGGAGAAAGTAATGCCATAATTCTCCTCCAGGAGCTCCCGTTTTCTCAGGAGCAGTCGGGCCAGAGCCCGGCCCACATTCCCGAAGCCGATGAAAGCAAGTTTGGCATGGATCAAGTCGATCTTCCTTTTCTAGACAGGCGGATAGGGGAATGCCCTGCGGCCTTCGGGCGGCTCCGGCAATATCGCGGATCGGACCAGGCCCCGCGCTCGCGCGATGAGCGCCTGGATCTCGCGCGCCGAGAGATATGTTTGGAGGTCGGCTAGGAGGGCGCGTTCGGAGGGGAGCCGCTCGAGGATGGCGAGTTGGTCCTTCGGGATGGGTTCTCCGGCGAAGTCCCAGATCACCGTCCGAAGCTTATTCTCTTCATGGAAGCACAGCCCGTGATCGATCAGCCAGATCTTGTGCGAGTCGTTCTCAAAAAAAACGTGGCTGCCTTTGCGGTCGGCATTATTGAGCAGGAGGTCAAATACGACCACGCTTCTCAATTTGGATCGATCTTCCTTGCTGAAATTAAAATAATGATACTCGGGATCATATTCAATGTAGCGCTGCAGGGATCCGGGTCCCAGGGGACCGTCCTCCCGCAGGATGGTCAGCGGGACAAAATGCCAGCCGAGCGCCTCACTGACCCAGTAGGCCGCGACTTCGCGCCCCGCCAGGGTGTTCTCGGGAAAGTCCCAGAGCGGTTGTTCCCCGCGCAAGGGTTTGTAGACAGCCGGCAGTTCGTGGCCCTCGTAATGAAGGCTGACCAAAAAAGTATAGTTTGAGCCAAGGGTGAATTGGCCCTTCATTTCCAGCTCCCCCTGGCGGAGGGCGTTTTTGAGCAAGTCGTTGGGCAACGCCTGGATCATGGGATTGGAATCGGAGGGCGGTACCTACGGGATATGCCCGTTCTTCTTTGGGCAGAAGTGACCTTCTGGCTCCATGGGCTGGCCGCATTGTGGACAGATCGGCCGCCCGCGCTGGGTGACTTCGGCTCCCCAGCGCGCCAGCTTGCGAAGCTGGGAACGGGTACACCAGAACCGAACGACCGAGGCGCTCTCCGGATCCTGGTCTTCGGCCAGCAGCTCACGCACGAAAAGGACGACCCGATCGCGGTTTTGGTCATAGCCCAGGCCGATCTCGCCGACGCGGAAGATCGGATCCACCGGCGGATTGATCCGCATCTGTTCTTCGACATACTCCTCGGTGGCTTCGTCGAGACTCGGGTTTTGTTTGGCAACTTCTGCCAGGAACTGCTCCATGCCGACTGCCAGGGATTGGAGCTGGGTCTTTTCCACGATGACGGTGTAGGTTTTTTCGGCCTGGAAGGCTTGCAGATAAAATACGCGTTGTCCCGGTTTACCGATGGCGTCACCGGTAATATGGTCACATGGATCAACATCAATTTCGAGACGGGGCATTGGGAACCTTCTTGGAAACTAGAAAGTTATTCTACCAGATTCATTTCAGGAGAAGAAAGTATAATCCTCCCAACGTCAGCGCTCGAGGAGAAACTTATGTATGATCGCAAGAAATTGGATGAACTGAAAGATTCGCTCAGGGATTGGGAAAAAACCTCCCTGCAAAAGACCCTGGCCTCGATGCCGGAGCGTCAGAAAGAATTCATCACCACCTCCTCGGACCGGATCAACCGGCTCTACACTCCCCTCGATAACGAACAACTGGATTATGAAAAAGACCTGGGCCTGCCGGGTGAGTATCCCTATACCCGGGGAGTGCATCCCACGATGCATCGCGGGAAACTCTGGACGATGCGCATGTTCGCAGGATTTGGCACGGCCGAGGAGACCAACGCCCGCTTTTTATATTTGCTCTCTCAGGGCCAGACCGGTCTGTCGATCGCCTTCGATCTGGCGACCCTGATGGGCTATGATACAGACCAGCCCGAGGCATTGGGTGAATTCGGCAAATGCGGAGTGGCAGTCTCATCGTTGAAGGACATGGAGATCCTGCTTCACGGCATTCCCCTCGAAAAAGTCTCCACCAGCATGACCATCAATTCTCCGGCCGCGATCATCTGGGCGATGTACATCGCCGCAGCCGAGAAACAGGGGGTCCGCGCAGATCAATTGCGCGGCACGCTCCAGAACGACATCTTAAAGGAATTTATTGCCCAAAAAGAATTCATCTTTCCCCCCGCGCCCTCCATGCGGCTGGTGGTCGACACCATGGAATTCGGCGCCAAGAGGGTGCCTCAATGGAATACGATCTCGGTCAGCGGGTATCACATCCGCGAGGCGGGCTCCACAGCTGCACAGGAATTGGCCTTCACCCTGCTGGACGGATTTGAATACGTCCGCTGGGGTATCGAGCGCGGCATGCGGGTGGACGACTTTGCTCCGCGGCTTTCTTTCTTCTTCAATGCCCATAATGATTTCTTCGAAGAGATCGCAAAGTACCGCGCCGCGCGGCGGATCTGGGCACGCGAAATGCGTGAAACCTTCAAAGCCGAAAATCCGCGTTCGTGGCTGCTGCGTTTTCATACCCAGACGGCAGGGGTCAGCCTGACGGCCCAACAGCCCCAGATCAATATCGTGCGGGTGGCAATCCAGGCGCTGGCAGCGGTTCTGGGAGGAACCCAATCGCTGCATACGAACTCCCTGGACGAAGCGCTGGCTCTGCCCTCCGAACATGCCGTAACGATCGCCCTACGGACGCAGCAGATCATCGCCGAAGAGTCAGGGGTCGCGAATACGATCGATCCACTCGGAGGCAGTTTCTTTGTCGAGGCGCAGACGGACCGTCTGGAGGCAGAAGCTTATGATTATTTCCACCGGACGGAAGAATTAGGCGGGGTGATCCCCGCCATTGAGAAGGGTTTCTTCCAAGGCGAGATCGCGGACTCCGCCTATCGCTATCAACGCGAGATCGATGAGGGCGTCCGAAATATCGTCGGCGTGAATGCCTATCAGGAAGACAAACCGCTTACCGTCCCGATCCTTGAAATGGATCCGAACGGCTACAAGCGTCAGACGGAGCGGCTGGCGGAGCTGCGCCGTACGCGTGACAACGGGCGGGTCGGCCAGGCGTTGGATGGGTTGCGCGTCGCCTCCCTGGGAACCGAGAACACAATGCCATATCTCATGGAATGCGTTCACGCCTACGCGACGCTCGGTGAGATCATCGAGGTCATGAAGGAAGTATTTGGTATCTATCAAGAGCCGACCATGATCTGATCATCATCGGCTCCGTCCGATCTATCCTGATCCTCAGGGAATGTGGGGACAGATCCGTCCCGCTCCAGGGAGCAAATCATTATGAAGTATCCCCTCCAAATACAAGGCTTTGACGAGCAATCGATTGAGGTAGAGGCTCCCGGATTTTTTACGCCTGCCAGGCTGCTGGTCAATGGCCTTCCGGCGGCGAAAGATCCGAACGGCAGAGGGATGGTCCTGCGTCGCAGGGATGGCAAGACCGCGATTGCGACTTGGAAACCTCAGCTTCTGGGCCTGGACGTCCCCCAACTGGACGTGGATGGAAAAATCATCCGCGTGGTCGAACCGTTGAGATGGTACGAGTGGCTGTGGTCGGGTCTGCCGCTGCTCTTGATCGCTTTCGGAGGTCTTCTTGGAGCAGCGGCGGGTGCCATCGGCCTCGCCCTCAACCTTAAAATTTTTCGCTCGTCACTATCCGAATTGCTCAAGTTCCTGGCCAGCGCTGCAGTCTCCATGGTGATTTTGATCGGGTACCTGGTTGTGGCAGTATTGATCGAGGCCGCAATATCCGCCGGCTCTCATTAATCCGGGTGCTGAATTGGGGCTCGAACACACTCCCGCGCCTATTCGTCCCGCTTGACTTGGAACACATCAAAATCGCGCGCGACCGATGCATTCGGGTGGATCGACTGCGCTTCTTTCAGGACATCCTTTTCCCGATAGCGGCGCGAGATATGGGTTAGGATCAATTTCTTGACATTGGCTTTCACGGCCAGCTGTGCCCCCTGCGCGGCTGTCAGATGCGAGAATTCGTGCGCCATCTCAGCCTCTTCATTCAGATAGGTCGACTCGATGACCAGGGCGTCGGCATCCTTGCAGACCTCGAGCAGGTCATCCGTTTTCCCGGAATCGCCGACAACCACCAGCTTCACACCTTTTTGCAGCGGGCCGAGTACATCGTCCGGGTGGATCTTTCTTCCGTCTGGCATTTGAATGCTCTTGCCCGCGACCAGATCGCGCCGCTCCGGTCCAAAGGGCACGCCGAGGGCATCTGCACGCTCTCCGAGGAAAGGGCGCCGCGCCTTGCCTTCAAATACGTATCCGAGGCAGTCGGGACCGCGATGGGTCACTGGAAAAGCGGTGATGGTAAAGTCCGCTGCATCAAAGAACATGCCCGGTTTGATCTCACGGAAATGCAGCGGCATGGGGGGTACGTTGCCGCGCAAGACCACACCGTCCAGGAGCGTGCGCACCCGGTCGAGGGTTGAACGCCCGCCGTAGATCTCAAGTTCATCAATGGCTTCCCATCGCAGGAATGTGCTGAGCAGTCCCCCAAGCCCGAGAATGTGATCGAGGTGTCCATGTGTCAGGAGGATGCGCGTTAAATGCCGAAAGCCAGATCCGGATTGCAGGATCTGGCGCTGGGTGCCCTCCCCACAATCGATCAGAAAACGATATTCATCATGGGTAACAATCTGGGCGGAAAGTCCGCGCTTGGCAGATGGCGCGGAGGCGGAAGTGCCAAGAAAAAGAATTTCGAACAACCGGGATCCTTGAGAATGGAGGCTTTGCTCTGGTCCAACTTTGTGGACGAAGCTCGCACAGCATCGATCTGTAGTGGAAAGATCGGGATAATTGTACCTTAAAGGATAACAGACCATTTGTGCTATAATTCTTAAAGAATTTTCAGCGTGCCATCCAAGCGATCATGAGCTTTCGAATTCCATTTTTCCAACCTAAGAAGGGCAAAAAGAAAAAAGGGAAGAGCGCCGCATCCCGCGTCTCTCCCCGTTCGCGGCCCGTCGCTCGTGCCCCCCTCGCTCCCCCGCCTCTTGAACCCACACTCTGGGAAAGCCTGTCACCCGAACGCAAGCTGGATATCTACGGCATCCTGCTGGCGGTGGCGGGAATACTGATCGGCCTGACCCTGTTTGCCTCCTCACGCTCCGCGATCACGGGCAGTTTTCTGCGCTTGCTCGGCCAGCTGATCGGATGGGGCATCTACATCCTGCCCGTCGGCTTGATCACCACCGGAATGTGGATCATCCTGCGCAAGATCGAGCGCATCCCGGCTCTTTCCCTGGAACGCGCCGTGGGAAGCATTCTACTTTTTCTGTGGCTCCTGACCACGATGCACTCCATCATCGCCCAGCCCGAGATGGCACAAGTTGCTGCACTGGATGGCGCTGGCGGCGGCTACATCGGCGGCATATTTGAACGCCTATTATGGTTCAGCCTGGGCGGTCTGGGTGCGATCATCGCACTGGGGGCCTGGCTGCTCGTTGCCCTGACCCTGGTTCTGGATGTACCGATCCGCGATCTATTCCGCTGGATGAGCCCTCTTGGGATTCGGTTGCAAACTCTCCTAGATCGAGCGCGGCGGAGCGGCCCCGCCCCCGCGGAGAATTCGGGGGTTGACGATTTCACGCCGCTTGCCTCCACCTCCAGCTCTCCGCCCCTTGCGACCCCCGGGGCTAATTTTCCGACGATGACAACGACCAAGGGCACACCGGTGATCCAATGGGTGCTGCCCGACGTCCGGGCTATTCTGGATGCCGGTTCAGCTCCCTCGGAGAATGAAGACTTTGTCAAGCAGCGCGCACATCTGATCGAAGAAACTCTGGCTTCTTTCGGAGCCCCTGCCCAGGTGGTGGAGATCAGCCGCGGACCGACGATCACCCAGTTCGGGGTTGAACCTCTGTTTGTGGAGACGCGGGGCGGCCGAACCCGCGTCCGGGTCAGCAAGATCGCCTCCCTGGCCGATGACCTCGCCCTGGCACTCGCCGCGCCGCGCATCCGGATCGAGGCACCGGTGCCTGGACACAGCTATGTTGGGATTGAAGTCCCCAATGACGAAATGGCGCTGGTGGCACTGCGCGACATCCTGCTCAGCGAGCCCTTCCAGCGCAACCGCTCACCGCTGCGCATGGCGCTTGGACAGGACGTGGCCGGACATCCCATTTCAGCCAATCTTGAATCCATGCCGCATCTGTTGATTGCCGGTACGACCGGCTCCGGGAAGTCCGTCTGCGTGAACGCGATCCTGTCCGCATTTCTGCTGAGCAATACGCCAGATGATCTGCGGCTGGTCCTGGTCGATCCGAAACGGGTGGAGTTGACCGGTTACAACGGCATTCCGCATTTACTTTCCCCGGTGGTCGTTGAAATGGATCGAGTGGTCGCCGCTTTGCAGTGGATGACGCGTGAGATGGACAAGCGTTACCATGATTTTTCTAAGATCGGCGCACGCAATATTACCGATTACAACGCCCGCCAGAAGCTGCAGGGTGGAACCAAATTACCGTTCCTGCTGATCGTCATTGACGAACTGGCAGACCTGATGATGATCGCTCCGGATGAAACCGAACGAACGATCACCCGCCTGGCGTCGTTGGCACGTGCCACGGGCATTCACATGATCCTGGCCACCCAGCGGCCGTCTGTGGATGTGGTGACCGGTTTGATCAAGGCCAATTTCCCGGCGCGTATCGCCTTCGCGGTCGCCTCCGGGGTGGACAGCCGCGTGATCCTGGACCAACCCGGCGCAGAAAGACTGCTTGGACGGGGTGATATGTTATACCAGGCACCCGATGCCGCAGCACCTGCACGGTTGCAGGGTGTGTTCGTCTCCGATCACGAAATACAAAAACTGGTCGAGTACTGGCGCACGCAAGCCCAACAATCCTCGTCTTATGCGGTCGCGGGAATCCAACCGGAGTCGATGCCGGAGGGCGTGCCGCTGAAACAAAAACCATTGTGGGATGAGGCCGAGAAAACGGAGACGGATGGCGATCCGCTCCTGGAAGATGCGATCGATATTGTCAGGCGGGAGGGGCGGGCCTCTGTGTCGATGCTGCAGCGCCGGATGCGCATCGGGTATACGCGCGCGGCCCGTCTGATGGACGTGATGGAAGAGCGTGCCATTGTGGGGCCACCGGACGGAAATTCACAGGTCCGGAAGGTCCTCGATTACGGGCCGGCCGCCCCACCCAAAGAAGAATAAGGGAAAGCGGCGCCTGTGAAGGTCCTAAGTTCCGCTTCTGGCCTTCTTAAAGATATTGATGAGCAGCCAGATCCCGCCCCCGATCAAGTCCACCAGGATCAGCCCACCGAAGACGATGAGCGCCCACCAGGGAGTATCCCCTTTCAGATCGAACGTGGTCGCACTGCCATGTATCCAGGTACGGATCTGATCCGCTTGTCCTGACACCGGCCCCTGATCGGTCCAAACGTCGTTCACCGGGATGCTCTCTCCACTTCTGGTAATCAGATCGGCCCGATAGCCCCTTCACTATCATCCTCCATTTGTACATCTGTTACGCTGCTGATGATCCGCTCCGATAGCGGCACCGCTCCGAAAAATTCAGTGCGCTTGAAACAGGTCACAGACAAATCCGCAGCGCGATTGCAGCTGAGATCACTGCTGGTGCTAAAGACCAGCAGGAAGACCAGGAAGAAACAGGCCAGGCCAAGGGTGACCCAAAGCGGAAGAAGATTCTTGTTTATGGGTTCATACTCCTGCGTCGATTTTGTCCAACGGATTCTATCGGATCAACGAACCACAGCTCCAGCCGGGGAAGAGAGGAGTAGGATGCGTTGCAGGTGGAGGTAGCGTGTCTCAAACATGGGGCTGGAACGGTGTCATTCCCCATTTCGGGCCCAGAATGTAGAGTTGGAGATAGAGATCAAAGATGGGGAAGAGCCGCCCCGGGAGCTCTATTCAAACCGAAAATTGCTTGAGGTATAATGCCGTTTGAAGCCCCCGTAGCACAACGGATAGTGCAGGGCACTCCTAAGGCCAAGATGAGGGTTCAATTCCCCCCGAGGGCACCATTCTCTATTGAGCAAGGTACCAAATAACAATCGAAACATCGGGCAGGCCCAGACCCGTTGTTGCTATTCCAAAAAATTTAGATCCCCAGACTCTAAAAATTTCTTAAGAAACTATTAATCCTCTTCTCATTGAAAAGACTTGCCGTTGTTACTATTGTATAGTATTATCACTTTGACAGACGTCCAGGTGCCCCCCTCACCCGGGCGTTTGTCATTTAAATCGGGACAGTATCTGAAGGGACTAACCGGTGGCGATGCGTTCCAGCGCGCGCCCTAGGCGCGCGATTTCGTCCAAAGTGTTGTAGTGGACCGCTCCGACACGAACCATGCCGCCCCGCTTCTCTACATCCAATCTCTCTGCAACCGCCAACGCGTAATAATTTCCATCCCAGACATAGAAGCCTTCCTGGGCCAGACGCTCGGCCACCTGGCGCGGCGGCCGGCCATCCAGCGTAAATGACACGGTTGGCACCCGCTCGTCCAGGCGCTGCAAGTCCGTGACACCATAAATATGGGCGCCCTTCACCGCCTGGATCGTTTGGATCAGGGCCCGGCTGAGGTCGAATTCGTACGAACGCACCATTGCCAGGGCACTATGGAGCCTAGCTCTGCGCCCGCTGGAGGTGTTCGCAGCGTCAAACTGGCCTGCGAGCCACTCAAAATATTCGACTGCACCTAGCACACCCGAGATGCCCTCATGGTTTTGTGTTCCGGTCTCAAACTTATGGGGGGGCGCATCTGAAGCGGGTCTCACCTTATAGGCCTTCAACTCGTTGAGCAGGTCCAGCCGCCCGTACAAGATTCCGGCATGGGGACCGAAAAATTTATAACTGGAGCAAACGAGGAAATCACAACCGATCTCCACGACATCGATCGGCCCATGGGGCGCAAACTGTACGGCATCGACATAGACCAGGGCACCGGCCGCCTTGGCCATTTTGGTCAGCTTGTGGACGGGATTTACCGTCCCGAGCGCATTCGAAGCATAACCGAATGCCACGAGCTTTGGTTTGCGCTCCATGGCTCTGGCAAAGTCATCCACGTTGAGTGTTCCATCTTCAACGTCGAAGTCAACCCAGCTTACTTTGCAGCCGCGGTCTTCAGCCACCAGGAGCCAGGGTGCGATGTTGGCGTCATGATCCAATCGTGTGACGACGATCTCGTCGCCACGCTTTAGAGTCCGGGCGAGGGAACGCGAGATATGTAGGGTTAGGGTGGTCATGTTATTCCCGAACACGATCTCGTCCGGGGAGGCTGCATTCAAAAAATCTGCCATGGCTGCATGGGCCTCATGCAGCACGGCATCCGATTGCCGGCTAGTGGCAAAAGCCCCTTCATGATTGGCATTGCTCTCCAGCAGATAGCGGTTGATGCGCTCCACGCTTTGCCTGGCGATCTGGGTCCCGCCGGGATTGTCGAAAAAAACATCACTTCTTGCAAGGGATGGGAACTGGTTTCGGAGAATTACGGGATCGAAGTGCATTGTAAGGTCTCCTCAAAATGATCTGGATGCGGGCTGCGAGGGTTTTATGCTAAGATTATGTTCGATGAAAAAAGGAGAGCCCATGTTCGGAAAGATCTTGCTGGCTGTAGACGGTTCTAAAAATTCCCTGCATGCTGCCAAGGTGGCAGCCGATCTGGCCCGTGCGATGAATGCAAAATATTTGCGCATCGTGATCGCCTTCGACAGGCTTCCTGCTTATCTAGGAGAACCAAATCTGCAAATCGCGATCGAAGCCCGCATGAAAGAGGCCCAGAATGTTTTAGCAAAAGCATTGGAGGCTGTGGGGAAGGTTCCCGCAGAGATCCATACGGAATTCATCGAGGGCCCAGCGGCCGAGGCAATTATTGAAGTGGCCAAGACTCGGCAGAGTGAGGTGATCGTGATGGGTTCACGCGGACTCGGAAAATTATCTGGGCTGCTGCTCGGGAGCACGAGTCAAAAAGTTGTCAGCCACGCGGCTTGCCCTGTGCTGATTGTTCGATAGCGTATTTTTCAGCCTCGGCAAATTCAGCAGGCGTGTTAACGTTTCTGAATGCCAGACCGTGCGGGTCATAGCGCTGGATCTCCTTCGCGAGCAGAGTGCGAACCCTGACCGCGTCGAACCATGCGATCATCCTCCATTGGTCTGCGGCAATTGCTTCCGCGATCGCTGCCATGCAGCGCTCGCGGCGATACACAGCATGCAACGGCTCAAATCCCTCGGCTGTCCTGGCAATGACGACATCGGCATCTTCCGCCGTCAGGATTGCGGCGGCGCCCAACAGAAGGCCTGCGCTGGCAAAGGGCATATCGCAGGCGACCACTCCAACGGACGGGTTTTTCGCAGCCACCAGTGCAGTATAGAGTCCGCCCAGGGGACCTCGGCCGGGTTTTAGGTCGGGGAACAGCGGAAGCCCGAGGAAGGCAAAGGCCTCGGGTTGATTGGTCGTATTATAATAGCGAACAGTTTCTGGAGGCCGTAATGTCGAAACGAGATCTACCCAGGACCATCGGGTTTGGTTTGATCATCCTGCTGATTCTTGGTGCAGCAATTTATTTTTTTGGACCTCGCCTGGTCTACAAAGCCTCCCAGGAGGTTTCCCCCTCCGCCGTATCCGCGCAGGTGGATGATATGCCCAGCCTGGCGGATAAGCCAAAGCCCAGTGAGATCTCGTATATGGGCTGCCCCCCGGAAGGTCAGGGAGGCGACATCCAACTCAATCTTTTGAAGAACCGTGTGGATGAAGGCAGTTATCTAGCCGTTGCCTATGATTCTCTGCTCGCGCTGCGTTGGCCAAAAAATGTTGAGCAGTCCCTTATGAAAGACTGGACCGATGCGAACATCTCGTTCATTTCTCAATACCAGGGGATGCCCGTGATGCTGGAAGGCTATATGCTCTCCGCAAAGGAGGCTCCGCCGGATACATCCAACTGCAACAGGAACAATCCGGACAACGTCGATTGGACCGTTTCCATTTCAAAGAATGTCGGCGATGATCCCTCCCAGGCGGTCAATGCCCTGATCACGCCTCGCATTCGCGCAACCCATACTTGGACCTTGGACCTGATCCGGTCGATCGTGGTATACAGCCACGCACAGGTCCGCGTCAGCGGCTGGCTGCTTTTCAGCCCTGACCATCCCGGGGCGGTCGGGAAGACGACCGCGACGCTCTGGGGAATCCATCCGGTCATGCAAATCGAAATCCTGCAAAACGGGATTTGGGTAGCCCTGGATAAGCTCGCAAATTGAGCTGAAAGCCTGCTTTGGATGAGGTGTATGATTATCTTGGCCCTGACCTCATTTAGATCATGATCTGGGAGAGTATGGATCTTTGAAGTTACCGCTCCAGACACGCAGCATTGGATGATTCTTTGATCGCTTGAAAGGATCCCTTGTCTCATTTTTCCGACATCCTCGACGGCTTGACCGTGGAGGGGGTTCTCTACGAAAAACTGCCCGAGAAGACTGTGCGCTGTTTTGCCTGCGGCCACCGTTGTTTGATCCGGGAGGGGAAGCGCGGGATTTGTCAGGTGCGATTTAATGCCGGGGGGGAATTGCGGGTCCCCTGGGGCTATGTGGCGGCCCTCCAGTCGGATCCGATCGAAAAGAAACCCTTTTTCCATTTGCTTCCAGGATCGAACGCGCTCACGTTCGGAATGCTCGGGTGTGATTTTCACTGCGGGTATTGTCAGAACTGGGTGACCTCGCAGGCAATGCGTGACCCGGCCTCGGATGAATCCCTCGAGCATATCCGCAAGATCACGCCTCCCGGGATGGTCGATTTGGCACACCGCACCAGCGCGTCGGTCGTGGTCTCTTCTTATAACGAGCCTTTGATCACCAGTGAATGGGCTGTAGGTATTTTCAAAGCAGCCAAAGAGGCCGGTCTGACGTGTGCCTATGTCTCCAATGGCAATAATACACAGGAGGTCCTTGAATATATTCGCCCCTACATCAGCGCCTACAAGATCGATCTAAAAAGCATGCAGGATAAAAATTATAGAAAGTTGGGGGGCGTGCTGCAAAACACTCTGGACGGGATCCAGCGGGCACATTCATTGGGTCTGTGGGTGGAGATCGTGACCCTTATCATCCCCGGCTTCAATGATGAAAGCGAAGAATTGTTGGAGGCTGCGCGCTATATCGCAAGCGTCTCACCCGAGATCCCCTGGCATGTCACCGCTTTTCATAAAGATTACAAAATGACCGATCCGGATAACACGAATGCTGCCACGCTTTTGCGTGCAGCAGAGATCGGACAGGAAGCTGGCCTGCAGTATGTCTATGCGGGCAATCTCCCGGGCCGGGTTGGAAAATATGAGGATACCTTCTGTCACCACTGCAATGAGCTGCTGATCCACCGCAGCGGATATACCATTCTCGATTACCGGATCAGTCCAATGGGGACATGCCCCAGATGTGGAACAAATGTTCCCGGAGTCTGGCCGCAGGATCCGGCCCAGGTTCGCCTGTATGGGGACGGCATACCCCTGCCGGTTGTGTAGCGGGTCAAAATTGTTGTATAATCATTCAACGATTACCCAATTTGAAAAGGAGGTGCGTGCAGGCCTCGGACAAATCTTAAATTAATCGCTCTTCCCCATATTCGTAACCAACCTAAACCTAGAAATTCTCTGTAGGAGGAGAAACTGTGAATCGTAAACTGTACGCTTTACTGTCAGCGCTCATCTTCGCCAGCATGGTATTGGCGGGATGCGCCCCGGCTGCAACGGCGACCTCCGCCCCGGCTACTACCGCTCCGGCTGCAACAGTTGCCCCGACCGTAGCCCCGACCGCTGCACCCAAGATAATCACAATCTCATTCTCCCAGGAACGGGATAACGCGACCCTCCAATACAGCAACATGACCTTCACCGCCTGGCTCGACCAGATCATCGGTGCCGGTCTTGCGACGTGGGACGGTTCAGGCAAGTTCGTCCCTGACCTGGCGACCGATATCCCGACTGCTGCCAATGGCGGCGTCTCTGCAGACGGCCTGACCATCACCTGGAAACTCAAATCCGGCCTCAAGTGGTCG
>WNFI01021903.1_pt1 | contig 19145 bp, 12 predicted proteins | sample 5400471 | NCBI WGS metagenome assembly WNFI01 (sample SAMN13153348, study PRJNA577476) | soil metagenome | isolation source: 100 cm saprolite on Douglas fir-dominated hillslope | place: USA:California | collected 2013-09-17 | reverse complement strand
ACAGACTACAGTCTCCCGGACGCGAGGATCCGATGCGCCAGAAATCGACGCGCCGAGGCTTTCTACAGCAACTGTCGGCAGGGGCCACGGCCCTTGCCGGTCTCCACGCAGGCGCCCGCGCGCCGCTGTTCGCACAAGTCACCACCGGAAAATGGAAGGGCCTTCCTCGGCTCGATGGAGTGCTCGTCTTCGACGATGCCCTATGCGAGCAGATGGCCATGGATCTCGGGGGGCACTCTCACCGCGTACCGGCGGCGGTCCTCAGACCTCGCTCTGCGAAGGACGTCTTGAAGATCGTGCGTTTCGCCCACACACATCGCCTGAAGGTGGCCATGCGGGGGCAGGGCCACTCACAGTACGGCCAGACGCTCGTCGAGGGCGGCATCGTCGTTGATTCCAGCACCCTGAGCGCGGTGAAGCTCACCGGTCCAAGAACGGTGGACGCCCAGGCAGGCGCGTCCTGGAACGCCGTAACCCGCGCGACGCTGGCACACGGACTGACGCCGCCTGCGATGGGCGACACCATGACGCTCTCCGTCGGTGGCATTCTGAGCGCCGGCGGAGTGAGCAACAGCTCGCACCTCTTCGGCGCAGTCGTCGACAACGTAGAGGAACTGGATGTCGTTACGGGGAGCGGGGAACTCGTGACGTGCTCGCCTCAGCGGAATAGCAAGCTCTTCGATTTAGCGCTCGCGGGAATGGGTCAGTGCGGACTTCTTGTGGGCGCGCGGCTGCGCCTTACCGTCGCTCCGCGGTGGGTCGTGCGTCGCGATCTCGACTACGACGATCTGAAGACGTTTCTCGTCGATGTGAGGCGTCTGGCTACAGAGGCGCGGGCCGAGCACCTGGGAGCCTATGTGCTGCCCCGGGACGAAAAGGGCGGTTGGAGGTTTCGGATCAACATCGGAAAGTTCTGCGCGTCACCACACGAGGCCGATTTCCCCGAGCTCGAAGCCGGCCTGCACTTCAAGGCGCACAGTGACCCGGTGGCGGTTTCCTATGCGGACTATCTGCAGCGGGAGGTCGTCAGGAACGCAACCACCTCAGCCGCGCGGAGGCAAACGCCCAGCCGGCTTCTTTATGTAGCGATGTTCGTACCTGCCTCCGCCTCCGAGGACTTCGTGGCTCGGATCCTCGCGACGCCTTCCGAAACCGCCGGGATGACGCGCTTTTCGTTGTACGTATTGCCGACCCCGAAGTTCACTCGCGCGATGTTGATGCTTCCCCGGGAAGACCTCGCGCTCAGCCTCTGGTTGTTCCGCGGCGTGCCTATCGCCGACGAGAGCGCTTACTCCGAGGCCGTCGTCACGGTGCGCCAGCTGGCCGACAAGATGCGTGAGGCGGGAGGCAAGGCCTATCCGCCGTATGCCCCCTTCTTTTCCGGCTCAGATTGGGAGGGCCATTACGGACCAAACCAATGGAGTCGGCTCACGGCGGGGAAGAAGGCGTTCGATCCCGGCGGCGTTCTCACGCCCGGGACCGGCATGTTCGGGCCGTAGACCCCGCGTTATGGATTACTTGTGTTTGACTCGGATTGCGCGGCGCTCCCGGTCCCGCCTCGTCGAATAGGCCCGCCCGCCTGAGGCGAAGCCCCGCCAGCCGCACGATACACAATCGACCGAGCGGGCTCCGCCGAACGTGTGACCGTTACACACCCGGTGACCCTGGTAGTTCAGCTCCCCCGACACGAAGCCGTCACCGCAAAGGCCCCTATGCTCAGCAGAAGGAACGAGGCCGCTAACGCGACGGCATGCCTCCGCCGCCCTGACACGTTGCGCCGTACATCGCCGCGACGATCAACGTCGGTACGATCGACCCCGACCGCTGCGCTCACGGCCGAAGCGTCCAGTTCCGGTGCGGAGGCCGCGGGCGGCAAGACGACCCAGGTCCGGAGTCTTGACCAGCGGGTGGCCGTAGGTCCCCATGTCGTCGTTGAGGTCGTCTGCCATGATGAGCAGCGCGTTGGGCCTGCGCGGCGGCTCCGCCGACGCCGCGGGCACTCCGAATGGCCGTTTCTCCGTCTCGCGCTCGAACGCGATCCGCCCGCCAATGACCGTGATATCCGCGAGCATGGTTCGGAGACGGTCGGCGGGGACCGTCAGGAAATGGTCGTCCAGTACGACGAAGTCGCCGAGCTTGCCGACTTCGATCGAACCGCGCTGCGTCTCGTCGAAGCTGAACTTGGCGGCGGTGCTCGTCATCATACGCAGCGCCTCCTGTCGCGTGACAGCTTCGCCGGGACCCAGAACCCGCCCTGATTCGGTCCGGCGCGTGGTCGCCGAGTAAATCGTGAGCAGAGGATTGAACGGATTCAGGGCGTCATTCAAGTCCAGCCCGAGCATGTGATCCGTGTTGATCGCGACATCGACACCCGCCTGTCGCAGGGTCTTCAGCCCGATGAAGTGCGCGAGGCGGTCGGCGCCGAGACCTCCCGCCAGCGCGTCTCCATCCTTGTAGTGCCATGCGGGTTGCGTGTCGACGAGGACTCCGAGCCGCGCCGCGCGCGCCGCGGACTCCGGGTTGACGAAGTATCCGTGAATCACCGTATGCCGCCGGTCCGGGCGAGGCGTTTGTTTCTGCGCCGCCTCGATTCCATCGAGCACGACATCGACGCCGGCATCGCCGGTGACATGCGCCACCATCTGCCAGCCGCGGCGGTGGATCATGCCGATGGCGGCCGTAATCTGCGCCGGTGTGAGGCTCAGGAACCCGCGATCGCCGGGATCGTCGATCGCGTACAGCTCGCGCGCGCCCGGTCCGAACGGCGTTCGCATGAACGACGTGCCGATCAGGATGCCGCCGTCGACCACGAGCTTGAGCGGCCCCACCTTCAACCACTCGTCTCCCTCGCCGAATCTGAAGGGCAGCCCATCGATGAAGCGCTCCACGCCGGCCGAATCATTCGCCTCGGGCACGCGGATGGTGACCGTGGTCCGCACGCGCAGCCGTCCGGCGTCCTTCAACCGGCGATACGTCTCGAACCCCGGCAGCGTCGCGCCGCGTTCGATCACGCTCGTGATGCCTGCGGCCAGGTATTGCCGGTGCACCCGCTCGAGCATGTCGAGCGGCGTCCCCTCCGACCTGGGACGGAAGCGCGCCAGAAGTCCGCCGGCGTTCCTCAACAGACCGGTCGGCTCGCCGGAGGGGTCCTTCACGATCGCGCCACCCGCGGGACTTGGGGAATCGCGCGTGATCCCCGCCGCCCGGAGCGCCGCCGTGTTCAGCAAAAACGCATACGCGGAGTCGACGACGACGGGATGATCGGGGGCGGCGGCGTCCAGTTCCTGCCGGGTCGGAAACCTGTGCTCCCGCAGCCGCGTCGGGTAGGTCCGCGGCGTCCAGATCCAGGCGCCCCGCGGCCGTCGCGGCGCCTCCGTGCGAAGCCAGTCCTGCAGCTGCGCGATCGATCGAAGATTGACGAACGGCTGCGTTGCCTCCGCGCTCGCGACGTCCAGCGCGTGCACGTGCGTGTCGATGAAGCCGGGCACCACGGTGCGCCCTCGTCCATCGATCACGCGCGTCGCGGGTCCGACATGCCGGCGCACCTCCTCATTCAATCCGACGGCGACGAACCGGCCGTCACGCACGGCCAAACCCGCTGCGGTGCGGAACGCAGTGTCGACGGTGAGGATCCTGGCGTCGAGCAGCACCAGATCGGCGGGCGGCGGCGCGACCTGCGTCGGCGCGGCGGCCGCCCATGCGGCGATCAGCACGACGGCGGCACCAGGCGGTCGGAACATCTTCTCGAACGTCAGGACAGCCATCGGTGCAGATGCTCCTTCACGAACTCGTCGTCTGTCAGATGAGGGTAACGGGCGAGAACGCGGTCGATATGGCTCATCTGACCCGGGCTCAGATCCTCGTGCGGGTCGAGACACCAGCGGCCCGCGAGGAAGCCCTGCCGGCGCAGGACTTCGTGAATGCCGGGAATGCACCCGGCGAACTGATGTGCGGGATCGAACAGCGCGGCATTGGCGTCGGTCAGCTCGGCGCCCGCCGCCAGTAACCGCAGCGGTTCCTCGCTGTCAGCATGACTCGACGAGTTTCTCGTGACGGCGTGACACCGGCGCAGGATCTCGACCGCGCGCTTCGTCCAGACGGCCCATTGACCGAGCAGACCCCCCGAAAAGTGGAGAGGGCGCCGGTTGTCGCCCGGCGGGAACGGCGTGAGCAGGTCGGTCACGATCGCATCATCGTTTCCCGTATAAAGCGCCACGTCCTCGCGCCCGCTCTCTGCGAGGGCCGTCGCGACGTCGAGCGTACGGTAGCGATCGAAAGGCGCAACTTTGATGGCCACGACGCGTTCGATGTCAAAGAAGCCACGCCAGAATGCCCGATCGAGGACCCGCCCTCCCACAGCGGGCTGCAGGTAGAACCCGACGATCGGGATGACCTCGGCGACCCGTCTGCAATGATCGAGCGCGTCCCGATTGTCGGCGTCACGAAGGGCGGCAAGACTCAGCAAAACCGCATCGTATCCGAGCGAGACCGCGATCTCCGCCTCGCCCGCCGCCTGTGCCGTCTTCCCGACCACTCCCGCGACCATCAACGGCCGCTGTGGGCGTCCGGCACACCAGTCTCTCACCGTCTCCAGCGCAAGGCGGAGCACGGGCTCGAAAAGGCCGATGGCCGGATCCCGGATGGCGAACTGCGTCGTGTGCACGCCGACGGCAATGCCGCCGGCGCCGGCGTCGCAGTAGTAGCGCGTGAGCGCGACTTGCCGGCGTTCATCGAGCGTCCGTCTCTCGGTCAGTGCCAGCGGGTGCGCGGGAATGACCAGGCCGCGCAGGAGCTCGCGCCGCAACGTCGAGGCGTCGCCCGCGTCAATAGCGGCCATTGGTCACTTCGAAGTGGGTCGGCTTGCCGAGCGATGACCCGCCAGCCCGAACCCAGTGCGCCACCCACTGCCGCAGAACCGGCAGCGGTACTGCCGGCTCACCGAGAAGTGCGCGGCACCGGCTCGAATCGCTCAACAGCGCCACGGGTCCTTCGGTATTCACGAATCGCGGCGGGCGGCCGAAGGTCGAACCGAACCACTCGGCGGTCTCGCGCACGGAGATGCGCTCTGGCCCCGTCACATTGAGGATGGCTGGGGGCGACGAGCACAGCTCGAAGCTCCGTAACGCATAACTGTTCGCGTCCCCCTGCCAGATCGCATTGAAAAACCCCATCGTTAAGTCGATGACCTCGCCGGCGAGCACCTTGCGTGCGATGTCCACGAGCGTGCCGTAGCGCAGGTCGACCGCGTAGTTGAGCCGGTAGATGAGCGCCCGCAAGGTCCGCTCGCGCGACACGAACTCGACCACACGCTCGCGTCCGAGGCACGATTGCGCGTACTCGCCCACCGGAGCCGGCAAGTCGTCCTCTCTGGATCCGGGACCGCCGGCGGGCACCAGTGGGTAGACGTTCCCGGTCGAGAACACGACCATGCGCGACTGCGCGAAGTGCTCCGCCACCAGCGCGGGCACGATGGTATTGGTGGCCCAGGTGACGTCAGTGCGTTCGAGCGTGCCGAACTTCCGGCCCGCAAGAAACAGCACGTTCTCGAGGCGGGGAAGCGCCGCGATCCGAGCCGGATCGAGCAGATCGCACGCGACGGTCTCAATGCCATCCGCCTCGAGGCTTTCGCGCACCGCCGGCGTGGAGAATCGCGACGCCGCGAGCACACGATTCCGGCTGCCGGCCCGGCCGGCCGCCAGGTGGACGCGCCGTGCCAGAGACGGCCCCATCTTGCCGGCGGCGCCAATGATCAGGACGTCGCCGTTCAGGCGGCTGACGCAGTCGACATCGGCCGTGGACGGTTCGGAGAGGAGATTCTCGAGTTGCGCCTCGTCGCGGATCTCCTGTGGAAGCGTAGTCAGAAGCGCCCCGCAATCGTTGCGGCGGGGCCGATGCAGACCGTCCTCCATCGACGCGATCCGTGCATGTCTCCTCCCCCTGCCACGCCCTACCCGAACTCGATCCGGCTGAACCGGTAAGTTCTGCCGCCTACTGCTTGAGCGCCTGGGCGACGAACGCGAACAACTCCGTCGTCATCGGATCGGCTGCCGCGCCGAGGTTGTCGTTGATGCTGGCGTGCGTGGCCTCGCGCGCGGCGACGACCTGTGCGGAAATCCCTGCGGCCTCGAGCACGGCGGCCAGGCGCCGTGCCTGCGCGCCGGTATCGGGGTTGCCGGCGATGTGCAAGATGAGGAACGGAGGAATGCCCTTGTTCCTCGCGACGTGCGTCACGGCGGAGAAGTCGCGATGCTTCGCGGTGTCATCGCCGAACTTCTGGCGATGACCATAGGCCGGCAGCGGCAGGTGATGCACCCTGGCCCGTGTTTCAGCCATCTCGATGATCGCGGGGATGTCGAAGGTGTCGGCGTCCACGGGCACGCAGCCCTTGATGCTCGTCAGCGAGAAGCCCTCCGATTTGGCATAGCGATCGTCCGTGCACATCAGCGCCGCGAGCTGCCCGCCTGACGAGTGCCCCATGACCAGCAGTCGGGTCGGGTCACCGCCGTACGCCGCGATGGTCCTGTGTACCCAGCCCAGCGCGCTCGCGACGTCGCGGGTGATGGCGCCCATGTCGACGGCCGGCAGCAGGCGGTGGTTGATGGACACGAAGACGAAGCCCCCGTCCATAAAGGCCTTGGGCTTGAGGGCCACCATGCTCTTGTCGCCCGTTTGCCAGCCGCCGCCGTGAATCCAGAAGACCACGGGCAGGTTCTTCGCGCCGGCGGGCGCATGCACGTCGAGCACCTGTCGGTTATGCGCCGTGGCGTAGGGGATATCGCGTGTCACATGCTGGGCGTTCGCCCCGGAGACACTGGCAACGGCGATGAGGAGGAGGCAGGTGAAATGCTTCATGCTCTTGCACTCAGAGTTCATCGATATCGAAATAGCGCAGCACGCCCGGGAGGATAAAGGGTTTGATGCCCTTCGCATCATACGAGCGCGTGTGCACGAAATCCGTGAACGTGAAGCCATCCTGCCACTCGCATCCCTTCACCTTCGGCGCGAGCGCCGCGGCGAGCTTCGCGTGCACGCCGATGCGGCCTTCGGCGTAGAAGCGCACGTCGTCCCGGTCCAGCTCCGGCCACTCGCCGAGCACCTCGATCGAGCGCAACGCCTGATACGTCCGCAGCGCGACCATGCTATCGCCCATCCACTCGAGATCGTCGGAGAGCTTGCGCCACGTGCCGTACAAATCGTCCGTGGGCCCCTGATTGATCGCATCGGGTTTCAGGGGGCCCATGCCCGATAGATTCACCACAAACACCGCCCGGCCGCGCGCGCACTCGGCAGTAATCCACTCGGTGTGCGCCGAAAGCGCCGCGGTCCCGTCGTGCCAGATTGCGACCGTCACCGGCAGGTGGTCCGCCCGTCGCTCGCCCGGGCGAATGAGCATGCCGAGGTTCGCGAGATACGGCTGCGGATACCAGAACGCGATATCGACCGTGAACGCACCCACGGGCCGCCCGCGATCGATCCGGCGCGGGTTCAGCGGAGTGTTGTCGCGCTGCCGCAGCACCTGCTCGCGCAGCCACTCGTGCGCGCGCGCCTTTCGGTCGGCGGCCGTCAGCGCGGCGCGCGCGGCCTCGACTTCCTTTAGTCGCGCCGCCGTCGCGTCGAAGACGAACTCCGCGTCGGCAAACTCCGCCCGCACCTGTCCGGATTTCGTGGAGTGCAACTGCTCCGGTGGAAACGCCTTTGGCTCGAACCCGGCCAGATCCACCGTCTTCCCCAAGAGATGGTGCGCGAAAAAGCTGGCCGCCGCTCGCGCCAGCTTCGGCGTGTAGGCATGCGTCGAGTCATCCTCGACCAATTCGAGCGCTGCGCCGCGGCCCGACAGTTCCCAGATGCGGCGCGAGCGCGTCACGGTGCGGCGGGTGCCTTCAATCGGGAAAAAATCGGAGGTCACCGCCAGCACGCACACCGGCTTCGGCGCCATCGCGAGCAGGATGTCCTCGTGATCGAGACCTGCGCCGGTGAAGCCCGGCCAGATCTGCTCGGCGTCCTGCGGCTGACCGGTGCGCTGATACGTGTCCCGGCTCATGATGAACGTCGCGGGCGCCGCCGCCACCACTCGCGGGTCCGCCACCATCACGAGGCTGGTCTGCGTGCCGCCGCCTGAGTTGCCCGTCACCCCGATCTTCGCCGGGTCTACTTCCGGACGCGAGATCAGGTAATCGATACCGCGCATCGCATCGTGCAGCATGTAACGCGCCAGCGTGTCGCCCAGAAACCGGCCTTGCGCGCCCGCATAGTCGTGCTCGCGCGTGCCGACACCCACCGGGTTGTTCTTCGTGTCAGGTTCGAAATAGCTCAACCGCTCACCTTGCCCCACCGGATCCTGCGCGAGCACGATCAGTCCCGCCCGCACGAGCGTCTGGCAGACGTTCTGATATTCCGGCGCGACTTTCGCCGTGTCGTGATGGCCGCTCAGAAACAGCACCGCAGCCGTCCGGCCCGCCGGCCGGTTCAGCGGCAGATAGAGATTCGCCGTCACGTAGTGCCGCGGCCGCGACTCGAAGATGATCTTCTCGATCCGAAAACCGTCGCCCTCGACCGTGCCCGTGACGCGCGGGTTGAGCGGGCTGCCGGCGGACGGCAGTCCGCCGATGCCGGAGATGACGACGCGGCGAATGTTCTCCTGCCGCTGCCGGACGGCGTCCACGGTCCCGATCCCATCCCGTTGCGCGTCGCCTGCGGCGAACAACCGGTGCGAGCGCTCGTAGACATGATCCTTGAGCTGGCTGCCCGGATACGCGTAGCCGAACGCGTAGCGATCGAGATCCGGAAAGGGGGAGGCGTCTTGCGCGAGAGCGGGCACAACCAACAGGAGCGCCAGCGCCGCGGTCAATTGATTCCTGTTAGAGTTCATTCGCGCCTCACGTCAGCCGTGGCTGGCTCTCCCGCGACGTTCGGCACGACGAACGGAGCACGATACTGCGCTCGAGTGAACATCGCGGTCGCTTCCGCGTCCCCTTTGCAGCTATACGTGGCCGCATCGAAGTACAACGTCCGCCCAGTCCGGTAGGAAATGTTCGCCAGGTGGATCAGCATCGTCGAGATCGCTCCCTCCTCGATCTCGGAGAGCTGGTCCGCGCGCTTGCGGCTGCGCACGACGTCGATGAAGTTGACGAACCCATCGACTCCTGCGTCCGCCTCAGACTTCGGACCGGGTGCCTTGTCCTGACCCAGGAAGGTCTGCCAGCCTCCGCGTCCCGTCGCCATGTAGCCCTTCGACCCGTACCAGATGTTGCCCACGGCCTGCGGCTGTCCCGCCGCCGCGCCGGCCTGGGCCTCCGACCGATCGCCGATGCCCGCCTCGTTGTTGGTGATCCAGTGGCGCACTTCGAACACCAGCAGCGTTTTCTTCCCGCCGTCGTCGAATTCGAAGGTGGAGACCAGCGTGTTGGGCGTCTCCTGGTCGTCGTCGAACATGTAATGCCCGCCCATCGCGCTGATCCGCGTCGGGTATTTCACGCCGAGCGCCATGCGCGCGGCGTGGATCTGATGGGCGCCCTGGTTGCCGAGGTCGCCGTTGCCGTAATCCCACTGCCAGTGCCAGTTGTAGTGGAAGCGGTTCCGCGTGTACGGCTTCGCGGGTGCCGGACCGGTCCACAGATCGTAAGCGACGCCGGCGGGGGCAGGTTCTTCCTTCGCACGACCGATGGTGTCGCGCCACTTGAAGCAAAGGCCGCGCGCCATGTAGACGTCGCCGATGATGCCGTCCTTCAGCCGCTGCTTCGCCTCGTGCAGCCACGACTGGGCGCCGGTGCCGTCCTGCACGATGCGGTTGTACTTCCGCGACGCGGCGATAATCTGCCGCGCTTCGAACATGTTGTACGAGCACGGCTTCTCGACGAAGACATCCTTGCCGGCCTGGGCCGCCCAGATCGTCTGCAGGGTGTGGTGGAAGTTGGGCGTCGCAAGCGAGACGGCGTCGATGCTCTTGTCTTCGAGCAGCTTGCGAAAATCCGTGTACGTCGCGGGACGCTTCTTACCCGCCTTCTCGACGATCCGGCAGCCGTTCTCGAGCACCGACTCATCGACGTCGCACAGTGCCACGATCTCCACGTTGGGGATCTTCAGGTAGGCAGAAATGTGCGCCCTGCCGCGACCGTTGAATCCGACGACGGCCACTCTCACGGTGTTGTTCTGGCTGGGCAGGGCGCTGGCTTTGAGCGCCGCCGGCAACGCCACTGAGCTCATGAGAAAGTGCCTGCGATTGACCTCGGTCATGATCTCTCCCTTACCGGTTCGAGGAAGACGCCGTCGGCTGCGCGTACTGTCTGTACAGTTCCGCGATGCGGGCGGGCGCCAGGCCGGGATGTACGATGACGCGATAGCGGAACCGCGCATGGCCGCCGGGTTCGATCGTCAGGCTGCCATTCTGCGCCTTGTCGTTGAGGAAATCGCTCACGCCGAACGGATTGATCGAGTGCAGCCCGTACCCCCGCGAGTGCCAGTACGTAGGGTGCCGCGGATTGCCGGGGTGATCCATCATGACGACGCCGATCGGTTCTCCGTCGATCTGGCCTGAATAGTCCACCCATTCCGAACGCTTTCCCCAGACGTTCGTCTCTCCCTCGCCGCCCTGCGCGTTCACCAGCTTCCCCGTTCTCGACGGCCCGGTCGCGCCTTTCGGCACCAGTTCCTCGAGCACCGTCGCGACGCGCATGGCAAACGTGCCCTCCTTGGTGTCCCGGAACACAACCTTGTCGATCGCCGCGAAGTCGAAATCGAAGTCGATGATGCGCAGCTCGGGATCTGCATGAAAGGTCATCTTCCGCGTTTCCGTCAATAGCGGCTTGCCGTCCGGCGTCAACCAGGTGAGGACGACGTCCACCGAGCCCGACTCTTTACCGCTCTTCACCGACGCCACCCTTTTGAGGATGATGCGTCCCATGGTGGCGCTGGCCTTCGAGGGTTCGGTCGGGACGTTCTGGATCGCCCAGAAGTTGTACCCGTTCACATCGCCATGCCCATAGAACAGGCCGGCATGATGCGGATGATCAATCGTCTCGCCGGGTCGCTGTCCGGCGGGAACCGAGCGGTTGACGATCGTGCCGGAGGCCGCACGGAGCGGATGGAGATAGGGCCGGTTGAGATCCTTGCCGCCGATGTAGAAGACGGTGAACGGCTTGCCGTCGATTTCAACGGTGATTCGTTCCGTTTCCTGGGTGACCTTGACCTGCGCCCACGCCGGAAGCGCCGTGCAGAGGAAGAGAACGAGGAGCAATCTGCCAATGTTCATGGTGCGATCTCCATCCCGTGCCTTAACTCGTCCCTACCCGAACTCGGGACCCAGGATCGCGCGCTCATCGTTCTTTCTCGAGGGGCTTCGCCCCTCGAACTCCCCGACAGACTCACTCGCGGGGCCCCGGAGCCCCGCTCCGTTCGTCTGCGCTGCCGCGGCGCGGCGCATCCGAAACAAGGGTCGCGAGGCGTTGAACCCGCGGCTCCGCAGCCAGCCGGTAAACCCGCTGCACCGATCGAACGCATCCACGACCACGGCCCTGGCCCCGGCCGCGCGGAGCGCCGCGCCGACGAGCGCCCGCGCGGTGTCATCGTCGTCCGCGACCACCGGACCGATTTGATCGAAGAGGCGTCCGGGACGTCCGAAACAGTAATGTGCCCCGGCGTCAGTTTCGATCACATGCGCGTACTGCCCGGCGCCATCGAGCGCCCACTCGAGGAGGACACGCCGGTGGGCGCCGAAGATCCGATCGTCCTGGGCGGTCACGGCCGGCAGGTCGGCGCCGGTAAGGCCACGAACATGATGCGACGGCAGGTCGGGAGTCCGGTCGACGGACGGATACGGCTCAGCGACGTGACGCGTCAGCCGGGCCTCGTCTTCGAATCCGTATCGCTGATAGAGCGGACGTCCCAGCGGTGTGGCGTCCAGCCGAATCGGCGTCCCGGGCGGCACGGCGCCCATGGCCGCCTCCAGCAACCGCGCGCCCACGCCCTCGCCGCGCCAGCCCGGATCGACGAGCATCATCGCAATCCAGCCGAACGGGCCGTAGTCGATGCCGATCGCGGTGCCGATGATCCGGCCGCTGCCGACCGCGGCAAAACTGCCCGCGGGCGCGAGCTGCAGAAGCATGCGCCAGTCGGCGAGGCGCTGATTCCAGCCAGCCGCGGCGCTCAGTCCGAACGCGCCTTCGAGATCGCCGGTGGTCAGCAGCCCGATACCGGGGTCTGTCGTTTCCATCGGGACACTCAGGGGCGCTGTTCGATCAGACACAAAAAGCCATTGACGATGGCGTTTTCCGCGCATTCCGGGTTCAGCCGTGACGCCTCGATCTCATAGCTGACCTGCTCAAAGGCGGCGTCATCTGGGATATAGCCGCTCGATCCGTTCGCGTGAGTCACCATGACGGTGCGGCTCAGAGGCGACACCTTCGTCAGATGGTGGTGGATCATGGTCATGACTTCGCCCGAGACACCGGCCAGCGCGACATCATTATCCGAGGGGCTTCGCCGCTCGGACTCCCTACACGCGCTCTCGTTCGCCGCCTCGCCGGCTCGCTCCGTTCGCGTGGCTCACTTCGCCTCGCTCGTTCGCAAAAACCTGAGCAGGTCGGCCATTTGATCGATGGTGATCTGTCGATCCAGATCCGCGGGCATCGCCGACAGACTGGTGACGCGCATGCTTGTGATGTCCGCGCGGCGGATCACATCTTCGCATCCAGTCGGGACCGACGTCCTGGCCGAGGCCGTCCAGCCTGTGACACCTGGCCCCTTGGTCATCGACGCCGTGCCATGCGTCATGGTCACCGCATGCCCTGGGGCATACCACTCGTACACGATGGCGTCGTTCCGGATGACGAGCAGATCGTCGACTTCCTGGCCTCGAGATCGTTCTTGAGGGCTTCGAGACGGGTGGACGACATGCCCTGGCTTTCCGGTCTGGCCACCTGCCATTCGAAGGGTTGCCGGTCGCGTCGTGCGTTTTGCGCCAGGAGCCCGGCGACACTGCACGCGCACACGAATCCGAGGACCCCGGCCGTTCCCACGCGTGGCCGATCAGGACGCGTCACAAGCCGCATATTATAGTGCCCGCATGAAGCCCTCCAGCGTGGCAGCGCTCGTCATCCTGTCCGATCAGGGCCCTGACGGATGGCTCAATCGGGCGGCCTTTTCGGTGCCCCAGAACAGGGACGGCACGAAGTTCATCTTTTGATCGGCGCCAGACACAGCGCCACGGCCAGCGAACGGAGTGATTATCGTCCCAACTTGTGGAGGAAGCCATGACCCGTGCCGTCCGTCGCAAGGCATCCAGCGCAGCGTTCGCGTTCGGTCTCGTTATCATGTTCGCGGGAGCGGCCGCCGCGCAGGTGGTCGGCGGCGGAATTCAAGGCACCGTCAAGGATGCGCAGGGGGCGATGCTGCCTGGCGCAACCGTCGTCGTCCGCAACGCCGGGACCGGCGCATCCTACGAGCAGACGACAGATCAGGCCGGCCACTTTCAGGTGCCTGCCCTTCCTCCTGGTGAGTACGAGGTACGCATCTCGCTGACAGGCTTTCGACCGCTGGTCAACCGAGGCTTTCACCTGACCGTCGGCCAGATAGCGATCCTGGACGCCTCGCTCGAGGTCGGGCAAGTGGCCGAAGTGATCGAGGTTCGCGCCGATGCGGTCGCGGTGAACCTGACGTCGGGTGCGGTAAGCGGACTGGTCGGTGACCGAGAGATCAGAGATCTCCCGCTCAACGGGCGGTCATTCCAACAGCTCGCTCTGCTGCAGCCGGGTGTGCAGGCCGCCCTGGCTGCCGGCAACGACGTCGTGGGCGGGCGCACGCCAAAGATTTCCATCAACGGCGCCAGGCCCGAGCACAACAGTTTTCTGCTCGACGGCACCGACATCAACAATGTCTATAACAAGACGCCGGGCTCGGCGGCCGGCGTGCTGCTGGGCGTCGAGGCGGTCCTGGAGTTCCAGGTCCTCACGAATGCGTACTCCGCCGAGTTCGGTCGAGCCGCAGGCGGTATCTTCAACGCCGTGACCCGATCCGGCACGAATCGCCATACCGGTTCGGTGTTCGCGTTCGATCGCAATTCAGCGCTCGACGCGCGCAACTTCTTCGATCCGTCGTCTCAGCCGAAGCCGCACTTCACGCGTCACCAGTTTGGCGCGGTGCTCGGCGGCCCGGTTCGGCGCGATCGCACCTTCTTCTTTGGGGCATACGAAGGGCTGAAAGAGCGTCTGGGAGTCTCCGGTGTCACCGCGGTGCCCGATGACGATGCGCGACGCGGAATTCTGGCGGGGCGCCCGATCACGCTGCACCCGGCCATTCCCCGATATCTGGACACGTTATTCCCACGCGCTAACGGCCGGTCGCTTGGCAACGGCGGCGCGGAATACCTGTTTTCCGACACACAGCCCACCGACGAGCACTTCTATCAGTTGCGCATCGACCACCGGTCCTCGGCGGCCAACAGCGCATTCGTCCGCGTCACCTACGATCGCGCGGATGTCGAGCGGATTCCTGCGAACAAACCACCTATCTCGACGTTCGCCGAAAAGACGCGCAACACGTACGTCACGGGTGAGCACCTGCACACGTTTTCGCCATCGATGCTCAATCAATTGCGGCTTGGACTCAATCGCTCGGTGTCGCTGGCGGACAACAAGCGGACGATCGACATTCCGGCTGACCTCGCGTGGCTGCCGGGCGAGCAGTTCGGATATCTGACGATTCAGGGGCTCGTGACGGAAATGGCGGGAGACTTCCGTCTGCCGCGTAACGATCGGCTCAATAACTGGCAGGTCAGCGACATGCTGATCCGGTCGAGTGCAAAGCACTTGCTCAGGGTCGGCGCGCAGGCGCAGTACCTGCAGTTCAACCAGAACACCACGAGTCAGGCCGGCGGCATCGTCACCTTCAACAGCCTCGAACTGTTTCTCACGGGTCGGCCCTCGAACGTCGATTTTGCGGTGCCCGGAAAGATCGATCCGGATCGGCGGTATCGCCAGTGGCTGATCGCGGGCTTCGCGCAGGATGATGTGAGACTGACTGACCGGTTGTCGGCGAATCTCGGGGTACGCTACGAGACCGCGACCGTGCCCACGGAGGTGGATGGCAAGATCTCGAACCTCCGCCACGTCACAGACAGCGCGCTGACTGTCGGCGGTCCGTGGCATGAGAATCCGTCGCTGAAGAACTTCGCGCCAAGGCTTGGGTTCGTATGGGATCCGTTCGGCACGGGCAAGACGTCCGTGCGAACCGGCTTTGGGATCTTTTACGATCAAATTCTGCCGAAGTACTACTTCTTCTCAGGCAGCCTCAACCCGCCATTTACGACGCGCACCTCGCTCCTCAACCCCCCCTTTCCAAACGTGGTTGCGAACTTCGATTCGAATGCGCCAATCCGGGCGCAATTGCAGACGGTGAACGCCGACCTCCGGCCGCCATACATCATGCAGTTCAATGCGAGCGTGCAGCGCGCGCTGCGTGACAACTGGGATCTGACAGCCGGCTATGTCGGATCGCGGGGCCGGAACCTCATTCGGCTCGGGGACGCGAACCTCGCCCCGGAAACGATGGTGAATGGCGTCAAGACCTATCAGCCGCAACTGGGACGCCGCAATCCTGCCTTCGCCGGCATCTGGCAACGCATGACTGACGCCAAGTCGTTCTATGACTCGGCGCAGTTTTCGCTGAACCGAAAGTACTCGCGAGGGTGGCGCGCACAGGTGTCGTACACGCTATCGGAGTCAACAGACGACGCGAGCGGCATCAACTCCCAGGACTTCAGCAACAACGTGCAGTACGGCTCCGACTGGTATGACCTCGAGCGCGACCGCGGCCTGTCGGCGTTTCATGCCCGGCACAACCTGACGGCGAACGGCAGCTGGGACCTGCCGTGGGCCGCGGGTCGCAAAGGGTTCGCGGGCGCGCTCCTGGCCGGATGGCAGTTGAACGGCATCGCGACGGTGCGCTCGGGCCATCCGTTCACGGTAGAGCTCGGCTTCAACCGTTCGGGGAATCTCAACACAACGGGATTCTCCAGGCATGAACGGCCTGACCTGGCGCCCGGGTGCTCCTCAAATCCCGTACTGGGCGGGCCCGATCGCTATTGGGATGTGAACTGTTTCCAGCTCCCCGTGGTCAACACGCGGGGCAACCTGGGACGAAACACACTGATTGGACCTGGCCTGGTTTCCATCGATGCGTCACTGGTGAAGTCGTTCGCGCTGGGCGGGAGGCGCGCGTTGCAGGTGCGGATTGAGGCCTTCAACGTGCCGAATCATCCAAACTTTGCCATTCCCTCGGGCCGAATCGCGTTCACAGGCGCCGCCACGAATGGATCTCCGGTGATCGCTCCGACATGGGGCCGCATCACGTCGACGGTCACGACGTCGCGTCAGATTCAGATAGGAGCGAAGGTGACGTTTTAGGGCCGCGACTGGCAACGGCAGAGACTCACTCCTTCTCTGAAATCGCCGAGAACTCTGAACGCCGTGCGATGGGACGTGCTGATAGCGTGTCGACGACTCGTTCGAATGGGAATCGCTCGTGAGGGAAAGCGCAAACAACGCTCCAGGTCGCGGACGTCCGGCTGGCCAGGGCCTTCAGCCGTCTCGCCCCGGACCGGAATTGGCACCCATTTTGAGCCTGCGGACGCGCGACACGGCGTTTCCTGTATCAAAGAGACGGCCAATGGCATTTAGGGGACGCTGGTTACTGCTATTGAGGATCGTCCTGCCAATCCCGAGATCAAGCGTCTTACTGTCGAGTATTCGAGAGCGAATAACCTGGCCGCGCCGACGACATTCACACAGCAACTTATCGTCACGGAATCGAGGTGGATCATGCTGCGTCTTCTGTTCACGAGGTGGTTAACGGTCTTCACGGTTTTCACAGCCGCCGCACTCCTCGGAAACGCTCCACCGGCGTCGGCGCAAGCCCCGGCGTACGCGCCGACCTATCTGGACCCGGTCGACCTCGGGACGCTGGGAGGCAACGAGACCCGCGCGCACGCCGAGAAAGCCGGCCGCATCGTCGGTGCGTCACAGACCAGCGACGGCGCGATCCACGCGTTCAAGTACGAACAGGGCGCGATGACCGATCTCGGGACGCTCGGCGGCACCACGAGCTGGGCGTTCGCGATCAACTCGGCCGGCAGTATCGTCGGCAGTGCCAGCGTCGGGGGCGATCTCGCCACGCACGCGTTTCTCTGGACCCAGACCGACGGCATGATGGACCTCGGCACGCTGGGCGGGACGTACAGCCGGGCTGCGGGGATCAACGACGACGGGCAGGTCGCCGGATGGGCGCAGATGCCGGGCGACACGGCGTACCATGCCTTCGTGTGGGACGCTACCAACGGCATGCAGGATCTGGGAACCTTCGGCGGTGAGTCGAGCTTCGCGTACGACATCGCCGCGGGTATGATCTGCGGCGAAGCGATGCTGCCGGACGGTTCGAGTCACGCGTTTACCCGCAGCACCGACGGATTGCTCGACCTCGGAACTCTCGGGGGCACGTACAGTGCCGCGATCAATTGCGGGGACCCCGCCTTCTCCCAGCGTCCTGTGGTCGGTGAATCGAGCATCGCCGGCGACGGTGCGACACACGCCGTGTCATGGGACCAGCGTGGGGTGGTCGACCGGGGAACGCTGGGCGGCGCCGAGAGCCGGGCCTTGCGGACGTCGATCTGGGGCGAGATCTTCGGCGAGTCTCAGACTGCAGCCGGCGACACGCATCCGTTTCAATTGTGGCGTGGCCTCGTGGACTTCAGTCAAGTGCTGGGGGACGATTCCCGGATTGAATCGGTCGTTCCAATCAGTGACATGAGAGCCAGAGCGGGGACGGTCGTGTCAGGGACCGCCTTCGGCCAGGCCGACGTGCACGCCTACATCGCGTCGGTGCCGCTCTTGTCCGAGATCGATCCCAGCACGGCCCGGACGATCACGACCGGTGTGTTCGACGTGATCAGTCAGGCAACAGCTATCCATCAGTTCAGATGCCGCAGGTCCGAATCGATATCACCGCCGATTCGTTCATCGTCCCCGATACCGGGGAGCGATCGCTGACCATCTCGTCCCCGTTCACGTTCTCTGGATTTGTCCTCGGCGCGACTCAATCCGAGTGGCAGATGCCCGACAGACTCTTTGGTATTCCCCTGTCCGGCAAAGGGACCGTGACGCTTCAGCTGTTCAGCTGCGAGATGTGCGTGCTGGGCGACGGCAGACGCTATTACGACCAGCGCGAGCTGAAGTACTTATTCGAAGGACAGTGATGCCTCTGGGCGCTACTGGCTGCTGCCCACGGGCACGTTCACGAGCGGCAACATCGCTGGAGGGCTGGGCGTCAAGATCCCGACCGGCAACCCCGACCGCTTCTACAACTCGGTGCCCGATCAGTTCATGGCACGGCTGGGTGTCGCGATGGCGATGGGCACCACCGGCTTCGCCGGCGCGCTCGCCTGGCGCGCCGAGGGTGTGCCGCGTTATGACCTGGCAAGGGGAAAGCCGATACGGCGATCTGCCCGATCCCGAAGCACCCGAATTGAGTCACGAGCCGAGGCCTGATATCCGATTTTTGGCGCCTGCAGGGCTGAAGATCGAGCAGAATCTCCGGCATGGTACGTCTCGTTTCGCTCGTGGCGGCCGTCGCGCTCCCGGTCAGCATCCTGGCACAGGACGGCGCCGTGCCGCCGTCCGAATACCAGGCGCGGCGCGCGAGGCTGGCGAACACGATCGGCGCCGACGGGGTGTTCGTCGCGTTCTCGTTCGAGCCGGCGCGTCGCACCGGTGACGTTGACTGGCCGTTCCGGCAGGAAGACAACCTCCTGTACCTGACGGGCATGAACGTGCCCGACACGACGCTCGTTCTGCTCCCCGGCGAGCCCGATCATCAAGAGCTGATCTTCGCCACCGATCGCGATCCGTCGACCGAGCGGTGGACGGGCCGCATCCGGTCGCCGCAGGAGGTGACGGCGGTGACCGGCGTGCGCGAGGTGCGGTCCGCTCGTCAGGTCGACGCGTTCGTTGACGCACTGTTTCGAGGTACTCCATTTGGCGACAGAAGTCCCGGCCGCTACTACACCCCTCCCGTCGCGCCGTCGGTCTTGTCGGCGTTCCGGGCGGGCCGCGCCGAGGTCTGGCTGCTCCTGCAGGACCGTGGATCGCGCCGCACGCTGA
>WNFI01166558.1_pt1 | contig 19152 bp, 19 predicted proteins | sample 5400471 | NCBI WGS metagenome assembly WNFI01 (sample SAMN13153348, study PRJNA577476) | soil metagenome | isolation source: 100 cm saprolite on Douglas fir-dominated hillslope | place: USA:California | collected 2013-09-17 | reverse complement strand
AATCTTTTATCATCGAGCGTAGTACAGACGGCGCCGATTTTCTCTCCATCGCTGAACAAGCTGCCTTTCCCGACAGCACGTCTTACCAGTTTACAGATGCGCTGCTGCCTTCCCCCGGCTCCACCCTGTACTACCGTATCCGAATGGTAAAGATTGACGGGACGATAAGTTATAGCAACATCATCGTGCTGCGCACCGCAGGCACCCCGGGTACTGCAGGCGCCCCGGGTACCGCAGGTAACTCCGGCTTCCTTACAACACGCCTGGCCCCCAATCCGGCCCGAACATCTACAACACTGGCTATCCAGTCAGCCTACGGCGGCCCGGCCCGGATACTTTTTCTCGATCCGACCGGTAAGCTCATCTCTTCCCGGCCGGTTACAATTACCGCCGGCGCCAACACCGTCGAGCTCACCCTTCCGGCTTACCTGCCAACCGGCATTTACATCGTAAAGACCACCACCAGCACCGAATCTTCGATTAACAGGCTGATCGTGGAGTAACTGCGTTAAATTTGAAGGAACGAAAGGATAATTATGCTATACTACTATCGGCTTATCTCCACCTGCGTCTGTACCTTTTTCATCTGCAGCGGGATAGTCTGCCAGGGGCAGGCTTCCGTCCGTCTCATTACCCTGGATCCCGGCCACTTCCATGCGGCGCTCGTCCAAAAATCCATGTACGCCGGCGTCGATTCTGTCGTATATGTCTATGCGCCGCCGGGGCCCGACGTCGAGTCCCATCTCGATAAAATAAAGACCTACAACACCCGCGAGAAAGATCCGACGCACTGGACCGAAAAAGTATACACCGGCAACGATTTTCTGCAAAGAATGCTAAGCGACAAGGCAGGTAATACGGTTGTGCTGGCCGGTAACAACCGGGAAAAGACTTCCTATATCCTCCAATCCCTGCAGGCCGGGTTTCATGTGCTGGCCGACAAACCCATGGTCATCGACGACCGTGGCTTCACCACCCTGATACAGGCCTTCGACACAGCGGCAGCACATAAAAACATCCTATATGATATTATGACCGAGCGGTATGAAATTACCAGCATCCTGCAACGCGAGCTGGCGATGGATTCCGCCGTCTTCGGCCAACTGGAAAAAGGCACAATGGGCATCCTACCCCGACCAGGTGCTGGATTATACAAAAGACGTGAAAGTCAACGGCGCAAAACACTGGACAACCGACCTGACCCTCTCGCAGTTCAGGACGATCACCAAATTGAACCGCTTCCCGGACTACCTGAAAGATCAGCTGACACAGGATACCGTGCTGAAAGTTTATGCCAACGGGCAGATCGACTACCAGCTGCGCGGCGTTTATGCCAGGACGATAGCCACCTGGACCTATAAAGCCCCCGCCGGCGCCGATGATACTTATTCTTCCCTCCTGCGGGGCAGCAAGGCCAATCTGCTGATCCGGCAGGACGCAGAACAACAATATCATTCTACCTTGTATATCGAACCGCTGAGAGACGACGTGGCTTACCTGCAGATATTGACTCAGCAATTCACCCTGCTGCAAAACAAATACCCCGGTATTTCCCTGAAAAAAGAAGGAAAAAGATGGGAAGTGATCGTCCCCGACAGCTACAAGGAGGGTCACGAAGCCCACTTTGCCCGCGTGACGGAGAAATTTCTGGGATACGTAAAGAACAACAACATGCCTGCATGGGAAGTGCCGGGCATCCTCGCCAAATATTACACGACTACAAAAGGGCTCGAGTTAGCCCGGAAGGGCGGCAAACAACCGGATACCCTGGTTGCACAGGTTGGCACAAAGATCAGTGGGTCAACCCGCGATCTTTCCCGGCTGGACGTCCGCATCCATACATTAAAAGGCGGTCAGTCAGCGCCTAAACAATCTTCAGAAGCCGACAAGCTCATCATTGTCAGGGATGGTCGTTTGAAAGTGAGCAGCGGCAGCACAGCCAAGGTCCTGGGGCCCGGTGGCGTCGCCCTCTTTTCCGCCGGAGAAGAACCAGCCTTAGCCAACTCAGGCTCCGCCCCTGCCAGCTATTATGTCTTCCATTTCCAGTCCTGGTCGACAGTCGACCACGACAGAGCCAAACAAGCCGGCCCTCCCTTCCTCCTCGACTGGAAAGAAATGCAAATGAAAACGACGGATAAGGGGGAAAGCCGGCAGATATTCGACCGGCCGACCAGTTGGCTCAGCAGGATCGACATGCATGCCACTACGCTGAATGAAGGGCAGGTCAGCCATCCGCCGCATACCCACCGGAATGAAGAGATCATTCTGATACGCTCGGGCGAAGTCCGGGAATATGTCGACGGCCAATACCACCCCGCAAAAGCAGGGGATATTATCTTTCTGACCTCCGGCACCCCGCACGCGCTGGAAAATAAAACCAGGGGTCGTTGTGAATATTTTGCCCTGCAATGGCAGCAATAACATAACCTGGAAACACAATGATATAACCCGGAAAAGCTTACCTTCCTATAGTTAAACCTTCTGCTCATGGCAAAAAAAATTCGCCCATCCGCCGGTGGTCCGGCCACGGCCCCGCTTCCCGCCGGACAACTCCCCCTCGGTGATCCGCAATTCGGAGAAATACAACCCGGAAATGACCCCACATCCAATAAGATCAACCATCCATCGGACTCCGCCCTCTACGGAAAGATCAACAAACACCTGCTGCAGGCCCTGCCCGACCCGCTGCGGCCGGATGATATGGTCCTCACCCTGGATAAAGTATATGGCAGCGCCGGCAAAGCAAAAGTCGCAGCGATAAAGGCGCAAAAACAGATCGTATTTCATGCAGGCGGAGACACAGGTCCCATCAAAGGGCCCCAAAGCGTAGTAGCCGTCGCAGACAAACTTTGCAACGACTTCGCGGGTGAGACGCCGGCGAATATCCCTGCTTTCTTCTTCCATCTTGGCGATCTCGTATATAGTTTTGGGGAAGCCAAATACTATTATGATCAGTTTTACGACCCCTTTCGCAATTATCCTGCTCCGATTCTCGCCATTCCGGGCAATCATGACGGTCTCGTCTACACCGGTGACGCGGAGCCATCACTGGATGCCTTCAAACGCAACTTCGTCAATAACGATTTCGTCATCACCCCCGAAGCCGGCGGCCTCCGTCGTACGGCCATGATCCAGCCCTCCGTTTATTTTGCGCTGGATGCCCCCTTTCTTACGATCATCGGTCTGTATAGTAATGTGCTGGAAGACCCGGGTGTCATTTCGAGCCAGAACGGCAAATTTCCTTCGGTCGGCGACACCCAGCTGACCTTTCTGACTGACCAGCTCAAAAGGGTAAAGAACAGCGGCAACGCCGTCATTGTAGCAGTGCACCATCCGCCTTTCAGCGGTGGCGGCAACCATGGCGGAAGTCCCGATATGCTCGCTGACCTCGATAGCTGTTGTAAAAAAGCCGGCTTCTGGCCCCACGCCTTCCTTTCCGGTCATGCACACAACTACCAGCGCTTTACCCGTACCGCAGGCAGCAACTTTGATGTCCCCTACGTCGTGGCCGGGAATTCAGGGCATGGCCTGTCTTCCATCAGAGGCGGTACGAACGGTCCCCTGCGTACTCCATTGCAGCTAAACAATGCACTATGGTTTGAGAATTATGACGACAAGCATTATGGATACCTCCGGATCACCGCCGATGCCAAACAGCTCTGCATCGAATACCACGATGCCAACCCGGCTCAGAAGTCATATAGCGACGCCGTGACGGTCGATCTTCAAACACATAAATTAGCCTCCAACTAATCCCTTAGCTATCGCTACGCCCCCAATGCGCTACGCCCTGCCTAATGCGTCACGCCCGGCTTATAATAAGTCAGCGCCTCCGGCATCAGCTCCTGCAATTTCTGGATACGATCCGCATCTGCCGGGTGATCGCTCAGCAGGATCGGCGGCTTCTGCCCGCCCATCGCCGCCATACGCTGCCAGAAGGGAATGGCTTCGCGGGGATCGTATCCTGCCATGGCGGCAAAGATCAGCCCATAGTGATCGGCCTCGTATTCGAACTTACGTGAATAAGGCAATAGAACGGCTACCTGTGAGGTTGGCGCATATACCTGGTTGAAGATGCTCACCGTCGTTGGATTGGAACCCAGTGCTACATCTCCTGCGACCTGTATGCCTTGCGCCAGCAGCTGGTTGCTCATCCGCTCCCGGCCATGACCGGCGACGGCATGCGTGATCTCATGCCCCAGCACAATGGCCAGCGCTGTTTCGTTTTGGGTTATTGGCAACAGACCGGTGTAAACCACGACCTTCCCGCCCGGCATACACCAGGCATTGACCTCTTTACTCTCAACCAGGTTGAACTCCCAGGTATAACCCTTTAGCGCATCCGGCGCCCCATGATCGGAATAATACCTGGTAATGGCATCCGCAATACGATGACCTACCCGTTTGACCATTTCTGCGTCGGCATTGGTGACCGGAGCTACCTTATTGGTCGTCAAAAAATTCTTGTATTCCGTCAAAGCCATCGATTGAACCTGCTGTTCCGAAACAAGGGACAACTGGTTTCGGCCGGTAATGGGATTACGATGACAGGCAGTACCTGCCGACAGGGCCGCTCCCGCTATTGCGGCCATAACAAATTTATTCACAGTGTGTTCTGTTTTAGGTTAACAACAAATAATAAAACTTTTCCAGGGCAGGATCCGTACGTAATTTTGAAATGGTATAACCAATTAAGTACGTGAAGGCAAAATTACTAAAAGTCCCCAAAACTCCTGCCCAATCTTTTAGCGTTCGGGAAGACAGGGACCCGTTTATCAACAACCGCTGGCACTATCACGCCGAAGTGGAGCTGATTTTTTTCCATGAAGGCAGTGGTACACAATTCGTGGGCGACCATATCAAACGCTTTCAACCCGGCGACATCATATTGGTTGGGTCCAATCTCCCCCACTACTGGCGGTATGACGACGTCTATTTCACAACAGAAGAAAACCGGCCTGTCCATTCGACCGTCATCCATTTTTCAGAAAACTTCTGGGGCGAAGCCTTTCTCCACCTGCCCGAGACCAAACAGATACGCAGCCTGCTGGAAAAAGCAAGGCGGGGCATCCTGGTCAGTTCAAAAGAGGAAGAATATATTCCCGGCCTGGTAGAAAAGATACGCTCGGCAGAAGGAGTGAGCCGCATCATCGCCCTGATCGAATGCCTTTCGGCCTTTGCGGGCTCGGGGCAGCTGCAATTACTCTCCTCCATCGGCTTTCGCCCCGATTTTGCAGAGTCGGAGAACGACCGCATCAACGCTATTTACGACTATACCTTCCGTCATTTCACGCGGCCGATATACCTTCAGCAGGTAGCCTCCGTCGCCGGCCTGGTCCCCAATTCCTTCTGCCGCTATTTCAAGTCCCGCACCGGCAAGACCTATACGCAGTTTCTCACGGAAATACGCGTCGGACACGCCTGCAAGCTGCTGCTCGACAACCGCATCAGCATCAAACAGCTCTGTTATGAAAGCGGTTTCAACAATTTCACCTGCTTTCATAAGAATTTCAAATTGCTCACAGGAAAAAGCCCGCAGTCCTATCAAAAGGAACATGGTATCAGCTAATTCACCCGGCCTCTCTCATCCTCCGATCCGGTTGTTCGCTGCCGGGTCGCTTTCAGCTTGTCGTTTCCAAAACTACGGGTATACGTGAACCTAACGGCAGGGAAAACAAAGAGGAGATCATCCCGCAAGACCAGGTTCAGATCAGGTCGGTCCACGGAGAGATGAAATTTCATCGTATTGAGGATATTACTATAGGCCAACCGGAAATTATTTTTCCCCAGTTTCTTTTGCACCCCGGCGTCGAGATTTTTCTGGTCGATATGTAATGGACTCTTATTATAAACAGCGCTCGTCCGACTCCAGGTACCAGTGACATTTACCGAAAGGCTCCACCAGGATTTCAGCGTGAGCGGAATGGTCAGTACTGCACTAACGGTCTTATTGTTCAAGAGATTAGTTGCTTTTAACGTCTCAATATTCGTCACGGAGTCGATGGTTGGATTAAAATTGGCAATGGGGCTTTTTTGGTAAGTATAGGAAAGGGAGAGCATGTATTTTTTATAAGAATAGTCTGCCTTTACGGCATCCGACAGGGAAGGCTGCAAGGCAGGATTGCCGGAAAAAAAAGTGGTCGGATCGATAAAGATGACAAAGGGGGCCATGTCCCTGAAAGTGGGGCGGGTAATGCGGCGGCTATAGGCAAGACCCAGGCTGTTGTTCGCATCGACCTTCCGGGTAACATAAAAGCTGGGGAAAAGATTTCCATAATGCCGGTCAACGATATTCTTCAGGGAGTCCGACCCTAAGTTCGAATTGGTGTATTCATAACGAAGCCCGGCCTTCAGTTCCGTCTTAGGATCCGCGGTTATATTGAAAGAAGCATAGGCGGCCTCGATATTTTCATTCAGCGTATATTTTGCAGACAATCCCGGGTCGACGACCCACTGATTCCCATTCAGCCTGTCGATCTGCACATCGTTGTAAAAGTTGGAGACCGTACTTTTCAGACCGGCTTCCAGGTTCACCTTCTTTCCCAGCTGCCGGGAATAATCGGCCGCATTCACCCAAAAACGGATGGGTGTGAGCTTCGAGCTTCTCGTCTGCTGTTGGTAAAGAAAGTTCTTTTCTCCGTCATAGTAATTATTCAGATAGCTGACAGGATTGTCATCCCGGTAATGCAGGTAATCCACATTGAAAGAAAGCTTCTCCCCTTCCCGGAACATATGCTGCAGATTGACATTGGCCCCATAGTTCGTCCAATGGTTCTTTTCCGTATTGGCGATTCGCAGGACCGTATCTTCCCGCTTATTAATGAGGATAGAGCTGACATTATTGGCATCCATGGTCCATTTATTGTTGTAGCCGGAAAGGAGAACCCCGATGACCGTCTTTTTATTTAGCTGGTAGTCCATTCCGAGACGGGCGTTATGGTTACGTTGCACCGTATTCCGGTATGTATAGGTATAGTTTTCCGTAGATCGCTCCCCATTGCTCACCTGGTGATAGAATAACCAGTCCTGCTCCGCATGGATCCGGGAGAAACTGTAGTCGCCGTAGAGGTTGACCTTTCCCTGCCTGTGATTGAAATTGAGGCTGGCCTGCGGCATGTCCCGGTTGCCATACCCCATTGTGAGGGAAAAAGAGCCGTTGGTTCCATACGCATCGTTTACTTTCAGCACGATATTGATATACCCTGCATTTCCTTCCGCGTCCAGGTTGGCAGGCGGCGTAGTGATCAATTCTATTTTTTCTATGTTGCCGGCGCTCATGCCCGATAGCATTTGAATTACCGCGGAGATCGGCATCCTGTTGATCTTGCCGTTGATCATGACAACCACTCCATTTTTACCACTAAGAGATAAGGAATTATTCTGGCGGTCTACAACAACTCCCGGGGACCGCTCCAGCACATCCAATATCGTGCTCCCGCTAGCCGTAATGTTACCCTCAACATTGATGATCATCCGGTCGATCTTCTGCTCGAACAAAGGTTTTTTGGCCGTAACCGTCACTTCGGCCATCTGCTTGCTGGCTTCCAACAGGACCTGCCTGCCCATATCCTTTTTCTCTTTGTCAGGAATGGTCAGGACAGGGCTGTATACCTTCTCGAACCCGGTGGCGGAAAAAGCCAGAAGGTAAGCGCCAGGCTTAACATTCGGGAAAGAGTAGGCTCCCTGGTCGTCGGTGACCATTCCCTTTGCCAGCGAAGAGTCAATGGGATGTAATAACAGCACATTCGCCCCGGTCAGCGGTTTGTTCGACCGGTCAAGTACCACTCCATGAATTATTCCCTGTGCATAACCACAATGATAGACCAGGAATAACCCGAACAGAAAAGCAATAAAACGCCTTAGCATGTTTTGGTTATTTACGTTTACCTGAATATTCCAACATGATCAGGGGCAAGCCATAATGAAGTTCTCGAATCAGTGACTATTCATCAGAAGGTAGTGGATGGATGGAGATGGGAGATAGAGATTATAAAGCTATACAATATTTCTTAATTTTACACCCATGGCAACAGAAATAAAATGCCCGAATTGCGGCCACCAGTTTCCTATGGAAGAAGCTGTGACTGAAGAATATAAAAAGGGACTCCGCGAGCAGATGCAGGCTTTCATCAACAACAAGGAAAAAGAGTTTATAAAGAAACAAGACGATTTTGTCCGCCGGGAAAAGGAATTGGTCCAGCAAGCCCAGCAGCGTGAAAAGGAGCTAGCCCAGCTGTCCCAGGAGCAGGAAGCCGCCTTCAACCGCCGGCTGGAGGAAGAAAAACGGCAGGTCCAGGCGGCAGTAGAGTTATCCCTGCGTAAAACCATCGCCGGCGACTTCGAACACAAGCTCCGCCTGCTGGAAGATTCGAATAAAGACAATGAGGAAAAACTGAAGGCTTCCCGTCAGCGGGAACTGGAATTCCTGAAGAAAGAGCAAGAACTGCAAAATAAGGAAGCCGAGCTCGAACTATCTGTTCAACGACTACTAACGGAAGGAAGAATAAAACTGTCCAAAGAGATCCGGGACGTGGAAGAGCAAAAAGTCGCCTCCCGGGAAACAGAACACCAGTTGCGCCAGAAAGAGCTGGAAAAACAGCTCGAAGACCAGAAGAAGCTGATAGATGAGATGCGACGCAAGGCCGAACAGGGTTCCATGCAGTTACAGGGCGAAGTGCAGGAATTGGCCCTGGAAGAGCTGCTCCGAAGCAGTTTTCCTTTTGACGAGATCAGCGAAGTCGGCAAAGGAGTCAGAGGCGCCGATTGCATACAGACCGTACGCAACAATTTCGGCCAGGAATGTGGCAGGATCATTTACGAAAGCAAGCGCACCCGTGATTTTTCTCCCGAATGGATCGAAAAGCTGAAAGCCGACATGCGCAGCCAGGGGGCAGCCATCGCTGTCATCGTCACCCAGGCCATGCCAAAGGATATGAACTCTTTTGGGGAAAGGAATGGCGTATGGATATGCTCTTTCGCTGAAGTAAAAGCACTGGCTTATGTTTTGCGCGATGGGGTCATCCGGATTTTTAATGCCGCCAAATCCCAGGAGAATAAAGGCGACAAAATGCACCTCCTCTATGACTACCTTACCAGTACGGAATTCAGCGAACAATGGAAAGCCATTCGGGAAGGGTTTCTGTCCATGAAGCAATCTATCCAGAAAGAAAGGGATATGATGGAACGGCTGTGGAAAGCCCGGGAGAAGCAATTGGAAAAAGTCCTGCTCAATGCCGCACACGTCCGGGGCTCCATCGAGGGCATCGCCGGCAAGGACGCCATCGATGTGAATTTGCTGGACGATGGCGACGATCTGCTGACTGAGTAAGCCCCAACACTACGGCCCCCTCAGGTCAGCACCCAGGCCAGCGCCAGCGATTGCTCCTCGAAGATCCGCCCCTCGATACCCAGGTGGATAGTCCTGCCTTTGTCGAAGACAAAGGGCAATTTTATCCAATCTCCGTCCAAATTCACACTGCCCTCCAGTTTCATATGCCTTTTAAAATCCAATTCCCCCCGGCCATACCATTTAAAAATGGCCTCTTTAGCACTCCATATAAGGGTCAGGAATTCCTGAAAGACCCGCCCCCGCAGCCCCCATTGCTCCAGGAAAAGAGCATAATCCTCATTGAAAAAATGCGTTTCCTCTTCGTGCAGAAATTTGGGTGCTACCCGTTCGATACGCGGTGATATTTGCTCGATATCCACCCCCACCCTGCTATTCGTACTGACAATAGCAGCGGCGTAATTCCCGCAATGCGAGATGGAAAAATGAAATTTCTGACTGGCCAAAAAAGGCTGGCGGGTATCGGCTACCCGTATCTCATCGACGGGGAATTCCGGAAACAAATAGGACAAGAGATAGCGGCCGGCCAGGTGCTGCCGGCGTTTGAAAGGATGTGAAACATCCTTTTTCAGAGGCACTTTCGCCAGGAAAAAAGATTCGGGCTCCTCAATAAACCAAATCCCTAATTTTGTCTCCTGGTTGATATTATGTTGATAAAACAGCGGCATTTGTAAGATTATATTATCATATTCGCAAACTGCAAGCGGGCAAACCGCCCATTGCACAAGCGGGCAATTCACAAACTTAACCAATTTCAACAATGATCCTATCCGATACTCGCATCCTGGAAGAAATAGAAATGGGCACGATCAAGATCGAACCCTATGACAGAGATTGCCTGGGGAGCAATTCCTATGACGTGCACCTGGGAAAATGGCTGGCTACTTACCGGGACCACATACTCGATGCTAAAAAGCACAACGAGATCGAATATTTTGAGATACCCAATGAAGGTTTTGTACTGTATCCACACGTTTTTTATTTAGGGGCCACCCACGAATATACCGAGACTCACGCCCACGTCCCTTTCCTGGAAGGAAAATCTTCCACAGGACGGCTGGGCATCGATATTCATGCTACCGCGGGAAAAGGCGATGTGGGTTTTTGCGGCAACTGGACGCTGGAAATATCGGTAAAACAGCCGGTGAAGATCTATGCAGGCATGCCCGTTGGCCAATTGATTTATTTCCCGGTGGAGGGACCCATCCAGGTGAAATACAACCAGAAATCAAATGCCAAATACAATGGCCAGCCCAATAAGCCCATCGAGAGTATGATGTGGAAGAATTCTTTTTAGATTGCTTCCCAGCCATGCTTTTTTCCATAGGCTATCAGCCAGGCCGTTACTTCCGTATACGTAACGATGCCCTGCGGCTGGCGATTAGCGCGCAGGTAATTTCCATACAATGTCCATATCCGCGACTCCATCGGGTTGGCATATTTCCGGTTGTACTCCTGCAGCTCCCGGAAATCATGGCGAATGCCCGGATGCAGCTGCTGCCGGAAAGACCTTACCAGGCTGGAATCCCGGCGGTATAACTCGGAAGCTGCATACATATACAGCTCAAAATAAGCAGAATACCGGAAGGCCGCGTCGGCAGACGACCGGGCCGAGAGGTACCCGGCGAAATTTGCCTCATTTTCCTTTGCATAACCCAGCTGATGCCCCATTTCATGGCAGGTCGTATAAGGCTGGGTGAAAACGGGCACGACCGTATTCACTTGCGCTTCTCCGGTAAAAGGATTATAGTATCCGCTAAACCCTATATAAGCACCGATATGACTGTAAAGGGAAGATTTTACAGAAGGGAAAGGATAAGCAAACCGGGTGTCCCGGCAGGAAAGACTATCATAAGCCAGCACAGCACAGGAATAAAGATACCGGGAGGAAGTCAGCGCAGCCCGGTGCGACCGGGCCAGGCTGTCCAGGTCATTGAGGCGGCCGGTTATCTGCCTTACCAATTCGGTCAGCTCCTGCGTAGTATATGGCTGGACATCCAGCTGCAGTTGGGACGCTATCCCCTTTCGATCGTAATTGAGTCCCCACAGCCCATTAAAGAGCACATAGATGAGCAAAACGATAAAAACCATCCGGCGAAGAAAACCAAAGAACCAGGTCCGGTCCGCCTGTTTTTTTATCAGCTTCCGGATGATGACCACCCCGCCATAGACCAACCCGATCAACACCGCACCATAGATCAGGTCCCCGAAGCTGAAGGGTATCCAGCCGAACAGCCGGCGCTGCGCACGGGATATGACAGGATAAAGACCGGTGGAATAATATTTTTCAACAACTTCCGGCCAGCGGGAAAGGACTTTAATAGCCAATGCCAATGCTATCAGGCATATCCAAGCTATTTTACGTTTCGTCCCCATACCCGCTAAAAATACTCCAAATAATTACAGCATCCATGTTAAATTGCAGCTATAATTGCCTGCTATGAATTCTAATACGCTGGATTTTAACAAAAATGAAGATATCATGCGCCAGGCGCTGAGCCAACTGAGAACCAGGCTCGATAAAATTGCCCTGGGCGGGGGTAAAAAAGCGATAGACAAACAAAGGGAAAAGAATAAGCTGACTCCACGCGAACGTCTAACCTATCTCATTGACGAAGGCTCTTCTTTCATTGAGCTGGGTGCTCTCGCCGGTTATGAAATGTATGAGGACCAGGGAGGCTGCCCCGCCGGCGGCACCGTGGGAGGCATCGGTTATGTCAGTAACCGGCAATGCATCATTATCGCCAACGATCAAACGGTAAAAGCAGGCGCCTGGTTTCCCATCACCGGAAAGAAAAACCTGCGTCTGCAGGAAATAGCCATGGAAAATCATTTGCCCGTCATCTATCTCGTAGACAGCGCAGGCGTATACCTGCCTCTGCAGGATGAGATATTCCCTGATAAAGAGCACTTCGGCCGCATCTTCCGCAACAATGCCCGCATGAGCGCCATGGGCATCACGCAGATAGCCGTTGTAATGGGGCCCTGCGTAGCAGGAGGCGCCTACCTGCCCATCATGAGCGACGAAACCTTGATGGTGGAAGGCAATGGCTCCATTTTCCTGGCAGGCCCCTACCTCGTAAAAGCGGCCATCGGCGAAGACATCGATGCAGAAACACTCGGTGGCGCCATCACCCATACGGAAGTATCCGGTATCGCAGATTATAAATTCGGGACAGAACAGGAATGCCTCGACCAGGTGAAGAAGATCATGGGCCGGCTGGGAGCGTCCCCCCCCGGGATCTTCGACCGCATAACACCCGTAGCCCCGAACTCACCGGCTGAAGAACTTTATGGCATCCTCTCCGCTGACCCCACGAAACCCTATGACATGGTCGACATCATCGAACATATCGTGGACAACGGCAGCTTCGAACAATTCAAAGAAGACTACGGCAAGACCATCCTCTGTGGTTATGCGCGCATCGACGGCTGGGCAGTAGGCATCGTCGCCAACCAACGTAAGGCTGTAAAAAACAAAAAAGGAGAAATGCAAATGGGCGGGGTCATTTACAATGACAGCGCAGACAAAGCCGCCCGCTTCATCATGAACTGTAACCAGAAAAAAATACCCCTCGTTTTCCTGCAGGACGTCACCGGTTTCATGGTTGGTTCCCGCAGCGAACAAGCAGGCATCATCAAGGACGGAGCAAAAATGGTCAATGCCGTCGCCAATTCGGTAGTCCCCAAGATCACCATTATCATCGGCAATTCCTATGGGGCCGGCAACTACGCCATGTGCGGCAAAGCCTATGACCCTCGTTTCATTTACGCCTGGCCCTCCGCCCGCATCGCCGTCATGGGCGGCGAACAGGCAGCCCGGACGCTGCTGCAGATCCAGGTTGGCGCATTGAAGGCAAAAGGACAGGATATCGATCCGGCCGAAGAGAAAAAGCTGCTGGACGAGATCAAAAGCCGTTACGAACGGCAAACCTCTCCCTACTACGCAGCTGCCCGTTTATGGGTAGACGCTATTATCGATCCGGCCGACACCCGCAAGGTCATAACCGAAGGCTTGCACGCAGCAGCACAAAATCCAATTATTGACAGTTTTAAAACCGGTGTGTTTCAGGTTTAAGCCCAACGCCTATTCCAATTACGTACCACCATTCTAATTATGAGCAACGAACTGACCATGTATACCGACGGCTCCTCCCGTGGCAACCCCGGCCCGGGTGGATATGGAACCATTCTTTTTTGGGGCGGCCATCGGAAAGAACTATCCGGTGGTTTTCGCTACACCACCAATAACCGCATGGAGCTGATGGCCGTCATCGCCGGCCTGGAAGCTTTGAAAAAAGAAGGCCTGAAGATCACCGTCTATTCCGACAGCCAGTATGTCGTCAAAGCCGTAGAGCAGGGCTGGTTAAAAAATTGGATCGCCACTAACTTCAAAGGCGGGAAAAAGAATAAAGACCTCTGGATGCGCTATTACGAACTCTCGAAAAAGAACAATATCCGCTTCGTCTGGGTAAGGGGACATGCCGACAATCCCTACAACAACCGCTGCGACGAACTGGCTACCACAGCCGCCGACGGCGCCCATCTAAATGTGGATAACTCTTTCGAAGCAGAAAATCCCCGTTAATTAATTTTACATACATATCACCAAATTGAGGGTTATGAATAGGGATAGAAAGAATACGGTCCGGGTATTAAAAGAAAGCATCGGCGAGACAGGCACCGAGGCATTAACCAGCTACGTGCACCTGACAACAAAAGAAGAGTTCGCTAATTTCCGTACCTCGATGAAAGAAGACTTTGCCGATTTTCGCGGCGAAATGCAGGAAAGCTACGCCAACTTCCGTAGCGAAATGAAAGGAGACTTTGCTAATTTTCGCAGCGAAGTAAAAGGCGACCTTTCCAAACTGGAAATCAAGATCTCCGATACAAAATCCGACACCATCCGCTGGATGTTCGCCTTCTTTGTAACCATGTTACTTGCCCTCATCGGCCTATACTTTAAAAAATAGGATGCTGTGGGCAGCCTCTTATTTTCATTTATTTACAGAGTCCTACAAAGCCCCCGCCGGTACCGACGCCCTGTATACCACACTGTCTTCCTGTGCCTTCAGCTCGAACTTCGCCTGGTGAAAAGCAAGAAAAGCTTCCCCAACCTTTCGGCTAAAAGGTGAACCGTTTTGTTCGATAACACCAACCTTGCCTTCCAGGATAATAAATATCTCAACCGAATGCGCCCGTATCGTTATCGACTCACCCTGCAAAAGACTGATCTTGCTCAGCTCGAAATCAGGCGCCGGCGTATGATATACAGTGATATGCCCCGGCGTATTTTCCTCGGCCATGATGCGGGGCTCCGTTGCCTCAAACTGAACATGCTTTAATAGTTCGGGAACATCTACGTGTTTTGGCGTCAGCCCACCCCTTAGCACATTGTCCGAATTAGCCATGATCTCCACATTCTGCCCTTCCAGGTAAGCATGGGGTAAACCGGCGTCCTGGAATATCGCTTCACCCGGATGAAGATTCAATAAATTAAAAAAGTAAATAGAAAAAATACCCCGGTCAATCTTCCCGGGCTCATTATAGGTGAGGGCAGCCCGCGCAGCCCAGAAGTGTTCTTCGCTCTTTTTCAACTCTTGTGCTTTATAAATTGGCACGATACGATCAAGTAGCGGCTGAAGGACGGTGTTTACCTCCGCCTGGGGCATCTCCATTACCTTCTTGTATAATCCACGGTAAGAAGACTTGGCCAGCGTTGACGCCAGAAAAGCCAGCTCCGGTGTATCCCGCAGTAACTTCTCCAATGAAAGATAAGGCTTGAATCCATGTAATAGCCAGAATTCACTCAACGCCAGCATCAATTCCGGTTTATGATTGTCATCCTTATAATTTCTGTCGGGGGCATTGAGCGCTATCCCTTTTTTATTCTCTGCCGCAAATTCTATCTCCGCATTCCGTTTGGTAGGGTGCACCTGTATAGACAACATGTCTTTTACATCCAATATCTTCAGGAGGTAAGGCAGTCTGCCAAACAGTCCCATTGTATACGACCCCAACGTATCCTCCGGTTGCTGCTGAATGTATTTATTCAAAGGAGTGGTCTTATCCTCTTCAACGAGCAGGTCGGCCGGCGCATTCTCGTGTGCCCCCATCCAGTATTCGGCAAAAGGCTTTTTGTCCGGGTTAGGCAACGACAATAGCCGGGGCAGGAAATCCGTCCCTCCCCAGGCATAATGCTGTACTTTACCCTGCAATTTGAAAACCTTATTATCCTTTTTCATGTTATATTAAGTATTAGTCTTTCGCGTGCCAAATTAAGTAAAAACCTGCAAAATGCACCAGCATATCGATTTGGGGAAGAAGGGAGAGGAGCTCGCCGCCGAATGGCTGGCTGCCAGAGGTTTCGCAATACTCCAAAGAAACTGGCGCCATGGCCGTTATGAAGTGGATATCATCGCCAGTCAGGCAGGAGTCCTGCGTATCATCGAGGTAAAATCGAGACGATCAACATCCTACGGCCGGCCGGAAGAAAGCGTGAGCCGGCGAAAATTCCAAAACGTGATGCAGGGCGCAGCAGGCTGGCTCCTGCAATATCCCGGCCACCGCCGTCTCCAGTATGATGTCATGGCCATTACCTTACGCAAAGGCACTGAGCCGGAATTCGTCTTGTTCGAAGACGTCTATTTATAATTCTCTATTTATAATTCCCCATCGGCCGGTGTTATAACTCCCCATTGGCCGCCTTGTCCATAATAGTCTCCACCAGGCGGTAAGTAGCCGGACAATATTCGATGTTCTGCTTGTACATATGCATATAGTCGGCTCCCATCTTTTTATTGTGATGCGGAAAACCAGCGCAATCCCGGGGACGCACAGCATAGATATTACACATATTGGTCTTGAGGTCCAGAAACTGGCAGGGCTGTTTTACATTCATCCAATCCCCTGTCTTGTCCTTGTACAGCCACTTCTCGCGAAAAGCTTTTTCCGTCATTTCAAGGTGAGTCGATATCCGGCGGATATCCTCTTTGGTATAAGTGGGAGACATCGTCTTGCAACAATTCGCACAATCCAGGCAGTCCGTACGCGCCCAGGCGCTTTTATCCGCTTCGACCGCGTGCCGCTGCAATCCTTTCGGAACATTTTTCTCCAGCCGGCTGAGAAAATTTCTCATACGCCTTTTGTTACGAAGGACGAGCTGCCGGAACGAACGCAAATTGACTGTTGCCATATGCTATTTGATTAAAAAAGACAAACCTACAGGAAAATGCCCAATGATCAAACAATCATCCCGGGCTAAGCCATTTGACCTCAATGCTTAGCAGCTCATCAGGCCTGGCCGGCCATTAACCTACAGTTAACAATTTAGTAACTCCGATTATCATTTTATTGGACAATAAATATTTGCGCCTTATATTTACCCCGCTAAAACTGACAACACGTGAGAAACACCATTTCCTTCACTCCCGGGACGGGCAGGCATTCTTTCCTGCCATCCCCAGCCCCACCGATCGCTATACATTATCCGACATTGCATCATGGCCCCTCCTAAGCCAGCGGCATGTTCCTCCTGTCCACAACAGACACCTATAGGGTGACCTGGCATATGGACATACAAGGATGATCTTCTTTCAACCGCAGTGTTGACGGATTAGCAATTATTTTTACCGGATCACTAACGTTTATATATATGCGCTAACTGTGCAATTTATATAACTATTATCCATGCTAAACACCTTTAATCAAAATCAAAACTGACACGAATGACTAAACTTCTGACACTGTCCATTGTGCTCATCTTTAGCACAATGGCAATATTCGCACAGACCCGGTCGGTCACCGGTAAGATCATCGACGAGAAAGGGGACCCGGTCCCTTTTGCTACCATCGTTGTGAAAGGGCATAAACAGGGCGTATCTGCCGACCAGAATGGCAATTTCCTGGCCAGGATCAACCCGGGCGAAACGCTCATCTTTTCCGCCACCGGTTATACCCCAAAGGAATACCTGCCCGGCAGTGAAAGCACCATCAACCTGACCCTGTCCAGGAACCAGGCCGCCATCGAAGAAGTAGTGGTTACCGCTCTGGGCATCAAAAGGGCGAAAAATTCCCTCCCTTACGCCGCCCAGCAGATCAGCGGCGACGACGTCAGCCGCATCAGGACCGGCAACGCGGTCAGCGCCCTCTCCGGAAAGATATCCGGCCTGGAGATCCGGCAAGGTAACACGATGGGCGGCTCAACAAATGTCGTCATCCGGGGCAATAAGACCTTTACCACGAGCAACCAGGCTTTGTTCGTCGTGGATGGAGTTCCCATCAACAATTCCAACACGAATACAGCCACCCAGCAGCGGGGGGCCGGAGGGTATGATTATGGCAACGCTGCGGCAGACATAAATCCCGACGATATCGAATCGATCAACGTCCTCAAAGGAGCGGCAGCAAGCGCATTGTATGGTTCCCGCGCAGGCAACGGGGTCATTATGATCACCACCAAACAAGGCCGTAAGGGTACAAATGTCACGATAAACGCCGGTCTTACCGTCGGCCAGATCGACAAATCGACCTTTCCCAAATACCAGAAGGAATACGGAGCCGGCTATTCTTCCAATTATCAGAAAGACGGTTTCCTGTATTTCGACGTCCTCGGGAACGGGACCAAAGAGCTCGTCGTCCCGACCTCGGAAGACGCCTCCTATGGCACAAAGTTCGATCCCAACCTGCTGGTCTATCAATGGGATGCCTTCGACCCGACATCGCCTTACTTCCACAAAAAAAAGCCCTGGGTGGCAGCCGCCAACGATCCCTCCACCTTCTATGAGACCTCCGTTTCCAACAATACCAATATCCGCCTGGACGGCGCTTCTGATAAAGGATCCTATAAGCTGGGCTTTACCCGCAACGATGAAAAAGGCACCCTGCCCAATAGCCACCTGACCAAGAATATCTTCAACTTCGGCGCCAGCTATAATGTCGCCCGGGGACTGACGGCGTCGGCCAGCGTGAACTATTCGCGGATCACCGGCCTCGGAAGATATGGCTCGGGCTACAGCGGACTCAATCTCAATCAGAACTTTCGCCAGTGGTACCAGACCAACGTCGATATCCAGGAACAGAAGGACGCCTTTTTCAGAACAGGGAAAAATGTCACCTGGAACTGGGCCGATCCCTCAAAGGCCAGCGGCCTTGTATCCAAGTATACCAACAACTATTACTGGACCCGGTACAAGAACTATGAGACCGACAGCCGCAACCGGACCTTCGGCAACATCGTCCTCAACTACAAGGCTACCAGCTGGCTGAACTTTGTCGGCCGGATCTCCGTCGACAACTACGACGAGATCCAGGAAGAACGCATCGCCGTCGGAAGCCAGGGCACACCCGCATACAACCGGTTCAACCGGCACTTCAACGAAACCAACTACGACTTTATCGCCAATGTCGACAAGGACCTCAGCCGGGACTTCAACCTGAAGGGCCTTGCGGGCGTTAACCAGCGCAAGTCGCAAGAAAGCTCCGTCTATTCCGCCACGAACGGCGGACTGGTCGTACCGGACTTTTACGCCATCTCCAATTCAAAAGGAACCGTATCGGCGCCGACGGAAAAATACATCCCCGTAGCCGTCGACGGCTACTTCGGGGGCGCAACATTGACTTATCGCAACTTCCTGACGCTCGATGCAGCCTATCGCGGAGATCGGTCCTCTACCCTGCCGCAGAACAACAACGTCTATTCCTATTATTCCGTTTCCGGAAGCTGGCAGTTCATCCATCACCTCCAGCAGCTCACCTGGCTGTCCTCGGGTAAACTGCGAGCCAACTATGCGACAGTAGGTAACGAC